>Ga0316626_10000118_pt1 | contig 27004 bp, 17 predicted proteins | sample OWC_Aug_T1_C1_D5_FD_207656 | JGI IMG/M metagenome (GOLD analysis project Ga0316626, IMG submission 207656) | Wetland soil microbial communities from Old Woman Creek delta, Ohio, United States - OWC_Aug_T1_C1_D5_A | ecosystem: Environmental > Terrestrial > Soil > Wetlands | place: USA: Ohio...
AGCGAGAAGAGCCGTGAAAGGAGCAGCGAGCCAGGCGATGACGGGTGTGGCGAGCACAACAACGGGCGAAGCAAGGCCGCCGCATCCGGCGTCTCCGCGCACGGCCGCGGTGCGGCGGCGGCGGAGCCCGGGGATCGCCAGCGCGGGTTCCCGGCCGGCATGGCGACACTTGCCCGGGGCTCACGCATGCGGCCTCAGCTTTCCGCGGTTCCCGCCCGGCTCAATCCGTGCCGCTTCATCTTTCGGTGCAGGCTCGCCCGGTCGATGCCGAGGGTCTTCGCCGCGGCCGATACATTCCACGCGCTCCGGTCGAGCTCGGCGAGGAGCACCTCGCGCTCCGCTGCCTCGAGGCGGCCGCGCAGATGCGCCGGGTTCGCGCTGTCCTCGGGGCCGACCGGCGCATCTTCCAGATACGAGGCGAGGACCTCGCCGGTGAGCTCCTCAGCATCGCTCATGATGGCGATCCGCTCCATGAGGTTGCGCAGCTCGCGGATGTTGCCCGGCCAGTCGTACGCCTTGAGCCGCCGCGCCGCTTCATCGGTGAGGCGCAGCGGGGGGCGGCGGTTGTCGGCCGCCGCCCGCGCGAGGAAATGCGCGGCAAGGAGCGGGATGTCCGCCCGCCGCTCGCGGAGCGGCGGGACGGCGATCGGGACCACGCTCAGGCGGTAATAGAGGTCCTCGCGGAAGCGTCCGGCTGCGATCTCGGCCTTCAGATCCTTGTTCGTCGCCGCGATCACCCGCACGTCGAAGCGGATCGGCCGGTTTCCCCCGACGCGCTCGGCCTCGCCTGTCTCGAGGGCGCGGAGGAGCTTGGCCTCCGCGTCGAGCGACATGTCGCCCACCTCATCGAGGAACAGCGTCCCCACGTCCGCCAGCTCGAACTTGCCCTTGCGCGTCAGGGTGGCGCCGGTGAACGCTCCCTTCTCGTGGCCAAACAGCTCCGACTCGACCAGGTCGCGCGGGATCGCCGCGCAGTTCACCTTGATGAATGGACCTCGAGCGCGGGGCGAGGCCTCGTGGATGGCGCGGGCCACCAGCTCCTTGCCTGTGCCGTTCTCGCCAAGGATGAGCACCTTGGCCTGGGTCGGCGCAACGCGGCGGATCGCCGCGCGGACCTCATCGGCGGCCGCGCTCTCGCCGATCATCTCGAAGTCCTCGGCCCGCTGGCCCCGCTCGGCGCGGAGCCCGGCGTTCTCGCGCCCCAGAGCCCGGAAGGCAAGGGCGCGCTCGACCGTGATGAGGAGCTTCTCGGGCGTGATCGGCTTCTCGAGGAAGTCGTGTGCACCGAGCCGGATGGCTTTGACGGCCCGTTCGACCGTCGCTTCGCCCGACAGCATGATGACCGGAAGATCCGCATGGCGCTCGCGAAGGCGCTCGAGCGCAGCGAGGCCATCGAGCTCCGGCATCACGATGTCGAGGAGGACCAGATCGGGGCGGGCCCGGTCGAGCCGGGCGAGGAGTGCTGCACCGTCCTCGACCTCGTCGACCACGTAGCCGCCCTCTTCCCGCAGGAACCCGCCGACGGCACGGCGCACCCGGGCGTCGTCGTCGACGAGGAGGATGACCTGGGGGGAGGGGCCCACCGGGGGAGTCCTTGAGGTTGTCACCGCGTGAACATAGCACCCGGCCTGGCGCGCCGGGTGGCAGGAGCCGATCGAGCCGACAGGGCGAGCGCCCCAGGACGTCCGCCGCCGTGATACTCGCGTCGCCGCCTGCTGTGGCGGATCCGGGCTGGCCGGTCCATCGTCTGTCCCTGGAATCGGCGCAAGGCGATCTTCATGTGCTAAAATACCGGTGGCGGCCAGCGGCCTGCCATCCGGTGTAATCTACCTTTTACCATCGGGTTGCGGTTCGTGGGGTTGCGGTTCGTAGCCGGGCTCAATCACGGAGGCTTGTCGACGGCAAATGGACTCGAGAACGCTGGGGCACGGCTCCAAGGGGGTTGGTTGGCGGCGCCTGCTGCAGCGGGGGGTCCGGTGGATCACGCTCACGGCGCTCACCGGAGGTCTCCTCCTTGCCTGCGGTCAGGAGGACCCCACCTTCAGGCCCGACAACGGCGGCAACGTCCCCAAGGGATCGATCGCCGTCCTCTCCTCGGTCCCCGGCGCGACGATCGCGCTCGACGGCGAGGCGACCGGGCTCGTCACGCCGGACACCCTGCGTGACGTGGACGAAGGGACGCACGTCGTTCGCGTCTTCTTGGCCGGGTTCTTCGCGCCCGACTCGCAGGTGGTCGCCGTGGTCGCCGACTCCGTGCGTGCCGTGCAATTCGATCTCGTCCAGATCCCGGTGACGGGGGCGATCGGGGTCAACGCGCCCTATCCCGCGGCCATCTTCGTGGATGGCGCGCCGACCGGGCTAGCCGCGCCCGACACCGTCGAGGGGCTCGCCCCGGGTGAGCACGCGGTGACGCTCGCGCTCGCCGGCTTCCGGAGCGATCCGGGCGAGCAACGCATCCCTGTGGTCGCCGGCGAGGTGGCGGTTGCGGATTTCGATCTCCTCGTGCCGAAGATCGTCGTCTGCGAGGACTTCTCGAATTACGCCTGCATCCCCTGCCCGGCGGCCGATGCCGCCCTCCAGGCTGTACTCCTCGACTACGAGGGGCGCTCCTTGTCGGTGAATCCGCACACCAATTTCCCCGGCGTGGGCGACCCGTACTTCCAGTTCAACACGGACGCCGCGCGCGCGCGGATCTATTTCAACCAGGTGTCGAGCGCGCCAAGGATCCTCGTGGATGGAGTCGCCGTCCCGACGGGGCCGCCCTGGGAAGGTCCGATCCGCAACGCCATCGAGGCGCAGCTCGCGGTGCCCGCGCCGCTCGCGATCGGCGTTCGCGGTGAACTCGGTGCCGCCGAGTACCGCGTGCGCGTGGATGTGTGGGCGGTGACGGCGGGTGCGCCGGCGAATCTCCTCCTCTTCACCTACGTGGTGGAGCGGCACGTCGCGCTCGATCCGCCGGGACCGAACGGGCAAGCGGAATACCACAATGTTTTGCGTCACCTGTTCCCGACTCCGGCGCAGGGCACCTTCGGCGGCGAGGCGCTCGGCGCGCTGGCGGAGGGCGATCACCTGACGTTCGAGTACGCCTGGCCGCTCCCCGGCGGCAGCGTCGACCCGAGTGAGCTGGCCGTCATCACTTTCGCCCAGGAGAACGCGAGCGGCAGGGGCGGACGCGTTGTCCAGACCGGTGTGAGCAGCTGGCCGTAACTGGCCCCAGAGGTGTTTGCCCTGCCCGGCTGGGCGCGGCAGGCGGATGCGGACCCAGGGGTCCGCGGAGGATCACGATCGATGCGTATCACCGAGATCAAGCAGACGAAGTTCAACCGCGTACGGATCCGCCGGACGCTGATCGCGCTTGCGCTCCTCGGAGCCTGCCTCGGCGCCGCTGCGGCCGGCGACGCGCGAGCGACGATCGACTTCACATTCACGACACCGAAGGCGGTGAAGGTCGGCGGGAGTGGCGATATCTTCATCAAGATCCACTGCGAGGTCACCAACACCGGGACCGAGGCTGACCAGTACGACATCCTCCGCATCGGCCAGGACCTGCCCACCAGCTGGGTGAGTTCGATCTGCGTCGGTGGTGAGGATGGCGTTTGTGTGAGCTCCGATGTCGACTCGCTCTACGCGGGGAATCCGCCCTGTCCCTTCCCTTCTTGCGGCGGCCCCAGCGGGTTCGGGCTGAACTCGGGCCAGACCGACACGATTTCCTGCTACTTCACACCCAGTAACATCGAGGGCAGTGGGTATGTCGCCTTCCGTGTCCGCTCGGTCGCGAATCCAAGCCTCTTCCATGATCTCAGCCTGGGCTGCGTGACCGACGGCGTCCAGGTGCTGATCGTGGATGACGACGGGACCCAGTCCCTGGAGGGCTACTACGAGGTGGCCGTGCCCGGCTTCCTGAGCCAGGGCACCTGGCACCGCTCGTTCGCCCGGCTCACCACGGCCGAGATCCAGAACTTCCCGTTCGCCATCTGGTTCACCGGGAACGCGACGCCGACTCTCAACGCGGATGATCGCGCCGCGCTCACCGCCTACCTCGCCGGGAACCGCGGGCTCATCCTCTCCGGGCAGGACATCGCCTACGACCTCTGCGACCCGGCGAGCCCCAACTACTCGGCAGGCAATGTCACCTGGTATGAGACGACGCTCAAGTCACGCTACGTGAACAACAACTCGGCGAGCCTCAACGTGAACGGCGTGGCCGGCGACCCGATTTCCGCGGGGCTGAACCTCGTGCTGCAGGGCGGGGACGGGGCGAACAACCAGACCGATCCCGACGTCATCCGGCCGCTCGTGGGCGGCGGCACCGCCTGGACCTACCAGACCGGCGGTACCACGGCGGCCACGCGGGTGCTCGGCACGGGGTACCGCGGCGTCAACCTGGGCTTCGGCTTCGAGGCCATCTCGGCCGCCGCCAACCGGGAGACGGTGATGCTCAATGCGCTCACCTGGCTCGCCGGGAGCCCGATCGCCGTGGACGACGCCGGGGCGGGACCCGCCGCGCGCGGCTTCCGGCTCGAGCCGGCCCGTCCGAACCCGTTCAATCCAGCGACCACAATCGCATTCACGCTCGACCGGCCCGGGGTCGCGCGGTTGCGCATCATCGACGCCGCCGGGCACAGCGTCCGCGTCCTCGCCGAGGAGTCGTTCGCTGCGGGGCGGCACGTCGTGACCTGGGACGGGCGGGACGATGCGGGCCGGGGCATGGCGTCGGGCGTGTACTGGGCCGAGCTCACCGCCGGCGGCGGCGCCGCCGAGCGGGTCAAGCTGAACCTCGTGCGCTGAGCGCCGGCCGCGCAGGCGCGAAGGCATGGCCGGAGTCCATCCATACAGCCAGTCGAATCCAGGGAGGAAGAACGTGGGTAAGAACCGGGGCCCCCGGCTCGGGGGCGGATTTCTGCGGCAGATGATGAAAAGCGACGCCGGGCAGACGCGGTCACGACAGCTGGGGTCGCGGCAGCTGGGGTTCGGACTCCTCGTTGCCGCCGCCGTGGCCCTGAGCGCGGCCCCGGCGGCGATGGGCGCAGAGGAGGCTGAGGTCCCGAACTTCGTGCTCAAGGATCTCGAGGGCAAGGATGTGTCCCTGGCCGATCTGCGGGCCCAGGGGCCGGTCCTCATCGACTTCTGGGCCACATGGTGCAAGCCCTGCCTGCGTGAGCTCCCGAAAGTCGACTCGCTGCGTGTCAAGTACGCCGAGGAGAAGCTGCAGGTCGTTGCCATCTCGATCGACGAGACCCGCAGCGTATCCAAGGTCAAGTCGTACATAAAGACGCACGACTACGGGTTCCAGGTGCTCCTCGATCCGAACCAGCGGACGCTCCGCCAGCTCCAGGGCGTGAACGTGCCCTACCTCGTCATCATTTCGCCGGCAGGGGAGCGCGTGTACACGCATTCCGGCTATCGCGAGGGGGATGAGAAGGAAGTGGACCGCGTGCTCAAGGAGCTCTTTGCCGGCGCCAAAGCGGGAGCCGGCGGCACCGCACCCAAGCCCGGCGCGCCGGGTGGCGGCGAATGAGTCGGGCAGAGGAGGCATCCCGGGGAGCGGCATCGGATCGGCAGACGGCGGGGCGCGGGCGGGCAGAAGGTGTCGCCCCCGCCCTGCCCGGAGCGCCGGCGCTCGCCCTGGGGCTCGCGATCGGTCTCGTGAGCCCCGCGGGCGCCCAGCAGCTCGATCTGCCCGGCGGCTTCAGCGCCACCTACCAGATGGAGGTCTCCTACGGGGAGTCCAACCTCGGGGGCGGCACCAGCGACGCGGAGCCGATCTTCGAGAACTGGCTCGATCTCAGCGGCACGAGCGGCGATTTCAACATGGGACTTCGCTTCGTGGCCTTCGCGCCGCCCGATCCGGTGATCTACCCCGACGGGCCGGACAGCTACGGATTCGATTTCGGCTTCGGCGAGTACCTGGGCAAGCACTTCGATGCCCGCGGCGGCAACTTCTACGCGCTCTTCGGGCGCGGGCTGGCCCTTCGCTCCTACGAGAACCGCCAGCTCAGAATCGACACCAACCTCTTCGGGTTCAAGGGCGCCGTGCATCTGCCCGATGGTGAGCTGACCGGGATCTACGGGCCCACGGTCCAGGGCAACGCCGAGGACGCCGACCGCGGGTGGACCGAGGAGATGGCCGGACTCGATCTCGAGTACGGTCTGCCCCTGGGTTTCCGCGCCGGCGGGAGCTGGGTCACGACCGACGTGCCCACCCAGGGCACGACGACCAGCGAGCCGCAGAACATGAAGGCGGCCCGCCTCTCCAACACGGTCCAGGACGTCGATCTCTATGCCGAGTTCGCCCGCGTGGACGGCCCGGCGACAAGCTCGGGCAGCACGGCGCCGAACGTGCACGGGACCGGGTTCTATGCCGTGGCGACCACCGCCATCGGGCGGCTCGGTCTCCTCGGCGAGTACAAGGACTATGACCGACTGGTGTTCGACAACGCGGCCGGCATCGCTTACATCTTGCCGCCGGCCGGACTCCGCGAGCACCAGTACAACCTCTTGAACCGCCATCCACACCAGCTCGACACGCGGGACGAGGTGGGGTTCCAGATCGAGGCGACCTACAATACGGAGGCCATCCTCGAGCAGGGGAAGACGTCATTCCTCTTCAACTGGGCCTACACCCGGAACCACGATCCCGATGTGCAGCAGGGGAATCACTTCGACGACGTCTACGGCGAGATCTCGCAGGATTTCGCGAACGACGCGCTCCTCGTCGGCGGGCTGTCCTACCAGCGCAGTTTCGACTCGCCGGAGACGCCCGACCCGTTGCTCACCCTGTGGACGCCGCTCGCCGACTACCGGCGTCCACTCGGGGAGCGCTACGGACTCCATCTCCAGTACGAGCACCAGCACGCGAGCTCGGATCGGCTGGGGAGCTTCGACACCGAGTTCATCGTGATCGAAGGCAGCCGGAGCCCGAACCTGAGCGTCTCCATGCTCGTCGAGAGCACCAACAAGTCGGATGTGCAGCTCGCCTTGCAGGGTGAAGACGAGACCTTCTTCCTGGGGGGCGAGGTCGCGTACACGCTCTTCGATCAGCACGAGCTCACGCTGTTCGTCGGCTCGCGGAACGCGGGCTTCGTGTGCGTCGGCGGGGTTTGCCGGTACGAGCCGGCCTTCGACGGCGCCGAGCTCAAGCTGATCAGTCGCTTCTAGCACGCGGCGGAGGGGGCGGCCGCGGGCGGCAGGCCGGGCCGGGGCCCGGCCTGGCGCGGGGACCCGGGCGGCACCGGGACCGAGCTGGTCACCGGCCCAGACCGGACGCCGGGAGACCCGGCCGGGCGCCGGGATCGAGCTGGGCGCCGGGGAAGGCCCCGACCTGCCGCCGGGAGCGAGTTTTTGCTTGCTCCCGCCGGTTCTCGCTGGTAGAGCGGAGCCGTCCAGAAGGCCGGACCGCCCCGTCCGGCCGGTCGCCATCCGGGAAGGCCCCGCCTATGGGCCGGCCCTTCCCGCCCGCAGCGCAGAGGTGCCCCACAGGGCGCGCCCGGCGCGCCGAGAGTTCTGCGCACCTCGAGAGGTGCGCTCGTACAACCGAGGTCTGGCACCCGGGCGATGCGATCGCCCGCCCGTGCGCCGCAGAAGGCGGCGGCGGACCACCTGGAGCACCAGGACCTCTTCAGGTCGGGATCCCCGAGATGGGATCTCCAAGCCAAGGAGGCTAGCTTGTTCCTCCTGCTCATGCTCGTGAGCCTGGTGGTGGCGATCACCACCACCGCGCTCGTCATCGTGTTCTTCCGCGGGTCCATCTCCGGCATCCTCGGCCGCATCGTGGCCGACCCGGTGGCCGCGGCCTGGCGTCGCTATGTGAGCTTCGCGCTCCTCGTCGTCGGCATCTCGTCCGGAGTCTCGCTGTGGACCCTCGAACGTTACGTGCAGGCGCCCGGCAATGTGGTTCCGCAGACGTCTCCGCCCACGCTGGCCGCGTTCCCGGCGCCGCTCACCACTGAGGCCTGGGTGTTCGAGGTCTATCGCACGATGCTCGGATCGCTCCGCGGTCTGGCCGGCGCTCTCCTCCTCTTCTTCGGGATCGCCCTCGTGGTCTCGGGCATCCAGCGCGGGCTGGGTGAGCGGGGCGGGGCGAGCGACGACCTCGCCGGCCGCCGCGGCCAGGATCGCTCCCGCGGCCGGGGCATGCCGTCGATGCAGAACGGCCGTTCTAGCGAGGGGCGCTCGAGCGACAGCCGTTCGAGCGAGCAGCGCCGGCCGCTGGGGGCGGGCGGCGGCTCCTCGGGACGGCGCGGCGACCTGCGCTCGCGCGAGGGGGAGGGCCGGCTGCGAGAAGGCGATCTCCGGCGCGATCTGCGAAGCCCCCGCCCAGCTGATGGCCGCGGCGGCGAGGAGCGGGGTCGCGAAGCGCGCCCTGGCGAGCCGGGGTCGAGTCCCTCGCGGGTGCCGGGGGAGGGGCGCTCCCCGGAGGGCAGGTCCCCGGAGAGCCGGTCGCAAAACGGCGAGCCCGCACGGAACGGGATCCTCGACCGCCGGCCCCTGCCGAACCGCTCCTGACGCCGCGGCAGCAGTGGCCGGCCAGCGACGGCGATCTGTGCAGCGTTCAGGTTGGGTTGAGGTCAGAGACGAAGATGGCCGCGCCATCGGCCGCGCGCAGGAATCCGAGGTTCATCGCAGGAATCCGCGCGGGGCGCGCGGGGCGCACGTGCCGCGCGTGGCGATCCTCCTCGTGAACGCCGCCGGTGAGGTCCACGTCCGCTGGCGCCCGCGCGGGGTGGTGGCGCGCCCGGCGTGGCTCGAGGTGTGCCTGGCCGGTGACCCCCGCCCTGGGGAGAGTCCGGCCGGGGCCGCCCGGCGCCTGGTCCGAGCCGCGGCGCGCAGGGCCAGAGCGAGGAGCGCCGTGGCCGCGCCGGAAGTTCTCTGCGCCCTGGACCTGGGGACATCCGGGAACCGCACGCGGGTCTGGATCTTTGGCTGCGCGATTGCGGCCCTCCCGGCGCCAGCTCCGCCCGATGAGGCCTGGAGCGCCTTCCTCAAGCCCAAGTCCGTGGCTGCGCTCCTCGGGAGCGGGCACATCGAGCCAACGAGCGAGATCGTTCTGCGCGCCGTCGCCGCCAGGCGCAAGCGCCGCCCGCTGCCTGCCAGAGCGCGGCCGTCCGCTCTTTGCGACGCCGTCAACTTCACCTGCATGCGCTGCGGCGAGCCGAATCTGGTGCCGGTGGATCCCGCCGGCGGCCAAGAACAGGATCTGATCGAGGACTGCCAGACCTGCTGCGCCCCGAATCGGCTGCGCATCGCCTTCCTGCCCGAGAGCACGGCGCCCGCCGTCACCGTGGAGGAGGCCTGAGGGCAGCGGCGGGCAGTCCCCGGCCTGATCCGCGGATCAGGCGCCCCAGTACTGGGCGCGGTGCTGCTGGTAGTAGCGGACCATCGCGCCGAGCCCGGCGGCGAGCTCGGTGCGCGGCTGCCAGCCGAGGAGGCGCGTCGCCGCGCTGTAATCGCAGTAGCAGCTCCCGATGTCGATCGCCTGCTTCTCGGGCGGCCACGGCACGAGCGTCACGCTGCCGGTCCCGGCCGCCGCGATGAGGAGCCGGGTGATGGTGAGGAGCGGCGTGGGTTCGCTGCCTCCCAGGTTGAGCACCTGTCCGTAGGCTTCCTCGGCGGCCCCGGCGCGGAGGAGACCCTCCACCACGTCCTCGACGTAGGCGAGATCGCGGAGCTGCATGCCATCTCCGTAGAGCTTCACCTCCTCGCCGTCCACGATCAGGCGCACGAACCAGCCGATGAAACCCTGCCGGGCGTGGCGGACGAGCTGCCGCGGCCCGTAGGTGTTCGTGAGGCGAAGGATGACAGCGCGCAGGTGGTGGACCTGGTGGTACACAAGATGGAAGTGCTCGCCCGCGAGCTTGTTCACCCCGTTCACGTCGACCGGCCGCACCGGATGCTTCTCGTCCACCGGCAGGTAGTCGGGCCGCCCGTACACCTGGCGGGTGGACGAGAAGATGATGCGGGCGTCGGGCGCGACCTGGCGGCAGGTCTCGAGGAAGGAGACATGGTCGGCCGCATTGAGCTTCAGGTCGAGAAGCGGGTCTCGCATCGAATCGATGTGGCTCACGTTTCCGGCCAGGTTGAACACGTAGTCGACCCCGGCGAGAAGCGGCGCCATCGCGTGCGCGTCCCCGATATTGGCGTGGTGCACTTCGACCCGGTCGGCAAGGCCCGCGATGTTGAATGGGTTGCTGCCACACTCGGGGACCAGGCAATCGACAAGGAGGAGGCGCGTCGCCGGACCCGCGGCAAGACGGTGGGCCAGGTTCGAGCCGATGAAGCCGAGGCCGCCTGTCACGAGGACGGTGCGTCCAGCGTACGCGCTCAGATAGTTGTCGTTTGGATGGGGCATCGGTCGACGGAGCGGGGCCGGCGCCGCTAGGCGCTCGCCACCGGCGGGGAAGAGGGCGGAGCGGGCGCGGGAGCCGCAGCCCCGACGGCCCCCAAGGCGAGCGCCGTACCCCGGGTGGCCCAGCGCTCGGCAGCCGCGGCCCTCGACGCGGTCGTGGCCGGGGTGACGCCCGGGATTCGCCCGCCGCCGTGGAGTGCCGGCTCGCCGACCAGCCGCCACCACCACCTGGTCAGATCGACGAGCGTCCGCCCGACGCGCCGGACGTTGAAGAACTGGGACGTGCCATAGGCGCGGAAGAAGTGATGCACGGGCACTTCCTTGATGCGGAAACCGGCCGCTTCGATCTTCTTCACGAGCTCGAGCGTGATCGTACCGCTCGTGGACGTGAACTCCACATGGTCGAAGATGGTGCGGTGCATGAGCCGGAAGTCGCAATCCACGTCGCGGATCCCGAGTCCGAAGAGGAGCTTGACGCCCACCCGGTAGATCTCGCCGACGATCACGCGGTGGAGGGGGTCCTGGCGCGTGATCTTGTAGCCATTGACCATGTCGGTCGTCGCATCGACCACCGCGGCCAGATCGGCGATCTCTCGCGCGTCGTACTGGGCGTCGCCGTCCGTGTAGAAGATCCACTCCTTGGTGGCGTTCGCGAAGCCGGAGCGGATGGCGCCGCCATAGCCCCGGTTCTGCGGGTGGGTGACGACCCTGAGGCGGTCGGGATAGAGCTCGGCGAGCTCGGCGAGAACCTGGCCGGTGTGATCGCGGCTTGCATCGTTGACGACCACGACCTCATAGTCGGGCGCCAGCCGGCGCGCCGTGGCCATCGCGGTCACGACCATGCTCGCGATGGTGCCGGCGTCGTTGTAAGCGGGAAAGATGACCGAGAGGCTGGACAGCTGGGACACGTGTGATGATCCTCGTCGCGCACGCGGCGGCGGCCGCGTGCGCAATGAGGATATCAGGAGAGACGGCCCTCCGGCAAGCCGGCGCCTCGCGCCAAGCACGCGCCTCCTTCCACCGGCCGGAGTGCGCACACGGCTGCCACCTTCGCCAACGCCGCTACCGGGCTAGTGCAGAAGGGCGATCTTCCCGGTGAGCGTCTCGCGGCCGAAGCGGAGCCGGTAGAAGTAAACACCCGCCGGCGCCTGCGATCCGCTGCCGCCCGCGTTGTTTCCGGTCGCTCGGCGCCGGCCGTCCCACTCCACCTCGTAGGTGCCGGCGGACATCTCCTCGTCGACGAGTTCGGCCACCGCGCGGCCGCTCGGATCGTAGACCGTCAAGCGCACGCGTCCGGCGGTGGGGAGGGCGAACGGAATGGTCGCGCGGCCCGAGGTCGGATTCGGGCGTCCGGGTCCGAGCAGGAGCTCGCGCGGCGGCGCCGGCTCCGCCGGCTCGACGCCGATCCCTCCCTGGTTGGACTCGCGCGGCGTCGGCAGCAGGCGGCGCCATTCCGCTCCGCCGTCGGGGATCCGGCCGAAGGAGATGTCCGCGGTCTGCTGCCCGAAGGTCACCGAGTCGATCACTGCGAAGCCGGCAATCGAGCCCGCGAAGAGCCCCACCTGCTCGCCGGCCGCGGAGAGCCTGAAGTCGGCATGCAGAGGGCCCTGCTCGGGATCGTTGTCGCACCAGACGAGGAGGAACGCTCCGGGAGCGATCGTCGTGTCGGGGAAAACGAACTTGCCGGGGACGGCGAGATCGTCGGAGAGGCAGAGCCCGGCCAAGGTGACCGGATCCTGCCCGCCGTTGTAGATCTCGACCCAGTCGTCGTGCTGTCCGAACTCGTCGACGAGGCCCGCCACGTTGTCCGCAAGGAACTCGTTCACGTAGAGGTCAGGAGGTATGTAGGCGACGGTGTAAGCGTGGGTGTCGAGCGGGGCGTCGCGCGGGTCGGTGTAATCCCAGCCGCTCGTGTCCACGGCCCGTATGTAGTAGTTGACCACACCCGGCGCCGGTTGCCCGGGCAGGATCGCCGTGTAGATGTGATCGCCGGCGAGCAGGTCGCCGTTGGTCCCGTCGTCGAACATCGGCTCTTCGAGGAAGGTCGCGCCCGGGCGGTAGAAGACGCTGGCGGCAGCCACGCCGGTCTCGTCCTCGATGCGGGCAGTGACGCGCACCGCCACGTTCAACGCGGGCGTGGCCGGCACGTGATCCACGTTGGTGATGACCGGCGGCAGGTTGTTGTCAGGCTGGTTGGGCGCCCACGGTGTAGGCGTCCCCATGAGGTCCCAGTCATATCCGCCGTCGGGGAGGCGTCCATAGGAGACATCCTTGATCTGCCGGCCGAAGCTCTTCGCGTCGATCGGCTGGATGCCGGGCGCCGGGCCAAACAGGCCCACGAACTCGCCGGTCCTTTCGAGGCGGAAGTTCGTGTGCGTCGGCCCCTCGAGCGGCTCCATGTCGCACCAGAAGACGATGTGGCCGCCGGGGGCGAGCGTCGTGTCGGGGATGGCCCACTTGGTGGGCGCCGCGATGTCGTCGGTCAGGTGGTAACCGCCGAGGTCGACCGGCGTGCCGCCGAGGTTCACGATCTCGATCCAGTCGTCGTAGTCGCCCATCTCGTCGGCGACGACCGAGTCGTTGTCGGCCATGATCTCGTTCAGAAAGAGCGTTTGCGGCGGCATGTAGGCCGGGTTGTTCGGCACCAGCGTTTGCAGGAAGCTCTGCCGAGCGGCGACGTAGCCCTTGATCTCGTTGGCGCCGCCGTCGGTCCAGGCGGGATCCTCCCAGCCCCATTTCCGCCAGTCGAGTTGGGCGTCCCCCTGCATGAGGGCAAAGGTCGTATCAACGACCGTGTCCATGCGGAGGGGCGTCATCGCCTCGTCCGTCATCTCGAGCACGCGCTCCATGATCCGGCGCCTGACGTGCGGGGACTGGTGCAGCTTGAGGATGAGGATGTTGGTCTCGCCGTGGAGCGGGTTGAGGTTGGGGATGACCGCCTGGTCGAAGATGCCGATGTGGCCGAATGTGGAATCGAGGTCGTCGGGCAGATAGGTCCACGTTCTGGTGAGGAGATCGTGGTAGAGGAAGTAATTTCGCATGAAAAAGCTGTCGCTCGAAAGCGCGATCATGGCCGCGTTGTAGTTGATGAACGACTCGATATCGAAGCGGATGTCGGGGGCTCCAGTCAGCACCTGGTAGATCTGATCGGCCGGCGTGCTGTTCACGCGCTCGATGAACTGGATGAGGTCGGCATAGCCCGTCGCTTCGTTGGTCTGCTTCGTGTAGGCCGCCATGTAGGCGGCGGTGTCGGGCAGGACCTGCATGTAGGCATTGAGCTCGGCCTTGTACAGGCTGCCGCTGTCATCGAAACCGTGCTTGCGGAGCCAGCGCTTGTCCACGTTCTCGGGAGCGGTGTAGACGCCGAAGTACTCGCCGTTCACCCGGAGCTGGACATGCCGCGAGTCGAAATCGGGGACATCCACGAGCTCGCAGTAGTCGGAGGCCAGCTTCTCGCGGAGAATCGTGCGCTCGCCGAAGGTGGAGTCGAGGTTCAGCTCCTTCTGGCCGTCGAGGAACTCCTGGTTGGGGACGAACTTGTCGAACTTGATTTTCCAGGACTTCTTGGACACCGAGCGCGAGGTGTTGCCACGGTAACGTACACCCACGTTGTTCCAGGTCTGGTTGTTGTAGGTGAAGCTGGCCGGGTAGTAGGTGTCCAACTCGATGGCCAGGTTCAGGGCCTCCCAGTTGCTCGCGGAGATCGAGATTCGGTAGATGGGGATGTCAGCCTCGGTGTCGGGCCGGATCATCCCGGCGATCGCGGCGCAGGGAGCGCTCTCGTTGCCCCACACATCCGCCGCGCGCACGCGGTAGTAGTAGGGAAAGGTGGGCAGCGCGTTCGCATCCTCGAAGCGGGAACGCCGGCAGAGGCTCGACGTCAGGCGCAGCCAGGGGCCGGTCGGGCTCTCGGCGCGCTCGACGTGGTAGCCGGCGATGTCTCCGTGGTCGGGAGTCGTCCAGTCGTTCCAGTCGAGGAGGACCCGGCCGTAGCAGTCGGAGACGGCGAGGCCCGCCGGCACCGCGGGCGGCACCGCGTCCGGTGTTGCGCTCCACACCTCGATGGCGCTGAGCTGGGCCACCTGGCGGACGAGCGTCGCAGTGACGTTGAGCTGGCCGTCGGTTACCGTCACCGAGTCGGTGTAGAGGACGGCGTAGTGGTCCCGGACCTGCGCGTAGATGTCGAAGTTGTCGAGAATGACCCGACCTTCGCGGGCGACGTCGAAGATGCCGATGTTCGGGCCGTGCTTCAGGATGTCGGCGAAGTGGAGGCGCAGGACGTAGGTCCCGTTCGGGACGTTGAAGCGATATTCGTTCCAGTTGACACGGTCCGACACGTAGAGGGGTTCGTCGGGCGTGCCGCCGATCGGCTTCCAGGTCGTCTGGTCGAAGCCGCCGATGTAACCGGCGCCGTTCTGCGCGGTGTATGCCTGGTCGGGGATGAACGTGTTGCCGTGCTGGTCAACGTAGCTCTGCGTGTCGCCGCAGTTCAGGCGTTTCTCGTAGGCGGCGGCGCGCGACGGCAGGAGGGCGGTGGCCAGCGCCGCCGCCAGGAGGAGCCCTGCCGCCGGGAGGAGCCCTGCCGCCAGGAGGAGCCCTGCCGCCCAGGCGCCGATCCGCGCATGGGCCGCAGAACGCTGGGGCATGCGATCCGCGGAACGCTGGGGCATGCGATCCGCAGAACGCTGGGACACGCGATGGCTGATCGACCGCAGCTCAGGCCGGGTTCCGGGCATCGAACATCCTCGTGGCAAAGGATTTCTGCCGGGGCTCGGGTCAGGCCACCCATCCGGCGGCGGGCCGCAGTGAGTGCGTTGACCCCGGTAAGCGCATGGACATCGGCCGGGGTGGGCGACCGGCCGGCGGCGGCTGATCCGGGAAGCGAGCGGCGGATTCCCGCTTCCTTCGATGCCCCAGCATAGCGCAAATGGGCGCCCCTGGACTAGGGGATATCCCCGGCTGGTGCTCCCCGCGGATCGGACTCCAGGCCTCGAACCGCCGCTCGCCGCTCGACGATACAGGCCCCATGCGCCGGATAGGCGGCAGCCACGACGCGGTCGAGCGCCGGGCCGCGGCTCAAGGCGACAACGCGCGGGCCGCGGAAGTCGGGGGCGTTCAGGAAGTAGGCGCTCGCGAGATCGGGCCACCGCGAGCCGCGGACGAAGACGAGCGCGGGCGCCGGCGCCGCCTCGACCTCGTGCAAGATCTCGTCGTCGACGCCTCGCAGCCCCCGGTACTCGGTCTTCACCTTGAGGGGGAGATAGATGGCGAGCCCGCAGACGACCGAAACCACGAGCGCCGCCTTGACGCGCGCCGCGAGGTTCTGTCCGGGCCACGTGCTCTCGAGCCACGCACCGGTACGCGCTGCCCCGCGCCAGGTGAAGAGCGAGAGCGCCGGCGTCAGTGAGGCGAGGAAGCGCGGGCCGAGGGCGAGCCCGTGGTACCAATAGAGCGTGTAGAGGATGACGACCGACGCGGCGTGGAGAAGGAGGAGCCGCTCGAGACGCGTCTTCCGCGCGCCGCAGAGGAACGCGAGGAGGAGGGCGAGCGAGCCGGCAGGCCAGCCGCCGAGATGGCGGTTGAGCGACTCGAGGTTCCGTCCCAGGTTCCGGAGCGCCTCGCCGGGCGAGTGGCCGGGTGTGCCACCGTCCCAGATGAGTCCCACATCGGGTCCGAATCCGAGCCGGTTGGTGGCCGGCGCGAAGTGCCGCTCGAAGTAGCGCTCGACGGGCGGAACCCAGGGCGAGCCGGTGACCGCGGCCTGATCGGCGCCGAGGAGGATGGTGCCGGCGGCGAACCCGAGCGCGAGCCAGGAGAGCGCCCGCCATGCCCCGCGCCGGGCGAGTGCCGCATCGGCGCAGGCGGCGGCGAAGAGCGCCACAGCCTCGATCGGACGCGTGAGGAGAAGGAGAGCCGCCGCCAGTCCGGACACGAGTCCCGGCGTCAGGGCGGGCCGGAGGCCTGCGTGCGGGTCTTCACCTGCCATACCCGCTCGCATCGCGTAGAACAGGAGCGCGCAGGTGGTCCACAACGTCGCGGCCGTGTGCGCCATGGTGCTCGCTGCGAGCACGAGAAAGAACGGGCTCGTGGCCACGAGCCATGCCGTCGACATCGCCGTTGCGGTCGTGGAGTGAGCGAGCGGGCCCGATGGAGCGGGAGGGGTGCCAACCCGCCGCGGCGCGGCGAGCGCGGCCAGGCCGGCCGCAAGGAGCACGGAGAGGGCCGCGGCGATCGGGTTCACGAGGCCAGGTTGCCGTGCCTGCACCCCGAGCGCCAGCAGGCGGGGCCAGCCGGGGGGAAAGACGCCATAGGCGCGATCCGCCTCGATCTCTATCCAGTCGGGGGCGGGGAAGGCATCCGGTATCGGCGGCGGCGCGGCGAATCGGCGCCCGGCGGCGAACACCCGCGCATCGAACAGGTAGGCGACCTCATCCTGGATGTGCGGCGCGCGGCCGAAGGCGAGGTGCGAGATGAGGACCGCCCCCGCGGTGGCGAACACGGCGGCGAGCACGATGAGGGGTGTTGAGAAGCGGCGGGCACCACTCGACCAGGTGGAAGGGAGGCCGCGGCTCGCGGCGCCGGGGACGAGGATGGATGCAGCGCCGATCGTTGCCACGAGGCCGGCGAGCGGGGCGAGGAGGCTCGCGATGAGGCGGTAGAGCTCGGTTCCACTCGCGCCGACCGGGACGTGGCTGGCAGCGAGGAGCCAGAGCAGGGCAGCGCCGCTCGTTGCGCGCGGGTGCTTCTTCACGATCTCTGCGATCGGGCGCAGCTTTTTGCGGTGACGGATGACGGTTGCGAGGCCGGTGGCGGCGGTCGCGGCGAGGAGTGCGAGCGCCGCCACGGCGGCCACTCGCCCGGCGGGAGTGGAGAAAGGAACGACGACGGGAAGATCCGGAGCCAGAACGGCGGTGAAGAGGGCGGCCAGGAGGGCCGCGATATGGAGCGCCTTGCGCAGGAGCGGCAGGATCTCGATCTCCTCCGGCGCCGGTGCGACGGCCGCCACCGGAAACGCCGCGCCCTCGCCATGGGGGCGGGCCGGATCGGCGCGCCCCACCCATACTTATAGCAGCGCGGCAGGGTCATCCGCGACCCCATAGCGCACTCGGGAACCCACCAGATGCGGCCGGGGGGGGACCGGAGCTCAGCCGGGGATCGGAGCTCCGCGACACCTCGGCTCTTGCCCCCGGCCCGGGCTGTCCGGCGGCTGTGGCCTTCGCTCGTGAACCTGCCTCCCGGGCTCGCCCTCTGATCCGTTATGCTGCGTGCCCAGGCGGCCGCGCCGGCTGCTCCAGCGCAAGGCGAGGACAGCGAGCAACAAGGCGAGGACAGCGAGCAACAAGGCGAGGACAGCGAGCAACAAGGCGAGGACAGCGAGCAACAAGGCGAGGACAGCGAGCAACAAGGCGAGGCACGATGACCAGGCTCTATCTGGTGCGACACGGAAGGACGGCCGCCAACGAGGCCGGCCGCGTCATGGGCCACGAGCCCGAGCCGCTGTCCGAGGCGGGGCGTCGAGAGGTGGCGGCCCTCGCCACCTGGCTCGCCGCGCAGGCGCCCTTCGCGGCGATCGTCACGAGCCAGATGGAACGGGCGCGGGAGACCTGCGAGGCGATCGCCACCGCGCTCGGACAGGCGTACGGGTTCGAACCCGCTCTCAACGAACCGGCGTTCGATGGCTGGGTCGGCAAGTCCATCGAGCTGCTCCGCCGCGATGACGCCCGCTTTCGCCGCTACATCGTGGATCCGACCGACGTGCGCGTGGAAGGAGAGCTCACGCTGCGCTCGCTCGTCGCGCGGGCCGTGCGCGCCGTCCACCGCCTGGCCCGCGATCACGAGGCCCGCTCCATCATCGCTGTTTCACACGGCGACATCGTTCGCGGGATAGTCGCCTCCTACGTCGGCATCTCGCTCGACGGGCTCGGGCGGCTGGCGGTCGCCACGGCGTCGGCCTCCGTGCTCGAGCTCGCGCCATCCGGGTCGGGACGCCTCGCGCTCCTGAACTGGGTGCCCGCATCGCCCCATCTCGAGACCGCGCGCGTGGCCCCGGAGTTCCGGAGCGCCCCGGCGCCGTCCGTGGCCCTGCCGCCTGCGCCAGGGAACGTGCCGCTGCCGCCGGGGAGCGCCTAGGCCTCCTCGAGCGCCTGCTCGAGATCGGCGATCAGGTCGGCCGCGTTCTCGATGCCGACCGAGAGGCGGATGAGCCCGTCCGAGATGCCCGCCGCGAGCCGCGCCTCGCGCGGGATCATCGTGTGCGTGGTCGATGCCGCATGGTTGACCAGGCTCTCGACGCCGCCAAGGCTCACGGCGAGCTTCACGAGATCGACTGCTTCGACGAAGCGGCGGCCGGCCTCCACGCCGCCGCGGAGCTCGAAGGACACCATGCCGCCGAACCCGGCCAGGAGTCGCTTGGCGAGCGCGTGCTGCGGATGATCCTCGAGCCCCGGGTAGTGCACGCGCTCCACCTTCGGGTGACCGGCCAGAAAGCGGGCGATGGCCAGGCCGTTCCGGTTGTGCCGCTCCATGCGCAGCGCCAGCGTGCGCAACCCCCGGAGCAGGAGCCATGCCTCGAACGGTGAGAGAGACGGACCGAAGATCTTCATGTGGTACCAGACGCGTTCGATGAGCGCGCGCGATGCGATCGCCGCGCCGCCGACCACGTCCGCGTGTCCGTTCAGGTACTTGGTGAGGCTGTGCACGACCATGTCGAACCCGTGCTCGAGCGGGCGCACGTTGACCGGCGTGGCGAATGTGTTGTCGACCATGGAAGTGATGCCGGCCTCGCGGGCGATCGCGGCCAGTCCGTCCAGATCGGCTACCTGGAGCGCCGGATTGGTGATCGTCTCCACGTAGAGGAGACGGGTGCGACCGGGCCGGATCGCGGCGCGGACCTGGGCGAGATGTGTCTGATCGACGAATGTCGTCTCGACCCCGAAGCGGGAGAGGACCTTCGTGAAGAGCTCGGTGGTCGCCGCGTAGAGCGAGCGCCCGGCGACCACGTGATCGCCGGCGGTGAGCAGGCTCACCACCGCAGAGGTGATCGCGCCCATGCCGGAACCCATGCAGAGCGCCAACTCGCCGCCCTCGAGATCGGCGAGGACGGCCTCGGCCTGCTTGGTGGTCGGATTGCCCCAGCGCGTGTAGAGCTCCGCCGGCGCAATCGCGGCGGAGAGCTCTGCACCGCGGGCCGCGGTGCCCAGCTCGAACGTCGAGCTCTGCACGATCGGCGGGGTCACCGAGGGCATGGGATTCAGGTCATCGCCGGCGTGGATGACGCGAGTGTCGAACTCCTGTCTACGCGAATGTCGCTTCATCGGGACCTCGGAAGCGTCCGCCAGGACGCAGTGAAGTAGCTTTCCGCTGGGCCGCGCCCCGCTAGCGCGGCCCGCCCGCCGCCGCGGCGACGAACCGGCTCAGATTCAGTGATCCGATCACGGCCGCCATCACCAGCACGAATGCGGCGAATGTCTGTTGCAGCCGGCGGGCCGGCAGATGCCGGGCGAGCCGGAGCCCGCCCGCCATGCCGAGGACCGCCATCGCCACGTACAGGGCGGCGTCGCCGAAGTGGATGCGACCGCCCTGGGCATGCCCCCAGAGACCGGCCGCCGAGTTGACCGCGATCACGGCCAGCGAGGTGCCGGTGGCCCGCTTCATGTCGAGACCGCCGGCGAGGGTGAGCGCGGGCACGATGAGGAAGCCGCCGCCGACGCCGAGAACGCCGGTCAGGAGCCCGATCACGAGTCCGATCGGCAGGAGACGGAGGGCGGCCCGGCCAGGTCGCGGCTCGCCGGCCTGCTCCTCCGGGGCGGTCCGGATGCGGCTCCGCCGCCACATGAAAACGCCGGATGCCGCCATGATCAGGGCGAAGAACACGAGGAGGAGATGGTCGGGGACGCGCGGGGAGAGAGCGGCGCCGAGGCGGGAGCCGGCGATGCCACCGCCTCCGACGAGGAACGCAGCCCTCCCGGCGAGGTTTCCCCGCCGCGCGCTGGCGGCGGCTCCGTAGACGCTCGCCGCGCCGATGATGGCGAGCGAGAGCGGCACGGCGGCGTGCGGATCGATGCCCGCGAGATGCACGAGCACGGGCACGGTCAGGATGCCGCCGCCGGCGCCGAGCAGGCCGAGGCTTAAGCCGACGAGAACGAAAAGGGTGGGGACGAGCAGGTGCTTCTCCTCCGGCGCGGAGCGGTACGGGCGCGCGGCATGGTCGCGCTCTGCACTCCTGAGCCTCGAAGTTACCCGATCCCGGGGGCCAAGGCGAGGGGCCCCGGCGGTCAGGCGACTGCCGGGGCCCCGTGAACGGGCACTATGTACGTTCTGCCCGGACCTCTCGTTGAACAGCGGCTACTTGAGCAGCGTCATGCGCCGGGTCGCGGTCGCCCCGCTGGCCGTCAGCCGGTAGAGGTAGATCCCGGACGGCGCCGCCTGCCCGCGGTCATCGCTGCCGTCCCAGCTCACCGTGTGCGCGCCCGCCGCGTGTGGCCCGCTCGCCAGCGTGCGCACGAGGTGGCCGTTCACATCGAACACATGGAGCGAGACCGCGCCCGCCTCCGGCAGCGAGAAGCCGATCGCGGTCGAGGGGTTGAACGGGTTCGGCTGGTTCTGGGTGAGCGCGAAACGCACCGGCGCACTCGCTGTCGGGTCGCCGATCGCCGCCGAGGCCGGATTGAGCGCCACGTCGAGGATCGTGATGCTGTTGGCGGTGATCACCACTTGCTCCTGGTGCTCGAGGTAGCTCGGGTGCGTGAAGCGGAGCGTGTAGGTCTCTGCAGGCAGCGACATCTGATAGTGCCCGCTCGCGTTGGTCGTCGTGGTCTCGGTGCCGCCGACCACCTCGACGAGAACGCCCTCGATGGCTGCCTCGGTCGTCGAGTCGTAGACGGTTCCGCCGACGCTCCCGATGTTGCTCATGGCGAGCGCCGCCTGCACCGCCGCGTAGCAATCGAGGCGGCCGGCGCCGTACACGTTGTCCTTCCCGGCCGGCCCCAGATCGAAGGCCGTCGTCTGCAGGATCATGGACATTTGCTCGGGCGTGAGATTCGGATTCGCCTGAGTCAGGAGCGCCATGGCCCCGGCCACGTGCGGCGTGGCCGCCGAGGTGCCGCTGAAGGTCACGTACCCCGAGCCGACGCCGGTGGTGCGCGTGTTGGGTCCCGGCGCGATGACGTCCGGCTTGAGGAGCCCTGGCAGCCCGCCCCACCACGGGTAGTCCTGGAACTCGGGGCGGATGGTGTGTGGATACACGGGCCAGTGAACCTGGATGTCCTCCCAGGCAAAGGGGCCCACCGAGGAGTACGGGGCGATCACGTTCGCCTGATCGACGGCGCCGCAGGCGACGATGCCGCTCACGCCGGCCTGCACCTGGTCGGGATGACGCCACGGGGATGGACAGCAGCCGGGGGCGGCGATGTTGAACGGGATGGGGTCCGTGTTCTGGTTGTCGCCCTCGTTGCCGATCGAGTTCGCGTGGAAGATGCCGGTCAAGAGCAGGTTGTCGGTGTTGGATCGCCACCAGTCGTAGTTGGGCTTCGGCGTGAAGCGCCACTTCTCCGAGTTGCTGCAGGAGATGATGTCGGCGCCGTTGGCCGCCGCGTACTGGAAGGAGAGGACCATCTGCGCGAAGCTGCCGAAGCGGCAGGACATGAGGAGCGCGCGCGGCGCCACGCCGGTATTGGTGCCCGCCGCCCCGTCGCCGGCGACGATGCCGGCGCAGCCGGTCCCATGGCTGATGCCCGGCACCGGGTTGTTGTTGTTCTGCTCGAAGTTCCAGCCCCAGGTGTCGTCGATGTAGCCGTTCTGGTCGTCATCGATGCCGTTCGCCGCGATCTCGTCCGAGTTGTTCCAGATGTGCGTTCTCAGATCCGTGTGGTTGCGGTCGATGCCCGAGTCGACGACGCACACGACGATGCTGTCGCCCTGATAGCCCAGCGCCCAGGTCTCGGGAGCGCGCACGTAGTCGAGCTGCCACCAGATCGTCATGTCGCCGCCAGACGCAGCGACCGGCTCCATCGGCTCCGTGATGTCCTGGATCTCGCTCGCGGGCGGCGTCTGATCCCAGAGGACGATCCGGATCTCGTCGAAGGCGAGGAGCTCATCGATCGCGTCCGCGGTGAGCCGCGCAGCGATGCCGTTGGCCAGCCAGATGGGCTGGATGTCGGCGGCCTGACCTGCATGTTCCGCGGCGGCCAGAAAGCCGCGAAGGCGGCCCTGGGTGGTGGCGGCGACGTACTTGAGCTCGCTCACGGCGAACTCCCGGCGCTCGGCGCGCCCGAGGCGCCGGGCGACCGGCAGCAGTGTCTCGACGTCCGCCTGATCATCCATGACGATGAGCACCGGGAGGAGCTCCCCGGGGGAGGCCAGGCGGCGCATCACCTCGAGATCGGGATCGAAGGCGACCCCGGGTGTGGTCGCGGCTGAGGCCCCGGACCCGGCCGTGAGAAGGCTGGCCGTGCCGAGGACGACCAGAACGGCTCGATAGAGCAACTTCCGCATGGGCTTCAATCCCTCCAGGAAGGCGGGTCGGGGGTGTGGCGACCGGGTGGTTCCGAGCGGACGGAAGTCGCCGGGGCCGAACGACAGGCGCAACCGATCCCTGATGCCGGAAGCGTTTGCAGCGCTGATAGGATCTGCTGTCGGACCACGATTATACCAACGGGCGCGCCGGGCCAGCGGGCCAAATCGCGGCCGCGGCCGGGCGCGGCCCGGGCGCAGCCGAAGGTCGTCCCGGTGCCCGGCGCCTGCGGTAAGTGCCCTCCGGCAGGAGTGATGAGCGAGGATCTCGACCCATGAAGGACGAGGAGGACCGTCGCGATCGGGCACCCGGAGCGAGAGAGGCCGCGGAGTCTCTGGAGGCCTACCGGGCCAAGCGGGATTTCGGACGCACACCGGAGCCCGCCGGAACACCCGGCGCCGCGGCGCCCCCGGGCGCCTCAGGGGAGCCGCCCCCACCGGCGGCGAGCGGAGCAGGGACCGTTCCAGCGCCCATCTTCTGCGTGCAGAAGCACCATGCCCGGCAGCTCCACTATGACTTCCGACTCGAGATGGCGGGGGTTCTCAAGTCCTGGGCCGTCCCCAAAGGACCCTCTCTCGACCCCAAGGAGAAGCGTTTCGCAGCCCGCACCGAGGACCACCCTCGAGAGTACGCGGCGTTCGAAGGCGTGATCCCGCCTGACAACTACGGCGCCGGGTCGGTCATGCTCTGGGATCACGGTACCTGGGAGCATCTCGGACCGAGTGCCGATCCGGCCGCCGATGTCGCCGCCGGCAAGCTCGACTTCATCCTCCACGGGCACAAGCTCGCCGGGCGTTTCGCGCTCGTGCGTCTGGGCGGGAGCGGCCGGCCGCGCGGCGGGGGCGAGGAGGACGCGCCGGCGAAGGACTGGCTCCTCCTCAAGAAGCGCGACGCGTTCTCCCGCCCCGGCAGCGAGGTGACCGCCGAGGCGGACTACTCGGTGAAAAGCGGCCTCTCGCTTGCCGAGATCGCCGCCGATGCGCCCGCGGTGTGGAACCCGGCAACGCGGCGGCTCCTCGAATCTTCACCCCACGCGGCGCGCGCGCCGCATCCCGCCGCGGTGGCGCCGGCGCTCGCGACGCTGGCCGCAGTGCCGCCCGCTGGGGACGAATGGCTCCACGAGCTCAAGCATGATGGCGTGCGCGTCCTCGGCCATGTCTCCGGCGCGCGGGGCGGTGGATCCGGGGAGGCGGCGGCAGAGCGGGTGCGGCTCGTGAGCCGGAGCGGGCGGGATCAGACGGCTCTCTACCCTGAAATCGCGGAGGCGCTGGCTGCGCTCGTCGCGGACACGGCGATCCTCGACGGCGAAATCGTCACCCTCGATGCGGCGGGCCGCGCGGACTTCCAGCGGCTGCAGCCGCGCATGCAGGCCGCGCCGCGTGAGGTCGAACGCCTCCGGCGCGAGGTCCCGGTCGTCGCCTTCGTGTTCGATCTCCTCTATCTCGATGGCTACGACCTGCGGCGGATGCCGGTCGAGGAACGAAAGGCGGTGCTCGCGGCGTTGCTCGACGGCGCTCCGCCCGTGCTCCTCTATTCCGATCACGTGATCGGACAGGGCGCGGCCTTCTTCGACCTGGCGGCGAGGTCGGGTGTCGAAGGGATCGTATCGAAGCGGCTCGGCTCTCCGTACGTGGGCCGGCGCACGGCGTCGTGGATCAAGGTCAAGCGGGTCGAGGACCGCGAGTTCGTGATCGGCGGCTTCACGGCGCCGCAGGGTTCGCGCCCGCACTTCGGTGCTCTTCTCATCGGCCTGTACGATGACGAGGGCCGTCTCCACTATGTCACGCGGGTGGGCTCCGGCTTCGACGACGCCAACCTCGCCACCCTCCACCGCGTGCTCGTTGCCCGCGAGCGGCCGGCGCCGCCGTTCGTGGACCCGCCGGCCATCGCCGACGCGCGGTGGGTGGCGCCCGATCTCGTGGCGCGAGTCAAGTACGCGGAATGGACGCGGGACGGGGGCCTCAGGGCACCCGTGTTCCTCGGCCTCGCTCCCGACGTCGCCCCGGGAGATTGCCGGCTTGTCGAGAAAGAAAGGGCGGCCCGGAGCGCTCCGGCGGCCGCCGCGGATGTCCTCGCGGATGGGCAGGCGCCTGCCGTGCGCCGCGGCGCGCTCGTCGATCTCACACCGCGCCCGGGCGAGGTGCGGCTTGCCAATCCCGACAAGGTGCTCTTTCCGGACGACGGCATCACCAAGCGCGAGGTCTTCGAGTACTTTCGCCTCGTCGCCCCGGTCCTCCTGCCCCATCTCGAGAATCGCCCCCTCTCACTCCAGCGCTGGCCGGATGGCATCCGGGCGCCGTCCTTCTTCCAGAAGGACGCGCCCGACGTGCTTCCACCCTACGTGCGCACCGCGCCGATCGCCGGGAGCGACGAGAAACGTCCGACGCGCTTCATCATCGCGGAGAACGAGTCGACTCTCCTCTGGCTCGCGAACCTGACCGCGTTCACGCTGCATCCGTGGGGTTCGCGCCTGCCGACGCTCGAGCATCCCGACTTCATGATTCTCGATCTCGATCCGAAGGACGCGCCGTTCGCCCGCGTGGTGAGCCTCGCTCGGGCGCTCGCGGAGCTGCTCGCGGCCATCGGGCTCCGCGGCTATCCGAAGACGACGGGGTCGAGCGGGCTCCATATCTATGTCCCGCTCGTGCCCGAGTACACCTACGAGCAGGTGCGCGAGTTCGCCGAGCTCCTGGGCCATGTCCTGGTCGCTCGCCGCCCGGAGGAAGCGACGCTCGAGATGAAGGTGGACGAGCGGAAGGGGCGGGTGTTCGTCGACTACCTGCGGAACCAGATGGGGCAGACCGCGGCCGGCCCCTACGTCGTGCGCGCACTCCCCGGCGCCCCGGTGTCGGCGCCGCTCCACTGGGATGAGGTGAACGCGGAGCTCACGCCGCGCCGGTTCACGATCCGGAACATGGGCTCGCGTCTTGCCGCCGCCGGCGATCTGTGGGCCCCGGTCCGCACCGATCAGCAGCGCCTCGAAGCGCCGCTCGCCGCGCTCGCGGAGCTCCTTCGCTCGTAGGGAGGGCGCTTCAATCCCGCCCGCGCTCGGGCTCCGCGGGACCCGCGGTGCTCTGGCTCCGCAGCCGCTCGGCGACGGCGCGCCGGAGGAGGAACTCGATCTGCCCGTTCATGCTGCGGAGCTCCGCATCGGCCCAGCGGCGAAGCTCCGCGTAGAGGCGGGCATCGAGTCGGAGCGGGAACGCCTTCTTGGGGTTGTCCGCGGGGTCCTGGCTCATGGCCCGCTCCGTTCGGGCGCTCTCCTGCTCGGCGCCACGATGGCCGCCTACGGGTAGAGCGTGCCGGTGTTGACGACGGGCACGGTGTGGTGGTCGCTGCAGAGGACGACGAGCAGGTTCGAGACCATCGCCGCCTTCCGTTCCTCATCCAGATGCACGACCTGCATCCTGGCGAGCTCGGCGAGCGCCAGCTCGACCATGCCGACCGCGCCCTCGACGATCTTGGTGCGCGCCGCGACGACGGCGCTCGCCTGCTGCCGCTGCAGCATGGCTCCGGCGATCTCCGGCGCATAGGCGAGATGGCTCAGCCGGGCCTCGATCACCTCGACCCCGGCGCGGATGAGACGTTCCTGCAGCTCGGCCTGGAGGCGGTGGCTCACCTCATCGGTGGTCCCGCGGAGCGAGACGTCACGTTCCTCGCCGTCATAGGCGTAAGAGCTCGCCAAGTGACGGAGGGCGGATTCGCTCTGCACCTTGACGTACTCGAGGTAGTTGTCCACCTCGAACTCGGCGTCGAAGGTGTCAACGACGCGCCAGACGATCACCGCCGCGATCTCGATCGGATTGCCGGCCTTGTCGTTCACCTTGAGCTTCGCGCTCTCCTGATTGCGCACGCGGAGAGAGATCTTGATCTTCTTCACGAAGGGGTTGGCCCAGAAGAAGCCGTTGGTCTTGACCGAGCCCTGGTACTTGCCGAAGAGGAGCAGCACCGCGGCCTGGTTCGGGTTGACGATGAAGAAGCCGATCGAGGCGAGGATGGCGAGAGCCAGCAGGATGAAGGCCGGGATGAGACCGCTCGGCCGGTCTTCGCGTGCGCTCTCCACGAGGGTGAGGGCGAAGAGGAGATACAGGAGAATGGTGACGATGAGGACGACCCAGCCCGAAAGGGCTCGGATGACGCGTTCCTGA
>Ga0316626_10000120_pt1 | contig 26651 bp, 23 predicted proteins | sample OWC_Aug_T1_C1_D5_FD_207656 | JGI IMG/M metagenome (GOLD analysis project Ga0316626, IMG submission 207656) | Wetland soil microbial communities from Old Woman Creek delta, Ohio, United States - OWC_Aug_T1_C1_D5_A | ecosystem: Environmental > Terrestrial > Soil > Wetlands | place: USA: Ohio...
ACACGGTGACGGCCACGACGGTAGCACGGAGCGGGGCGGCGACGGTCAGCTACGCGACGATCGAGACGTTGAACGTGAACGCGGGGACGGGGGATGACGTGATCAACGTCACCAGCACGGCGGCCTCAGTGAACACGGCGATCAACGCGGGGGACGACGCGGACCCGGGGGACCCGAGCGACGTGATCACGGTGGTGGCGACGGGGCCGGGCGGGAATCTGACGGTCAATGGCCAAGGGGGGGTGGACACGATCCGCGCGCAGACGACGGCGCCGGGCAGTGCGACGCAGATCAACGGTGGCGGTGACGCCGACACCTTCAACATCGCCGCCACCGGTCTCGGTGGAGGGAGCACAAACAAATTCAACGGTCAGGGCGGCGACGACGTTTTCGCCGTTACCGGGTCGCTGGGCAGTCTGGTGACGCTGGACATCGACGGCGGCCCCGGCATGGACACGCTGAGCGTCCCCGCAGGCAGCACCATCGTACCGACCGGGCCAGACTCGGGTTCTGTCACCGGCGTCGTGACCAATTACACCAGCATCGAAACGGGCCCAAGCCCAACACCAACAGCTACGCCGACCAGCACTCCAACGGCGACGCCCACTCTGGCAGCCTCGGGCAACACGTGCACAAGCGGGACGCAGTGCGCGTCGACCTTCTGCGCACCTGATGGTGTGTGCTGCAACGTTCCTTGCGCCGAACCGAATCAATCCTGCACGCTGCCCGGCAGTGTTGGTTTGTGCCGTGTGCTCAGCGGCGTGCCCGCGGTCTCGCGGCTGGGCCTGATCATGCTCGGCCTCGTGCTGGCAGCGGTTGGGGCGGTAGGGATGGTAAGTCTACGCCGCACGCTCATCGCGCGGCGATAAACTACGCGCCTTCAACACGGCCTCTTGCAGCCCGTGAGCCGGCACCGCTATTGAGTATGGCATAATATAGTGACGGCCATTGGACACGCCTTCGATAACCCGGCCTGGTTAGCCGGGCGGTTCTCGCCGCCGCGGGTTCGGATCGACAACCCGCGCATCGTCCATCGGCACATGCGATCCTTTCTCCTTCAGCAAAGTTGTTCGCATCGGATCGCGACGCCGCGCGAACCAAGCGGTATGACCGCGCCGAGGCGGAGATGATTACCGTTGGGTTCGAGGGGGATCTGACCAAGGATGGTGGCGGCGGGTTCAGCAGCTCGACCGGGAGTTCCGCGAGTACTCGACCGTTGGATCGCCGAGACAGGACGACAAGAAGGCCGCTGCGCGCAAACGGGCCTACTTTGAAATCACGCAGGATCGCGAGCGCGCGTACACTCTCAACTACCTTGCCACACAGGGGCTCCGAGGTAGCTCCTCGGTACACCCCTTCGGCGGGTCCGCCCGCGCCAACGCGACGGCGGCGGCCGTCACCGGGTACGTGAGTGGGGATCAGCCCGCCAGCAGCGATCGGGGGATATCCACCAGCTTGGCGCGCAGGTACTCGCCGAGGCTCTTCGCCTGCGGATCGCTGCGGGTCGAGGCCGCAACGCCGTCGCCGAGCAACCCGTTGACGACGAAATTGATGCTCAGCAGATTGGGCAGCGGATAACGCTCGACCCGCAGCGGCGCGGCTTCGGGCAACAGGTGCTGGAGCTTCTCCACCGTGAGGTAACGCTCCAGCCATGCGTACGCCGCGCGATGCTTCACCCACACGCCGACGTTGGCGTTGCCACCTTTGTCCCCCGAGCGCGCGCCGCAAATGGTCCCGAGTGGCGCACGCTCCGTCGGCCCCGTTGGCACGGGCTCGGTGGCAATCGCCGGAACGACGGCCTCGCCACCCGTGGCTGGCGGCAGCACCGGCGGCACCGTCACGGTCTCGCCGCCAAAGACAACACGGTGTTCGACGATTTCGGACGGAACGAGCGCCGGCCAGTAGACGCCGTAGGGTGACGCGTCCCCGGGCGGTGTCGTCACGCAGAAGCCGGGGTAGCTCGCCAGGGCCATTTCGACCACCTTGTTGCTGAAGGCGCGGCCGACGCGGGTGGCGTCGGGGTCTTTCACGGTGATCTGCAGGTACGCGAAGGCTTCGTCGTTGGATTGCGGATCAGACCGATCCGAACGCCTCAGCTGCACGCCGACCTCGGCGAAACGCTCCTTGCCGCCAACCAGTTTCCAGAACGTGTCTTCCGCCGTCCGCGCCTTCTCCTCGATGTCCAGGCCGGCGAGGACGAAGGTCATCGAGTTGCGGTAGCCACCCAGGTAGTTGAGGCACACCTTGGTCGTTGCGGGCGGCGGCTCGCCTTTCACTCCCGTGACCCGCACCCGGTCGATGCCTTCTTGTTCCAGCCGAATGGAGTCGAAGCGCGTGGTGACGTCGGGATTGAGGTAGCGCGGGCCCTGGATTTCGTACAGCAACTGCGCCGTGACGGTGCCCACGGACACGAGGCCACCGGTGCCTGGATGCTTGGTGATGACGAAGCTCCCGTCGCGGTGCATCTCGGCGACCGGGAAGCCGATGCGCGCGATGTCGGGCACTTCCTTGAAGAAGGAGTAGTTGCCGCCCGTGCACTGCGCGCCGCACTCGATGATGTGCCCGGCAACGACGCCGGCCGCCAGGCGGTCCCAGTCGTCGCGCGCCCAATTGAACTTCCACGCCGCGGGACCGAGCGTCAGGGCCGCATCGGTGACGCGCGGGCAGATCACCACGTCGGCGCCGCGCCGCAGCGCTTCGACGATACCCCAGGCCCCCAGGTACGCGTTGGCGGTGACCACCTGGGCGGTCAACGAGGACAGCGGAATTCCCTTGTCGAGATGGCGGAGCTCCATCCCCTGCGCTTGCAGCGCCGGCAACCGCGGGAGCAGGTCGTCGCCCTCGATGTGCGCGATCTTCGCGGCGACACCGAGCCGCGCCGCGAGTTTCTCCAGCTCGCCGGCCAAGCCGGCCGGATTCAGGCCGCCGGCGTTCACCACCACCTTGATGCCGCGGTCAATGCAGGTGCCGAGCACCGTCTCCATCTGCCGCAGGAAGGTGCGCGCAAACCCGGCCTCGGGACTCTTCAGGCGATCCCGGAACAGGATCATCATCGTCAGCTCCGCGAGATAGTCGCCGGTGAGCACGTCGATCGGGCCACCCTCGACCATTTCCTGGGCCGCACCAAGCCGGTCGCCGTAGAAGCCGCTGCAGTTGGCGATGCGAAGGATGTCGTCAGTCATGGGTGCTTTCCTCCGGGTGTCGATGACTTACGAGAATGGACAACCGGCAACAGGAAACCGGAAATGAAAAACCGGCAAATCGCCGGAGCAATCGGCTCGTTTCTTCCATTGGCCAGTTTTCCGTTTTCCATTTCCGGTTTCCTGTTTGACATTTTCTTTCTTCGGCACTTGCGCAAAGAAGCGAGACGCAGCCATGCTCACTCCGCCCACTTCGGTTTCCGCTTCTCCACAAACGCCAGCATGCCCTCGGCCGCTTCCTCCGAGGCAAACAGCTCGCCGATCTTCTTGCTGGTGTAGCGGAACCCCTCATCCATCGACAGCTCGGGAATGCGCCGGACCAGCTGCTTCGCCTCGCGAACGGCGATCGGTCCGCCGAGACGGACCATCCCGATGACCTCATCGACGGCGGTGTCGAGGTCGGCGGCCGGCACCGCCCGGTGAATGAGCCCAAGCTCGACCGCGCGCTGCGCGGAGAACCGCTCGCCGGTCAGGAACAGCCACATCGTGTTCTGGACACCGAGCTTCGGGATGACGACCACGGAGATCATCGCCGGGATCACCCCGACGCGAACCTCGCTGAAGCTGAACCTGGCGGAATCGGCGGCGACCGTGAGGTCGCACGCAGCGGCAAGGCCGACGCCCCCGCCAAAAGCGGGCCCGTTGATGCGTCCGATCACCGGCTTGGGCGACTCCCAGATGGTTTTCATCACCGTGACAAACGGGTTCTCTTCGTCCGTCGCTTTTACCCCACCGCTCTTCAGGTCGGCGCCAGCGCAGAACGCCGATCCCGCGCCGGTCAGGACGATGACGCGGACGCGCACGTCAGCGATCGCCGTGCGCAGATACGCGAGCAGACCGGTCACGACATCGTCGCTCAGCGCATTGCGCTTCTCGGGCTGATTCAGCGTGATCCAGGCAGCATCGCCGCGGAGTTCGTAGATCGTTGCGTCACTCATCGGATAGCCCCCTGCATGAAGAGAATGGAAAACCGGAAACAGGAAACCCGAAACTGAAAACTGGTCATGGGCAAGAGCGGTATGCTAGCCCTCAATGTGCCTTCCGGCTGGCGGTGGCCGTCCGCTTTGATGTGCCGATGAAGCCCGTTACGGCCCCAGCCGTTTCCCGTTTCCGGTTTTCCGTTTCAGGTTTCCGGTTTTCCATTTTCTTCAGGCCCGGCTTCATCCAGCACCACCAGCACCGCGCCCGTGTCCACCTGCTGCCCCGGTTCGACGGCCACCTCGCGCACGACACCGTCGTACGGCGCGGCGACCTCGTGCTCCATCTTCATGGCCTCGAGGATCACGAGCGTCTCGCCCTTCCTGACGGCCTGTCCGGGCTCCACGCGCACGGCGAGGATTTTGCCAGGCATGGGGGCATGACAGCCACCGGCGACTTCGGCGCGCTCCAGCGATGGGAACCTTGGCACCTCCCGCAGCTCCGACGCGCCGAGCGAGCTGTGCGCGTAGTGGATTTCGTGGCGCGCCACCAGGTTGCAGGTCCGCCGGACGCCGTCGACCACAAGGGCGATGTGCGTATCATCCCACCCGAGCACCGCCGCCGTGTGGTGGCTGCCATCGACGAGCACGTCGATGTGGTCACGGGAGTGGACGCGGTAGCCCACCTTGATGGTTGCGTCGCCGCTGGTGAACGACACTTCCTGCATCTGACTCGGGTTGTTGCGCCAACCCGACGGAACCCCGCGCAGCACCGGCGCCTCCGCGCGACGCTGTTCCTGCATCCACAACGCTGTGGCGACCGCGTGCACACGGTCCGCCGCTTCCTGCGCTGGCGTCCGCCGCCGATCGAGCGCCACATGGTCGGCGATGAAATGCGTGTCCGTGTCGCCAGCCAGGAAGCGCGGGTGGCGAAGCACCTCGATCAGCAAGGGCAGGTTGGTGTGCACGCCGTGCACGCGCATGGCACCGAGCGCCTTCGCCAGCCGCCGCGCCGCCTCGGCGCGCGTGGATGCGTGCGCGATGACCTTGGCCAGCATCGGGTCGTAGTGGATCGTGACCGGAGAGCCGGTCTCGACGCCGGTTTCGTAGCGGATGCCGGGAATCTCGGGCTGTTCCCAGTGGACGATGGTGCCGGTCGACGGCAGGAAGTCCGCGTACGGGTCCTCGGCGTAGATGCGGCACTCGATGGCGTGACAGCGAATGGCCAGCGTTTCCTGGCGCAGCGGCAACGGGGCGCCTTGGGCAACCAGGATCTGCAGGCGCACCAGATCGAGACCGGTGATCTCCTCGGTGACCGGGTGTTCCACCTGCAGCCGCGTGTTTACCTCGAGAAAGAAGAACTGACGGTGCTGATCGACGATGAACTCGACGGTGCCAGCGTTGTGGTAGCCGATGGCACGCCCGGCGGCCAGCGCGGCGGCCGTGATGCGCGCGCGCAGGTCGTCGTCGACCACTGGCGACGGCGCCTCCTCAATGATCTTCTGATAGCGCCGTTGGATCGAGCATTCGCGCTCGAAGCAGTGGACAAGGTTGCCGTGCATGTCACCGAGGATCTGGACCTCGATGTGGCGGGGCGATTCGAAGTAGCGCTCGAGCAGCAGCGTGTCGTCCCCAAAGGCGCTCTTGGCTTCACGCCGTGCCGACGCGAGCGCGGTCGCGAGCGTTGCCGGGTCGGAAACGATGCGCATGCCCTTGCCGCCGCCGCCAGCCGACGCCTTGATCAGGATCGGGACGCCGATCTCGCGCGCTCGCACCTCGATATCGCGGTCGGACAGCTCGGCGGCGCTGAACCCCGGGATGGTCGGCACCCCGGCGCCGGCCATGATCTTCTTCGCCTCGATCTTGCTGCCCATCCGCCGGATCGAGTCGGGGCTCGGCCCGATGAACGTGAGCCCGGCCTCGGCGCAGGCCTGCGCGAAGTCCGCGTTCTCGGCCAGGAACCCGTAGCCCGGATGCACGGCATCCGCGCCAACCTCGCGCGCCGCGTCGATGATCTTCTGGATGGCCAGGAACGTCCCGCTGCTGATCGGGGGTCCGATGTAGACCGCCTCGTCAGCGGCGCGCACGAACGGCGCGTTGCGGTCGGGATCGGAGTAGATCGCCGTGGTCCCGATGCCCATGGCGCGGCAGGTGCGCATGATCCGCGACGCGATCTCGCCGCGGTTGGCGATGAGAATCTTTCGGAATTGGCTCATAAAGTCGGGAGAGAATGGAAAACCGGAAACAGGAAATGAAAAACGGGAAGCCGGCAATCGGTAGAAACCATGACGTTGACCGGGTTCCGGCTTCCTGTTTTTTGTTTCCTGTTTTTCATCTTCTTGTTCCCCGTTTCACTCGCCGCTCACATCCGAAACACGCCGAAGCTGTCGGCACCCTTGACGGCATTGTTGAAGGCGGCGCTGAGCGCGATGCCGAGCGCCGTGCGGGTGTCACGCGGATCGATCACGCCGTCGTCCCAGATCCGCGCCGTCGCGTAGAACGCGTGCGACTCCTGCTCGATCTGCTGGATGACCATCTGGCGGATCGCCTTGTCTTCCTCCTCGTTGTACGGCTGCCCGGCCCGCTCCGCGGCGGTGCGGCGGACAATCGACAGCACGCCGGCCAGTTGTTCCGGGCCCATGACCGCGATCTTGTGATTCGGCCATGTGAACAGGAAACGCGGATCGTAGGCGCGGCCGCACATGCCGTAGTTGCCGGCGCCGTAGGAGCTGCCGATCATCACGGTGAACATCGGCACCGTCGAGTTGGAGACGGCGTTGATCATCTTGGCACCGTCCTTGATGATGCCGCCCTGCTCGTACTGCGTGCCGACCATGTAGCCGGTGATGTTCTGCAGGAAGAGCAGCGGCACGTCGATCTTGTTGCACAGTTGGATGAACTGCGCCGCCTTTTCCGACGACTCCGAGAACAAGATGCCATTGTTCCCGAGGATGCCGATCGGGTAGCCGTGCAGGTAGGCCCAGCCGGTGACCAGCGTGGGACCATAGGTCGGCTTGAACTCCTCGAAGCGAGAGCCGTCGACGATGCGGGCGATGACTTCGCGCACCTCAAACGGTTTGCGCACGTCGATGGAGCCGATGCCGAGCAGCTCGTCGGGATCGTACCGCGGCTCCTCCGGCGTCTGCATCTTGGCGTGCCCGAGCTTCCGCCAGTTCAGGTGGGCGACGATGGCGCGGCCGAGACGAATCGCGTCGAGCTCGTTCTCGGCCAGGTAGTCCGACACGCCGGAGATGCGGCTGTGCATCTCGGCGCCGCCGAGCGTCTCCTCGTCGGCGTCCTCGTTGGTCGCCATCTTCACCAGCGGCGGCCCGCCGAGGAACACCTTGGCGCCACCTTTCACCATCACGACGTAGTCGGACATGCCGGGCACGTAGGCGCCGCCGGCGGTCGAGCTGCCGAACACCAGGCAGATGGTGGGAACGCGTTCGGCCGAGCGTCGCGTGAGCTCGCGGAAGGTGCGACCGCCCGGCACGAAGATCTTCGCCTGCACCGGCAGATCCGCGCCCGCCGACTCGGTGAGGTTGATCAGCGGCAGGCGGTTCTTCTCTGAGATCTCCATCAGGCGGAGATTCTTGTCGAGGCCGTAGGGGTTGATGGCGCCGCCCTTGACCGTGGGATCGTTGGCCTGAATGGCACACTCGACCCCGCTGACGACCCCGATACCGGTCACCGTCCCGGCGCCGATCGTGTACTCCGTGCCCAGTGCCGCGAGCGGCGACAGCTCGAGGAACGGCGAGTCGCGGTCGAGCAGCAGCTCGATGCGCTCGCGCGGCAGCAGCTTGCCGCGTTCGCGGTGGCGGGCAACGTACTTTTCGCCGCCTCCGGCCCTGGCCAATGCGAGTTGCTCGTTGAGATAGCGGACCTGCTCAGCCATCGCCTCGTAGTTGACGCGGTACGCCTCCGAGCGTGGATCGACGCGAGTGGAAAGGACGGTCATGGGATCAGCGATAGAAAGAGAATGGAAAACCGGAAACGGGAAACCGGAAATCAGAAACCGGCAAATCGCCGGATTCGTTTCTCACATCGGCCGGTTTTCCGTTTTCCATTTCCGGTCTCCGGTTCGACATTCTCATTGCTCCTACACCCCCAGCATCTTCGCGATGACCTGCTTCATCACCTCGTCGGCCCCGCCGCCGATGGTGATGAGGCGCGAGTCGACGAAGGCTCGCGCCGCGGGGTTTTCCCAGCAGTAGCCCGCGCCGCCGAAGAGCTGGACGCACGTCGTCGCCACGTACTGCTGCACGTTGGCGCAGAAGATCTTGCCCATGGAAATGTCCAGGGTGGCATCCTCGCCACGCACCATCTGGCGGATGCAGCGGTACTTGACCTCGTCCGCCGCCGTGATCTGAATCATCATGTCGACGAACTTGTGCTGGGTGACCTGCAGCTTCGACAGCGGCTTGCCGAAGGCGATGCGCTCCTGGCAGTGCTTGAGCGTGGCCTCCCACAGCTGCCGCGCCCCCACGGGCCCCATGACCACCGGGACCATGCGCTCGTCCTGAAACTGCATCATCTGCTGTTGGAACCCGCGGCTGATATCGCCGATGGTGTTCGCGAGCGGCACGCGCACGTCGTCGAAGAACAGCAACCCGGTGTCGGAGCCCTTGTTGCCGATCTTGTCGAGCAGCTGGTAGCTGAACCCGGGCGCATCGGTGGGGACGACGATCTGGCTGAAGCCGCCGTAGCCGGCCTGCGGATCGGTGACCGCGAGCAGGCAGAGCCAGTCGGCGGTGGCGGCATTCGTGATGTACATCTTCGAGCCGTTGATCACCCACTGATCGCCGTCGCGGACCGCGCGCGTCTTGATGCTGGCGACATCCGAGCCGGCGCCCGGCTCCGTGACGGCGATGGCGGCCACCTGCGCACCGCGAATCGCCGGCACGAGATACTTCTGCTTCAACTCCTCGCTGCCGAACCGGTGCAGCGCCGGCGTCGCCATGTCCGTCTGCACCGTGATCCCCATCGCCACGCCAGCGTTGTCACACAGGGCCAGCTCCTCGAGGAAGATGGCGTGATAGGAGTAGTCGAGTCCCTGGCCGCCGTACTTCGGATCGTAGCGGATCCCGAGCAGGCCGAGCTCGCCCATCTTCGGGTAGAGCGACTTGTCGATGCGACCCATCTGGTCGAACTCGCGCGCCCGCGGCGTCAGCTCCGTTTGCACGAACTTGCGCACCGTCTCCCGAAAGGCCTGGTGTTCGCTGCTGCCGTAGATGTCCTCTCCGGGCGTGTACATATGTCTCCTCTGCTTCAGCGAAGTGTCTTTCTATCGCATGGCATCGGCGCGTCAATCGGGGGCGGCGGCGGGATCTGTCATCCCCGTCGCCGGCGCTGTCGTCACCCGTGTCGGTTTGGTCGCCGACCGCGACATGCCGCATCCACGCGCTGGGTCGCTCGCGACGCTTCACGGCGGCATGCCCATGGCGCAGCGTACGATCCGGAATTGCTCCGTGCGTCTGCCCGCCGCATCGCGCACGACGAGCGGCGGGTCGACACGCGGGTTCGGGGCGGAGGCACCGTCTATCTGGTGCCGCATCACATAGACACGAAAGAGCGCACCCTTGCCCTGACGCGGAATCACCTCGAGGTACCGCACCATGCCGAGTCCGGCCGCCGCAGTCGAGGCGGCGACGCGTGCCGCCTGCGTCGCTGCCGCGCACACGACGAAACACCCACCGGGCGCCATGAGCCGCGCCGCGGTCTGGCAATACGCTTCGATACCCCCGCGGTGCTCGAAATGGCACGGCGCCCATTGAATCCGCCGCGACTCCGTCGCCGTCCCGGGCGGCAAGTAGGGCGGCGTACCGGTGACGAGATCGAATGCGCCCGACTCCGGAAGCACGGCGGGATCACGGAGATCACCCAGCCGCACCGCGCAGCGGTCGTCCGCGCCGTTCCACGCCAGCGAACGGCGGGCCAGATCGACGCTGATCTCCTGTGCCTCGACACCCACCAGCCGCGTTTCAGGGAACCGCCACGCCATCATCATGAGCACCGCGCCGATTCCACACCCGAGGTCGGCTATTCGCAGCGCCGTGTCAGGGTACGGTCTCCCTGCCACCAGCTCATCCGCGGCCACCCACGCGGTGACCAGGTCGTCCAGCGACCAGCGGTGCCCATCGACGCGCTGGAGGATCCGCCAGTCTCCGGAGAGGTAACAGAGATCCTCGCCCGGGCGAGGCCAGAGGTCCAGCTGATCCTGCGGAGACGCCGGTGCTGGCCCTGGTGCACGCCAGCCAGATGGCCGTCGCGGGAGGCGGACGACGCCCAACATCGCGGTCAGCCTTCAGCGGTCAGCCACGCGTCGGCGAAGGCGTCGATCACGAACGGCAGCGCGCGCCGCCGCTCTGGCTCGCTCGAGCCGCGCCGTGAGCTCTCGGCGCAGCGCTTCGACCTCGGCGTCGTCGGCGTCGCGCGGGACGTGCAAAGCCGGTTCGAAGGCGAACACCATGCGCGCGAACGGAAGCGGCACGATCGTCCGGTCCCACGAGCCGAACTCGACATGGGGCGTCGCCCACCAGTTGCCGGGCACGATCGGCAGCCCGGTCTCGCGCGCGAGCAGGATCGCGCCGCGCTTGGCGACCCCCGCGGGCCCGCGCGGTCCGTCGACGATCATCCCGGCGCTGCAGCGCGACGCGTTCACCTCGGCGATCATGGCGTGCAGCGCGTCGTCGCCGCCGTGCCGGCTCGATCCCCGAGCGCTGCGCAGGCCGAACATGCCCATGGTGTGCGCGATCAGACCACCATCGCGGCTCGCGCTCACCATGACCACACCGTCCCGGTCACGAAAATGGAACGGCAGATAGATCATGCCCTGATGAAAGCCGGCGAAGCAGATCGGCTCGCCACGGCGCAGAAACTGGTCTTCGTGCTCCTTGCCGAGGTACGTGATCCGGCACGATCGAAAGAGGAGATGAGAGCAGGCAAAGAAGAGCTTCGGGATACCCCAGACGAGCAAGCGAGTGCGTAGTGAGTTCTTGTCGCGGAGCACGACCATCGGCGAGGAACCAGACCTAGCAGAGTCCGCCTCGCAGCACGACCGGGGCCCGCTGCCTCGTGCGCGGCACTACTCTCGATTCGTGCCGGCGCGGTAGGAACCGCCCGCTTCTCGCGCGCTTTGTCCAGCGCGCGCACCCACTCCGAGAAACGCCCGCACCTCGGCGGCCGCGCGCATGCCGCTGATGAACGCGGCCTGGACCGTGTCGGCGATGGTTGCCGTGGTGGTCGCGGAGCCGGCCCAGAAGAGCGCGCCGGTGTCGGCTGCCGCCAGGCGAGCGCGCGCGCCGGTGCCTCCGGGACGCACGAAGGTGTAGCCGCCACAGGAAAGCGGATCCGCCGCCCAGTCGATCCGGCGATGCGCAACGAGCTTGGGGGCGGCTTTCGGAAACCGCTGGCGGAGGTCGTTGAGGGCAATCGCGACCGCTTCCTCCTCACTCACTTTTCCGAGCGCCGCCGCGCGCGGCCCGGTGCAGTACGCCGTCAGAACGGGTGGCTTGTCCGCGGCGCCATAGAAGACCGGCCAGTAGAGGGTCACCGGACCCCTGCCGCAGATCAGGCTGGCGAGCTTCTCCGGCCAGAAGCGCTCCGCGAAGAGCAGAAGGATTTTGACGACGGGCCCCATCTCGATGCACTCGAACGTCGAGCGCTTGCTCTCCGGCAACGCGGGAACGAACCGCACCCGGCCTGACTTCAACACGCCGAACGGCAGTGTGCACACGGCCGCGCGCGCCGACATCTCACGGCCATCAACCGCACGGACCGTCACGCTCGACGTCCCCCACTCGATCGCCTGCACGGTGAAGCCCTGGCGGATGTCGAGGCCCTTTGCCATGTACTCCGTGACGCGGTCGTATCCATCGACGACGCGGTGATTCAACCCCGTCTCGAGCCGGAGGACATTGTCTTCGAGCAGCCCGAGCATGCCGATCTCGTCGACGGTACCCGGAAGATGCGTGGTCAGCGTCATCTCGGCCATGACGCGCGCGCGGCCGCGATAGCCGCGCTGCTCGATGAACTGCCGCGCCGACATGTCGGGCGGCCCGACCCGGGCCACGTGACGTAGGATGGTGAACACCGGCCAGACGCCCGGATGCAACAAGACCAACGGCAGCCAGCGCGCGCCAACGCCGACGTCGAACATCATCCCCCGGGTGGTGCGCCACGGACGAACCGCGAGCCCGGCGGCACGAACCTCGGGCCAGAACTCGGCGCGAACTCCGTGGACGAACTCGGCGCCAGCTTCCACAGCCTCGCCGCAAAGGTCACGCATGGTGTAGATCCGCCCGCCGATGCGGTCGCTTCCCTCGACAACGGCCACCGACACCCCCGCGCGCGCCAGCTCGCGCGCCGCTGTCACCCCAGCCATCCCGGCTCCGATCACGATGACATCGGGCATGCCCATGTGAGTATCCGCTCCTTCCCCTTCTTCGGTCGACTCGCCGCCGCGTCTCCGCGTCAGCTGCGATCACCACGAGCCGATCAATCTCCGAAACGGCGCGGGATCATCTCCGGAAGATGCATCCGCTCAATGACACTCCCGCCAGGGATCCCAATCGTCGCGCAACCGCGGCAGCCGATCGCGATCACCGAGCACCTCGCCGGAGAAAACCTGGCGGAGCAGGTCGCGCTCGAGCACGGCAGCCGCCGCCATGACTCCGCCACGCAGTACCGGACCGATGCCGTGGCCCGACGGCGTACTCGCGCCCGCGAGATACAAGCCGGGGACCTCGGTGTGCGGCCCGACGCGGAGCGGACCCATCTGATCACACGCGAACTCGACGCCGTACGAGGTCCCGCCGGTGGCATGCGTGAACCGCTCCTGCGTCACCGGCGTCGCCGCTTCTCTCCAATCGATGTGCTCGCGCAGGCCGGGGATGACACGTTCGGCAGCCGTAATGAGCCGGTCGGCCAACCACTCCTTGCGGCGCCGATACTCCGGATCGCGGTGATAGGCCCCGACTTCGGCGCCGTTGGCGTCGACGCCCCAGATCCCATAGTCGCGCGGCACCAGCGTCATGATCTGCACGTTGCTGTGGCCCGCAGGAGCCAGACGGCGGTTCGCCGGATCTTTGAGCGTCGCGGCGGTGATGTACACCAGGTCTTCTTCCGGAATCCGGCCGGACTCGAGCTGTTCGTAGATCGCCTCGATGTCATAGCTGTCCCACATGATGAAGTTCGTGTTGGGGAGGCCGCGCGCGCTCAGATCGATGTCGAGGCCGAGATAAACGACGAAGAGCGGCAGCGCCATCCGGAAAGCGCGGACGCGTTCGACCGTGTCGGGCGAAAAGTGCTGCTCGCCAACCAGCTCGCACACCGTGCGTTTGAGATCGGCGTTCGAGATCACCACCGGCGCATCGATCACGCCGCCTTTCGCCAGCTCGACGCCGGCGACGCGGCCGTGCTCGATGCGCACGCGTCGCACCGGCGCGAGCGTCCGCACCTCGCCACCATAGGCCCGGATGGCCTCGACCAATCGTCCGGCGATCACCTGCCCGCCGCCCTCCGGGTAAAAGGCGCCGCGCATGTAGTGATCGGTCAGCCCTGCCGCCAGGGCCGTGGGCGTGCGCGAGGGCCGCACGGCATAGTCGCCTTGCTCGCCCAGCAGAACGGCCGATGCCCGCTGTGACAGGCCGTATTCGGCAAAGAGGTCGGTCACCGGACGCAGGCCCCACGTCATGAACGCGCCCACCTCGCCTGCGCCTGCCGCCGATTGCTCGCCATTCTGGAACCGCCGGCCGCCCTCCGCCACCTCGCGCATCACGTCGACGACCGACCCCAATGCTTCTCGTTCGCCGGGAAACGCCTCCAGCAAGCGCGCGCGGTAGCGATCCCAACCGGCGGGCACCCGAAATTGAAAGTCGGGAAACAGCAGGGTCGAATAACCGTCCGGATCCAGGGGGCGGAAACGCACCCGCTCGGCGAGACCGAGGCCACGCAGCACCCGCGTGATCAGCCCCTCCGGCCCGCACTCGCCGATGTAGTGGACCCCGACGTCGAATTCATATTTCCGCCCGCGGATCCCGCGCCGAAACGTTTGCGAGTTGCCCCCGGCGACGTAATGCGCCTCGAGCACCAGCGTGCGCTTCCCCGCCGCGCCGAGGTAGGCCGCACACGCCAGCCCTCCCAGCCCCGAGCCGATCACGATGGCATCCCACTGCTTCCGATGGTCCTCGCCCATTGTGTCCCTCCCGGCGTCGCTGACGCGCGGTCCAGGCGTAGCGCGAAAGACTGTCGCGTTTCAATGCTGAGCTACTGCGGTTTCATGTTTGGGTTGCTGTGCCCGCTCCAGCGAAGAGGCGAGGAAGCCTCCGTGATTTGCCCTCGGGAGCGACGCGGTGTACACGGCACGGGGTGAAGCGCGGTCGCATCGTTGGCGGCATCGTCTGGCTCGCGCCGCTCTTGCTCAGCGTGGCTGGCTGCGGCGGCACGGAGGACGATGGGGGCCCACGGCAGGCACTGATCGTGGTCTCACCGCATCCGGATGACGAGTCCATCTCCGGCGGGGGGACGATTCACCGGATCGCGAGCGATCCGGACTGGTACGTACACGCGCTCTACGTCTCCGGCGGCGATCGCGCCACGGTACCCGGCGACTGCAACGGCATCCCCGAGGACCGCAAGACGGAAATGATCGTCCAGCTCCGCGAACGCGAAACTCGCGACGCGTGGGGGGTGCTGGCGCCGACTCGTGACGTGCTCATCGACTTTCTGCGTGGTCCCGACCAAGGTCTCGTCGCCTCGTCAACGATCATCGACGGCATCCGGCAAGATGTCCTCTCACCCGAGGGCACCAGCGTGGTCGAGCGCGGATTACCGATCGCGACCCAGGTGCCGTCCTCGGTGCGTTCGGCGCTGTTCCTGACCGCCGCCATCTACGACGCCCACCCGGATCATCGCGTGGCCTACCGGGTCGCGCGGCAGGCGGCGGAGCAACTCCGTCGCGAACGGCACCTGGAGGTTCGAATCTGGAGCTGGATCGTGCATGACGAGGCGTCGCTGGTCGATCTCCCGATCTGCTGCGCCGGCGATCTCCATTGGCCGTCACCCGGGCCGACGAACGACTACCTTGCCCTCACCGACATCCCGGCTCGCCCGCGCCCTCCGATGTGGAATCACGTCGAGCCGGTCGGCGACTTGACGGCCGTGCGGCAGAATGCGCTGGCGCAGCACGTGAGCCAGCTCATTGGCTACCCACCCCTGTGCATGCGCGTCTACAACCCGGCCTTCTACACGCGCTGGACGGACAAGATCGAGGAGCCTTTCTACGAGGAGATCATTGAGTAGGCTGGTGGCGAGAGGCTCGGACAAGTTCACCCGGGCGCAGCCATGAAGAACACGATCAAGGACCGTACCGCGATCGTTGGCATCGGCCAGACCGTCTTCGGCAAGGGGCTGGAAGACAGCGAGCTGTCGCTGGCGTGTCAGGCCATTTCGCTGGCGATCGACGATGCGGGGCTCCGGCCATCGGACGTCGACGGGTTGGTCATGTTCTCGATGGAGAACGGCCGCGAGGTCGAGGTCGCGCGCAACGTCGGTCTGGGTGACATCACCTATTTCGGCGAGGTCGGCTACGGCGGTGGTGCGGGCTGCGGCACGATCGGTCACGCGGCCATGGCGGTGGTGACCGGGCAGTGTCGGGTGGCGGTGGCGTGGCGGGCGCGCAAGCGCGCGGCCAAGGGAAGCCGCCCGTGGGCCCAGGTGCACCAGCGGCTGGGTGGATTTCAGCAATGGACGCGGCCGTTCGGCCTGCTGCGCCCGGTCGACGAGATCGCCATGCTCGCGCGGCGCTACATGCACGAGTTCGGCGCAACCCGGAATCATCTCGCCAACGTCGCGCTCGCCTTCCGCAAGCACGCCAACCGCAACCCCAACGCGGCGATGTACGAAAAGCCGCTGACGCGGGAGCAGTACATGGCGGCGCGCTGGATCGCCGAACCGCTCTGCCTGTTCGACAACTGCCTCGAGACCGACGGCGCGCTCGCTGTCGTCGTCGTGTCGGCCGAGCGCGCGAGGGACTTGGCGCGCCAGCCCGCATACATCCACGCCTTCGCGCAGAGCATCCCGCGGCAACACCAGGTGATGACGAATTACTTTTGCGACGACCCGTTGCGCGGGCCATCGCACGCGTGCGCGCGGCTGCTCTGGGGCCAGAGCGACTTCACGCCGGCTGACGTGCGCGTCGCCCAACTCTACGATGCGTTCAGCCCGCTCATCCCGCTCTCGCTCGAGGGATACGGGTTCTGCGAGCGCGGCGAGGGCGCAGCATTCACCAACGACGGCGCACTCGAATGGCCGCATGGCCGCCTGCCGACGAACACCGCCGGTGGCGGTATGTCGGAGGCGTACGTCCACGGCTTCAACCTCGTGATCGAGGGCGTCCGCCAGATGCGCGGCACCTCGACCAGCCAGGTCGACGGCGCCGAGTGTTGCCTGGTCACCAGCGGCGAAGGCGTGCCGACGAGCGCGCTGCTGTTGCGGCGGTGAGCAATGGACGCTGACTTGGTGCTGCCCGATCTCGAAGACGAGGACGCCGCGCCCTTTTGGCAGGGCACGGCACGCGGCGAACTCCTGGTGCAGACCTGCGCCGACTGCGGTCGCCGCCGCCTCCCGCCGCGACCCATGTGCCCCGCGTGCCGGTCGCTCAACCACCAGTGGCGGCCACTGTCCGGCCGCGGCACGATCTGGTCGTTCATCATCGCCCACCCGCCGCTGCTGCCCGCCTATCAGGCGCTGGCGCCCTACAACGTCGTCACCGTGGCGCTCGAGGAAGATCCGGCGCTTCGACTCGTCGGCAATCTGTTGGCACGCCCGGACGGGCCAATCAATGAGATCGATCCGTCAACGATCCGCATCGGCGAGCGCGTGCGGGTCGTGTTTCAGCAGGTCGAGGACGTGTTCCTGCCGCGCTGGGTGCGGGGCTGGTGAGCGCCGGTTCCGGCTGTGGAGATTAGATCGACAGTTACCCGGGGGTTGCCAGTTCTTGCCAGCATGCGATGACCGCGCAAGTCCCCACGCTAGCGGCTCAGCGCCGGCGATACCAGATGTCGCAGAACGCCTTCCACCGCGAGGCGAAGGGGAACAGCAGGAAGAACACCATGGTAAACAGCACCCGCCAGGGGTTCGCCAGTTTCCGGCCCGACGTGACGGCCGGGTGTGTGTAGATGATTTCGAATTTCTGCCCGCGCGGCTTGCCCCACTTCCGCAAGGCGCGGGAGATCCAGATCTCCTCGCCGGCGTAGACCTGCTCGCTGAACCCGCCGATGGCCTCGAACGCCTCGCGCGAGCAGTAGATGAAACACGCCCCGGCGACGCCCATCCCGTGCGTCACCTTCACGATCAACTCCGCCAGCCTTCTGCCGAACCCCGGTTCAGCGCCCTCGAAAGACACCAGCGCTCCGCCGCCGCAACAGCCCTGGTTCTGGAGATTGTGCAGCGCCTGCCGGAGAAGACCGTTCGAGGGCACGGTGTCCGCATCGACGAAAATGAGGTAGCGCCCACGCGCCACGCGCGCCCCGGCATTGCGTGCCCGCGAGATCTGATTCACCGGCTCGGAGACGACACGCGCCCCGGCTTCCGCCGCGATCGCCGGGGTCCGGTCCGTGGAGTTGTTGTCCACGACGATGATCTCGCCCGCGCCGTCCATTCCTTCCATCTCGCGACGCAGCGCCCGCAGCGTGGCGGGCAGCAGCGACTCCTCGTTGTAGGCCGGAACGATAAGCGAGTACGCTGTCATGTTCACCCGTCCGCAGACACGCTTCTCCTATCATCATGGAGAGAGCAGTCCCACATGGAGTTCATCGGGGGCCGGCTGCGTATGCATCGTCGGCGATCTCTGCGAGCTCGTTGACGTTACGCGCCACGCCGCGCGGTCGGCTGGCGTTGGTTGTCCACAGCCGCGCACTTGACGCCTCGGGCCATAGAAGGAGAACAACCAGTCCTCAGTGGGGCGCGCCTGCCAGCGCTCGGCATCAGCGAGGCGGGTGTCGAGAGGGGGACGCAGCGGATCGTCCGCGAACAGCTGCGCAAGTCGGCGCTCACAATTTATGCGCAGTTTTTGACCCGTTTCTGATTGAGTGGTATCCTCACTCCTGATGAAAAGAACCAAGGTCTCCACCATGAACTTTTCCCTCCCGCCCGCGCTGCGGAAGCAGCTCGACGAGAAGGTGCAGCGCCTCGGCGCCTACAGCTCCACGAGTGAATACCTTCGCGAGCTAGTCCGGCGCGACCTGCAACGCGACGCCATCGCGCACGTTGACGCGCTGCTCAGTGAAGGCGAGGCCTCCGGCCCCCCGGAAGCGATTGACGAAGACTGGTGGAAACAGCGCCACGCCGATCTCGCCAAACACCGGCGCGAGCGGGCGAAGAAGCATCGCAAACGCGCGTGAGCCTCGCCCTGGTCATCCGTCCACAGGCCCGCCGCGACGTCAACAAGATCGCTGCCGACCTCGACGACTACGACCCGGCCGCCAGTGCCCGCTTCTTGGCCGACATCCGCGCCGCCTTCGACCGCCTCACCACCTTTCCCGGCCTCGGTCCACTCTGGCCAGCCAACGACCCGGCGCACGCCGATAAGCGGCGCCTCGTGCTCCGCACCTTTCCGGTGTCCATCTTCTACCGAGCAAGCGACCCCACCATCACGATCGTCCGTGTTCTCCACCAAGCGCGGGACATCCCCCCGCTCATCGAGGATCTCTAGTCGCTCAGCGAGCGATCGCGTGGAACCTTCCTGCGATACGACGGCGTACCGTGGAACAACAACAACGCCGAGCACGCCATGCACTACTTCGCCAAGTTGCGCCGGTTCAACGATGGCATGTTCACGAAGCGTTCTCTGGAGGATCTCCTCCGAATTGTCACCGTGCTCCAGACGTGCCAGTACAATGACATCAGTCCCCTGAAGTTCCTCCTTTCGGGAAGGTCCGACCTGGCAGGCATCCTCCGGTGCAAGAGTTCCAGGTTCGATCCATGAACAAGCCCCTCCCCATGGGCGGCTCCCACCGCAACTCGCTCGCTGAGAGAACGGTCGGCCCGTGCCCGGATTATGCCGACTCCGTTCCGCAGCCGGGCCTTCTCCCGACGCCCGCGGCCGTCCCGACTCCGCATAAGCCGGCGCTCAGCATAACGCCGCTGGAGTGATTGTGGACGATCGAGGCGGTGAGGGACCGTGGCCGACGATCACGTCCCTGAGCTTGCGGTTCTTGTTGTCCAGGAGAACCGCCATAAAGAACTCAACGGTTTCAACAGGTCAGGCCCGGTCTGCGACACATTCCCCACCCGGGTTCCGAGAAACCAGGTAGGTCGCCTGTGCCGGCGCAGGCCGGTTCACCCGGGCTGCCGTGTCTGCTCCACCAACCCGGCCATGTCTCGCAGGGGCCACGCGGTGATCTGCTCGTGCACCGGGTAAGCGTCGACGCCGGGGTAAACGATCCACAGATGGTCGAGCTTCAGGTCGCGCACGGCCGAGTGCATCGAACGGGTGGCGCGCGGTCCGTCGCTGTACTTGAATTCGAATCCGTACCGTTTCGCCCGCAGCAACACCAACAGGTCGAGCTCCGTGCCCGCGTGGGTTGCCCAGTAGTAGGCGTCCCTCGTCTGGAGCACGGCAAGGGTCTGTTCGAGCGCAAACCCCTCCCAAGACGCACCCAGCTTCGGGTGGCCCTGCAGCGCATGCAGCGACCCGATCTGTAGGAGGGTGTGCAGAACACCGCTGTCGCGGATGTAGATCTTCGGGGCTTTCACCTGCCGTTTCTTCAGATTCTCGAACCACGGCGGAAGCACTCGCACCATGTACGAGCCCGCAAGGATATCCAGATACCGACGGGCGGTGTTTTCCGCGGTGCCGAGAGAGCGGGCGAACTCGGCCGCGTTCCAGACCTGCCCGTGGTAGTGTGCGACCATCGTCCAAAAGCGTCGCAGGGTCTCGGCGGGTATGCTGATCCCCAGCTGTGGGATGTCTCGCTCAAGAAACGTGCGCACGAACTCCGTCCGCCACGCCGCGCTGTGTTCGTCGTCAGGCGCCAGGTACGAACGCGGGAAGCCGCCACGCAGCCAGAGGCGGTCGGCGTGCTCCGGACCGACCTCCCGCAACTCGAAGCCGCTGAGGTCGACGAAACCGATCCGGCCCGCCAGGGACTCCGACACGCCCTTCACGAGCGCCGGAGAAGCAGCGCCGAGCACGAGGAACCGGGCAGCGTTCTGGGGCCGGTCCACCAGTGTCCGCAGCAGCTCGAAGAGCTCGGGCCGCCGCTGAAACTCGTCAATGACCACCAGCCCCGAGAGCTTTTCGAGGGCGCGCAACGGGCTCTCCAGACGGGCCTGATCCGTGGGGTTCTCGAGGTCGAAATAGGTGGACGCCTCCTGCTGCGAGAGCCAGCGGGCGAGAGTGGTCTTGCCACACTGACGCGGACCGAGAAGCGCCGCGACCGCATGGACACGGAAGACGTCACGGATTCGCTGGAGAGCACCCGGCCGGTCAACCACAGGGCCATACTAGACTTGAAAATCTTCAGGTCAAGGTCGGATTTTCAAGCTTCCCGATGGCGGCAGCGAGACTGGCCCTGCCCCATTGTTCATGCGCGATTCCGGGACGTATGGCCGGAAAGTATAGTACTGCCTTTCAGAAATACGGTGACGTTCCGTGGTGGTCTGATCCCCTCACCTATCCCGGAGGGAGAGGAACCAGACCGCGATACGTCACCGTAATTGCGAAATGGCGTACTGAGGTCAGCTCAGCGACCGGAACGCGCTGCGGGCGAGCTCGAAGGCCCACGAGGGGAAGAGGCCGAGCCAGACGGTGCCGATGGTGGTGACGAGCAGCGTGGCGAGGACGTACGGGCGCCCGGTGAAAGCCTGGATTGCGCCGGCGGATTCGGGGCGCTCGACCATGTACATCTTCACCAGCACGCCGACGTAGTAGTACATGGAGATCACACTGTTGAGGACGCCGATCAGCGCGAGGCCGACGTAACCGGCCTGGACGGCGGCACTGAAGAGGTAGAACTTGCCGGTGAAGCCGGCGAGCGCGGGGATGCCGGCGAGCGACAGCATGAAGACGCTCATGCTGAAGCCGAGAAATGGGTGGGTGAAGCCGACGCCAGCGTAGTCGTCGAGGCTCTCGTTCGGCGCGCCGCGCCGCCCGAGGGCGATGATCACCGCGAACGCGCCGAGGTTCATCAGACCGTAGACGAGCAGATAGTACAGGATCGCCGCGCCACCGGTCTCGCTGGCCGCCACCAAGCCAACCAGGATGTAGCCGGCGTGGGCAATGCTGGAGTAGGCGAGCAGGCGCTTGATGTTGCGTTGCGAGATAGCGACGACGTTGCCCACGGTCATCGTGACCGCGGCCAGCACCCACAGCACCGTGGTCCACTGCGCCGCGATGGACGCGAAATGATGCACGAAGACGCGCGCGAAGGCGGCGAACGCGGCGGCCTTGACGCCGACCGCCATGAGCGCGGTGATCGCCGTGGGGGCGCCCTCGTACACGTCGGGCGCCCAGGCGTGAAACGGCACCGCCGCCACCTTGAAGCCGAAGCCGACGACCAGCATGGCGACCCCGATCAGCGCCAGGTGCAGCTGGGAGCCGCTGGCCTTGGTCAACTGCTGCGTCACCAATGCCAGGTTGGTGGTGCCGCAGGATCCGTAGATCAGCGCGATTCCGTAGAGCAAGAAGCCGGTGGCGAATGCACCGAGCAGGAAATACTTCAGCGCCGCTTCGTTCGAACGGAGCTCGCGCCGCCAGATGCCGGCGAGCACATAGACGGCGATGGACATGACCTCGAGGCCGAGGAAGATGACGATGAGGTCGGTCGCCGCCGCCATCATCAACATGCCGGAGACGGCAAAGAGGACGAGGGCGTAATACTCGCCGGTCCGAATGTCGGTGGTCTGCAGGTAGTCCATCGACATCAGCAGCGTCAGCCCCCCAGCGAGGCAAAACAGCACGTTGAAGAAGATCGCGTAGCGGTCGATGATGAAGCTGCCCGCGAAACCGGCCTCGCGCGTGTACCACAGCATGGCCGAGGCGACGGCGGCGATGAGCAACCCGACCATGCCGATCCAGCCGAGGCCTTCGCGGTCCGGACCTTCCATCCACAGATCGGCGACGAGCACGATGACAGCAGTCCCGCTGACGAGCAGCGTCGGCAGCAGAGCCAGCCAAGAGATTTCAGGAAAGGTCACGGCTGTTGGCTCCTGGAGATCGGGACGACCCCCCGCGCTGGCGCCGCGGAGCGTGTCCCCACCTCGCCACCGTCCGCCGCGGGGGCCGCGGCGACCTCGACGCGAGAGGGGTCATGGCCGGTTGGCTCGGACGGCGCGCTGGCGAGCTTCCGCTCGATGCGCGCGACGTAGGCTTGCACCGACGGTTCCATGCGGCTCAAGAACGGACGTGGGTACACGCCCATCACGACGATCATCAGCAGCACGGGAGCGAAGACCACCAGCTCACGGCCGGTCAGATCGGACAGCGCCTGGTTCGCCGGTTTGTCGAGCGGACCGAACATGACGCGCTGGAACATCCACAGCATGTAGACGGCGCCGAGAATGATCCCCATCGTGCCGATCACCGCCGCGGTCACGCTGCTGTCGAAGGCGCCGAGCAGGATCAGGAACTCGCCGACGAAGCCGTTCAGCCCGGGCAGGCCGACCGACGACAGCATGACCACGAGGAATACCACCGAGAACAGCGGCAACTGTTTCCACAGGCCGCCGAAGTCGGCGATGAGGCGCGTGTGCCGGCGATGGTAAATCACCCCGACCACGAGGAACAGGGCGCCGGTGGAGAGGCCGTGGTTGAGCATCTGGTAGATGCTGCCCGTCACCCCTTGCTGATTGAAGGCAAACAGACCGAGCATGACGAACCCGAGGTGGCTCACCGACGAGTAGGCGACCAGCTTCTTCAGGTCGGGCTGCACCATGGACACCAGGGCGCCGTACACGATCCCGATCACCGCGGCGCCGGCGACGAACGGCCAGGCCACCGCCGCCGCTTGCGGGAACAGCCCGACGGCGTAGCGGAGAAACCCGTAGGTCCCGAGCTTCAGCAGCACGCCCGCCAGGATGACCGACCCCCCCGTCGGCGCTTCGACGTGCGCGTCCGGCAGCCAGGTGTGGAACGGAAACAGCGGCACCTTGATCGCGAACGCCAACGCAAACGCGGCGAACAGCCAGAGCTGCGTCGCCAGCGGGACGTTGAGCTCATAGAGCTGCAGCAGGTTGAAGCTCACCTGGCCATGCTGCTGCGCGTACAGCCAGACGAGATAGAGGATGGCGACCAGCATAGGCAGGCTGCCCACCATCGTGAACAGCACGAACTTGATGGCGGCGTAAATCCGCCGCGGGCCACCCCAGACGCCGATGATGAAGTACATCGGCACCAGCATGACCTCCCAGAAGACGTAGAACAGGAACAGGTCAAGCGCGAGGAACGCCCCGAGCATACCGGTCTCGAGGAAGAGCAGCAGGACCATGTACTCCTTCACCCGGGCCTCGATGTCCCCCCACGATGCCAGCACGACGACGGGGGTCAGAAACGTCGTCAGCAGCACGAGGAACAGGCTCATGCCATCGACGCCGAGGTGATAGTCGATGTGGAATCCCGGAATCCATGCCGCCCGCTCGACAAACTGGAAGCCGGGATCAGCGGAATCAAACCAGGCGAGCAGGAGCAGGGAAAATCCAAACGGGATCAGCGAGTATACGAGGGCGCTGCGGCGGACGCCGGCGATCTCCTGCCCGGGCGTGAGCACGAGCATGAGCGCGCCGGCCAGGGGGGAAAAGAGAGTCAACGAAAGGATGGGGAGGTTCATTGGATATGGGAGACTCGGCGTTCGGCCTCTGGCGATATGCGATATGCGATCAGCGACAATCTCATCATCCCCACACGTAGTACCCGAGAATGACAACGACGCCGACGAGAAACGACAGCGCGTAATGCTGCACGTTGCCGCTCTCCAGGCGGCGCCAGAGCCCGCTGTTGAAGGCGACCGCGCCGGCGGTCCCGTTGACGGCGCCATCGATCACCGCCACGTCGAAGCCGCGCCACAGCCAGTTGGACAGGCGCACCGTGGGCGCGACGACCACGCCCTCGTAGATCTCGTCGACGAAGTACTTGTTCAGCACCACCTCGTAGAGCCCGCGCAGCTGCGTCGACAGCCGCTCGGGCAGGCTCGGACTCACCACGTACATCACGTACGCCACCGCGATGCCCAGGAGGGCGATGCCTACCGAGGCGGCCATCAACGTGTACTCGAGGGCGACGGCGTGCTCCTGCCCGCCGTGGTGGCCGCCGAAGACCGGCGCGAGAAAGGCGTCGAAGCGGTTGCCCCACAGCCAGCCAGCCGGGAGGCCGACGTAGCCGCCCACCACCGACAAGACGGCGAGCACCAGAAGCGGCGTCGTCATCGAGGACGGCGATTCGTGGATGTGGTGCTGAACCTCGTGAGAGGCGCGGCACGTTCCGTAGAAGGTCAACAACACCAGGCGGGTCATGTAGAACGCCGTCAGGCCGGCACCCGCCGCGCCCACGCCCCAGAGCAGCGGACTGCCATGTTCGCTGGCGAACGCCTTGAAGAGGATCTCGTCCTTGCTGAAGAAGCCGGCGAAGCCAGGAATTCCGGCGATCGCGAGCGTCGCAACCAAGAACGTCGTGTGCGTGATCGGCATCCAGCGCCGCAAGCCGCCCATCTTGCGGATGTCCTGCTCGCCGCCCATGCCGTGAATCACACTGCCGGCGCCGAGGAAGAGCAGGGCCTTGAAGAAGGCGTGGGTCATCAGATGAAAGATCGCCGCGCTGAAGGCGCCGACGCCGAGGGCGAGAAACATGTAGCCCAACTGGCTGACCGTCGAGTAGGCCAGCACCTTCTTGATGTCGTTCTGCACCAGCCCGATCGTCGCCGCAAACAGCGCGGTGAGGCCGCCGATCGTGGCGACGACGGTGAGGGCCGTCGGTGACAGGATGTAGAGGAAGTTCATCCGCGCGATCATGTACACGCCGGCCGTCACCATGGTGGCCGCATGGATCAGCGCGCTCACCGGCGTCGGGCCCGCCATCGCGTCGGGCAACCAGACGTAGAGCGGAATCTGCGCCGACTTGCCCGTCGCGCCAACGAACAGCAGCAGGGCGATGGCGGTGATCACTTCTGGCGAGATGTTCCCGACGCTCGCCGCGACTTCGCGAAAGCTCAGCCCATGGACGCCGGAGCCGAGGTGCCAGTACAGCAGAAAGAGACCGAGGAGAAATCCCGCGTCGCCGACGCGGTTGACGACGAACGCCTTCTTCCCTGCGATCGCGTTGTCCATGTTCTCGTACCAGAAGCCGATCAGCAGGTACGAGCACAGCCCCACGCCCTCCCAACCGACGAACAGCAGGACCAAGTTGTCCGCCATGACCAGGACAAGCATGGCGAAGGTGAAGAGGTTGAGGTAGGCGAAGTAGCGGGCGTAGCCGGCGTCCTCCGCCATGTATCCGGTCGAGTAGACATGGATGAGGAAGCCAACCCCGGTGACCACCAGCACCATCACCGCGGACAGCGGGTCGATCGTGAACGCGACGTCGAGGTGGAGCGCGCCCACCGTGATCCAGGGGTAGACGTTGTTGATCAGCGCCGCCCCGTGCTCCGCGCCCAGCAGCTGAAAGAACGCGTATACCGCAGCCGCAAACGACAGGCCGACGACACCCGGACCAACCAGGCGGACCGCGCCGCGCCCGAGCCGGGCTCCCAGGGCGGCGTTGAACACAACGCCCAGCAGGGGAAACGCCGGGATGAGCCAGAGATAGTTGACGGTGAGCAGGTCCGCGGTCATCGGTCACCAGCGCAGCAGATTGAATTCGTTCACGTTGATCGTTTCACGATTCCGAAAGGCCGAGATGATCAACGCGAGACCGACGGCGGCTTCCGCCGCAGCGACCGTCATCACGAAAAACACGATCACCTGGCCGTCCATCGAGTGCAGCTGCCGGGCAAAGGCGACGAAGGCGAGGTTCACCGCGTTGAGCATGAGCTCGATCGACATGAAGATGACGATGATGTTGCGGCGGGTGAGGACGCCCACCGTTCCAATGCTGAACAGCGCGGCGCTCAGCGCCACTATGAACTCGGTCGGCACCATCTTCAATGACTCCGTGACGGCCGGGCCTCTATGGAACGGACGCGGGGACGCGGGGACGCGGCGACACGGTGAGTCGGAAAGGCGGAATGTTCGCCGCGCCCCCGCGTCCCCGCGTCGCCGCGTCGGCTTGCACGAGGCACGGTGCACTCAGTGATCTCGACGGTTGCCTTCATTCCATGACCTACCCGAGCCGCCGCTTGGCCAGCACCACTGCCCCGACGATGGCCACCAGCAGGAGCACGGAGGTGATCTCGAACGGCAGCAGAAACTGGGTGAACAGCCGCTCGCTGACCGCGGCGGTGGAGCCGAACCCCTCGGGAACGGCCCCAGATCCTTCGGGGCCCGACGCGCCAGGCAGGACCCGCCACAGGCCGACCGCCATCGTCAGGAGGACGAGCCCCGCCGC
>Ga0316626_10000121_pt1 | contig 26605 bp, 25 predicted proteins | sample OWC_Aug_T1_C1_D5_FD_207656 | JGI IMG/M metagenome (GOLD analysis project Ga0316626, IMG submission 207656) | Wetland soil microbial communities from Old Woman Creek delta, Ohio, United States - OWC_Aug_T1_C1_D5_A | ecosystem: Environmental > Terrestrial > Soil > Wetlands | place: USA: Ohio...
CGTGGACCGGGCGGAGGATTGGGTGGCGGGATGAGGGGTGGGGGCATGATGGGGGGAGGTATGATAACCGAAACGTTCCACGGGATCACGAACGGAGCGCGGAACGTCATGGTCTCGACCTATTCGGATGGGAGCGGTGGGTATCCGTTTTCGATCCAGGTGAAATAGCACCGTCGAAACGGTAAGGCTGAACGTCACGAAATACCTGGATGCGGAATCCGTCCCGCCTCCAGGAGCGAAAGGGGGTTGGGAGCAAGGCACAGTTCCCGCCCCCCTTTTCGTTTCCAGGACGCTACGTTTTCCCCTTGGTGTTCTTTTCCACTTCCAGAACGAAGATCGGACCCTCCCGGGAGACGGTTGCGATCCGGTGCCCCTCGGTCTTCAGGGAGGAGATCACGTTTTTCAGCGCATCCTCCTTCAGGCGGACGGTGAGCTTCCCTGGCGGCTTAATCTTCTGCAGCCCCATTTTCACCTTCACGAACGTCATGGGGCATATGTCCCCCGTGATGTCGAGCAGCGGCGTCGTCATAATTGCCCCGCCTTCTCCTTCACATGGGTTTCCAGCGCGGGGAACCCTGTCCTCTGCAACGTGTCGCCGAACCGTTCCTTCGGCTTTCCGTGCAGCCGGAAGAAGTCCAGGAGAGCCGAGATGGCCGCCACCGCCTCCTCCTTCGTCTTGAGAACACCGAGGATTCTCTTCCCAAGGAACGGTACCCGGCCGAATTTCCCCCCGGCGTAGAGGCGGTACCCGCGGCTCTTCTCTCCCATTCCTCCGGAGGGGCAGGAAGTGATGCAATCCCCGCATCCGATGCAAAGATCCCGGTCGACGATCATCGCACGGCCGTCCTCGGACGTCCTGATCGCCTTCGTGGGGCAGACGGTCTGGCACACCCCGCAGAAGGTGCAGGTAGATCCCGCCCAGCGCGGCTCGATCCACCCCTTGATCCCCGCGTCGTTCTCCTCGGCCTTCATGCAGTTGTTGATGCAGCCCGATATGCCGACCTTGAACTTGTGCGGCACTGGCTTGCCGTAGAACTCCCGGTCCACCGCGTCGGCCAGTTCCGGGGAGTCAATGACGCCGCTCGGGCAGACCTTACACCCCTGGCACGCCGTAACCGTTCGGACGGTGGGCCCGCAGACCCCCACTCCGACCCCGGAGGGGGCGAGGTGTTCCTTGAGGGCGGAAAGGGAATCGTGCGGCACGTTGGGGATCTCGACCCCCTGCCGGGTGGTGAGGTGCACCTCTCCCCGCCCAAACCGGTCCGCCGCATCATGGATTGCCTGCAATTGTTTCGTGTCGAGGCGGCCGCCGACCACGTGGAGACGGACCGAGAAGAGCCCGGCCTCAGCCTGCCGCATCATCCCGCCCTTTTTCAGCTCCTTGTAGTCCGCATCGTTCACGCAGTCACCGCCACGGTCGGGATCCCGTCGTTGGCGACGAGGGGGGCATAGTGGGTGGCGTATTTGAACGCGTTATCGGGGGAGATGCACACCGCCACGGCCCCTGCGGGGAGTTCCTCCTGCAAGGCCGCCCAGACGATCGCGCCGGTGGATGGGCCGGCCATCAGGCTTTCTTCCCGTGCCAACCGGATCGCGGTCCCGTACGCCGGGCCATCGGGAACGCGAACGATCTTGTCGATCAGGGAGTCGTCAAGGATGATTGGTTTTTTGCTCTCCTGGAAATTCTTCAGCCCCGAAAGCCGGTGACCCTTCTCCGGCTCGATGGCTATGATCTGGACGGCGGGGTTTTGCTCCTTCAGGTATTTCGCTACGCCGGTGATCGTCCCGCACGTCCCGTAGCCGGCGAAGAAGTGGGTGACCCTTCCTTCCGTCTGGTCCCAGATTTCCGGGCCGGTCGTCTCGTAATGCGCCCGTACGTTTTCCGGATTTTCGTACTGGTTCGGCATCACGTACCGGTCCCGGGTCGATTCCCCGGTCACGAACGTCCTCGCCAGCGCGATCGCCCCGTCCTTGGGGTGGTCGATGGGGCACAGGTCGTCGGGGGTCGGCCAAACCTCCGCGCCGAGAAGGCGCAGCATCGCGATCTTCTCCTCCGGAGCACCGGAGGGGATCGTGATGGTGCACGGAACACCGAGAAGGTTGGCGAGAGCGGCGATGGCGATCCCGGTGTTGCCGGAAGTGGGTTCGACGATCTGCTTTCCGGCGAGCCGGCCGTCCCTGCGGAGTCCTTCGAGGAGATATCGGGCGGTCCGGTCCTTGATCGAGCCGAACGGGTTCATCCATTCCAGTTTGGCGAAGATCACACCGCTACCGGGGGATGGCAATTTGCGCAGGCGCACCAGCGGCGTCGGGTTATCCCGGGAGCCGATCAGTTGCGATACGTCGTCAAACACTTTGCGCGAAGGATTCATTTTGCTGCTCCTGGAATGATTCTTGTGCCAGCGGTCCGGCGCTCCGCCCGACGAATAGCACTGCGGGGGAGCGTATCTCCTTTTCGTTCGCGACGCGCGCGAGGTCCGCGAGGATCCCGCGAAGAACCCGCTGCTCCGGGCGGGTCCCGTTTTCCACGACCGTGAAGGGGGTCTCGGGGTCGAAGCCGGCCTCCATCAGTTCGGCCGCGATGACATCCACCCGGGAAACGCCCATGTAGACTGCGAGGGTCCCGTCCTTCGGCAGGTGGTCCCATTCGATTGCGCTGCCATCCTTGCGATCTGCCTCATGGCCCGCGACGAAGGTGGCGGAAGAAGACATATCGCGATGGGTGAGCGGGATCCGGGCCGCCGCAGCACACCCGATCGCCGCCGTGATACCGGGAACGATTTCGAACTCGACGCCCTCAAGGGCAAGATGTTCCGCTTCCTCCCCGCCCCGACCGAAGACGAGGGGGTCGCCGGACTTCAGGCGGACGACGGATTTCCCTTCGCGGGCCAGGTGCACCATCGTTTCGTGGATGGCGATCTGTTTCAGAGCGGCCCCGTGTCCCGCGGTCCTTCCTTTCCGTGCGTAGCAGAGTTTCACTGCCCGGGAAGGCGCCAGCGAGAGGATCTCCTCCGGGATGAGGTAGTCAAACACGACGGCGTCTGCACTTCGGAGCAGCCCGAGGGCCCGGACGGTGAGAAGGTCCGGATCTCCCGGTCCCGCGCCGACGATGTAGACTTTCCCCTTCCGGGGCGCGATTTGCCGGCGACGCCGGCCCCGCTCCATACGGACCGAGACCTCCGCCCTGCGTTCCTCGAGGAACTCCCGCAGGGATCTGGCCACCCCGGGGTTTTTCCCGCCGGTGGAGACGGCCAGCGTGTATTCCTCCCCCTGCACGATGGCCGGCAGGATGAAGGAGCACAACTCCGGGGCGTCCGCGACATTTACGGGGATGTTGCGGAGTTTCGCTTCCCGGGAGACACGGGCGTTCACGTGCGCGTCGGAGGTCGCGGCGAACACGAGGGAAGCCCCGTCGATGTGGTCGGGACGGAATGCTCCCGTGATCGCATGGATCTCGCCATGTCGAGCGAGTTCCTGCACCGGGCGGGAGAGCTCCGTCGCGACCACGGTGACGGCGGCGCCCCGGGAGAGCAGAGCGCGGATCTTGCGGAACGCGACCGTTCCGCCGCCCACTACCAGCGCGTTTGCCCCGCGGACGTCGTGGAACAGCGGGAGATAATCGACGGATCCGTTCATGGTTCCCTCACAGGTAATATTCCGGTTCTTTCGCCCCGAACGGGTCGGGCAGGATACTCCCGCGGGCCGCGCCCACGCGGACGGCGTCCCCGGCGGTGATCGAATCGGACTGACCGTGGTTCCGCAGGAGGAGGGCCGCCAGGAAATACCCCTCCTCGGTGATAAGTTCCACGCGAAAGTGGGTCCCGAGATAAGAGACGGCGTGCACGCGGGCATTCGTCTGTCCCGCTTCCCGCACCCCGGGAGGGAAGAGGGAGACGTCCTCCGGCCGCAGGATCACCTTCACCATGCCGCCGTTGCCTTCAGCGCCCGGGTCGGGCATCCGGATGGCGAGGCTCCCCGCGTAGGCGTATCCCTTGTACAGTTTTCCCGGCAGGACATTCACTTCCCCGACAAACCGGGCGACGAATTCCGTCGCGGGATTCTGGTATACCTCGCGCGGCGGGGCGATCTGCTCGATGCACCCGTCGTTCATCACCGCGATCCGGTCCCCCAGTTCCATCGCTTCCTGCTGGTCGTGGGTGACGAACAGGGTCGCGATCCCCACCTTCTTCTGCACCGCGGCGACTTCCCGCCGAAGCCGCTCCCGGACCTTGATGTCCAGCGCGGAAAGCGGTTCGTCCAGGAGCAGGAGGGAAGGGGACACTGCAAGCGCCCGGGCGAGGGCCACCCTCTGCCGCTGCCCCCCGGATAACTTCTCCACGGGACGGTCCACTTCCTCCGAAAGGCCGACGAGGTCGAGCATGTCGGAGGCTTTCCGGTTCATCTCGGGGGAGGCGACCCCTCGCACGCGTAGCCCGAAGGCGACGTTCTCCCGGACTGTCTTCCCGGGGAAGAGCGCGTAATCCTGGAAGACGAAACCGATGTTCCGGTCCCGGGAAGGGACATCCTCCATGTCCTTTCCCGCGATGGTGACCGTCCCGCGATCTTTGCACAGGAGCCCCGCCACGATGCGAAGCAGCGTCGATTTCCCGCACCCGCTGGGGCCGAGGATGGCGAGCATCTCGCCGGCTTGGACCTCGAGCGACACGCCGGTGAGAACGGGCCGGTCGCCAAACGACTTCCCGACGTTTTCCAGCGACAGGTGCGGGGTATTCATGCCACCTCCGCCTTCCTGCCGCCCGACGACTGTACGAGTTGGAGCCCCAGGAGGATGAGGAAGGAAGCCAACGCCAGCAGGATGGCGATGGCCGACGCGCCCTCGACGTCCCCCGTATTGAAACGGGAGAAGATGTAGAGCGGGCCTGTCTGGGTCCTCCCGACGAGGTTTCCCGACACCATGATGGAGGCCCCGAATTCCCCCAGCGACCGGGAGAAGGTCAGAAAGGCCCCCGCCACGATCCCCTCCCGGATCGCGGGGAGGGTGACGAAGGCGAACACCTGCCACTCCTTCGCCCCCAGCGTCCGGGCCGCCTCCTCCCCGGACCGGGGGACGGACTCCAGGACGGCCCCCACCGCGCGCACCATGAACGGGAACGTCACGAAGACGTGACCCAGGAGCAGGCCGGGAAAGGAGAACATGACCTGGATGTCGTGGTCGCCCAGGAATCTCCCGAGGGGCCCCAGGGGACCATACATCAAGAGCAGGGCGAAACCGGTCACGACCGTGGGGATGGCCAGCGGGATGTCCACGAGGGCGTTGACGGCTTTCCGTCCCGGGAACCGGTAGCGCGTGAGAAGGAACGCCATCGCCGTTCCGATGACGCCGTTGACGGCGGTGGTGGCCAGGGCGACGAGGGCGGTCAGGCGCAGGGCGCCCACGGCGTCCGGGTTCCTGAGCCGGTCCCAGAACACCCCGAATCCCTCCCGTACCGCATACTGGTTCAGGGAAACCAGTGGGAGGAGGATCAGGAGGATGAATAGCCCCAGTGCGGCGGCGAACGTCGCTCCCCGCACGAGGGAATCCATGTTCCGGGACCGGCCCATCGGAACTCCGCATTACTTCTGTTGCGTCTTCTTCCAGGCGTTCTCGATCACGTTCTTCCGCGCGTTCTGCCATCCGCCCAGGTCGTCGACGGTGAACGGCTCGGCGACCGTCGCGTATTTCCCCTGGAACTCCTTTCCAATCTTCGAGTCCACGGGCCGGAAACCGAACCTCGCGTAGGAACGCTGTGCCCCTGCGGTGTAGAGGAACTGGATCAGCTCGCTAACCACGTGCTCCTGCTCCGGCTTGATGTTTTTGTCGATCCGGGCGACCTTCCACTCCGTCTCGATCGTCTTTCGGGGGACGGCGATCATGTATTCACGCCCCTTGGCCTTCTCCAGCAGGGCTTCGTTCTCGTACGTCACGATGGCGTCCCCGAATCCCGCGTCGAACTGCACGAAGGTCTGGCGCGCGGACTCCGGTTGGGCGATCACGTTCTTCTCCACGGCCGACAGAAGCTTCACGCCCCCGTCCTCGGGACCGAAGGAAAGGTTTTTGAAGTTCGCTCCCGCGCCGTAGATCGCGAAGATCGCCCACTGCGCCCCGCCCGACGTGTCCGGGCTGGCGTGGAGGACTTTCGTGCCGGGTTTCGCAAGGTCCTCGAAGGTGTTGAGCCCCTTCGGGTTGTCCTTCCGCGTGACGAACACGATGACGGACTTGATCACCGCTCCCTTGTTCGGGTTTTTCCGCCAGTCGGATGCGATCAACCCCTTCTCCTTCAACTGGTCCAGGTAGAGCTCGGAGGACAGGACGGCGACCTGCACCGGTGCGCCGCCCAGGATCTGGTTCTTGAGCGTCCCCGAACCGGCGAACGAGGCGGAGACGTCCACGTCCTTGCCGAACTTCTCCTTGTAATACTTCCTGAACGCCGGGAGGATCTCCTTCGTCGTGGCGTCCTCCGTGACGCAGCAGGAGTGAAGGTTCACCTTGATCGGTTCGGCGTAAGCGTGGGGAGCGACAAACAGCGCAACAACGAGCAAGACGAACAGGCGTTTCATGGTTCCTCCTGGGTGGAAATATTTAATCAACAAATACTATAGGGTATGTAGGGTATTGTTTCGGGGTGAGCGTGTCAAGGAAAAAATCGGGAGATTTCAAGTTCTGGCGCCCACTCATGCTGTCTGGCCTTCTCCCTCATTTTTTCACCATCATCAGCCTCACCCGCCCTGTATGGAATAGTCTTTGCCCTGGTGAAACTATTCTTCATACCCGGTTTCTTCGGAAATACCGTGTCCCGAAAACCGTAGTTCCATCGGCACGTTGTGCGATGGAGCCGATTGGCATGTCATATGCTTTTTATCCTGGCAAGAGGGGGGAAGTAGCCCCCGAACGAAAACCGCAAGGAGGAGAGAGGCGATGAAGGCGTATGCGGCAGGGATGTTGGTTCTCGCGATGGTATTGGCGCCAGTCACGGTGGTAAGCCCCGCGTTCGCGGGCCAGACACAGACGGAACGGGAAGGGGACCTTATTCAGAATGCCGACCCCGAGAGTGCGCTGGGATGGCAGGTGCGCCCGCCTGTGGAGACAGGCGGTCTCCCCGCGGATGAAGTCCGGCGTATGAAGTCAGGGAGCCTTGCGACGAGTCAGTTTCCCACCGTCGAGATTGGCGGGGTGGTCTACAGGATCGGGATCGACACGTACTAGTATCATGGTGTGGGGAACCCTACCAGGGTCGATCGGTGCAAACCGGATGCGCCGGTCGACCCTGGCCTATAGGGGCGATATCTCGCTTTTCATCAGGGTTGGCCTGCCCGGCTGTAATCCAGCCATCCCCGGACACGCACCCTCAGACCCCGTGCCCACGTTACCCGCGGTATTGACGAAGAAATGTCTCACCGCGTAGAAGAATAGTCTTCAACATCCACAAGGTGATTTACCTCATACCGCCCCATCACAACGTACAACCATTCGATTTTCCTCAATATGGGGAATCCTGCATTGCCTGCGGTACACACTTTGCTGCTATAGCCGGATAAGGCTTTCAACGAACCTCCGATTCCACGGCTGTTACGACGTCAAGCGAATCCAGCTCCCGTGTCCACAGTCGAGGAGGTGCCGGGGTGGGGAAGGCACGATGAGATGAAAGGTCGCATCCTTTTCATTGATGATGACCAGGCCGGCCGCGAAGTGGCCCTGTTCAACCTTCGGAAGGCCGGTTATGAGGTTACCCAGTCCTCGGACGGTTTGGAGGGGCTCTCGCTTTTCTCGCCGGAAAAGGTCGACCTCGTCATCACCGACGTGAAGATGCCGGGCATCTCCGGGATCGAGGTACTCCGGCGGATCAAGAAACAGGCGCCCGGATTCCCGGTCCTGGTCATCACGGCGTTCGGCAATGTGGAGATGGCCGTCGAGGCGATGAAAGCGGGAGCATACGACTTCATCGGGAAGCCTTTTCACAGAGATCAACTCCTCCTTTCCGTGGAACGGGCGTTCGACCGGTGCCGCCTGGAGGCGGAGGTGCGATCCCTGAGGATCCGGGCCAAAGGCGTGGAGAGGGAGATCGTGGGGACCTCCCCGCCAATGAAGAGGGTTCTGGAGATCGCCGATCGGGTCGCGGGGACCGACGCCACCATACTGATCACCGGCGAGAGCGGGACCGGGAAGGAAGTGATCGCCCGGCGCATCCATGTCCGGTCCCAACGGGCGGAAGGTCCCTTCGTGGCGGTCAACTGCGCCGCCATCCCTGGAGAACTTCTGGAATCGGAACTCTTCGGCCACGCCAAAGGCGCCTTCACCGGAGCCGTCAAGGAACGGCTCGGGAAATTCCGGCAAGCCCAGGGCGGCACGCTGTTCCTCGACGAGATCGGAGAGATTCCGCTCCCGCTTCAGGCCAAGCTCCTGCGGGTCCTCCAGGAGAAAGTGGTGGATGCCGTGGGCGGGGATACGCCGGTACCGATCGACGTGCGGATCGTCGCCGCGACGAACAAGGATCCCCAGGAGCGGATCCGCGCCGGGGCTTTCCGCGAAGATCTCTTCTACCGCCTGAACGTGGTCGGGATCCACGTGCCTCCGTTGCGGGAGAGACCGGAAGACATTCCGTCCCTTGTGGAGCATTTCGTGAGAGAACTGGCGGAGGCGCGGGATGTAGTAGTGCCGTCCCACGTGATGCTGGAATTCGGGAGACGGCCATGGCCGGGGAACGTCCGGGAGTTGAAAAATGCCTGCGAGCGCCTGGTTATCCTGTGTCGGGGGACCGAGGCATCCCTCGAGGACCTGCCGACGCCTCCCGCCAAATCGTGGCAGGGGGCGCTTCCCTCGTTTGGGGGGGGCGGTGATCTCCCGACGCTCCCGCCCGAAGGACTGTCTCTGATCGACCTGGAAAAGCAGGTGATCGAGATGGTGCTTCGCCTGAAGAGATGGAACATTACTCAGGCAGCGGCCTATCTTCGGGTCCCGCGGCACATCCTCGTGTACCGCATCGAGAAGTATGGCCTGCGGCGCGATGCTTGAACCTGCCGATACCGGCACCCGAAGGGAGCATCGCCTACGAATGAAAAAGGGCGACTCTTGCATCTTAGCTGTCTATGGGAACAACCGAAGACAATGGGAGGGCCGACATATGAAGCGACCGATCATCGCATACGCGCTTGTCCTGAGCCTCGTTTTCGTCATCCGAGCGCCGGCTCATAGCGACGAGAACCACGGGAAGCATGCAGACCGGCATGCTAACGACCACGCAGTTGCAATCGGCAAGCCGGGCGATCCCGGCAAGGTCACACGGGACGTCGATGTGGAAATGAGCGACGCGATGCGCTTCAAGCCCGAAAGCATCCAGGTGAAACGGGGCGAGACGATCCGATTCATCGTCAGGAACACCGGCAAGCTGAAGCACGAGATGGTGCTTGGCACGATCGGGGAACTGAAGGAACACGCCGAACTGATGCGGAAATCCCCGGAGATGGAACACGCCGAACCCAATCAGGTAAGCGTCGAGCCCGGAAAGACCGGTGAACTGGTCTGGCAATTCGACACGGCCGGGACGGTCGATTTCGCCTGCCTGGTGCCGGGCCATTTCGAAGCGGGGATGGTCGGCAAAGTTCGGGTCGAGCCGGTGAAGTGACGAGAGGCAGCCGCAATGAAAATTTCATCAGCCGCAAGTCCGTCACCCGACCACGACGACCGGCATGTCCCGGAGCGGACCGGCTCGGAACAACCGAGGGATCCTGTATGCGGGATGAACGTCGGGCAGGATAGCCCGCACAGGCTTGTACACGCAGGGAGAAGCTACCTGTTCTGCAGCGTTCATTGCCTGGCCAAATTCCGGCGGCATCAGGCGGAGTATGCCGGAACGGATATCATTGCCCAGGAAAGCGACAGGAAGGACACCGGTCCGACGGGCAAGGGGGGGTTCACCTGCCCGATGCATCCGGAGATCCGGCAGGACGGTCCGGGAACCTGCCCGAAGTGCGGCATGGCGCTCGAAACCGTAGCCCCAGCCGCAGCCGCTATACGTACGGAATGGGTCTGCCCCATGCACCCGGAAATCGTCCGGGATGCGCCCGGCAACTGCCCGAAGTGCGGGATGGCACTGGAGCCCCGGACGGCCGCGGCAGGCGAGGAGGAGAATGCCGAACTCGTCGACATGAGACGGCGGTTTTGGATCAGCGCCGCGCTCACGATTCCCCTTGTGGCGGTAGCCATGGGGGAGCATCTGCCGGGGCATCCGATTGCGCGGATCGCACCCATGTCGACGCTGGGCTGGCTGCAGCTTGTCCTTGCCACCCCCGTCGTCCTGTGGGGAGGCTGGCCCTTTTTCGTGCGCGGCTGGCAATCGGTGGTCCACCGCAGCCTGAACATGTTCACCCTGATCGGAATCGGCGTCGGCGTGGCGTATCTGTACAGCCTGGCCGCAAAGCTGTTTCCCGGGATCTTCCCGCCTTCCTTCCGCCTGGATGGCGGAGAAGTCGCCGTATACTTCGAGGCCGCGGCCGCCATAGTGACCCTCGTGCTGCTTGGGCAGGTCCTCGAACTGAAGGCGCGAAGCCGCACCGGAGCGGCCGTCAAGGCGCTCCTCGGCCTGGCGCCGAAGACCGCCCGCCGCCTCCGGGACGACGGCTCCGAAGAGGATGTCCCTCTCGACGAGGTTCACCTTGGAGACCGGCTGCGCGTGCGTCCCGGGGAGAAGGTTCCGGTGGACGGCGTCGTCCTCGAGGGGACCAGCGCGGTGGACGAGTCGATGGTCTCGGGGGAGGCCATTCCCGTGGAGAAGAATCCGGGCGACCGCGTGGTCGGGGCGACGGTGAACGGCACAGGCTCCTTCATCCTGAAGGCGGAGCGGGTGGGCGCCGAGACGCTGCTGGCACGGATCGTCCAGATGGTGGCGGAGGCGCAGCGCAGCCGCGCGCCGATCCAGAAGCTGGCGGACCAGGTGGCCGGCTGGTTCGTTCCGGCGGTGGTCATCATCGCCGTCGCCACGGCCATCGTCTGGGGCCTCGCTGGCCCGGAACCGCGGATGGCGCATGCGCTGGTCAACGCGGTCGCGGTGCTCATCATCGCATGTCCCTGCGCCCTTGGGCTTGCGACCCCGATGTCGATCATGGTGGCAACGGGAAAGGGTGCGACCGCGGGCGTCCTGTTCCGGGACGCCGAGGCCATCGAGATCCTGCGCAAGGTCGACACCCTCGTGATCGACAAGACCGGGACGCTCACCGAAGGAAAGCCGAAACTGGTCACGGTGGACCCGGCAAAGGGATGGGACGAGAAGGGGCTTTTGCGGCTGGCCGCCAGCCTGGAACGGGGGAGCGAGCATCCCCTCGCGGCCGCCATCGTATCCGGGGCTCAGGAACGGGGTGTGGAACCGATCGCCACGGATTCGTTTGAATCGGTGACCGGAAAAGGGGTGAAAGGACGCGTGGATGGACGCTCCGTCGGCCTGGGGAACCGCAATCTCTTCGAGATCCTGGGGATCGACCCGGGCGAACTCTCCGAAAAGGCCGAAGCGCTGCGCACGGAAGGGCAGACGGTGATGTTTGTCGCGGTGGACGGCAAGGCGGCTGGACTCCTCGGGGTCGCCGACCCGGTCAAGGAAACCACCGCGGAAGCGATCCGGCTGCTCCATGAAGAGGGGATCCGAATCGTGATGCTCACCGGCGACAGCAGGACGACGGCCGAGGCCGTCGCGGGAAAGCTCAACATAGACGAGGTGATGGCCGAGGTTCTTCCCGATCAGAAAGCAGCCGCCGTGAAGCGTATGCAGGGCGAAGGGCGGATCGTGGCCATGGCGGGGGACGGGATCAACGACGCGCCGGCGCTGGCCCAGGCCCAGGTGGGGATCGCGATGGGAACGGGAACCGATGTTGCGATGGAAAGCGCCGGGGTGACGCTGGTCAAGGGAGACCTGCGCGGTATTGCCCGTGCGCGGAGGCTCAGCAGGGCGACCATGCGGAATATCCGGCAAAACCTGTTTTTCGCATTTATATACAACGCGCTGGGAGTCCCCGTCGCGGCGGGCGTCCTGTATCCCTTTCTCGGCATCCTGCTGAGCCCCGTCATCGCGGCCGCGGCGATGAGTTTCAGTTCCGTCTCCGTGATTGGCAACGCATTGAGGCTGAGGCGGGAAAACGTTTAAAGGATTCGCGATTCTGCCTTCCACAATCGGCTCCGTTCCTTAGCGAGCTCAAGACCCTCCTGTAAATGCCTTTGAGCGGAGAATATTCTGTTCGTAGTGAAGAATATTCTTCAGGGACGGGCTTACCGGCTCGCCGACCACCCTCCAATGGCCACGTAACGCTTTGATATCACATGGATAAAATCTGTTGGTTTTCCGGTGGCACAACCCGTGCTACGGGTAAGGGGCGTTTATCTTCCCGGAGGGTATCGAAATATGGATTCGGATCGCGGTAAGAAAAGAATGATCGTAGGGGCGGTAGCCGGAGTTCTCATTTTCGCCGCCGTTGCGGTTTTCGCCGGGATGTTCGACGGGCTCTTCCGGAAAACCCCCGCGGAGAGCGCGAAGGCCGCCGGCGTGGTGGAGACCGCCGACGTCGTGAAGATCCCTCTCAAGTCCCTCGAATCCGGAAAAGCGCTCTATCTCATGAACGTGGCCGATGGACGCCAGATTCATTATTTCGTATTGAAGAGCTCCGACGGCCGGTACCGCGCCGCTCTCGACGCATGCGACGTCTGCTTCCGGGCGAACCGCGGATACCGGCAGGAGAGCGACCTCATGGTGTGCAACCAGTGCGGCCAGTCCTTCCCATCCAACCGGATCGGCGAGGTCAAGGGTGGATGCAACCCCCATCCTCTGGCGCAGGGAACCGAAGGACAGTACGTCGTGATCAAGAAGGTCGACATCGTCGCGGGCAAGGAGTATTTCGCCCTGAAGCGGTCATGAGCGTCCGCCATAATTCCCGAACGGGGTGTCGCCCATGAACATCCGGAAACTGGCCTGGAAGAACCTGCTCCGCCGCAAGTCGCGCGCCGTCTTCACGGGCCTGGGGATTTTCCTGGGGATCGCCACCTTCGTCGCGATCTCCTCGATCACCTCCCAGATGGAAGGGGCGGTCCAGGACCAGCTGGACCGGTTCGGAGCGAACATCGTGGTGTCGCCGCGGGCCGAGCGGCTCTCCCTGGGTTTCGGGGACATCGCCCTCGGAGGGACGGAGGTGGCCCACTCACGCCTCGCGATCGCGGACAAGGAACGCATCGCGTCGATACACCATAAGGACCGCATTCGGTCGGTCGTCCCCTTTATCCTGGCTGCCTCCGACGTTTCCGGAAAGAACCTTGTCTGGATGGGCCTGCCCTCCACGGATTTGGCAATAGCCCGCCCGTGGTGGAAAATCACCGGATCCCCGGTCCGCGAGCGGGGCGAAGTGCTGCTCGGCGCCGAGGCCGCCGCGATGCTGGACAAGGGGCCGGGAGGAACCGTTACGGCTGGGAACCGCCTCTATCGCGTCGCCGGGGTGCTCCACCCCACGGGGGAAAAAGAGGACGGGATGGTCATCGCCGACATTGGGGACGTTCAGTCGCTGGCGAAAAATCCGGGGGCCGTGACGTACTTCGAGGTGGCGGCTCTCTGCAAAGATTGCCCTGTGGAGGATATCGTCGCCCAGATCGGGCAGGCGCTCCCCGGCGCGCGGGTGTCGGCGATCCGGCAGGTGGTCGAGAGCCGGAAGGCCGCGGTGGACCAACTGCGACGGCTCGGTTTCGGGGTCTCCTCCATCGTGCTGCTGATCGGAGGGCTCATGGTGCTCGTGACGGTGATGGGAGGGGTGCAGGAGCGGACGCGCGAGATCGGCGTCTTGCGGGCGGTCGGATTCCGAACGAGGTCGATCTTCTCCCTGCTGTTCTGGGAGACCGGCTGGGTGTCCCTTCTTTCGTCCCTGCTCGGTGCGGCGACGGGGATCGCCGCCGCGTACCTGGTGGCGCCGTCCTTCGGGATCGAGCATCCGGGAATCCGGATGCTTCCGGCGCTCCTCGGGACCGCCGCGGGACTTGTCCTCGGGCTGCTCGGGGCTGTCCCGCCCGCGCGGCGCGCCGCGGCCCTCTCCCCGACGGAAGCGATCCGCACTCTTTGAAAATCATGCGAGCGGGAGAGACGATGGAACCGATCATTCATTTGAACGGCGTTTCGATGATCTACGGGGGGAACGGCACCCGCGCGACGGCGCTGTCGGGGGTTTCCTTCGATGTCCGGCCGGGGGAGTACGCCGTCATCACGGGGGAGTCCGGGGCGGGGAAGAGCACGCTGCTTGCGATCCTCGGGGGGCTTCAGATCCCGTCGGAAGGGACCGTGCGGATCCACGGTGTCGACCTCTCCGCGCTCCCGTCGGACGGGCTGGCCGATTTCCGGCGGGAGACGATCGGATTCGTCTTCCAGGCGTACCACCTCCTGCCGTACCTGACGGCGCGGGAGAATGTCATGGTGCCCATGTCGCCGGAGCGCGTCTCCCCCGGGGAAAAGGTCGAGCGGGCCGATTCGCTGCTTGCGGCGGTCGGCCTGGACGGGAAGGAAGACCGCCTTCCATCGCAGTTGTCCGGCGGCGAGAGCCAGCGTGTCGCGATCGCCCGGGCGCTGGTCCACGATCCCCCCGTGCTGCTCGCGGACGAGCCGACGGGGAACCTCGACAGCGCGACGGGGGAGCAGATCCTCGACCTGTTCTCCGGGTTAAACGGCAGGGGGAAGACGGTCCTGATGGTCACGCACAACCCGGCGAACCTCGCGAGGGCCACGCGTTCCATCCGGCTGCGCGACGGCCGGGTCGAGGAAGACCGGATACTGGCGCCACTCGCCGTATAAACGTTGGCGGTCTGAAAGCGGGCCGGACACGGGAGAAAGGAGCAGGGGATGGAAGGTGAAAAAGAATTGCGGGACCCGTTGGACACCGGCGGGGCGGGGGATCCGCCCGCCGCGGAAGGCCGGCGCGGCCCGAGTTGGCGGGCATGGGTGCTCTCCATCCTCGTGGCGGTAGCCCTGTCGGTGACGGCGACGCTGCTCCTGGGGGGCTCCGTTGCATTCCGTCCGGAACAGGCGGCGGCGTCGGGGGCGTCCGGGAGCGGGTGCGGGGGATCCTGCTGCCCGCCCGCGATTGCGGGGAAATGAACGGGCCTGCGTACAAGTAACCGTTATTGCTATGGAAATATCGGATTTGCAGTGGAAGTGGAGCGGTTTGCGGTTCATCATGATGGAAGAAAACCTGAACGGGGGAAAGGACCCCGAGACATGCGCATGAATGCGGATACGCGGCGCGCTTCCCGGTCAGGGTGGAAATGGTTTTTTTGTTTTCTGCCGGCGGTTGCGGTGATCTGCGTCCCGGGGGCGCTCCCGGCGGGGGAACCCGCCCGGCCCGTGAACCATTACGTGGACGCGGCGCTGGCGAACAACCCATCCCTGGCGTCGATGAAGCAGCGGATCGCGATGAAGGAGAACGAGACCGTTCGCGCGGGCGCGCTGGACGATCCCAAGGTGTGGGTCGGAGTGGTAAGCGTTCCGACCACCACGTGGTCGTTCAGCCAGGAAGACATGACCGGGAAGGAGATCGGCCTCTCCCAGATGCTCCCGTACCCCGGTAGGCGGGAGAACAGTTCCGGCATCGTCGCGAAGGAAAAGGAACAGGCCGAGTTCGAACTGGCGGAGATGAGGAACATGCTGCGTGCGGACGTGAAGATGGCGTACGCGGAACTCGCAACGGTGCGCGCCCAGGCGGAAGTCGTGCGCCGGGTGCGGGCCATCCTCGAGCAGATCGTGGAGGTTTCCCGCGAGATGTTCGCCGTGGGGAAAGGGTCTCAGACCGACGTGCTGCGCGGGCAGGTGGAGTTCCAGAAGATGCGGGAGATGCTCCTGATGCTGGAGAACCGGGAGCGCGTCCTCTCCGTCCGCATGAACACCCTTTCCGCCCTTCCGCCCGGAGAGCCGATCCCCCCGCTCGACCATCTCGCGGAGTTCCGCCTGGACCTCTCCGCGGACGACCTGAGGAGGATCTATCTCGAGGAACGACCTGCCCGCAAGGCCGCCGAGGCGAGAATCCGCAAAGGGGACCTCCTCGTCCGGCAGGCGGAGTACGAAGGCAAACCGGATTTCGAGGTCGCGGCCTCCTACATGCAGCGGAACAAGATGCCGGACGGCGCGAATCGCCCCGACATGGTCTCCGCCATGGTCTCGATGACGCTCCCTGTCTGGAGAAAGGGAAAGGTGGACCCGGGGATCCGCGCGATGTCCGCGGAAAAGGAGATGGCGGTTCGCGACGAGGAGGCCCTGGACAACGAGTCCGCCAACGTGATCGGTTCTTCGCTGTCCTCCGTGGAGAATTTCCGGTCGGTGGCGGCGCTGTACCGGACCACCCTGATCCCCCAGGCGGAGCAGGCGGTGCAGTCCAACCTGGAGGCGTACCGGGTGGGGAAGGTCGACTTCCCCATGCTCATGGATTCCGTGATGTCCGTCCTTAACTTCCGGAAGGAATACCTCGGGATGGTCGGCGAGTCGCACATGACGAAAGCCCGGTTGGAGGCAGCCGTGGGAAGGGAGCTCCCGTGACGGAGAAGAAGGTCGGCCTGCTGGCCGGAATCGCCGCGGCGGTGATCCTCGCGGGGATCGCGGGGACGGTCGCCTTCTACAAGGTCCCGGCGTTCCACGCGCTGCTGCACCCGCACGCCGACAACGCAGCGGTGGGGAGCGCGGCGAAACCGGAGAAAGGGCAGTACACCTGCCCGATGCACCCCTTCATCCTCTCCGACAAACCGGGGGCGTGCCCGATCTGCGGGATGACGCTGGTGCCGAAGGAGAGTCAGGCGGCGAACCTGTCCGACAACGCAGCGCGATCCCTCGGCATGGTATCCATGAACCCCACGCAGCGGCTCATGGCGAACGTGGCCACGGAGAAGGTTTCCCGCCGGGAGTTCGCGCTGGACACCCTCGCCGTGGGAAAAGTCACCTGGGACGAACGGAAGGTGGCCAGGGTGTCGTCGCGGATCGGCGGGCGGGTGGAGAAGCTCCATGTCGATTTCACCGGCACCAGGGTGGTCAAAGGGCAGCCGCTCCTGGAGATCTACTCCCCCGACCTCGTGGCCGCGCAGCGGGAGTATCTCGTGGCCCTGAAGGGCATCGAGCGCCTGGGAGACAGCCCGTACGAGGATGCCCGGGAGATGTCCCGGAGCCTGGTCGATGCGTCCCGCACACGACTGAAACTCTGGGGGGTGACCGACGGCCAGCTCGAGGAGCTGGCGAGGACGAAGGAGCCCAAGACCGTGTTCGCGGTCTTCGCTCCCCGGTCCGGCGTCGTCACGGAGCGGCTCGTTACGGCGGGGCAGTACGTGATGGAGGGCACGGCCCTCTATTCCATCGCGGAAATGGACCCGGTGTGGGTCCAGGCGGAGGTGCATGCGTTCGAGATCCAGAGGGTCCCCGTGGGGACATCCGCGGTCGTCACGACCCAGGCGTACCCGGGCCGGGAGTTCCGCGGGAAGGTGACGTTCGTCGATCCGTACCTGAACGTGGAGACCCGCACGGTGAAGGTCCGCGTCGACCTCCCCAATCCCGGATGGATCCTCAAGCCGGACATGTTCGTGCGGGTCGCGTTCAAGGGAAGGAAGGGGACGGTGCTGGCGGCGCCCGAGTCGGCGGTTCTCGTCACGGGAGAGCGGGCGATGTCGTGGGTGGAGGTCGAACCGAACACCTTCGAGCCGCGGATGACCCGGGTGGGGGCGAGGGCGAACGGATACTACGAGATCCTCTCGGGCCTTTCGGAGGGGGAAACGGTGGTCACCTCGGCCGGATTCCTCATCGACTCGGAGAGCCAGTTGAAGGGCGGGACATCCGACCCGCACGCCGGCCACGGCGCCCCGGAGCCCGGCAAGGGAGCGGCGTCGCCCGCACAGGACCGTGCGGCGCCGACGCCTCCCGCCCCGGACCATTCCGGCCACGGCAAGTAAGGGGCGCACCGGGCGATGATCAACAAACTCATCTCCACCTGCCTCCGGAACCGGTTCCTGACGATCCTTGGGGCCCTCGTTGTCCTGTTGTGGGGCGCCTGGGCGCTCCTCCGGACCCCGGTGGACGCCATCCCGGACCTCTCAGACAACCAGATCATCGTCTACACGATGTGGGAGGGGCGATCCCCCCAGATCATCGACGACCAGGTCACCTATCCGCTGGTGACGAACCTCCAGGGGCTGCCCCACGTGCGGGCGGTCCGGTCGGCGACGATGTTCGGCGCCTCGATGATCTACGTCATCTTCGAGGACAGCGTGGACCTCTACTGGGCGCGCAGCCGGGTGCTGGAGCGGCTCAACCAGCTCGGGGACCGGATGCCCAAGGGGGTCACCCCCGTCCTCGGCCCCGACGGGACGGGGGTGGGCCACGTCTACTGGTACACGTTGAAAAGCGACCGGCACGACCTGGGGGAGTTGCGCGCCGTCCAGGACTGGTACCTGCGGTACCCGCTCCAGTCCGTTCCCGGCGTGGCGGAGGTGGCCTCCATCGGTGGCTTCGTGAAGCAGTATCAGATCGACCTCGATCCGCTGCGCCTCCACTCGTACGGCATCCCCGTCAAGGCCGTCACGGCGGCCGTCTCCGCGGCCAACCGGGAGGTGGGGGGGAACGTCATCGAGCAGAACGCGATGGAGTACCAGGTCCGCGGCCGGGGGTACCTGCGCTCCAAGGAGGACGTGGAGAACATCGTCGTCGCCACGTCCCTGGGCGGAACCCCCATCTACGTGAAGGACCTGGGCGTCATCCAGTTGGGGGGGGAGAGCCGCCGGGGGCTCCTGGAGGAGAACGGGGAGGGGGAGACCGTCGGCGGGATCATCGTCATGCGGTACGGCGAGAACGCCAAGGCGGTGATCGAACGGGTGAAGGCGAAACTGAAGGAGCTGCAGCCGGGACTCCCCCCGGGTGTTACGGTCCGGACGGCGTACGACCGCAGCGAGTTGATCGGAAGAGCGATCGACACCCTGAAGCACGCCCTGATCGAGGAGGTGATCCTCGTCACGCTGGCGCACATCATCTTCCTGTGGCACTTCCGGTCGATCCTGATCGTCACCGCTCCGCTCCCCCTCGCGATCCTCGTCTCGTTCATCTTCATGCACTACGTGGGGTTGAACTCCAACATCATGAGCCTGGGCGGGATCGCCATCGCCATCGGCGTGCTGGTGGACGCCGGCATCGTCATGACGGAGAACGTGATCCGGCACGCGGAACAGCACGGGGAGGGGTACGAGAAGAACATCCTCTCCATCACGGAGAAGGCGGCGCACCTGGTGGGCCGGCCCATCTTCTACGCCATGGCGATCATCATCCTCGCCTTCGTCCCGGTCTTCGCGCTGACCGGCCAGGAGGGGAAGATGTTCCACCCCCTGGCGTTCACCAAGACGTTCGCGATGGTTGGATCTACCCTCATCGCCGTGACGCTCGTGCCGGTGCTTTGCTCCTTCCTCGTCCGGGGGAAGCTGCACAAGGAAGAAGACAACTGGACGATGAAGTACCTGATGAAGGCGTACAAGCCGGCGCTCTCATGGGCGCTCGACAACCGGAAGAAGGCGGTCTCCGTCGCGGTCGTCCTCTTCTCGATCGCCCTCGTCATGGTGACCCGGATCGGGAAGGAGTTCATGCCGCCCCTGAACGAGGGGAGCCTCCTCTTCATGCCGGTGACGCTTCCCAACATCTCGATCAACGAGGCCAAGCGGCTCGTGACGATCCAGGACAAGATCATAAAGGATACCCCGGAGGTCGACTACGTGCTGGGGAAGGTAGGCCGCGCGGAGACCTCCACAGACCCCTCCCCCGTGTCGATGTTCGAGACGATCATCCTCCTCAAACCCCAGGAGAAATGGCGCAAGGGGATGACCATGGACGGGCTGATCGGCGAGTTGAACGCAAAGCTCCAGATCCCCGGGGTGGGGAACGGCTGGACGATGCCGATCATCAACCGGATCAACATGCTCTCCACGGGCGTGCGCACCGATCTCGGTGTGAAGATCTACGGGGACGACCTGAACAAACTCACCGACCTGTCGGTCCAGGCGGGGGAGATCCTCAAGAAAGTCCCGGGGGCGGTGGACGTGGTGGCCGAGCGGACCCTCGGGGGATCGTATCTCGACATCGAGCCGGACCGGGAGGCGGCGGCGCGGTACGGCCTGAACGTGGACGACATCAACGACGTGGTCGAGACGGTTCTCGGGGGGATGACGGTCACCCAGAAGCTCGAGGGGCGGCAGCGGTTCCCGGTCCGGGTGCGCTTCCTGTGGGAGTACCGGCAGGACATCGAGGCGATCAAGCGGATACCGATCCCGCGGGGGAGCGTGATCCCGGCCGGGGGAGGCATGGGCGCGGACGGAAGCGGGGGAGGAATGGGCGCAGGGGGCGGCGTTCCTCAGCCGAAACCGGGCCTTGGCCAGATCTACCTGGGCGAGGTGGCGAAGATCTCGGTCACCCCCGGACCCGCGATGATCCGGGCCGAGAACTCCTTCCTGCAGGGCGTGGTCTTCCTGAACGTCCGCGGGCGGGACATGGGACGGTTCGTCGACGAGGCGAAAGAGATATTGCAGAAGAGCCTCAAGCTTCCCTCCGGGTATTTCATCGAGTGGTCGGGGCAGTACGAGAACCAGATCCGGGCGAAGAAGACGTTGCAGGTCGTGCTGCCGCTGGTCCTCCTCATCATCTTCGTGATGCTGGTGATGGTGTATCACTCGGCCAAGGAGGCGCTCCACGTGATCCTGGCCGTGCCCTTCGCGCTCACCGGCGGGGTCTACCTCCTCTACTTCATGGGGTACAACTTCTCGGTGGCGGTCTGGGTGGGCTTCATCGCCCTGTTCGGGACGGCGGTTCAGACCGGCGTGGTGATGGTCATCTACCTGGAGGAGGCGGTCGAGCGGGTGAAGCAGCGGGACGGCGGGCTTACCGTGGCCAACCTGCGGGAGGCGGTGATGGACGGGGCGCTGCTGCGGCTGCGCCCAAAGGTCATGACCGTGTCCACTGTCGTGGCGGGGCTGCTGCCGATCTTTTGGAGCACACGAACGGGGTCGGAAGTCATGAAGCCGCTGGCTACCCCCGTGCTCGGCGGGATGGTGTCGTCCCTGGTCCACGTGCTGGTCGTGACGCCGGTCATCTTCCTCTGGCTGAGGGAACGGGAGCTGGCGAGGGAGGAACGGGCTCCGGGCGCATCTTAATATGGAACGGGAAACGCGAACCCCACGAGGGGAAAGGAGAAAGGCGATGGGATGGAAAGGGATCCTAGCATCGGCGGCGGTCGGCGTGCTCCTGGCGGCGCCGGCTCCGGCGATGGACAACATGACGCACGGACACGGCGACACCAAGGAAGGGCACGGCGCGCACGGAGGTCACGACATGGAGAAGATGGGCGACAAGGTCTTCTCCGGGAAGGTCGGGCCCTGGACGGGAGAGGCGCGGCTGGTCGACATGAAGGCCCAGATGGAGAAGTCGGGCGTGTCGGCGAAGGCGCTCGCGAAGCTCCCGGCGAGCCACCACCTGATGGTGACCCTCACCGACCCGAAGACCGGAAAGCCGGTTACCGATGTGGCGGGGAGTGCAGAGATCAAGGGTCCGGACAAGGCCTCCTCCTCGAAGGTCACCCTGGTCGTGATGGGGGGGCACATCGGGGCGGACGTGAACCTGCCGAAGGCAGGGAAGTATGCCTTCCGGGTAAGCGCGGAGGGTGGCGGCCACAAGGGATCGGCGGAATTCCCGTACGAGTTGAAGAAGTGACACTTTCGGGCACATGTTCCACGCAATGGGGGTTGAAACGGGCGCCCTCGCGCGGCCCTTTTTTGCACGGGATGGGAAAATGAATGATAGCGAACCCTCCTGCAATCACCGGTCATCGTACAATTCAGGAATGGTAGTCGATATCGTCAAACGGAAACCGAACCGGAAACTCCCGTAGGTTGACATGGGAGAAAGGAGGGCAGTGCGATGGCAAGGAAGATTCTGCTGTTCCTTTTCGCCGGCATGTTTGTCGTTGTACTCGGCGGGGCGGCGTCGGCGGAGGCGCCTATCATGGCGCTGTACTCTTCGGAGGCGGCGATCCAACCATCAGCCGCGGACCCCGAACAAGAGGCCTCCAACTCAACGTCATGGCAGGAAAGGGAACCGGTGGAGACCGGTTCTATGCCCGCGGAATCGGGCAATTCCCCCGAGTTGCGTTGCTGCTCGGGCGACAACGGTCCGACACAGGACCAGGCGGGTAACACCGTCCTCCGCCACGGCATCGACGACGGGTCGTAACGGATGGCGGGACACACGATTTGGTGATCTGCGGCGCCGGGAAAGGGACCCTTTCCCGGCGCCGGCTTTTTTCGTAGCCGTTCCGCACTTACGGATCCGGAAAAGGTAGGATCGGAACAGCGGCAGCAGAACGTATATGGGGGAAGACCTTGAAAGGCAGGATCCTGGCCCTGATGCTCGCCGGGTTGGAAATGACGGCCGGATTCCCGGCCTTCGGCGCGGCACCGCTCCACGGCGCGTTGCCGCTTCCCGTTGCCCCCGACATCTCGATCCTCACCGACTGGACCCGTTACTCCGAACGGGGGAGCCGGGAGCTCCTCGGCATGCCCGTGGACCCTGCGCGGAGGGAACGCGAGCTGGCGCGGCTTGCGGACCGTATCCGTCCCGAAGTGGCCGGCGACCCGGGCGGCGCAGGAGTCCCCGAGGCGTTCCGGCGGGTCCTGATCCGGGAAGAAGGATTCGCCTATGATTCCGCAGCGGGGAACCCGGGAAATTACCTCATCGACACCGTCCTAGCGCGGAAGCGCGGCAACTGCCTCGGGTTGTCGCTCCTCTGGCTCTCCCTTGCCGAACGGCTGGATCTCCCCTTCCGCGGGGTGTACGTCCCGGGCCATTGCTTCGTCCGGTTCGAGGGGGAGGCCACCCGGGTCAACGTGGAGTTTTCCGACGGCGGGGCGCCGTGGGAGGACGGGCGATTCCGGAAGGAGTTCCGGGTGCCCCCCGATCGGCCGTACCTGCACTCCTTATCTCGCGCGGAGATGTTAGCCGTCTTCCTGAAGAGCCTCGGGGCGGCGTATGCGAAGAAGGGCAGGGACGAAGAGGCGCTGGAGTTCTACGCGGAGGCGGAGCGTCTATCCCCGGGACTGCCGGACGCGACCTACAACGCGGGGGTCTCCCTACAGAAACTGGGGCGGAGCGGGGAGGCGATCGCGAAGTACAGGAAAGCCCTGGCGATCGACCCGGACATGGCCCCGGCGCGGGACAACCTCGGGATCCTGCTGGCGAAAGGCGGACGGTACGCGGAGGCGATCGCGGAGGCGCGGAAGGCGGTGGAGCTTGAGCCGTGGAACGCCGCCACGCGCGGGAACCTCGCCGCCGCCTACTGCGCCTGCGGACGGTACGATGAAGGGATCCAAGAGTTCCGTCGGGCAGTGTCGCTCGACCCGCGCAACGCGCGCGTCCGGGCCGCGCTCGTCCGGGCGCATTTCGCGCGCGGAGAGTACCGGGAGGCGGCGGCGGAGTGCGACGCGGCGATGGCCCTCGGGTGCCGCTTCGAGCCGTCGATGCTGGAGGTCCTGGACCGGTACCGGGGGCCGGTCGCGACGGGGACGGCGTCGCCCTGAGCAGGGCAGGGAGCCCGCGCGGGAAGGGATGTACCGCCTACCGGTCCGTCAACCCGCGCAGCACGGCGGAGATGTCCCGGTCGCCTACCCCCTTGTCCCGGGCTGCGGCGAACAGTTCGCACGCTGCCTTCGTCACCGGCGTGGGCACGCCGGCCGTCTTTCCCGCCTCCACCGCGAGCCGCATGTCCTTGTGGGCGTGCTTCAACGGAAAGTTCGGTGTGAAGACCCGCTCCCCGAGCATATCCGGCCCCTTGGCCCGGATCGCCGGGCACGCCACGACGGAACGGTCGATCACCTCGAGGATCTTCCCCGCCGGGAGCCCCGCTTCGACCCCGGTCAGCGCGGCTTCCGCGAAGGCGCACAACACCGTACCCAGGATCTGGTTGATGATGAGCTTCATGTGGGCCGCCATGCCGGTGTCGCCCATGTGGATCACCGTGCTTCCCATCGCCAGCAGCAGCGGTTCCATCCTCCGGGAGACATCCTCGTCCCCGCCGGTCAGGATCACCAGCGTCCCCTCCGCGGCAGGCAGCCGGCTTCCCAGCACCGGCGCTTCGAGATACTCCGCCCCGGTACCGCGGACGAAGATCGCAATCTCGCGGGACGTCTCAGGGGAAACGGTCGTCATGTCGATGTACGTCATCCCCGGGGAGAGGGCCGAGAGGATGCCCCCCTTCGCGGTGACGACGTCGCGCACGGCGGCGGGATCGGAAACCATCGTGATCACCACCTCGGACCGGCGGACGAGTTCCACGAGGGACGAGGCAGCCTTCGCCCCGGCGGCGATCAGCGGGTCCATCTTCGCCCGGGTCCGGTTGTACACCGTGACGTCGTGCCCCTTCCGGATGATGTTCCGGCACATCGGTTCGCCCATGATCCCCAGTCCGATGAAGCCGACCTTCCCCATCGCCCGATCCTCCCGGATGCCTTGGATTTCCCGCCTTGACGCGCCGCCCCGAACCATCAGAATAGTACCATGACCCTCCCGGCGACGCAGGTCCTCCGCAGGACTCCCCTGTTCATGACCCTGACCGAGGATGACCTGCGCCACGTGGCTGCCGTCGCCGTCCCGCGGAAGTACGGGAGGAAGGAGACGGTTTTCCGCGAGGGGGATCCCGCGGACGGCTTCTTCGTCGTGCAAACCGGCAAGGTCAAGGTGTTCAAGCTGTCCGAGGAGGGAAAGGAGCAGGTCCTCCACGTCCTCGAGCAGGGCCAGAGTTTCGCCGAGGCCGCCATCTTCGAGGGGGGGGCGTATCCCGCCCACGCCGAGACCCTCGCGGACTCCGAGCTGCTCCTGCTCCCGAAGGTCGCGTTCATCCACCTGCTGGAGAGGAACCCCCGGCTAGCCGTCCGCATGCTCGCCTCCCTCTCCCGGTGGCTCCGGCGGATGACCGACCTTGTGGAGAACCTCTCCCTGCGGGACGTGGAGTCCCGCCTGGTCTTCTACCTTTCCGAGGAGCTGAAAAGCCGCGGAATCCCCGCCCGCGACGGGGTTGTCCTCGACCTCCCGGTGAGCAAGAACGTCCTTGCCTCCCGGCTCGGCACGGTGCCCGAGACTTTCTCGCGCACCCTGAAGAAGCTCCAGGGGGAGGGACTCATCGCTGTGCGCGGGAAGCAGATCCGCATCCTGTCGGCCGGGCCGCTCTTCTCCCTCCTCTCCCGCTGACCCGGGAGGAGAGTCGGCCTGCGCGGGGCCGTGGTATCATCCTCGAATATGCATCCTTTGCCGGAAGGGGGGCCGCGGGGATGGGACATTTCTCGCTGAGCGTGGTAGGCAGGGATCGGCCGGGGATCGTGGCGGAGGTCACCCGGGTGCTCTTCGAGATCGGGTGCAACATCGAGGACTCCACCTGTACGATCCTCTCCGGGCAGTTCGCGATGATCCTGGTGATCGCGCACCAGAAATTCACCTCGGTGGCGGAGATCGATCCCTCGTTCGAGCCGGTGCGGAAGAGCATGGGACTGACGGTCTCGCTGCACAAGCTCAAGGACGAGGAGGTCTCCCGGGAGAAGGGGTTCACGGGCCGTCCGCACATCATCTCGGTGTACGGCGCCGACCGGCCCGGGATCGTCTACTCCGTGGCGCGGGAACTCGCACGATATAAGGTGAACATCACGGACCTGAACACCCAGGTCGTGGGGGCAAAGGACCGGCCCGTGTACGTCATGGTCCTCGAGGTGGACATCCCCGAACAGGTCGACATGAAGGACCTCGAGCGCGAGTTCGACAAGATCCGGAAGGAGCTCTCCGTCTCCATCTCCGTCCGCCCGATCGAAGCGCTGGAACTCTGAGCCGGAATGACGATGGCCGTTCTTCCCATCCGGTTGTTCCCCGATCCTGTCCTGAAGGAGAAAGCCGCGCCCGTGGCGGGGGTTACCGCGGAGGTGTCCGCGCTCGTCGGCGACCTCGTGGAGACGATGCGAAGCTCGCAAGGAGGCGTCGGGATCTCCGCCCCGCAGGTCGGGGAGCTGTATCGCATCGTCGTCGTGGACGTGTCCGCACACCGGCGGGGAGGGCAGGAGCAGAACCACGGGCTGCTGGTGCTGGTCAACCCCGAGATCCTCGCGATGGGGGGGAAGCAGATCGTCCGGGAGGGGTGCATGAGCATCCCGGACTACACTGCCAACGTCCAGCGGGCCCAGTGGGTGCTCGTGGACGCCCTCGACGGGGACGGCAACCGGAAGATCATCGAATCGCTGGGATTCGAGGCGGTGGCGATCCAGCACGAGATGGACCACCTCGACGGGATCCTGTTCCTCGACCGTGTCGTGTCAATCAAGACCGACCTGTTCCGGAGGAAGAAGTACCGCTAGCCCTCCTGTCTTCCGTTCCCCTTCCCGCAACCGCCGACCCCCTCCGACATCCAATCCACGGGTGTTCATGGTCTCGGAGGTGACATCGATGGGACGGCTCCGCGGGTATCCCGGGATCGGCGTTCTCCTTGCATTTCTTATCGTCTTCGGCGGCGTTCCTTCCCGTGCGGCAGGAAAATCCCGGATCGAGCGCATGTCGGACTCCCGAGC
>Ga0316626_10000122_pt1 | contig 26478 bp, 37 predicted proteins | sample OWC_Aug_T1_C1_D5_FD_207656 | JGI IMG/M metagenome (GOLD analysis project Ga0316626, IMG submission 207656) | Wetland soil microbial communities from Old Woman Creek delta, Ohio, United States - OWC_Aug_T1_C1_D5_A | ecosystem: Environmental > Terrestrial > Soil > Wetlands | place: USA: Ohio...
GAAGCACACGGTCACTTGAGCGCCACCTCTCCCCACTTCTCGACCACCTCGTGCGACTTCCTGTCGCTCAGGCACACGTCGCCGAAGGCGCACAGGCGCGGTCGAGCCTGATTGGGCGTCAGCTCGCAGACCGCCATCTTGGGCGGCAGGATCTTGGCCTTCACCGCGTCCCGGTAGGCTTCGATCTTCGTCTTCACCTGCTGATGGGGCCGGTCGTCGTAGTCCACGACGACCTCCTTGCACATCAGATCGGTAGCGGCCGCGCCTCCCTTGTCGATGTAGAGCAGGAACCCTTTCTTCGTCTTGGTCAGCCACATGTAGAGGTTGATCTGGAAGATGTTGGCCGGGTACGGCCGCGCACCGTTCGTCCAGAAGTTGGGGCCGGCCGTCTTCATCTCCAGCACGGCCCGCTCCTCGTACATCGTGCCCTTGCCCAGCAGATAGAGGCCGTCGCTGTGCCCGATGATCCCCAGCTCGGGATCTGAAACGGGCACCTCTCTGAACCTCCAGAGACTGTTTCGCCCCAGCTCGATGGGTCTCTCGGGGAACGACTCCATGCAGTTGGGGCAGGGCGTCAGCGGCATCGTCTGGTCCTCGACCATGTAGCCGCAGCGGGGACAGTCCCAGTTGCCCACCAGCACGCCCATCGGGCCGAAATACTGGTCCTGCCACCAGCGATGCAGGGCGGTCCCCACGTCGAAGACGAGCTTGGCCTTGGGAGTCGGACGGAACGACTTCTTCCCCACCACCCCCGGGATGAGCTGCCGGAGCACCTCGAAGCGCGGGCACATGTCCATCAGCTCGGATGGATGCCATCCCTCTACCCGGTCCGGGTCCCCGTTGACGTACTCGTCCTCGACCGCCTTCTCGATGGCAACGCTGAGATCGGCGATGATGGACAGCTTGGGAGAATCGGATCCCCGGTCCTGCCTCACCAGATCGCCCAGGCTCATTGTCGCTCCATCAGGCGCTTGAAGACCGACACGGGGACCATGATCCAGTCCTGGTCCACGTCCGACGGCACGCCGGGGAAGCTGACCACCAGCCCGGGATCGCGCTGCTTCATCGCAGCCTCGCGGGCGATCTTCACCAGCCAGTCCCGTTCGACCCGGAGCGACTTCTTCCCGGTCGTCTTGCACTCCAGCAGGTGGAACTTCGAGCACACATCGCCCTTGGCGAACGGAAGCGCGCCTGACGCCGGCATCGTCCGGCCGTCGACCCGATCAGCTACCCTGGACTCCTGCTTCTTCGACAGATCCTTTCCGGACAAGCCCAGGCCGCGAGGCTTGGGCTTGCTGGGCGCGTGATCGAAGAAGTTGGTCCTAAGCATGGCGCATCCGGCGCTCGTTCATCTTCCGGATGATCTCGCCGCGTACCGCATCGGCGAGTAGGTTGTCGGTCGTCATCGCCGCCAGCAGCTCCTTCTGCGTCTTGAAGGGCTTGCCCCCGGCGTCATACTCCCCCTTCTCCCGTCCGATGGCTCCCTCTCGGAGCCCGACTTCGAGGAGGACTTGCGGCTCGGAGGTGGACCCGGGGTCGTTGCCCTCGTGCGGGTGGAGCCAGATGACGAACTCGCCCTCCTCGTTGGGCGGGCAGACCTTCGACTTCTCGACCTTCACCTTGAGCAGACGGTTGAGGGTCTCCCCCGTGTCCTCCAGCTTCGTGTACTTGCCGCCGTGGAACTTGAGCGTCAGCGAGTTGGCGAAGCCCTGCCCCTTCCCGCAGGGGAGCACGTCGGGGCAGCCGTAGAAGACGCCGATCTTCTCGCGGACCTGATTGATCAGGATGATCGTCGGACGAGGCCCGGTCTCGTCGAGATCCACCGCCGTCTGGCCGGAAGCCCACCTGCGGAGGGCCTTGTTGACCAGCCGGGCAGCGAGACCCTGCTGCCACTTCTCAGCCGACTCCTCGATCTCCTTCTGAGGAGTCATCATCGCTATCGAGTCGAACACCATCAGGTCGCACTGTCCGGTGCGGAGCACCTCGGCGGAGATGTCGATGACCTGCTCGGCGGTCTCCGAGCGGATCACGAGGACGTCCGATCGATCCACGCCGACCATGTCGGCGAAGCTTGGGTCGAACTCCTCGATGGCGGCCCAGGCCACCGCCAGACCCTCGTTGCCCCCGCACTTCGGACATCTCTTCGTGCGGGTCTTCTCGATCCGGTACTTGGCCTCCTTCGGCAGGTTCTTCCCCTGCCAGATGCGGAGACCCCGGAACTCGCCGTCCTCGGTGTCGGTCAGGCCCTTGCCCTTCTCGTCATTCTTCTTGGCGACCAGAGCATCCAGCCGGTCGAGGCGTTCGATGAATTCCTTGGCCTCCTTGCCGGACACGATGATCTTGCCGGAGTCGCCCACGAACGTCGGCTGCATGCCCAGATCGGCCATGAGCATGCGGCACTTTCGGCAGGTGTTCTGGGCGCGCTTCACCGCCTTCAGGGCCGTGAATGTCTTGCCGCTCGACCAGTCGCCCCAGAAGATGATGATCCTGCCCTCGGGAAGGCCGCCGTAGGTGATACTGTCGATGGCCAGGACTTCGGTCGGGATGCGCCCGACCGCGAAGGCTTCCTCGTCGCTCCCGATGGTGATGTACTTGCCGTCGTACTTCTTGTTCACCGCCGCCAAAAGCTCGTCGAACTTAGACTTTCCCAACCCGCACCAGTCCAATCGATTGGACGAATTCCCCCATCCCCCTGCGGCTCGGCGCGGCTATGTGTCGCTCTTGGGCGATGCCTCCCTCACCGACTTGCGCTCCTGGGCGAGACGTGAATCCACCCAGCGGTTCACCTTGTCGTACATCGTGTTGATCGCGTCCTTCTCGGGCTTGCACGGCATCGACAGGTGGACCGACACCGACACGGACTCGAAGTTGCCGATGTTGAGCGTCAGCTTCTTCGTGATTCCCACCACGGCCGGCGCGGCAGGAAGATCCTTCTGGTCCTCGGCCGACATCGTCGCGTCCTCCTTCTTGAGAGTTACGGTCTCCTTTCCTCCCCCCGCGAAACGAGCCGTCTGCGTCACCTCGATCTGAGCTTCGCCGTTCTGCGCCCGCTCCCTATCAGCCTCCAACGGTCTCCCCCTTCCGGAGCTTCTCCTCCGTATCTCGTATCGCTTGGTACTTCTCGTTCACGAGCTTGCCGAAGGCCCCGTTCACCATCCCCGACCTGAGCGCCTCGATGCGGGTGTCTCGAACGAGGTTGAGGTACTGGATCGAGAAGAGGTGCTTGCCCGAGGTGGACGACACCGTCGGGGGCGGAAGCGTCCCACTCCTGAGCCAGTTGTTGAGCGACCCCAGCGAGATGTCGAGAGAAGTCGCCACGACGGATGCCGTGACGAACTCCCCGACCGGCCACCGCTTCACCTTCTGCGGACCCAGCTCGTGCAGATCGATCTTCTGGGACTGCAGCTCGGCCGCGTACTTCCTGGCCTCGACTATCCGCTCCTTGCGGCGCTCCAGCGCCTTCTGGCGGGCGCGCTCGCGGGCCTTCTCCTGCATCCGAGTACGGTGCTCGGGGTCGTTCGCGTAGCGCAGCCGGCGCTTGGCGAGGATCGCCGGCTTGTGCTTCTTGTAGTAGCGAGCGAAATAGGCAGACTTGTCCTTCACCATGAGCTTCCTCCCGGCGACTATTATGACTCAATGCGAGTTTGTGTCAATGTTCTCCCCTCAGAAAGTGATGTCGTTTGGATCTTCTTCCTGGGCCTCGACATTCGGGACGAAGGCGAACTCCGTCGGGTCACGCGCACAGACGTGGAACGATCCCGGGATCGTCCGAGACTCGTTGGCCGCCCCGAACAGGGATCCGCAGACCGGGCAGGTCTTGTCGATGTTCGCCACTTCCCGCTGGATCTTCGCGCGAGCCGCCGCCGGACCCGGGCAGTCGGGAGCCCAGGCGCACCCGTCACACGGTGTCTCGTTCTTCCCCAGGATCGACTGAAGAGCCGCCCGCTCCGCCGGGGACAGCCGGCACTCCTTCGGGAATGCTATTCCCGCCATGGAGACCTCCTACGTGATGAACTTGACCTGCCAGTCGCGACGCCCGTATAGCTGAAGTCTCTTCCGCAGGAATGGCTCACAGAGATGGGGCTCATCGTCAGCGATGTCGACGATGACCGGCTGTTTCTTGCCGTCCATCAGCCGGCAGATGCGGCCCGTCGCCTGCTCCACGTCCGAGTGCGGTGTGGCCAGGAATCCCACGTCGAGCGACGGGATGTCCAGGGCCTCCTGCGCCATCTGGAAGGTGCCCAGGATCACCTGACAGCCCTCTGAGACGGACCGCGCCTCGGAAGTCATGCCGCCCACGTACCGGCCGACCTTGGCGTTCGGATTCTGGGCGTGGATCAGATCCTTGAGATGGTCCAGATGGTTCAGCCGGTCGGATAGGAGGAGAGACTTCCTCCCCTCCCGGATGGACTTCAAGATGATCTCCGCGATCATCCGGTTCCTGCTCGGGTCCGTCGCCATCAGATTCAGCAGCTTGGCGAGATAGACTTTCTTGATCCGGTATTCACCGAAGCCGACGGGTCGCACCCAGGCGTACTGTCGAACGTCGTAGCCGGGATGGTAGCGGACCACGTAGATCGTCGGCTTCATGGCTTCACCGGAGTCGGAAGCCAGGATCTCCCCGAAGTTGGCCCGGATCACTGGCCACATGCCGTCCTTGCGCGCAGGCGTGGCCGTCAGCCCCAGCCGGTACCGACTTGAGAATCGCATCACCGCCTTGTGCCACAGGTCGGCCCCATGTCGGTGAACCTCGTCCACCAGCACCAGACCTGCCCAGGAGTAGAGCCTCGGATCGTACTCGCGCTCCACTATCGACTGGAGCATCGCCACCGCGATCCGTCGGCCATCGAACTCGCACCGGTTCTGCTGGATGATCCCAACCTCGTCCCGGGGGACGCCCATCCACTGCTCGATCCGGTCGCGCCACTGGTCTACGAGGAATTCCTTGTGCGCCAGGATCAGTGTGGTCCGCCCCATCATCGACGCCAGCTTGCAGCCCATCACCGTCTTGCCGGTCCCGCACGGAGCGCACAGGATGCCGTTCAAGATCCCGTTGCGGAACTTCTGCGCCACCGAGTTGACCAGCCGATCCTGCACCCTCTTCATCTCGGGGCGCTGGGACTGGAGGGACTCGTTGAAGTCCATCTGGACCGGCGTCCCGTTGGACAGGTTGTCCACGAACTGCGACCCCCGCAGCACGCTGAACTGTCGCATGACCGAAAGGCCGTACGCCCTCGGGACCACCAGCCAGTCCCCGTCGATGTCGTACATGATGAGCTGTTTGGGGACGTCTTCTCCGCCGAAGAGCTTGCCGTTGATCGTCGGGGAGATGGTCAGCTCCCCCCGAATCTGATCCACCTCGCTCTCGGAGAGGAGGGACCTGGGGATGCGCAGTGCGGCTCCAAGAATAGGCAGTATCGCCACCGGTCCTCCTCTCTACCCTAATGGAGGGGCGCGCAGGGCTATTCGCCCGTCTCCTCCGGCTCCTCTTCCTCGTCCTCGAACTCGTCGACCGGCTCCGGCTTCTCATCGACGACCTGCTGAACGGCGACAGGAGCCGTGGACTGGGCGGCCGGCGGAGCAGGCTCGGGCTTCTTCACGCCCTTCTTGGCCTCCACCCAGTTGCGCCCTACGTGGGCCTCGGCCAGGAACTCGATGGCCTGCCCGGTGACGGCTCGCTGCATCCTGAAGGTCATCCACTTGGCGACGTCCTCGGCCTCGTTCTCCGGGGACTCGAAGATCAGCTCGTCGTGCACCTGCACGAGCATCTTGATCTCTTTCCAGACCGCCGGAGAGAAGTGAAGCGTCTTCTCGCCGATGTCCACCGGGGTTCCGCTCTGACGCCCCTCGGACATGTCCCCCATCAGATCGCGCATGGCGAGCTGGATCAGGTCCTGCGCCGATCCCTGCACGATGGAATTCCAGAGGACCCAGCCCTCCCACCACACGTCCTTCGGATCACGGCCGTAGCAGAACTTCATCCTCCGGCGGCGACCGGTGATCGTCGTCCCGTAGCCCTGCTCGACCAGCAGCTTCACGCAGTGGTCGTGCATCGCGGGGATCTCGGGATACATCGCCGTCAGGAACAGCTCGCGCAGGCGCACGCACTCGGCGTAGGGGATGCCTGGGTTGTCCTGGGAGAAGGAGTCAGCCGACCGTCCGTAGAAGTAGCCGAAGTTGGCGATCTTGGCGTTCCTCCGGGCCTCCTCCTTTCCCATCTTCACCTCGTCGAAGCGGTCGATCCCGAAGGCCGCGTAGGTCTGACGGGTCGCCTCGTGCAGGTCGAGACCCTGCGCGTACTTCTCGATGATGTTCGACTTCCCGAAGGTCCGGTAGGCGATCAGCCCGCCCATCCGCAGTTCGAGCTGGTTGTAGTCGGAGTCCACCAGCATCTTTCCCGGAGGAGCGATCACCGACTCTCGGATGCCTCCCTTGGTGGCGATGTTCTGGAAGTTGATGTTGTTGCTGCTCAGCCGGCCGGTGATCGTCCCGGTCTGCCTGAAGCTCGAATGGACACGACCGTCGGGGGATGTCTTCGCGCGCGCCTGCAGCGGGATCGCGTAGGTCGAGAGCAACTTCTTCGACTTCCTGAACTCCATCAGCTTGTCCACGACTGGGTGGTCGCCCTTGTACCGCTTCAGCGTCTTCTTGTCGGTGGACCACTGCCTCGACTTCACCTTCCACTCGTGACCCTGCTTGATGACGATCTTCAGGGCGCTCGCCGGGCCGAACATCAGGGCCGCGAGCTGCTTCGAGGAGCCTGGATTGAATTTGGAGTTGCCGGAGATGGCTCGCAGCTCCTCCAGGACCGCGTTGTTCTGCTTCAGCAGATCGTCTTCGACCTTCTTGAGCTGGGAGAGATCCATGAGGCAGCCATTCATCTCCATCTCGACGATGGCCCGAGACACCTGCATCGAGATGCGCTCGAAGAACTTCATCAGCCCCTCTTCCCGCAGCCGGGGCTCGATCTTGTCCACGTAGATGATGTAGGTGTACTTCGAGTCGTCGCGGCCGTAGGCCAGGGCCAGATCGTCCACGATGCCCTGCATCAGCCTCGTGTCCTCGTATTCGCCCATGTCCACGCCGAGGAGGATCTTGGCCTGCTTCTTGAGTCCGATCTGCTTGGACTTGGCCAGCATCTCGTCGAGCAGCCAGACGCCGACCATCCCGTCAGCGTCCTTGCAGAGCACGTCGAAACCGCGATAGCGCAACTGGCGGATATCGAAAGGCCCGTTCCAGTTGATGCCGACCTTCTCCTTGAAGGAGAAGACGTGCTCGATCCTGGTCCGCATAGCGGGATCTGACCAGTGGAGATGGGGCACAGGCCCCGCGAAGGGAATGGCCCATGCCCCATCTGCCGTGGCCAGCGAGAGGATCAGCAGCTCGCACTTGAGGTGATCGAGACCAGTGGTCTCGGTGTCGTACGAGAATCGATCGGCCTTCTCGACCGATGCGATTGCAGCGTCGAACAGATCCAGCACAGGATCCACGTTCCACCGCCTTCCGGGTGAAGTTATCGTCCCAGGCGTGCGGAACTAGAAATCGATGCTCTCGGCCGGTCCCTTGGCCCCCTGCTCCGGCGTCCCCGGAGCCGGCGCTTCTCCGGTCGCCCCCGACGGGGCTCCCACCGTCGCCTTCGAGGTCTCTCCCTGGACGACGGACTTCCTGTCCCTCGGGGCCTGGACGCGGCCGCTCTTCAGGAGCTTCTCCAGCTCGGCCTTCGGCTGCGGAGCGAAGAGCTTGGGGTACGGGTACGGGTCGATGGTGAGCGGCTCCTGACCCTGCTGCGGAGCCGGCAGGAGCGCCTTTACCTCGTCGGCGGACAGCCGCTTGACGAAGTTGTAGTCGTTCCCGGTGACGACCGACCGCTCGTTGGTCCTGCCGACGTAGAACTGGCAGTACCGGAGCTGGCCGTCGTTGAGCTGGCCGGTCTTCTGGAGGGCCTGCGACTTCGAGCGGATCAGCTCGATGGCCTCGACCTTCGCGGCCAGGATCCGCTTCGACCAGTGCTTCACGCCGTCCTTGTCGACCCATTCCGCCATGACGGTGTACATCCCGACGTAATACTTGTAGTGCCCGGCCGAGCAGATCGGGCAGGGCGGGTCGATCTTGGCGAGGCAGGTGAACCAGTTCTTCCAGTCCCCGTCCACCGTCAGGTTGTGCTCGTTGAAGCAGAAGGGGACGACCGGCTGCTTGACGACCTCGCCCGATCCCGGAAGCTCGACCTCGCGGACCTTGGTGAAGTCGTCGAGGAAGACGATGTTCTGCGACTGGCCGACCTTCAGGAAGAAACGCCACGGAGAGTTGCGCCGCTGCTCGCGAGCCCGCTTCTCCGCTTCCATCCCATCGTAGCCCGTCTCATACCACGTTCCCACAGTGAGACTCCTTTCGATTTCCTATAGCCTATGGAGATGATGGTGAAGAGCGAAGGGATGGGCGCGACCGACTCCCTTCGTATGCCCTACGGCCTATCGCCTATCACCTATCGATCTCAATACCCGCAACCTACGACACATACCATGAAAGTCAAGATCAGATCACGAACTCGGCCGCGTCGAGCACCGCCTTCATCTCGGCGGGATCGAGGTTGTCCGGATCCTTCCCGTCTGGGCACTTGGCCACGTACTGCGGGAGCTTCCCCCGGAGCTGCTCGATGGCCTTCAGACGAGCCTTCTGCCCGCTCTCGTCGCCGTCGAGGAACCAGTAGACCGGCAGCCCCCAGTTGAGCACCGTCCGCTCGTGGAACTCGGTGAAGGCCGACCCCATCAGGGCCACCGAGTTGACGATCCCGTTGATGTCGCACCTGATGACGTCGAACTGGCCCTCGACCAGGATAATCCGGCCGGAGCCGGGGAAGACCCAGTTCTCTCCGTAGAGATAGCGGCCCTTCTGGAAGCCCGGGTAGGCGTACCACGTCGGCCCGTTCTGGTCCTCGAAGATCGCCCGACCCATCAGGCCGGTCAAACGGCCGTGGATATCGCGGACCGGGAACACGAGTCTCATCCGATGGGTGTCGTAGCCCAGCTCCCACTTCTTGCAGAACTCGATCGGGACTTTCCGATCCAGCGCGTACCGGGGCACGTGTCCCCTGAACAGGCTCAGCGCGGTCTCCTCCAGGAATCTCGCCGGCTCCTCGGGAGGAGGATTCAGGATCGCTTCGAGCCGGCTGGACAGGTCCTCGGTCTCCAGCTTCCTGGCCAGATCGACCGCTCCGTCGAACTGTCCGCCCGACATGTGGTTGACCATGTAGGCGAGCTGGATCAGGGTGCCCTTGAAGTCGCACTTCGGCGACCAGCACATGCAGAGCGAGTCCCTCGTCGGATCGGTCTTGATCGACATGCTGGGGCGGGAATCCACCCCCTTCGAGTGGTTCCACTTGGCCAGCGGGCACGAGCAGTAGACGTTGCTGAGACCGTAGGAGTATTCGGAGACTCCCAACGCCTTGATGACCTGCACGACCGCCTGGGAATTCATCAGAACTTCACCTTCGACGCCGATCCGCCGCTGGCCTTGTCGTCCCCGTTCAGCTCTTCCGTGCTGATCTGCCTGATGAAGTCGAAGTTCATCTCGGAGAGATCCCACCGGACGTACATGTTGAAGTCCTCGCCCTCGCGGTGCTCCATGATCGACACGATCATCTGCTTCGACTCCTTCATGTCGTCGTCACGGTAGAGCGCGAGGGCCAAGTCAGCGTTCTGGGCCAGCTCGTAGGCGTAGCCGATCATCCCCGAGTCGCCGGAGAGGGATCCCTGCTTCAGCTTCCGGTTGAACTGGGTGGTCATCAGGATCGGCTTCTGCAGGCGAAGGCTCATCGGCTGGATCTCGTCGGCGACCGTCGAGACCTTCTCGTACTTGCTCCCCCAGTGCCCGCTCGACGGCTGCATCAGGTAGACGCCGTCGATCAGGATGACGCCGGGGTTCAGCTCCCGGGCCAGCAGCTCGACGTCGGCCGGCGTCTTGATCTGCCCGTTGCCGGCGGTCCAGAAGATTTCCTCCTTGGCCAGCGCCTTCATCCGCTCGATGTACTTGTCGATGCCGTCGACGCCGAGGGTGCCCTCTCGGAACTCGCGATAGTCGAGCGTCGAGTAGATGGCGTCGAGACGGCGTTCCATCGAGGTCGTCGGCATTTCCATCGAGACCAGGAGCGGCCGCCTGTGCTCACGGAGCAGCTTCTCGAAGAAGAGCAGCAGGCACCACGTCTTCCCGGTCTTCTTGGCTGCCACGATGATCCAGAACTCGCCGTTGTGGATCCCCCGGGTCACCTGATCCAGCTCGGGCCACGGGGTCGGGTAGCCGTCGATGACGCCGTGCAGCTTCTCCAGCTCGATCTGCCGCCTCACCCGGTCGTCGATGGTCTGGCGAGGATCCCCGTAGACGTGCTTGCCGAACTGCCACTTGTTCGACTCGACGATCAGCTTCTTGGCCGAGTCGGCGACCTTCTTCGAGTCCTCGTTCTTCAGGTGATCGACGAGATCGCGGGCCTGATCGGCCTGAACCGCCAGCCTCTTCCGCTCGAAGAGCTTCTCGGCGTAGTAGGTCAGGGGCTCGGGAGCAGGATCGACGATGTCGATCCCGGTGTCGGTCTTGATCGTAGCGAGGTTGGGGACGACACCGTGCTTCCGCACGTGGCTCTGGATGAAGGCGAAGACCGTCAAGCCATCACTGACGAACAGATCGGAGGCCAGCCCCATCTTCTGGGCCTCTGCAGGACCCTCGTTCTCCAGGATTCGACGACACGCGCAGAGGTCAACGTTCACTGGCCCCCCATGATCTCGCGTGAGAGGCTGGCCGTCTCGTTCGAGCGCCAGTTCTTCCCGCTCACCTCGACCGGCAGCATGATCGAGCTGATCACTGCCATGGCCGGACCGTACGTCTCGGCGAGGCTCTTCAGTGGACGGTTGGTCGTGGCGATGATGACCCGCTGGTGGTCCGACCGGATGCGGATGATCCGTTCGACCAGAGACTTGGCCCACTCGCTCTGGTGCTCCGATCCCAGGTCGTCGAGCACGAGCAGGTTGACGCTCCGCATCCGCTGCCAGATCGTCTGGTTCGCGTCGAACATCGTCCCATCGATCTTCACGTCGGAAAGGTCGGTGGTCGGGACGAAGAAAGCCGTTCCGCCGTACATCACGGTCGCCTTGGCGATGATCACTGCCGCGCCGGTCTTGCCGGTCGAATACTCACCATGGAAGAGCAGTCCCCGTCCGGCGCGGACGTGATCGGTCAGACGAGACAGGTACTTCTTCAGGACCTCCTTGTAGGCCAGACCGTCGGGGATGGCGTCGACCGTGCAGTCCCACCAGCGCCGGCCGACGCGCATTCGGGACAGGTGCTTCCCGGTGAGGCCGTCGAGGATCGGCTTGTCCACCATCAGATTCACTTGGGACCTGCCGTCAGGCTCTGGATCTGGACCACGGCCTCGGTCAGGGCACCGGAGAGCCAGATCGCCTCGCTGCGGGTGAACCGCTCGCCCTTGGGGTAGTACCGGGATCCGTCCTTCTTCTTGCCGAAACGCTTGATCGCCACCTTGGCCGGCCCACCGTCGTACCGGCAGACCTTCAGCTCCAGGCCGATCTTCTTCGCGTCGTCGTAGACGTCCTTCGTCCAGAGAGTCTCGTCCTTCGCAGGGTCATACCCGGGCATTCGAGTCGGTCCCTCCTACTTGATGCTGTCCAGCGCGTCTCCCCAGCCCACCGCCGGGGTCTTCACGTTCGGGTCGTATCGATGGGTCCTCGTGGTCAGCCCCTTGCCGGACTGCACAATAGCTACCAGCTCCCTCCGCAGGGTGAACATCGAGTAGAAGTCGGGGACCGGGCTCCTGGCAACCTTCGGCCACATCTCCTGCACGACCACCCAGCGGTTCGCGACGATCCTGAAGGTCTCCAGCAGGTCCTTCACCGAGTATTCCTGCAGGAGCTTCTTGCAGTTGCCCAGCTCCCGGCTCGTAGGACGGGCGGGCGGCGTGTAGTTGGGCACGTTCTCCACGACCGCCTTCTGGAACCGGTACCAGAGCGACTTCGCGGTCTTGGGATCGTCCACATCGACCGCCACCGACCCGGACGGAGCGCCCACCTTCACGACCGATCGGGTGGTCAGGATGGCCGTGCCCGGGTCCCCGTCCAATCGAATGGACTTCCTGGGGGGCTGGAAGATGTCGGTGTCGGACTTCTTCGGCTCGCGGTTGGGCATCGGAGACGGAGAAGCCTCGAAGGGGTTCTCGTTGGGCATCTCCTGCTCGATGGGAGCTGGCGCGGATGGAGGCTCGACCGGGACTATGGCCGTGTCGGGACGCGCCATAGGGAGGGGCAGCGTCGGAGCCGCGCCCTCGGGCGTCACGAGGTGGATCTCCTTGGGAGGCATGGGAGGCACGACGACCTGTTCGACGTGTTGAACTCCCGAAGGATCGGGAGGAAGGATGGTCGTCTTGACCACCCGCATCTCCGTAGACGGATCCGCGACGCGCGCGCTCCCAACGTCAGCCGGGAGGATTGCCGTGCCGGTCTCTTCTCCGGCCGCCGTGGCTTCAACGTCGGCCGGGAGACTCGCCGGTAGAGCCGCGCTGTCGTGTCGCGCGGCTCTGTTGACGTTGTCTTGGTTCTTGTCTTCAACGTCTGAGTCTAACGTCGTTGCCGGGCCAAATGTGGCCCGAAGTGATCGGGACGTATCTGGCCCGAGGTGCACCTTGTGCGATTCGTCGGAGATGAGCGAGGTATCGCCCGGTCCTGGGGCCTCTTCTGGCCCCTCGGTCACTTCGTGCAAAGCTCCGTTCTTGGCATCATAGAGCTTCGCCGGGTTCTCGATGTAGGTGATCGATGCCTCGTACTTCACCCGGAGCCGGCTGATCAGGCCGCGCTGGACCAGCTCCTGCACCGACCGCTTGACCGAACGTTCGCTGGACCCAACGGCCTCGGCTAGTTCTTCCTCGCTCACCCGGCACCGCTGGATGGTCTCGCCCATCCGCTGGCACCACTTCGAGTTCTTGGCGAGGTTGAAGTAGACCCGGAACGCTTCGGCGCTGATTCCGGCGTCAGTCGCCACCTTGTTGTGGACCCGAGTCCAGTGACCCTTTCGGGTCCACGCATCGATCGGATCTTTCGTATTGCCCGCGTCGCGGGCCATGTCCTTCGGTTTGCGCACAGCATCCCCCTCCCAGAGGCAGCCCTATCCGTCGTAGTTCTCGTAGACCTTCTGCAGATCGGAGAAGAAGATTTCGTCCTCCTTCACCTCCGGAGCCTCGAACAGCAGTTCCGCGCCGAGCAGCTCGGTCAGGTAGTGGTTCCAGCCGTCCATGTCGAGCCAGAGGTGCTTCCTGATCATGTCGACGTTCTTGGTGCACACCATCGCGTAGATGCGAGGATAGATCCTCGCGAACTGCGCCACCGAGAGCAGCGTGATATACATGATCCTGGCCATCGGGGAAATCTGGTCGTCGGCCACGACGCAGTGCGGAGCTTCCTCCGGCCAGTCCAGCCACCGCATGGGGAACTTCGGGCCGTCGGCGTCGCCCTGATCGTCTTCGAGACGATCCTTCCCCCGGCGCACGATCTCGTGATCCTCGGCTTCTTCGATCTCCCTCACCTCGAACGGATAGGTCTGCAGTTCCTCCTTCGTCAGCGGCTCGCCCATTGTCTCCTCCCCCGTCAGACAGGCACACGGCGTCTCAGGTTTGCGATCATCCCCCAGGACGACCGCTACATCATCCCACCCGGAGATCGGCTCCTGGCGGGGCTCCTATTGGCTCGATTTCCATACCACCTATAGAGATTTCAGTTGACCCCGATCACCACAGGTTGTAGAAAACGCGCAAGTCCTCGTCCGGGGAATCACCCGGTTCCCCAGACGACCCACGCCATCCCCCCAAGGATCGTGGTGGCTTCTCCACCGGCTCGTCCCCGGTGGAGAAGTCCGTTCTACTGGTCCCTCTCTTCGACCATCCGGGTAGCCTTGAGCAGCCATCTCGTCGCCGGCTTCCCCTTGACCATGGTGCCGCCGAGTTCGACCGCCTCGCAGCCGTGAAGCACCAGAGTGCGAACCGGGGAGAATACCCGGCCCTGGAGGAATGAAAACCTCATCTCCACCGCCAACCCGGTCTGGAGCGACGACTCCTGAAGGATGCGGTTGGCCTCGGCAATCGTCCCATCGGTGGATCGGAAGACGACCTCGATGGCCTCGCTGCCCTTGATCCAGGCGAACCACGCCATCCTGGAGAAGGTGGAGTCGCCGGAGATGATGCGGAGGATACCGAGGCGGGATTCTATGGAGATGGTGGAAAGACGTCTCGGGGGCTCGACGCCCCCCACGGCATGCGGAGCCCCCGAGAACATGCACTGGAATGACGGCTCGGGTGGCATACTATCCCCCCTCTTGATGCGGTCAATATCGGATGTGGAGAATGTCCCGCGTCCGACGACCCTCCTCCCCCCACCCGTATTGGGCACCCTCCGCAGGGTGGAGTCCAGAAAAATCCGTCAGGAGGGTGACGTTTCGAGGGCGTGAACTGCCCCGACGATCTCGGCCGCGAGGTTGATCTCCCCGCGAGCGCCGAGCATGGCCGCTGCCCGGATCAGGAAGTCGATGTCGATTCCCTTCACCCGGCGATGACCGAGCGGATCATCCGGCCACTGGGACAGCCTCGAACGGATGTCGCTCTCCACGACGTCGCAGATCGTCCCGGCGGCCCCGATCCTCTGGATCATCCGGCCCATGTTGGGCAGCCCGGACTTCGCCATCGCCTCGGCCGCCTCCCGACAGGATCGCGCGGCCGCGCGCATGACAGTCAGGGCCTCGGTCGTCGCATCTTCGGACTTCCGGATCGACTCATCGCTCATGGTTTTGCCCTCGGCCCGGAGAATCCCTTCCCCGGGAACCAGTCCCATTCCCATTGCTCGTCCACCATCACGTCCTCGGCGTTCTTCACGTAGCTGTAGCACGAGCACGCGCCCTCGTGGCCCTCGGCCGCGTAGTCTCGCACCTCCTTCTCGTCCTCGCTGGCGGTGAGGCAGGAAGGATCGTCGTTGGTGCCCACGCCCCCGGCAGCCCGGGCGTCCCAGAGCACGAACATGTCGCGCTTACGGGAGGAGGTCGATGAGGCGTTCGAGGGGGTCTTTTTCGCCACGGCGCTTCCTCCTCTTCCACTCCCGGTGATCCTGGCGGATCATGTTGATGGCCTCGCGCAGCTCCTTCGGGTCGGTGGTCCCGGGATGGACCTCGCCCTTGTAGATCAGGTCGCGCTTGAGGCACGCCCTGATGTGAGAGATCCGGCCGAAGGCGTTCTTGGTGATCCGCTTCCCGCACCGGGGGCACTCGCACGTGCCGAAGGATATCTCGATCGGCTGATCAGTCGGGTGCTGGCGCTTTCCCCAGGGCACGTGGGTCTCCTCGATCTACTATGAGGCCCCCGCAGGGTCAGAGCAGATCGACGGGCTGGCAGCCGATCTTCTTGCAGACCCGCTCCAGCGTCAGGAGGGTCAGGTTCTGCTGTCCATGCTCGATCCGGGTGATCGCGCTCTGGGTGGTGCGCAGCTCCTTGGCCAGATCGACCTGGGTGATCCCGCGCTCGGTCCGGATCACCTTGATCCGCTGTCCCACCTTCTGCAGCAGGTTCATCTCCTTCTTCGGCACAGTCTCACCACCTTTCTGGCTCATGGGATTTCAATGCGCCGTTACGCGAACCCCCTCAGGAACCGGGGCGTCCTCGGGCGCGGCCGGGCGTCGAAGTCGCGGAGCGCCGCCGTGCAGGCCCAGCGCATCGCGACCTTCTTGGTCTTGTTCGACCAGCGCCAGACCGCCCGCAGTGGGGTCTTCTCCAGACCCACGCACCAGAGCAGGCCGATCAGGTCGACGGGGTTGATGATCATGTCAGACACACCTTCACCCGCTGCTTCCGCAGCGACTGGAAGTCCTCGGTCACGTCATGCTTGGTGATCGCCATGATGGACTTCCCGTCCTTCGACTGCGACCACCGGGTGATGGCGTAGACCCGGCCGCTCAGCGACGAGTACCGGAGAAGGCATCCCGTCTTGACGCTCACAGCTCCTTCTCCTTTCTCTCCCACTTGGCCAGAAGCTCCCGTAGCGCCTTCACCATGTCCTCGCGCTGGCAGTTGGAGATGTAGCTGATCTTCCCCTGCCCCGGCGGCGTATTCATCGTGAAGGTGATGAGCGAGAACCCCCATCCCTTCGGCATCTGCTTGGCTATCTGCGGCGCGAGCCGCCGGGCCGTGACCTCCATGTCTTCAAGAGACTCGGGCTTGGGGTCGGGCACGCTATTCCTTCTCTCCATGATCGAGCTGCCGATGCGTTTCGAGCACACGGCAGACGCCCCAGCCCAGCTTCTTCGCCCGGGCCTTGGTCTTGGTGTTGGTCTTGCCGCAGACCACCCTCCAGGCCAGGACCGCGCTGAACGACAGGGTCAGCCCCTCCACCAGATCGCCGTTGAACGTCGGCCCCCAGAGGGTCCGCACGTAGTTCCTCATCGGATCGGCCGGTCCTTCCTGGGAATCCGCTCCACCTTCACGATGTCGTGCCGAGTTCCGCCGTCCCGCTCGCACTTCCTGGCCGCACGCAGCGCGGCCGCGAGCGTCCGGTGGGCGCTGCACCGCTGGTACCCGCTGAACCAGAACATGGTCCAGTATTCGGTCATGCCTTCTCGATCCTTCGGAGGTTGTCGAGTTCGGCCACACGGGCCTGCGCCCGGGCGTACACCCGCTCGGCCTCCTGCACGCGCCCGCGAATGCGCTCGGTCACCTTCCCCTTCTTCAGCCCCTTCCTGACACCCGTCCTGGGGATCCACTGGAAGATCCCCACGGAGAAGGTCTCCTGCCCGGGATACCCGGTCAGGCCGCAGCAGCCGGTCGGGCTGCATGCTCCGTCGAAGTCCCAGTCGTACGCCTGAGGGTTGGTCTTCACGATTTCTCCTCCTCGTCCCACAGCTTGCTCAGCCGCTGCAGCTCGGTGTGGATCGTCTCCATCAGACTTGGACCGGTCCGCAGGGTGAACAGCTTGGCCGCATTCGGGTTCTCGTCGTAGTACCCCTGGGTGAACCAGCCGTCCCGGTCGTACCACTTCGGAGGCACCTCCCACGACTCGGCCCACTCGTACCGGACCATCGGGACGCCGCGCTTCTGGACGCCGACTCGGATGGCGATCCAGCGCATCAGCGCGTGGGCGTACTCGTCATCGCCCACCGACGGCTTGTAGTCGATGACCACATAGCCGGCGTGCCGGTCGTAGCCCCGGGCTTTCCCGTCCATCGGTTCGGTGGAGTAGTCGGCATCGTGCCCGGCGATCTCGCTGAAGTGCCGGTAGTGCTTGGCGAAGAAGGCCAGGACCTTCGCCTTCAGCTCGGGAGAGCGCGGACGGCAGGCGATCGAGTAGCCCATGGCCTACCGACTTCCCAGGAGCCACTCGGTCAGTGCCTTCTCGGCCTCGTCCACTGTCGGGTATCCCCGGAGCGGACTCAGGTTCCGGAGGCGCGCCCATTCCTGAGCGTCGACATCATCGTTCCGGAATTTGGTGCTAATCTGGATCCGAACGCTCTTCTCTACCTGCCGGCCGGCCAGATACTCGGCCAAGGCCCGGATGAACCGCGTCTTCGTCTCCGTATCCATCTCGGGCCTCCTCTCACCATAGCGGAGGGCGGCGCAGGGAGACACCCCTCTCCCTACGCCGTCACCGCCTGAGCGTCCTGCCGGGCCTTCTCGCCCCGCAGGATGCGCCCGAACGCCGGATAGAAGTGCGTCAGAAGGTCGTTCACGTCGTTGTAGACCACCGTCCGCTTGTGGAAAGCCTTGGGGGCATCGGTGCAGATGCCGATCCCGATGGTCTCGATCCCCGCGCCCTCGATCCGCTCCACGGCCCACTTGCAGTGTGCCACGATCTTCTGCTGGTTGTCGCCCCCGCAGCCGCACGGCTGACCGTCGCAGATGTCGATCAGCATCTTGCGCTCTTCGGGTCGCTGCGCCAGCCGGTTCGCCGCCCACATGAGCGGCTCGCCCTGGATCGTGCTGGCCCCGCCGCCCCACGTCGCAGAGGCGAAGCACTTGCCCAGCATCGACCGGGGGTTGGTGTCGCTGAACTCCTTTATGACCACCAGCCGAAGCGGGGTCGTCCGGTCGAGCCCCTGACAACTGGCCGGGGTGCGCCCGTAGGAGTTGCCGGTGGTGAAGCCCAGCACCTCGAAAGGCACGTCGAGCCGGGTCAGCGTCTCGGCCAGAATGTACGCCATCTGCCCGCACAGGAACTGCGGCGTCCCGCTCATGGACCCGCTCATGTCCATCAGAAGGGTCACGGCCAGATTCAACTCGGGCCGCGCCAGCTTCCGCTTGAAGACCCGCTTGTCGTCCACGCCGACCCGGGAGAGCCGGGTGTCGTCCACCGTGCCCCGGTCGCGGTCCTTGACCCAGATGCGCCGCCGGGTGCGGAGGTCCATCATCAGCTTCTGCTGGAGGACGCCGATCTTCGACTTGACGTTGGCCTTGAAATCGTCGGCCGACATCTCGATGTTCTTCGGCGCACCACCCTCGATCAGATAGACGTGCTTCCGACCCATCTCGGGCCGGATCTCTTCGATCTTGTCATTCTCGGTGTAGGCCCGGTACGAATCGAGGTCGCCGGGGTCGTGGGCGAGCTTCTCGATAAGCTCGCTCTCGGCCTGTCCGACACCCTTGAACCCGTTCAACATGTCCGCGCCCGCCTTCTCGGCATCCTCGGGCGACGTGCCGCCGCCGGGGCCGCCCTGAGCCGGAAGCTGCGGCTTGCCCGACTCGTCGGACTCGTCGCCACCCTTGCCCTTGCCGCCCTTCCCGCCCTCGTCCTTCTCGTCGCCCTCGCCGTTCTCGTCGGACTCGTCGCCGTCGTCGCCCTCGCCGTCGCCCTCGTCCTTCTCGTCCTTCCCGCCCTTGCCCTTCGACTTGCCGTCCTTGCCGTCCTTGCCGTCCTTGTTCTCGTCACCATCGTCCGACTCGCTGTCCTCGCCGTCCTCGTCGCCGTCCTCGTCACCATCGCCCGAATCGCCGTCGTCGGACTCGTCGTCGCCCGACCCATCGGCGTCGTCCTCGTCGCCCTTGCCCTTCGACGGCTTGTTCTTGCCCTTGCCGCCCTTGTCGCCCTTGCCCTTGTCGCCCTTGCCGTCCTTCTCGTCGCCGTCGTCCTTCTCGTCGCCCTCGTCCTCGTCGGACTCGTCCTCGTCGGACTCGTCGCCCTCGGCGTCGTCCTGCTCGTCCTCGTCGCCCTTGCTCTGCTTGGGCGGCTTGCCCTTCGACTTGCCACCCTTCCCGCTCTTGCTCTTCCGGCCCTTGCTCGGCTCGCCGTCCGACTCCTGCTCATCGTCGGAGTCGCCGTCCTGCGGCTCGCCTGAGCCCGACCCATCGCCCGAATTGGGCATGTTCTGCTGCAGCCACGCCACCACGGCATCCCGGGCGCGCTTGGACACGTCGATCATCTGGTCCCAGGCCCGCATGCCCTGCACCTCGGGAATGAACTTGACGAGGACATCGCGGACCAGCTTCTCCATCATCATTCCCTGGAGCGGGTCGAGCTTCGCGGACCACTTGACGAGCGCCGGCTCCAGATCGCCGTGGCCGTGCCCCACCTCGTAGAGGACGTGGAGCGCCGACTTGAGGAAGTTGTCGTCCACCAGCTTCGGCTCGATGATCTTGTAGCCCTCGCGGCGGTCGTCGCGGGTGCCGATGTACTTCTCGCCCATCAGCTTGTCGGAGCGGCAGTCCTCGATCAGGAAGGCCAGCTCTTTCCAGATCGGGTCCTTGACCAGCTTGGGGGGCCACGGCCTCGACTCGGCCACCACGTGGCCGACCTCATGGACGTTGGAGGACCGGAGGACCACCTCGTCGTCCCGCTCGACCTTCTCGGGCAGCGGGGGGAGCCGCATGACCTTGTTCACCACGTCGATCATGGGGCCGGCGGGCGAATTGAACCGAACCCGCACCTTCATCGCGGCCAGGGCGGTCGCGATCTTCTCCTGAGTGCTCATCAGCATCATCCGTCGGTTCATCGCTTGTTCCTCCCTCCAACCTAGGGGAGAGGGGCGCAGGGTGGGGACCGTACCCCTGCGCCCCTCGGGATAGGTTAGATGGAATTGGGGTCGATGCCGAGAGCCGACCCGAACACCGCGTGCGCCACCTCGACCAGCACCTTCTTGTCCTCCGGGCCGATCTTGGCGAGGCAGGAGCGCCGGAAGGCCCGGCCCAGGTCCATGCTGTGCGTCACCAGAGACGCCCAATCGAGCAGCTTGCGGGTGGAGAAGGTCGAGGCCAGCCGGTCGGCCTTGAGTGCGTCCCGCGCCCCGGTCGCCACCTCGATCATCTTCTCGGCGGTCCGCTTGTGGACGCCGGTCCGCTTGACCAGCACCTTGACCTCTTCCTCCTTCGGCATGTACCACAGCTCCACCACCGCGCCGTAGCGGTCGAGGTAAGCCTCGTTCTGGACGTGGGTTCCGGCCCACATGCCGCTGTCGTCGCCGCGCCCGATGGTGTTGCCGGTCGCCAGGACGCAGAATCCCGGCTCGGGGTTGACGAACTCGCTGCCCTTCTTCGTCAGGCACAGCGGCTGGCGCATGAGGACCGAGTGGAAGACGAACTGCACGTCGGGGGGAGCCGAGTCGGCCTCATCGATGATGAGCGGCACGCCCTTCCGCATGGCGGTGGGCAGGACGCCCTCGGTGAAGACCGTGGCCCCGCTGACCAGATCCTTCACCCCCACGATGTCGTCCACCGACACCTCGCCGTGGAAGCTGACGACGATGGGCTTCACGCCCCGCTTCTCGCACAGCCGGATCAGCATGGACGACTTGCCCGACCCCGCCGGGCCGACCACGAAGACGTTCATCCCGGCGTCGATGGCGATGTTCACGTCATCGGCCTCGGGCGGCATCCAGAAGTAGTTGGGATCGAGGGACCAGTCGTCCTTCGGCTGCGCCGGGGCCGCGCCCGCCGCGCCCGCCGGGGCGTTCTCGTCGTCCTTGTCGAGGTCGTCGGCATCCGAGTCGGCCAGGGTCGTCTGGCCGAAGTTGGCCGTCTTGTAGACGTAGAGGAACTGCGTCCGGTAGGAGCAGCCGATCCCCGCCTTGGCCAGGAGGTTCTTCACCCGGGGGCGGCGCAGCACCCGCTGCAGCTCGCTCTCATCGATCCCGGTGGCCTTCGCGGCGTCGGACTGCGCCACCCACTCCGACTGCTTGGCGGTCGGGAGGGCCTTGATCTTCCCCTCCAAGAACCGCACCAGCGCCAGCGCCTCGCTCTTCAGACCCATCTTCGGCCCCCTCTCGTATTCCCTATCCCTTTTCCCTGAGTCTCCACCCTACCCGGAGAGCACCGCAGGGGTCACGCCACGATGGACGTCACGCCGCTCGGCTTCCCGTCCGGCGTATACCTCTGGATGCGGAACCGGAATGATGCCGTGACCTTCTCCAAGAGCTGGCTCAGAGCGAACTTGGCCATATCCTCGGAGTGATAGACCTCCTTGTCGCACGGGGTGAACTCGTTCCTTCCCGTATCGACCATGATCACCCACAGGTCCGTCTTCTTCGGCTTCGCCATTCTTTGCCCTCCATACTACTACGGAGCGCGCCGCAGGGCGCTGACAAATCATCTGTCCAGAATCACCCGGTACCGCTTCCCATCGACCTGGGACTCGCTCGGGCCGATCCACATGGATCCGATCACGATGGTCTTGCCCCTCATGGCGGTGTAGCGGTCGGACCGGAAGGTCCGGAGATGCGCCCGCCGTTCATGCGGCCGGCGGTGCAGACCGGTCGGATCGGACAGGCGCATGCGCTGCCGGATCTCCCGGGGGCGCAGGATGGTGTACTTCGGCCGCTCGTGGGACCGGACGATCCGGCCCGCCGTCCGGGACTTCGCCCGGCGCACGTAGGACTCGGGGATCTCTTCCAAGATGAAGCGGTCGGGGGAGTTGAAGAACATGACTTCCTGGATCGCCGCGCCCGCATTGCGGATGGCCGAGTCTCCGGTGGACTTGACGTCTTCGGCGGTCATCTGCGGGAACCGCATCTGCGCCGGAATCAGCACCTCGTCCTCAAGGGACGCGAAGTAGGTCACCTCGACCGTGGCGTCGTACCAGAACCCCTGCTTCTCGTCGTCGGGGTTCTTCACGCCCGGGATGATCTTGTTGAACATGCCGATGGTGATGCCGCAGGCCCCGGGCGGGAAGAGCGGCGCGGCCCTTGCCATGAGGGCCTCCATCTCCGGCCCCTTCGGACCCTGCCCGAACTCGTCCAGATCCACCCCGGTGAGCTTGAGGCACTCCAAGAAGCGCCTGGGCTTGTCGAGGCCGCGCTGGCCCTTCTCGATGTCCTCCAGCAGGACGACGGAAGCCGTGTCCTCCACGGCGATCGATCGGAAGGGCAGGAAGAAGTTCTCGTTGTCGAAGTCGATCTCCCGCTCTTCCAAGGACTTCGGGAGGATCTCGTGCGAGCGCCCGGGGAAGATGAAGAGCCTCGACCGCTCGACCCACTCGGTCAGCCTCGGCGAAGTCTTCTCGACGATCTTGGCCAGCAGGTCGAAGAACATGCGCCCTCCCATCTACTGGGGGGCACCGCAGGGTCGCGCACGGAGGAGAGGCGAACGGCTATGGCATCGGAGCAGCGCACGGCGTTCTGTGGCGGCCCGGAAACGGGAAGCCGCTAAAGACTCTCCCGCGAAAAAATGTACACGCGGAGATGGCTGCCAAAGAGAACGCCCCGGCGGAGGCATTCCGCCGGGGCGTGTAGAGTGGAGGTACGGCTACTTCTTCATGTGGTCGACGGCGTAGCGCAGCGAGGACTCCAGGAACTGTTGGCCCAGCTTCCTCACCACGTCGATTCCCTCCTGCGCGAACTCGGACTTGAGCTGGTCGATGGCAGCCTGTCCGAGCTTGTGCAGCTCGTCCTTCGTGATCGCCCCCTTGGTTTGCAGCTCCTTGAGCTGCTTGTTGGCGATGTTGGACGCGATCCTGGCGAGAGCCTGTTCAGCCTGACCCTTGAGGCTGGAGTTGGCTTCCGCCTTCACCTTGGCCGCCCAGCTATTCACGAGCGTCACGCCGACGCTCGCCAGGGCGACCAGGACGGCCGACAGGATCATCTCCAGCACGCCCTTCCAGGTGAGCGGCTGGGAGATCGAGATCGACTGGTCGGCTGCCACGGCCGCGACCGGAGCGGCCTCCTCGGCGAGCGCCGACATCCCGAACGACGTGGCCAGCACGACCCCCACGATGACCCACGGCAGCCAGACCTTCCCCACGATGCCCTCCCTCTCTAGATGGCGCGCTTCAGGATCTCCAGGAGCGTCAGCCCCACCTTCTTCGCGCCTGACCTGATCTTCTCGACCTTCTTCTCGGCGTTGATGGCCTGATTGGTGGCGGCGATCAGGCCGTCCGGATCCTTCGGCTTTCCGTCCTCGCCGACCATCGACACGATGTCGGGGATCGAACGGTCCTCGACCTTCGCGAGCTTCTCCTGGAGCACCTCGATCGCCGACTTCGCGATCGACAGCGGGCTGAGCTTCAACGCGTTGATCGCAGTCTGGATGACCTCCTTCTTCTTGCCGCTCATGGAGGCCAGGAGCAGGTCGAGTGCGACACTCTTGGCGTCGGACTTCACGACCTCGGAATGCTTCGTGGTCTTCACGATGAGGAACAGCCCGATCAAGGCGATAACGGGCCAGTATTCCTAGAGCACCAAGTTCCAGTCCACGATCGCCTCCTTCGGGGACCGCGTGAAAAGAGTACACGCGGAGGTGAACTACTTGCCCTTCGGCAGCTCCTTGGGGGACCCGATCAGGTCAGCCAGGCTGGAGGTCGAGATCGAGAGCGCCTGCGCGCGCTCGAACAGTTCGGTCATCTGCTTGATCTTGTCCTTGTCGAGCGAGAACTGCATCCGCTCCTCCAGGGACATCGACGGCTCGCGAGCCTCCTTGGCCTCCTTCTCGGCGACCATCTGGTGCAGCTTCGCGTGGAGCAGGTTGTAGGTCTGCTCTTCCTGGGCCTTCGTGCTGATGGCGATCTTCCGGGCGAGGATCCTGGTCTCGTAGGCTGGGAGGCAGCCTCCGGCGACCAGCGCGGCCAGGACCACGATCAGGATCTTCATGCTTCCCTCCACGAGAGCGTACCCCGTCTTCCAGACCAGTCCACACCTAATCGGGAAGAAATCTCCATAGACGATCTTAGGTCAGCCAAAGATCCTACATCAAGACGTGTACGTGCCCGGCACCGACCATCGGTGTCAACGCCCCGTTGTCCTGCAGGTACGTCAGGATGCCCCCGCAGATCGCGGAGAACGTGACGTCCAGGGAATCGAAGCCTCCCTGATCGACGCCGACCATCCCCATCCCCGCCAGCACGCCGATGATCGTCGACTTCAGAGTGTTGGTCGTCCCGGAGAGATTCCCGAACGGGTTCTGCGGGAGAGATCCTCCGGCCAGCGGGCCGATCGTGTGGTCGTGGGGAGAGGGACCGTCCGAAGCCGGGATCAGGATGTTCGCGGTCAGGTGCAGCGCGAACTGATCCAGGATAGCCCCGAAGAAGGTCCCTCCGTAGCCCAGGGCGCTCGTGGCGACCTTGATCGCGGTGATCGGCGACATGACCGTGTGGGGATGCGTATACGGAGGCGTCAAGTTCGGCGGACCGTCCCCAGGGCTCAGGATGACCGTCGGCCAGGTGGCGATCATGTCCGTGCAGAGTGCCTTTACCCACTTCCTGGGGTCTTTCGAGTCGTCTCCCCAGAACTGCTGCCAGTCCGCCGGCATCAGTCCGACGATCTCGTCGACCATGTCGGCGACGACGAGTGCCATCAGTTCGCCTTCACATTCTGGGATCCGGCCGGGTGAGGACCTCCGTTGAAGGCGCACTGGTGCAGGGGGTTCCCGGCGCAGACCACTCCGCCGACCGTCCCGACTCCGTCGGCACCCAGGATGTTGACCGCGCCCTTGGACTTGATCTCGATGTCCGAGTTCGCATAGACCGAGAGCTTCCCGGCGCTGTCGATCTCGATCTTGGTGATCCCGTCCTTGTGCTTGATGGCGATGGTCTCGGCCTTCGCATCCATGACGATCTCGTGGCCGTCGGCGGTGCCGATCTTCGACTTGATCGTGACCTTCTCGGAGTCCTTCGTGTCCATCAGCTCGATCACGTGGCCGCCGGCCGATGTGATCCTGACGTAGTGGGCGGAATTCTCGTCCTCCGGATCGAGATCCTTGAACTCGATCTTGTGCCCATCGGGAGTCTTGATCATCCGATGGAAGGGATACTCGGCCTGGGACTCGTCGGGGACCGTGCTCTTGCCGTCCGTGGCGGGGTACCAGCATCCGCAGTAGAGCGGCCGGTCTATGTCGCCATTCTCGAACTGGACCCAGACCGGCTCGTTGACTCGGGGCTTCCAGCTCCATCCCGGAGCCACCACCTTCGGCCAGACCCAGTCCGTCACGACTCCACCGAGGATCTCCGGAACGCGCACACGGACCCGGTCCAGCTTCTTGGGGTCGTTCACATCGGCGACGACCGCCCGGAAGATCCCGTATATCTGCCGAATCGACATCAGTCTCCCGCCTTGCTCATGGCCGAGACGTCCCGTTGCGGAGTGGGAGTCCCGCCGATGGTGTCGTTGCCGGTATTGGTCCGGTCATTCGTGTACGGATTGGTCGTCGCCCTGACCGCCTCGAAGGAAGTCTGGAAGATCGATCCGTTCACCTGATGCCGGACCTTCGTGATGTAGAAGGGCACTGCGAACCGCTGTCCGACGTTGGTGAAGGCCACGAACTGCCGAGGACGCATGTTCGGAAGGCCCTCGATCGTCGCGTTCACCCTGACGATGAGCTTCTTGTGGTTGGCATCGGAGCTGAGCATGTACTTGACCGCCTGCTCGGTCAGCAGATTCCCCTTGGCGTCCACGTAGATCGTCCGAACTGCGGCCAGGCCGGGAAACCGGACCTGATTCTTGTTGTCCTCGACGTCGATGAGCCCGTCGGCGAAGAATTCGGAGTGGACATTGATATACTCCCCGGTCATGGGGTTGATCGGAGTAGACGCTTCGATGACGGCCGGCCCATCTCCGTCGATCGAGAAGACGAGGGACAGGACTCCCCCGCCTGCGGCGTCGATCTGGTTGACCCCTCCTTCGGGATTGGCCGCGAAGGGGATGAAGTAGAGGCCCCCGCCGAACAGGAAGAAGTCCACGCCCGCCCGGCGAGCGATCTCCTTCAGGAACTCGTAGTCGTTCACCCCGGCCTGCGTAAGGCTCGGGATCTTGTCCTTCATAGTGATGTTGATGTTCTCGTTGAGGCCGTAGCTCTTGTTCACCTTCTGGACGATCTCGGTGTAGGTCATCCCCTCGAAGACTCGCCGTTGCTCGTGGGTCGTCATCTGAATGCCGTCTCCGAATCCCTGGATGGTGATGCGTCGGCGGCCCGTCAGCTCGAATCGGGGCCTGGCCATGGAGTAGCTGCCGTGGAACTTGCACGAGTCCGGGTCTCCACCA
>Ga0316626_10000123_pt1 | contig 26390 bp, 22 predicted proteins | sample OWC_Aug_T1_C1_D5_FD_207656 | JGI IMG/M metagenome (GOLD analysis project Ga0316626, IMG submission 207656) | Wetland soil microbial communities from Old Woman Creek delta, Ohio, United States - OWC_Aug_T1_C1_D5_A | ecosystem: Environmental > Terrestrial > Soil > Wetlands | place: USA: Ohio...
TTTGCGCAAACAATGCTTTTTTAATATAAGCACCAATGAAGCGGAACTTGCCGATTACGCAATCGAAGCAACCTATGGGAATGAAAAATCTATGGTCGAATTTGCATGGCGCATGTTCCCCGATGGCATATTGGAAAACATAATGCTAAAATCATCCGGTATTATACGTATGCCTGTGCAGGATGATAACGGAGAAATTGAATATTTATGGAGCAGATATACAGTAAAAGAATTTTCATTGGAGAATCTTTATGAGGAGTAAAAAATCTTTTTTATTCAACGAAGAAAGAGAAGCAGAAGTAATATATCGACAAGGTTTTCCTGATGGAAATATCGATTACAGTAAAATGTATTTAGTAGCTAAATATATCAGACAAACTTATGATTATGGTGAAATTCGTTTAGAGAGAGAAGTAATTAGATTCTGCAAAAAATATGATACTAATTTCAACCCCATCACAGAAGAAAAGTTTATCAGGAAATGGGTTAAATCGGCTTTAAATTATAATTTACGAAAAATAGAAGGTGTAACCCTTTCTCAAAAAGAAATAGATTTTTTAAAAAGTATTGACAACAATAGGGACAGAAAATTATTATTTTCTGTGCTTGTTTTTTCTAAAGCATTAAAGAAGGGGAGCGTAAAAAAAGATAAATCTAATTTAAAAACTTCCAATAACTATTATATCCATTATAATAATTTTACCGACATAATTAGATTATCCAGACTAACCAATTTGAGCGAAATTGACTTAGCCGATACACTTCACAAGTATCGTGCCCATTTTACTTTCTATAAACCCGAGAGAGAATTAATACGTCTTGATTTTATCGATGCAGCACCTACGAAAGAAATAACCATTAATAACGACTTGAATAATGTTATGGATTATTATAATGTTCTTTTCGAAATACATCACCCCGTATCTCTTTGTATAAATTGCGGTAAAGAAATAGTAAAAAACAGCAATATCCAAAAATATTGCAAAGATTGTGCAAAAATAAGAAAAACAGAACAACAAAAAGTACTTATGAGAAAGAGAAGGGCTGTTAGAAAGTAGGATTTAATTTATAATATAATGAGAGTATATATCAGTTTTTTTGCAGTTTAATCTCCCTTTTGCAAAATTTTATGCAAGGGGGGTTAGAAGGCGGACTGTTTATCTATTTATTTATTTATTCTTTGTCCGCCAGCGGGTAACATGGTTACGGCTTTATCCTAAAGCCTTCCCGAACCTCATTTCTCCGCTACTAGGGCATAGAACAGGTCAAGCGGAGTTTTAACATTCATAAAGGAGGAATATATGATAGAAATAGATACTAAAAAAGAGTATGACCTCAACAACATGAATGTCGCAGCACAAAATATACAGCTTGGCACTTATCTAAAAGAAGTAGACACAAAAATAGGTGGTTCAGCAGTTCTTTGGGATGATATATTTTTCCCATTAACTACTGGAAAACAAGGACAAACCGACCAACCTCCGTTTAGTACAGCGGAGGTTGCTTATTTATTTCCACAAGCCAATACTTCTCACGTAATATATATGATTGCGCAGTTACCCCACCGTTGGGCAACTGGTACGGAGATATCGCCCCATGTGCACTGGAAACAAGCAAGCAGTGGTAGTGTAGTATTTAAAATGGATTATAAATGGTTTGATATTGGAGGTGTTGTACCCGCAGATTTTCAAACCTATGTAATGGATGTGGATGCAATGCCTTATACAAGTGGCAGCATTCATCAGTTAACGGGCGGTTCCGCAACTATTGATGGTAGTCATATCACAGGTGTATCTTCTCTTATGCTTATAAAATTATATCGTGATGACAATACCTATACTGGTAATGCAGCAACTTATCAGTTCGACATTCATTTACAAATTGATGGCTTCGGCAGCGCAAATAAATTTAGCAAATAAGGAGGATTTATTATGGCAAGATATAAAGAAAGCGGTACTTTTGTGGTTGGACAATCACAAACAAGTGCCATAACTATGAACGAAAGAGCATTAACCGGACTTGTTGTTAGTGGCAATGTGATTAGCGGTAGCTTAATTAGTTTTCTAGCATCGGTTGATGGTACAAATTTTCTCCCTTTGCTAGATAATAACAGTACAGAAATAACTTTGGCAGTATCTACCACACCAAAAGCATATAGTCTAAGCCCTGAACTTTTTATGGCTTGGGATTTTATTAAAGCTAGGCTTGGTACGAGTGCTTCCGCAGTACTTCAAAAAACAGCAGATGAGGATATTGTATTTATATTAGACTCCTTGTAATATGGAGGAAAGCATGAAAAAAAATAAAAAGAAATTTGTCTCAATAGTAATGAGTAAAATGATATTAACATCTGCTTCAGCTTTAGCTTTTACCCCTCCAAAAGTTGTTTTAAACGTAAATAATGCTGGTATGGGACAATAGGAGTAAATATTATGACAACAACTATCACTACTTCAGCAACAGAATATTTGGAACATAAAATATTAAATTATGTTTTGCGAGATGGTTTGCCACCCGCAGATTTAAGTGGTAGTTATTGTTGGGTTGCTCTATATTCCAGCGACCCCACAGATTTAGATACAGGCACAGAGTTGTCAGGTAGCGGTTATGCTAGAGTTGGACCAATAGGAATTAGCAGCACTGCACGTTGGTCTATTGCGAACAATACAGCTATATACCCCTATCAAATAGACTTCACGCCTTCATCTGCAAGTTGGGGTTGGGTCACTCACGTAGGTCTTAAAAATGACCCCACTTCTGGTAGTCTTTTATTTTACGGTCCACTTACTCCGCCAGTAACTTCAGGTATTATCACTAGCGGTTCAGTATGGAACAATGAAGGAGAAAGATTTTCTATTGTCGGTAATAGTTTAAGCGTTGTACTCAGTGGCGCATACTCTAACTATCTTGCTAGTAGAGTATTACAAAATGTTTTATCGAAAACAGCAACAACCAAACTTGGTTTAAGTATTTGGGCTAGTTTGTATACCACATTACCCGATGCTAATAATTATGGAGGAGTAGAAGTAACATCAACTAATCGTGCTAGTGTTGGAGGCGCAAGTAATTGGACAAATCCTGTAAGCGGCAGTACCACAAACAACTTCCAAGCATGGTATATGCCAGCTACTACAGATTGGGGAAATGTAACTGGTATTTGTTTTCTCACTACTCCATATAGCACAATAGCGGGATATTTGTTATTAAGGACATCTCTCGATACTCCTGTATTAATATTACAGGGGGATAGATGTGTCATTGCGCCCGGAAATATAGTAGTAAGAGTAGATTAATAAATATAGGAGCAAAAATATGCCAACCTCTTCTTCTGCAACCATGTCGGATTATTTAGAGAATAAGATTATAAATCACTTATTCCGCAACATAACTTTCACTTCAAGCAGCAGCCTTTGGCTCGCCTTATATACAAGTGACCCAACAGATGATAATACAGGTACAGAAGTTACTACAAGTGGTGGTACAAATTATTCTCGTATTATAACCTTTCAAAAAAATTCCGGAACAGATGTTTCCGGCTCGGCGGGTCCAGCTTTTGAAATAAGCAACATGGGTGGTTCATATGGAATAGACTTAGTAGCTTATGAATTTCCAAGAGATGCGATAGTTGCAGAAAATATATATTATGATTTTTTACAATATAACGGTGTACCTTCAGGAAAAACTTGGGGCACAGTCACCCATTGGGGTTTGTTGGATGCCAATACAACTGGAAATCTTTTATTTTATGGCGCATTAAGTAGTGGGTCTGGTATAACAACACCACTTGAAAATTTCAGAATTGAAATTGGAAAATTGGCAATTTGGTTTACTGGTGGAGCTTTTTGTGGTGATATATCCGGTAGTTTATTAAATCATATTTTAAATGGCATTAGCTATCCTTCACCTACGTCATTATATGCAGGTCTTTTTCTTACTCCGTCAAGTGGAGGCGGAACTACAGCTACAGGTATACATCTATACACACCTATACTTCCTATAGAAGTTAGTGCTTCAGCCGGATATAATCGTGTAGAACTTGCTGGTGCGGGTGCTTGGTATGCGCCTACCAATGGTTCTACTGCCAATTCCGCTTCACTCGTTTTTTCAGAGGATGCATTATCAGATTGGGGTATTGTTGGGGGTATAGGCATTTTCACTGGTTCAAGCGGGGGTAGCCCTATATTGTATGAATTTTTAGAAAATAGTAAAACAGTTTATCAAGGGGATTCATTTTCAATGCCTATCGGGGCATTAAAAGTGTTAATCTACTAGTAGGAGCAAAATATGGCAATAAGCATGTCTACTTATTTAAAAAACAAAGTTTTAAACCATGTATTACGAAATACAAGTTATAGTGCACCGAGTTCCGTTTGGGTAGGACTATATGGAAGCAATAGCGTGGAATTATCCGGTTATGGCTATGGTCGTGTAGAAGCACCATCATTTAATATTAGCGCAAGTGGTAGTGCTATAAATAGTGCCGATATAATCTATTCTCAAGCATCTGGCAGTTGGGGTACGATAACTGGTTTTGGAATTTATGATGCATCTACAGATGGCAATCTTTTATTTACTTCCCCTATTTCTAATACCAGATATGTTGATATAAATGATACATTTTTTATTCAAGAAGGAAATATGAGCGTAACTTTAAGTGGTGCATATTCTTATTATCTTGCCGGAGAATTATTAGACCATATTTTAAATAATAATGCTTATGCTTCCCCGGGCACAGGAGTATATACCGCATTATATACCACATTACCCGACGCAAACGATGTAGGCGGTGTTGAAGTAAATGCAACAGATTATGTACGTCTCCAAGTTGGGGGTACAAGTTATTGGAGTGCCCCTTCAGTTGGTAGTACAGCTAATACAGACCATTTAGAATTTGTAACTGATGCAGATGAAGATTGGGGTACTATTGTTGGGATATGTTTGCGAGATTCAGCTACTACCGGAGAAATATTATTTAGAGGTAATATTAACCCTGTTGCAACCGTGATTACAGGTGACGATTATGTATTCGACATAGGCTGGTTGATAGTCAAAGCCGATTATACGGCTAGTGTCGATTAATATAAATATATAAGGAGTGTGCTTATGGCAGAATCTAGTTTTACTACAATCAACACAAATACTTTAGAAGAAGTACGGATGATTGCTGGTGATGAACAAAAGTTTGTTTATAATATCTACAATGAAACTTGGACTCCTGTCTCTTTAGAAATTGCTACATGTAGTGTAGAAATATTTAAATATGGAGACCCGAGTTATCTCTTTGCTAATTTATCGGGCAGCGTTATCTTGTCTGGTTCTGTCACTAATCAATTCTCCGTCATTTTTTCTGGTTCGGGTCTTTCGGGGGTTTATCAGCAACAGGTAAAAATTATAGATGGACATGGTTCAGTCCATATTCCTGCACAGGGAAAAATAGTAATATTTCCTAGTAATGGAGGATAAATATGGATGGTAATTATGTATTTAATGTTATATTCCCGACAACCACAAGAGAATTAGAAAGTGTACATACTTTTACAATATATCCTTTTTATGTTAGTACTTTATTTATAACAACTGGTACTACGTTACAGGGTATTGCTAATGCGCAACTAATAGGAAATATGATGTTTTCCGGTTCTGCAATTTTGGAAAATATAAATCGTACTTCAAATAATATTAATAAATTTAGAGCTTTATTTGCTACATTCTCTGGTTCGAGCACTTTATTAGGAGTTGGTTCTTCTAACCCAACTGTTAGTAGTTAATGTAAATTAACAAAAAGGAGGCAATATATATCATAACCAAATTACAATGTATTGTTCAAACATGGAGTATAAAAAATGAATAACAATATTTCAGAGGAAAAAATGGAGAAGAAAAGTAAAAGGATTAGACATCCAAAGAAAATAGAAAATAAAGAGAGCAAAGAAGAAAAGAAAAATTTTGTTCTCGAAGTCCATGATTCAAATGTGACTAGCAAATCAAAAATAGGAAGTTAAATTTCAAAAGAAAAGGAAGGTAAATTATGGGTAAAGTAGCACCTGATGCATTCATCAACATGCCGTTCTTATGGGTTACAGGTTCGGCAAATTATTACACAGTTTGTTCGGGAAGTCCAACGGACTATACAACCGCTAGAACAACTAACGCTTTAGCGGGAATTGGTATCACTTCTGGTTGTTTTTCAATCGCAGATGATACAAGTGGTAGGAGTCTTACAATAAGTGCAAAAACCAGCGCTTCAATTACAGCTTCTGGTTCAGCTTTAGCAGTATGCATTCTTAATACTGCAAATTCGAACTTGCTTTATGTAACAACTTGCACAGAGCAATATTTGGTAAGTGGGGGTACTGTGGATAAACTAAGAATGTCCAGCCAAGCAGTGATGCTTGGGCAATAATTGCGAAATAAAGCGGGAAAGTCCCAAAGGGATAACCCGAACCGAAGGCTGAAACTAAAAAATCAGTCAGGGGCAGAGCATAGCGAATGAACCTCGAAAGAGAATATAAGTCGCCACGAGTTCGCAATATGTCGAAAATTCGACATAAAAAGATATGCCGAACTAGCGAGTAATCGTTAGAGCATAAGGATAAAAAGCCTTATGGTTAACAAAATTGATTCCTCAATGGAAAATTAACATACAAGACCCAACTTAATCAATCTTTGGTAGGTATAATTTCACCATTCAATAATACACCGAAAGGAGGATATGACTATGACACGTATCTTTACAGACGGTGCAGAAATGGGGGATGTCCTATTTTGGGATTCTCCGGGCGCTCTTTATGTAACAGGCACTTGTAGGAGCGGAGTTTATGCTTATAACTATGGTTATGGTATAAAATATTTTACTCCGATTTCAGAATTTTATTTCAGAATGGCTATGAGAGATGACTCTTTTGGAGAATGTGGCGTTGGTTCAAGTTTTATTCCGAGAGTTAGAAACGATACAACTATTCATGCTCAATTATATTTTGCAAATGATAATAAGATACATCTAGATGCTGGCGGAAGTAGTAATGTTGCCACAAGCACTATTACATTTCTTACTAATACATGGTATTTAATGGAGATGTATTTAAAAATAGATGATTCTCCTAATGGTAGGTGTATTGTGAAAATAAACGGTATTACACAAATAGATTTTACCGGAGATACTCGAAACGGGGCAACAACAACTGCTGATAATCTTTTAATTGGTGCATTGGGTTATCATGTTACAATCTTTGACGATTTAGCATTAAATGATACCAACGGGAGTGTAGATAACTCTTGGTGTGGTAATGGTTTTATCGAAAAACTAACCCCTAACGCCAATGGGGATGTCAACCAATTCACAGGTAATGACGGTAATCAAACCGATAACTATCTTCTCGTAGATGAAGCTGTACCGGATGGGGATACTACGTATACTTCCGGCAGTGAAGTGGGGCAACAGGATATGTACCATGTTTCCGACTACTCGGGAGCAGGAAAATCAATAAGAAGAATATGGGCAGAAGCCAGAGTTAAAGATTTCTCTTACACCACAAAAGAAGTTATAATAGGTTATAAAACAAGTGGTTCTGTCGTTTTAAGTGGTTCTGCCGCACTATCTGGCGTTTGGGGTTTGCTCAAGGGGGAAGAAGCACTAACCAATGTATCTGCCAGTGCCGCATGGACAGAAAGTGATTTGGATGATATACAATTCGTAATAGAAAGTCAAGCTTAATATAAAATAGGAGGTCGCCAATGGCTTTAACACTACATACTCCTTTTGGTCACATTCCTATTGCTCTAAACACCTCAAGCGCTGTCAATCCGATATCCGGTAGTTTCACTATCGGCGCAAATACTAAGGCGGTAGTCGTAATGATATTTTACGCTGCCTCTACGCAACGTACAGGTGGCGCACCTACATTTGGTGCAGAGACTATGACCCAACTGGAAAGCCTCGCAGGTGTAACCGAAGCGGTATGTGAAATGTGGTGGTTGCCAAATCCTTCAACCAGTGGTTCTTGGGTAAACGTACCCAATGACAACACACGTGCCATGTGGGTAAATATGGTAGGCATTGATGCTGCCTCGGGTTATACAGTTGAGGTTGATGATACAGGTATAAACGAAACTACCGCTGCCAACCCCAATGTAACCGTCGTAACTACGGTAAACAATGCACTCACGATTGCCTGTGTAGCCACAGGTGATAACACCTTTAGCCCAACCGCAAGAAGGGGTACGGTAATATTGAATTGGGACCCCGCTGCTTATGGTAGTGATTCTCAATATCTAAGTGGTAGTGCTACAGGCACTTTAGTTATGACTTGGACGGAAGCTACATCGGATGACTATGGCGCAATCGGTGCGGCTTTTAAAGAAGTATTGGGTACAGCAACACTTGCACCAGCTACATCTACACAATTGCAAACTTCTGGAAGTGTGGCTTTAACAGAGTATCGTTATCATTTGCTAACTGTAAGTGATGCAATACAACTTCAAACCGCAGAAACTTTAACATTAACTGCGTATGGTCCAACTTATACTTTAATAGTACAAGATGCTTCACAACTGCAAACATCTGAAAATATTATACTAACTGCACGTGGACCGCCTCTTGTAATGCAAGATGCGGTACATGCACAAACCTCTGAAAATGTAATTCTTAGTGCACACTATGCTATTGTAGCGCAAAATGCACAACAAGCACAAACTAGCGAAAATGTTAGTTTGTCAGCACATTATAGCATAACAGTACAAAATGCACAACAAGCACAGACAAGTGATAAAGTAGTTTTAAGTGCGCATTATAGCATAACAATACAAAATGCGCAACAAGCACAAACTTCAAGCCAGTTAACTATATTAAATTTACGTGCTAATGGTGCTCGCAATTTTAATGGTACAACAGATAGAATTGATTGGAACAGTATTTTTAACCCATCAGGAACACCAGTAACAATATCAATATGGATGTATCTTAATGAAAATCACGCCACTCAATATTTCTTTAATATTGGAGACGGAGATACCTATGGATTATGGTTGTCTACTGGTGCTGCTTCGGGTGTTTTACAACTCGGAGTAAGAGGTCAATCAACTGACTTCATGGCTCATATTACTACACAAGAAGGTTTGCCTATTAATAAATGGTTAAACATAGTTGCTACTTATAACGGTACATATGGAGCATATACTAACATAAAATTATATATAAATGGTATAGAAGGTCCATATGATGACCCTTTATCTGTAAATGGGGCAACTACTGAAACACAACATACTGGTTCATGGAGTATCGGTGGACGAATTATAGACGATGCTCGTAATGCAAACGGTAGAATAGGTGAAGTTGCAGTATGGGATAGAGTATTAAATTCAAGCGAAATAGCTTTGGTTTCATCAGGAAGTGTTTTAAAATCAGGCGCTTATGTTTCAAGTGGTTTAAGGTTTCTTGTTCATCCAGATGAACCAAAGGATTTAATTGCGGGAACTTTAGGAACATTAGATGGTACTTCTCTTGCGTATGGTCCAGATTTAGATTTTCCAGATTATAGTTTAACAGTACAAGATGCAATTCAAGCACAGACTTCTGAAAATACTATTCTAAGCGCACACTATAGTATAACTGTTCAAAATGCAAGCCAAACACAAACAGCAGATAATATAACATTAACACAATATAAATATAATATATTAATAGTACAAAACGCTATTCAAGCACAAACTTCTGGAAATGTAATTCTCAGTGCACATTATGCTATAATAGTAAATGATGCAATACAATTAATAACTTCTGATAATGTATCTATTGGTGGCGGTGGCTTGCCAATATATTTCATGCATTATAAGAGATTAAGGAGTAGATAAAATGAGCGGATTATTAAGACAAAGTACTAATGTAACAGTACTAATAGGTGAATTCGTAGACGATACAGACGGTAAGACCGCTAAAGGTAGCCTCACGCTTACTCCTTCGGTTATATTCTTATCAAAGAACGGCAACAATTTTGCCGCTAAAAATGAAGGTACAAATGCCACATCAGATGCAAATCTGGTAGGTTGGTATCATTGCCCTTTAAATACTACAGATACAAGCGGCTCAGGAATTTTACAATTAGCAGTTCATGTAGCAGGGGCTTTACCTGTATGGGATTCTTGGATGGTAGTACCCGCTAATGTATATGATTCAATGACAGGCACAGACTTACTCGAAGTCAGCGGCAGCAGTATACTAACTGAAACCATTGACAGCACTTATAACTTCAAAGAGGTATTACAAATCTTGGCGGCAGTTATGGCAGGTAAAGTCAGTGGCGGTAATACCAGTACAATTACCTTTAGAGATTTAGGGGATGGTACGAACAGGGTTGTTGCTACAGTAGATTCAAATGGAAATAGAACAAATGTAGTAATAACTCCTTAACAATAATTATAATTACGAATCACAAGGAGGATACTATGTTGCTTTCTTACTATACTAAAATATGTATCCCCATAATTGGGCTTAATTTTAAACATACCCCATCACATTATCAAATAATAGCTCATAACGCTGTACATAAGCATACTTGTGATATTGTAAAAATAATTATCCCTAGAATAAACTACTTTTTAGCAATACAATATATCGAACAAACGAAAGTTTTTAATAATATATCCTTAACTGCACGTAGTCCTCCTATCTTTTCAACAACCATAATGCTATACCCACATTATCACCGTAATATTAGGAGGTGGTAATATGGGACTATCATCTAAAGTTGGCAGTTTTATAATCGATACAAGCAAAACCGCAGGTCAAACACAAGCTATTACTGGTGTTGGGTTTACCCCTAAGATAGTATTATTCTTTTGGGGTGGTACAACATCAGCAACCGACACAGTTGTAGGACAAAACATTAGTGCAGGTTTTGGCGCAACTAACGGTTCAACTCATTGTTCTTCAACATATTTCAGTCTTGATGGTTCAGCAGCTAGTGATAGCTCATCTACTCAATATGGAAGCAGAATATTGCTTATCCAATCAGCAGCAGCAGTAACAGATGGTTATTATAATGCTTCTTCTATGGATTCCGATGGCTTCACTCTCACGGTTGGAGACCAATACAGTTTAGCACAACGTATTACCTTTTTGGCTTTAGGTGGTACTGATATTACCAACACTTATATCGGCGCAATGACTACAGGGAGTTCCGCAGGTGTAGAATATGACATAACCGGGGTTGGCTTTCAACCCGATGTGGCTTTATTTACTGGTTATGCTTCTTCGACTAGTGGTGCTGGTGCGAATAACGGTTATTTGTTTGTCGGTATGACTTCGGGTTCGAGTGAGCAAGGGGTTGTATCGAACTATATTCAAGATGCACAGGCAACCACAAATACCAGCGGTTATGGTTATAATGGGGAAGTTATATCTTCTCGTATCGGTGGTGAAAGAGACTCATTTGTTAGTTTCATATCGGATGGTGTAAGGCTCAATCATATTACTGGTACTGCTCGTGTTCTTCATTTCATTGCCATCAAAGGTGGGCAATACCATGTTGGTGAGTTTACTACACGCACAGGCTCAGAAAGTGCTACTATAGGAGAAACCGGAGTTGGGTTTACCCCTTCCGCTATATTTTTCGCAAGTGCCAATAGACCACATTCCACACAGGGTTCATATACAGAACATGCAAAATTATCTTTTGGTGCTGTATCATCGGATTATACACAGCAAGTACAAGCCAACACAGACGAAGATAATCTTGCAGACTCTAGATGCACAGTCAGTGTTAATGATGGTTATATTTATCAGCATGTAAGTAATGATGCTCAAGATGCTGCGGCAAACTTAAATACGTTGAGTAGTGATGGTTTTAGTATGACCATGACTGATTTCGAACCTAGTGTTGGTAGTTGGGTTACTTATCTAGCAATTGGTGCTCTTTCTTCTGGTTCAACAACATTAGCAGTTAATGATGCTGTACAAGCACAAACTGCCGAAAAACCAATATTAACAACTTCTCGTATTATTTTAATACCTAAAAATGTACTCATGACTCAGACATGCGGGGATACTGATTTTCCAAGTGTGGGTATTACCGATGATTTCAATAGGGTTAGTTTAGGTAGTAACTGGACAATTACAGATGGTACACCTTCAATTTCAAGTAATAAGTTGATTACAACAGATGTTAGCACAACTTCCTTATATTGGAATCAAACAAATTTTGGTCTCGGTACATCTTCTCCGGGTATAGATGCATATGTTACCGCAGGTGATTTAGATACAAGCGGTTGTACTCTGTTTATGCGTTATCTTTTTATTGATTCAAGTACTTACTATATGGTAAGAGTACAATCAGCTACCCAAACAGGTTGTAGCCATTTCGAACTTTATGTTGGAGGTGTAGCTACTGTTTGTGATACTGGCGCTCTTACTTGGTCAAGCAGAACTAGTATAAAATTTGGTGTACGTCATAAACCCAACGGTTATTATACTCTTTATCTTGATAGAGGTTCTGGTTGGGAAGCCATGATAGGAGGGTATGATTTAACATATACTTCCAGTGGTTCAACGGGTCCAACGTTTTATAAATCAGCAACAGTAGTGCCCGGTTATTCTTATGATGATTTTGCTACTGGTGCTGTAGCACCAATAAGCCTTACTTATCATGAAGGTACACCATCCTTAACTGTACAAAATTCTACTCATATCCAATATGCAGAAAGACTTGTCACAGATAATTTTACAAGGTCGAGTTTGGGAAGTAATTGGACAATAATTTCCGGCACTCCTGTTATAACAGGAAATATATTAAGTCTAAATAATGGGGCTGTAGAATGGACAGAAAGTTTTGGTCCAACATTTGAATTTGGTTATACTGTAACCAACATTTTTGCAGCACCTACTTATTCGCATACTTATGTAGATTATATGCGCAATGGTTCTCCCGCTGATATGTATCGTATGGAATTCAATTTTCTTACGAATGTATCTGTAGGCGGTATTAAAATACAGAAACGTATTGACGAAGGTTCTTATGTAGATATAGCTACATCGGCTTCTTTTGTATTTGGTACAACGACTTATATAAAGGTCAATGTAAGACATCTATCCAATGGCAACATATATGTCTATGTCGATTATGGTAGCGGTTGGGTACAAAAGATAAGCACTAACGATACCCAAATAACAGCTAAAGGTACATGGAGAATAACTGGTAATGGTGATTATGCGGGGGATGCATGGATTGATGATTTTTATATTGGCGCTGTCAGCCCTCTCCTTCTAACTCAAAATTATGCTTTAACGGTTGGTACTGCTACTCAACTTCAAACAAGTCAGAATGTAGCATTAACTTTGCATTATAATTTAACTGTTGCTAATGCAACCCAATTGCAAACAAGTCAAAGTGTAGCATTAACTGCACATTATAGTTTAACTGTTGCTAACGCAACTCAATTACAGACAAGTGGGAATGTAGCATTAAGTGCACATTATGCTTTGGCAGTAGGTAACGCTACACAATTAATGACTTCTGATAAAGTATTATTGGTTGTACATCAGATAATTGTAAATAATGCCACACAATTAATGACTTCTGATAAGGTGACATTAAGTGCGCATTACGCTTTAACAGTAAGTGGCGCTACACAACTAATGACTTCTGATAAGGTATTATTACTTGTACATCAAATAATTGTGAATAATGCTACGCAATTGATGACTTCAGATAAAGTAGCATTAAGTGCACATTATTCTATAACTGTAGCAAATGCTGTACAGGCAATGACTTCCGATAAAGTATTGTTAGTTGTACACCAAGTAATTACAAATAATGCCATACAGTTAATGACTTCTGATAAAGTAACATTAACCGCACATTATACTTTAACGGTAGGTAATGCTACACAATTGATGACTTCTGATAAAGTGTTATTAGTTGTGCATCAGATAATAGTTAATAATGCTATTCAAGCACAAACATCAGACAAAGTAGCATTAACTCAAAATTATGCCTTAATAGTTAGCAATGCTACACAATTAATGACTTCTAATAAGGTATTATTAGTAGCACATCAAGTAGTAGTTAATAATGCCATCCAAGCAATGACTTCTGATAAGGTGATTCTAACTCAGAATTATTCTTTGGTAGTAGCCAGTTCTGCACAAGCTATGACTTCCGACAAAGTATTGTTGGTTGTACATCAGATAATAGTTAATAATGCTACGCAATTGATGACTTCAGATAAAGTAGCATTAAGTGCACATTATGCTTTAACAGTAGCCAATGCTGTACAAGCAATGACTTCTGATAAAGTATTACTGGTTGCACATCAAGTAGTAGTAAACAATGCTACTCAGGCACAAACATCGGATAAAGTAACTTTAACGCAGAATTATGCTTTAGCAGTAAATAGTGCTATACAAGCAATGACTTCTGATAAAGTACTTCTAATTGCACATCAAGTAGTGGTAAATAATGCTACTCAAGCAATGACTTCTGATAAAGTAACATTAAGTGCACATTATTCTTTAGCAGTAGCCAATGCTGCACAAGCAATGACTTCAGATAAAGTATTATTAGTTGTACATCAGATAATTGTAAATAATGCTATTCAACTTCAAACGAGTGGAAATGTAGCATTATCTGCACACTATAGTTTAACAGTCAATGACGCTGTACAAGCGCAAACAAGCGATAAAATAACGCTAATTTATGCGGGTTTCTTTAACATAACAGTTAATAATGCTATTCATGCACAAACAAGTGAAAACCTAATCTTAAGTGCACATTATTCTATAATTGTTGCTAATGCAACTCAATTACAAACTAGTCAGAACGTTGCATTATCTGCTCACTATAGCTTGACGGTTAGTGATGCTATCCAATTACAAACTGCTCAAAATGTAGCTTTATCCGCACATTACAGTTTAACAGTTAGCAATGCAACCCAATTGCAAACCTCCGAAAATGTGGTATTAAGCGCACATTATGCGATAACTGTTGCTAATGCAACCCAACTACAAACAAGCCAGAATGTAGCGTTAAGCGCACATTATAGCTTAACTGTTTCTAATGCAACTCAATTACAAACAAGTCAAAGTGTAATTTTAAGTGCACATTATAGTTTGGTTGTTGCTAATGCTATTCAACTTCAAACAAGTGAGAAAGTAGTATTATCAGCACATTATGCAATAACGGTTAATAATTCTACCCAATCACAAATAGTGGGTAATGTAGTATTAACTCTTGGATATGCTTTAATAGTTAACAATACTTCTCACTCTCAAATTACAGTAGAAATTTCCGTAAGTCTCACTGATTATATTTTAACAGGGCAATACTTCGGCAAATTTGGTATGCCATTGGATTACTTCCCATACGAGGCATCTAGGCATCTTACTTTAATATACCATCCAGCCGAAGAAGCATTAATGGTCAATAATACCATACATGTTTTGACTTCTGATACTGTCACATTAATACAAAATTACACATTATCAGTTAATAACGCAACTCAAGCACAAACTGCACAAAATGTAGTTTTGACCGCTCACTATACTATAACAGTTAATAATGCTGTACATGTTCAAACAGCGGGTGATGTAGTATTAACTGCACACTATACTATAATTGTTAACAATTGTACTATAGCGCAAACCTCAGAAAATGTAATCTTAAGCGCTCATTATTCTATTATAGTTAATAATGCCACTCAAGCACAAATTTCTGAGAATGTGACTTTAGCACAACACCAGACATTAACAATCAATAATGCAGTACACTCACAAACGTCTGACAATGTAGCTCTAAGCCAGCACCAAGCAATAATAGTAAACAATTCTATACATGCACAAACTGCTGATACAGTGGCATTAATTCAGCATCATGTATTAGCAATCAATGATGCAACTCAATTACAAACTTCTGAAAATGTAATATTAAGCGCACATTATAGTATAGTTGTTAATAATGCAAATCATTTACAAACTTCAGAAAATGTAATATTGAGCGCACACTATAGTCTAGTAGTTAATAATGCAACTCAATTACAAACTAGCGATAATATATCCTTGCTCGCTCATTATGCTATAATTGTAAATAGCACTATTCAATTACAAACTGCTGACAATATAACATTAATTTATGCAGGTTTCTTCAATATAATAGTAAACGATGCTATTCATGGTCAAACCAGTGATAATATAGCATTAAGTGCACATTACACTATAGTTGCCAATAACTCTAGTCATTTACAGACTTCTGAAAATGTGGTTTTAAGTGCGCATTATAGTATAATTGCTAATAATGCAACCCACTTACAAACTTCGGAAAACGTGGTTTTAAGTGCGCATTATAGTTTGACAGTCAATGATGCAACACAAGCACAAACCAGTAATAATGTTGTTTTGTCTGCTCATTATGTTATAGCAGTACAGAACGCTACTCAGTTACAAACTAGTGACAATATAACATTAATATATCACGAATATAGTGCTTTAATTGTTAATAATGCAATTCACTCACAAACAAGTGATAATATACAATTAATACAACATCATATCTTAGTAATTCATGATGCAATTCAGTTACAAACAAGTGATAATATATCATTAAGTGCTCATTATGCTATAGTTGTAAATAATGCTACCCAAGCACAAACCAGTGATAATATAGAATTAAGTGCTCATTATGCTATAGTTGTTAATAACGCCATTCATTTACAAACTAGCGATAATACAAATTTAATTCAACATCACATTTTAGTTGTTGATAATGTTATACAATTACAAACTAGCGACAATATCATATTAAGTGCTCATTATGCCATAATAGTTAATAATGCTACACAATTACATATTGCAGACATGAGTCCTTATTACACTATTGTTTCAGACACATTCAGTAGACCCGATGGTTCATTAGGTCATGTAGAATCATATCCGATGTTGGAATGGGTAGGCTCTACATGGTCAGTCAGCGGTAGTAAAGCTATAAACACTCCGACATCAGGAAGCGAATTACAAACAGATTCCGGACTAGAAGGAACATATATTGGGGGATTAAATACTACACTTCAGTCTCAATCTCTTATTGTTACTTTAGAAAATACTACAGACCAACATAGCGGTAGTAAATGTCAAGAACAATATGCTACAGGAGGAAATAACTGTTCTATTTTCCAAACAAATTCTGTTCTCCCTCTTGCTTATGAAAAATGGTATGAATTTAGTTCTTGGCATAAACTTCTTACAACAGGAAGTTCGGCATATTTCATGGGTCATTTTACATCTGGTGGTTTTTCTTATACTTCTGGATTTATTAGTTTATCTACAAGTTATCAACAAACAAAATCAGTTTGGAGAAGAACATCGGGAGCATTTTCTAAGTTCGAATGGATTTTTAGTAATGGAGGAGCTTCTGACCATGCTGTTACTGATGATATATCTACAAAAGAACTTATTACTTCGTCTTTATTTGCAAGTATAGATTCAGGCGAATCAGATGCTATAGTTTCTACTAGTACAGTAATATCATATGAAAACCCTACTGGTATTGTTTTGTGTTTAGATAGTACATCAAATCCACAGAATTTTATTCTTGCTTTTACACGTTATGGATATTATGGAAATGAAATATGGTTAGAGAAATGTGTTAATGGTGTTTATACTTCTCTTATAGGAGTATATGGTGGTGGTGCAGGAAAAATAGAAGTTAGGAAAAGAGGAACATCCGTTTCTTTATATTTTAATAATATAAAAATAGGAACAACTCAAACAATTACAGACAGTAGTATTATTAATAATACAAAGCATGGTTTATTTGGTACTACAAGTTTATATGCTTTAGACAATTTTGTAGTTCAAAATTATTCTGGCAACCTTATTCTTACCCAACATCAGAACATTATTGTACAAGATGCTACGCTAACGCAAACCAGTGATAATGTTAATTTATCTGCTCATTATTCCTTAACAGTTAATGATGCAGTACATATTCAGACAGCAGAAAATGTAACTTTAAGCGCACATTATGCTATATTAGTTAATAATACAATACATGCACAAACAGCAGAAAATGTAATTTTAAGTGCACATTACAGTTTATCAGTAAATGATTCTGTTCATATACAAACTTCTGAAAATGTTGCATTAACTCAACATCACATATTAGCAATAAATGATGCTGTACAGGTGCAAACTGCTGATAATTTGGATTTAATTGCATATATGTATGGTATTCTTACCATGCAAAATGCTATACACGTACAAACTTCAGAAAATGTATCTCTAACTCAACATCATATATTAGCAATAAATGATGCTATACAGGTACAAACTTCTGATAATGTATATTTAGGGCAAGTTCAAACTATTACAGTTAATGACACAAGTCATGCGCAATTCACCTATGAAGTTGCTATAGTAACAACAGACTATATCTTAACAAAACAATACTTCGGTTATTTCGGTATGCCGGAGTTATACTTCCCATTAGAAGCATCAAGACACTTAACTCTTATCTTCCATCCTGCTATAAGTGGTTTGGTAGTTCATGATTCTACTCATGCACAAACTTCTGATAACGTAATATTAACTCAAAACTACGCATTATCAGTAGAAAATGCAATCCATTTACAAACCGCAGATAATGTAAATTTAAGTGCACATTATAGTATTACGGTTAATGATGCAACTCATACACAAACAGCGGAAAATGTAAATCTAAGTGCACACTACAATATCTTAGTTAATAATTCTACACATATACAGACAGCGGAAAATGTAAATCTAAGTGCACACTATAGTATTTCAGCTAATAATGCAAGTCACGCACAAACAAGTGATAATGTAAACTTAAGTGCACATTATGCTATTGTAGTTAATAATTCTGTTCATGCACAAACCTCAGAAAATGTAAACTTAAATGCACATTATGCTATTGTAGTTAATAATTCTACTCACGCACAAACAGCAGAAAATATAATATTAATTCAAAATTATGCGTTGTCAGTAGAAAATGCAACTCATGCGCAAGCAAGCGATAATATAACTTTAAGCGCACATTATAGTATTTCAGTAAACAATTCCGTTCACGCACAAGTAACAGAAAATGTAAATCTGAGTGCGCATTATAGTATTACAGTAAATAATTCTGTACATGCACAAACTGCTGATAACATTGCATTAATACAACATCACATATTAGCCGTTCAAGATGCAACCCAATTAATAACATCTGATAATATTATATTATTTGCACATTATACTATAGTAGTTAATAATGCTACTCAAGCGCAAACCGCTGAAAATGTAAACCTAAGTGCACATTACAGTATCATAGTTAATAATTCTACACACGCTCAAACTGCCGACAATATTGCATTAATTCAACATCATATATTGGTAATGCAAGATGCAACTCAACTGCAAACCGCCAATAATGTTGATTTAATCGCTTATATGTATGGCATTCTTACTATTCAAAATGCTATTCATGCGCAAACGGCAGAAAATGTTGCCTTAACTCAACATTATGTATTATCAGTTCAAAACGCAACGCAAGCAATAACTTCCAATAATGTTGCATTAATTCAACATCACGTATTAGCAATACAAGATGCAACACAAATACAGGTTGTTGATAATACTGCATTAGTACAGCACCACGTATTAGCAATTCAAGATGCAACGCAAACACAAACTGCTGAAAATATTATATTGCTCGCACACTATAGTATAATCGTAGATAATTCTACCCACATACAAACTGTTGAAAATGTGGTTTTATATGCACATTATACAATAGGGGTTGAAAATTCTACACATGCACAGACTTCAGATAATATAGTATTATTTGCACATTATGCGATAACAGTCAATAATGCAACTCAAGCACAAACTGCTGAAAATGTAACATTGATTGCTTATATGTATGGTGTATTGACTATACAGAATTCTATACATGCACAGACAGCAGAAAATATTGTTTTAACACAGCATTATGCATTAGAAGTACAAAACTCAACACAAGCACAAACTTCTGATAATGTAACATTAAGTTCTCACTATGCTATTGCAGTTAATAATGCAAGCCATGCACAATTCACTTATGAAATTGCTGTAGTAACTGCGGATTACATATTAACAAATCAGTATTTTGGCTACTGCGGTATGCCGGGGTTATATTTCCCAATTACCCTTTCTGGTCTGTTAACTCTCATAGTACATCCACCAGCAATTAATGTGTTGGAAGTTAATGATGCAATTCAAGTACAAACTGCTGAAAATGTAGAATTGCTTGCTCATTATAATATATCAGTACAAGATGCGACCCAATACATAACATCTAATAATGTAGATTTAATTGCGCACATGTTTGGACTTCTGGTTGTGCAGAATGCTATACATGCGCAAACTTCTGAGAATGTTGCATTAACGCAACATCATGTATTAGCAATTGAAAATGCAACACAATTACAAACAACAAGTACAGTTATATTAAGTGCTCATTATACAATAACAGTTAATAATGCTATCCACGCACAAACTGCGGATAATGTATTATTAACTATGCACAATCTCTTGGAAGTTAATAATGCTGTTCACGGACAAACTGCTGAAAATATCGCATTAATACAACATCATGTATTAGCTGTTGAAAATGCTGTTCACGCACAAATTGCGGAGAACGTAAATCTAAGTGCACATTATTCGTTAGCAACAGTTAATGATGCTGTTCACTTGCAGACCAGTGAAAATGTAATATTAACAGTTTACTACACAATAACAGTTGATAACTCTGTTCATAGCCAAACTTCCGACAATGTAAACTTGATTCAACATCATGTATTGGGAATTGATAATGCTACTCAATTACATACAGCAGATAATATTGAATTAATACATCACCCATATGGGGTTTTGGTAGTTCACGACGCTACTCATGGGCAAACTGCTCAAAATATAAAACTTGTCTATTTCTTTGTAATGCCTATACCGGATGATAGAGTATATATTGTCGAACCGGAAGATAGAAATAGTATCATTGAATACGAGAACAGAGTACTTTATATCGAAAGTGAATCTCGTATTTATTTAATTGAACCAGAAGAAGTATTCGAGATTACACCGGAACTTAAAGTTTTTGTTATTGAACCAGAAAATAGAACATATATCATTGAAAAAGACTATAGAGATTTATTCATAAATCTAGAATCTCGAAACTATACAGTTGAAGAAGAAGATAGAATTTATGAAGTGCTTCCTTGCACAGACGGAGGTTAATATGACAACAACCTTAACCAGATTACCCGGTTCAAAATGGTGGACAGAAACCGACGACGATACGGGGGAAGTCGTCGGTTCTTATAAAAAATCAAATGTAACCGATAGAATACAGGAAATAAGAGATATTTTAGATTCTTATCCGGATTTGCAACAGCAAGAAAATGATTTTAATGACGTTTTAGTTGCAATTGAAAATAAATGGACACCTAATAAAAATGAAAGAATTGTAAAAATGTTAAACGATATGAAAATATCTCTTACTCTAAAAGAAGGACATATTAATATCGGACAATTACAAACAGAACTTGATAACCTTATAGCTCTAAGAGATAGGTTAATCTAATGGCAAAATCAATAACTTTAGACCAAACCTCTGCATTAGGTACTATTATTCAATATACTGTTCTTCAAACAGGAGTATCAAATACATTAAGCGGAAGTAGTGGAAGTGCTACTACAACTATAACATTAAACGATTCTTCATCTTTTTCTGCCAGCGGAATAATAAGAATAAACGAAGAAATAATTAGTTATACTGGTAATAGCGGTAATCAACTTACTGGTTGCACCAGAGGTTTTGAAAATTCTAATTCTGCTTCTTCTCTTGATGGTACAACAGTATATCAAGTAACCACATCTTTTGGAACAAACAAGGCTGGAATAACTGACTTTGACTATTTCGCAGATAATGCTGATATAGGAAGTTGTCTCTATTTAGCGCAAAATGTATTTTATCAACCCGGTTTTACTGGTGCGATTTTTAATGTTGGTACAGCAATAACAGCCACTTCTATTACTTTAAAACAAGAAGTAAAGGACAGAAGAACAAATACTTGGGTACAGATTCCGCACGTTACAGATGAAACTCAAGGTTTTACTGTCTTAGGAAGTAAAAAATTAAAAACTCAATCTCCTTATTGGTGGATGCCAGCTAATGTTAATAATATCAAATCCAGTGGTTTTGATTTTATATGGATGAGAATTAGGATTAGTGATGTTGTTGGTCTTAGTGAAGGAGGAGCAAATAGTTCTGTATCTGTAAAACTAATAGGAGATAGATTTATTATAAGCGGAGGAACTGCACAAGACCCCGTTACAATGACAGATATTTATAATGCAAGCGTAAGCGGTAATTGGGAAGCTATAACATGTTTCTCCACTAATGATTATTTAGCTGCTGGAAAAATATTTTTCCTTTGGGGATTTTATATTTATTTAAGTGGAGGTTGCGTATTTAAATCGACAAATGAAATAATATTAGGTTTGCCCGGATTTTTTACAGGAGATAATAATGCAAACAATATAGCTCAATTTGGAGAACCCTATTGGACAAACATGCTAGGGATACGTGGTTCTGTTGTTATGATGTCGGCATGGGGATATTCCTACAATGTTTATTGGAGTGGAGCTTATCAATTTAAATATTATAATAGTTGTCTACTTCTTGTCGCTGGTCAAACAGCTAATTATTCATGCAATTTCGAATTCGTTAGTAGTATTGTAGGTCAATTTAGTGATTATTATGGAAGTATGGTATTTTATGGTGGTAACAAAAATTATTTTTATAACTCTAGTTTATTAATGCAAGCAAACAGTTATCTAGCTCCTAATGGATATGATTGGACGTTTTCTAATTCAACATTTGGGTCATTATCTGCATATCAAGATAGTGTAGGAATAATAGCACGAGATACAAAAATTGATACTGCTTGGTGTATGAATGGAACAAAAGTTGTTTTATTTGACTGTATATATAGTACGTTAGGAATGGGCATGTACTATGAATCTTCGACAAATGCTTATATTTATGTTCATTATTCATTAAATCTCAGTATAACAAATGAAAGCGGAATTCCTATCTCGGGAGCAATTATAAATATTACTGATAAAGATGGAAATATTCCCGTAAAATGGGTTGGTGGAACCACTGGTTCTATACAAAATGTAGAAAACTTAACAACAGATATAAACGGAAATATAACAACAGATTTACTTCATTACATACATTGGAGAGAAAAAATCTCTCCATATATACTCCATGAATATACTTATTCTCCATTTAATATAAACATAAATAAACCCGGTTTTAAAACAAAAACAGTAAAATATACAATGAATACAAAGAGAATAGAAATTGAAACTCTTGAATTATCAGATATTTCTATAGACCAAGAAGGTGCACTATGAGATATAAACTATTAGAAACAACAAACCTATTAGGAAAATTTCCAACAGGCGGGAGTATAACTATTGCGCTTTATGATATAAATACAAGTGCTTCGGTTACTTTAACTTCCGCTTCTTGTACTGAAATAGGTACTACAGGTGTATTCAAGTGGAATACAGATAGAATAACTACCTATCCAACTTCTCTTAGTGAATATTTATGGACAATGACAAACGGTAGTGCTACATCCTATGGGAAAATAGTATTAGGTGGATATCCCGATGCAATTTCAAGTGCAAGCACAATTTGGACTTACCCAACAAGAGAAATTACTTCTGGTGGTACAAGTGCTTCGGCTGTAGCAATAGCTGTTTGGGACGAACTCTTATCAACTCACACCGCAGCGGGTACGGCGGGAAGTGCATTAATAATATCGAGAGATATTCTAAATACCCCTGTAGACGGAATATATACTCTTGAAGAAGTTATACAAATTATGGTTGCTGTATTAGCTGGAAAACTTTCCGGAGATACAAACACTTTAACTTTTAGAGATTTATCTGATACTATTAATAGAATTACTGTAACTGTAAACAATCTGGCTGAAAGAACAGGGATTACAATAAACGTATGATAACAGATATTTATTCAATTGGTACACAATATTGGAAAAAATCTTATTGGGGACAGGGTTATTGGCATAACACCTATTGGAAACTAATTATCGTCCCCTATCCTCATACATGTCGCTTGCTTGCAATCGATATCGAAAACAGAATATTATATATATAAGAGGTGAATATGGCTGGAAATGTATTTATTAAAGACCCCCATGCAACGTTAGATTTTGGCTTTGATTGGTCACAGTGGTTGAGCACAGGAGAAACTATTGTTGATTATAATATAACTACTTCGCCATGTGGTATAGTTAATCTTTATGATACAAGTACTGCATCTGGAAGTGTTATCGTATGGTTAACCAGTGGTTCACCAAGTACTAGATATACTGTTGCTTGTTTAATCTCAACAAGCGGTAGTAGAATTGACGAAAGAACGATAAATATTGATGTTAAAAATAGATAATTTTTCAAAGGAGAATTGTTAATGAAATCTTTGGTAACTGGCGGGGCTGGTTTTATAGGCTCACACGTTGCAAAGCATCTTGTCTCTATGGGACACGATGTTATAGTTTTAGACGATTTAAGTGGTGGATATTTGGATAATATTCCAGAAAAAGCAAGATTTATTCAAGCATCTATTACTGACTACAAATTTATTCAATATCTATTTACAAGAGAAAAGTTTGATTATGTGTATCATTTAGCAGCATACGCAGCCGAAGGTCTTTCTCATTTTATAAGGAGATTCAATTATACAAACAACTTAATGGGGAGTATCAATCTAATAAATGAATCAATACGCAATGAAGTTAAATGTTTTGTTTTTACCTCTTCTATGAGCGTTTATGGTTCAAACCCAACCCCTTTCACTGAGGATATGGCTTTAAAACCGGAAGATAGTTATGCTATTTCTAAGTATGCAGTAGAAAGAGATATACTTGCCGCACATGAAATGTTCAGCATGGATTATATTATATTTAGACCTCATAATGTATATGGTATAAATCAAAATACAGGAGACCGTTTCAGGAACGTTATAGGTATCTTCATGAGACAAATCATGGAAGAAAAACCCCTAACTGTTTTTGGTGACGGTAATCAAATAAGAGCATTCTCTTATATTGATGATGTTGCACCTTATATTGCTAAATCAATTATAACCCCGCAAGCCATTAATCAAACAATTAATATTGGTGCGGATAAACCATGCACAATAAATTATTTAGCAGAAGTAGTATCTCGTGCATTTGGGGTAGAATTAAATGTTCAACACTTACCTGAAAGGTTTGAAGTATTCAATGCTTATTCGAATCACGAAAAAGCTTATAATATTTTCGATATTAAAACATATACACCTTTAGAAGCTGGTATACAATTTATGGCTGAATGGGTAAAAGAAGTTGGCATAAGAGAAAGTCATACTTTCCCCCATGTGGAATTGACTAAAAACATACCTCCTAGTTGGGGCAAGTTACTTGGAAAATAAAATGTTAGTTTTATAAGGAGAACTGATGGAAAAAGAAAAATATTATTGTCGCAAATGTATGAAAGCATTATCGGACGATAATTTTTACAAAGCTATAGACGGGGGTTTAGTAGACTCCAACAAAAAATTTTCTGTCTGTAAATCCTGTGTACAAGATATATATGATATCATATATGCAGAAACAAACAGTATGGAAAAAACCATACATCGTTTATGCACAATATTTAATGTGAGATTTACCAATGAAGCACTCGATGCTACAAAATCTCATGTACAAACATTGATGGATAATGGCAAAAATGTAAGCGCCATATTCTCCATTTACCTAATGAAATTGATTGCCACAAAGAAATCAATGGACAAGGGCGGCATAAATGATTTCCAATATGAAGATGTTGGAGTTATATTTACAGAAAAGAAAATGAATATTCAAGAAATAGCTATACCTCAAGAGGTGATAGAATTTTGGGGGAGAGATATACCAAGAGAAGATGTACAATTTCTAGAGAAGGAATATGCTAATTTTAAGAATACTCATAAAGCAGATACCTATGCTGAAATAACATTACTTAAACAAGTGTGTTTTACTTTATTAGATATTAAAAAAGCTAGAGCAAATAATGATGACACTGGTGATTTTATAAAAGAAATGCAAAGTCTAATGAAGAGTTTAGAAATATCTCCTAACGCAGCTAAAACAAGTCCAACAGGAGGAGTAGACACGTTTGGCATGTGGATACAGGACATCGAAAGAGAAGAACCTGCACAATGGTTGAAAACTGACCCCCGAGGGGATATGTATAGAGATGTCGCTAATGTGGAAGATTATTTCCAAAAATATATCGTAAGACCATT
>Ga0316626_10000124_pt1 | contig 26363 bp, 27 predicted proteins | sample OWC_Aug_T1_C1_D5_FD_207656 | JGI IMG/M metagenome (GOLD analysis project Ga0316626, IMG submission 207656) | Wetland soil microbial communities from Old Woman Creek delta, Ohio, United States - OWC_Aug_T1_C1_D5_A | ecosystem: Environmental > Terrestrial > Soil > Wetlands | place: USA: Ohio...
CCAGGTCCGCTCGGGCTGAGCCTCCGGAGTCCTGTCGCGTACGGATATCCGGCGCGGGACGACGTGGAGTCAACCCGGCAATCCTGACGCAGTTGATTATGGTCTGATCATGCAGCCCAAACGCTCACTTTTACGCTACGGCCCGGTGGGGCTGGTTCTCTTTGCCGGCATCACGTTTTCGCTGGTCACATTTCTCGTTCTCTTCCGACTGGGAACCACCGTGACGGAGGCGGCATTCGCGAACCAAGCCGCGAATGCGGTTTCCGCACTGCGCAGCCGCCTGGAGGCCAACATCGAAATCGTCCAGGCGATCGCGTCCTTCTACCAGGCCTCAGTAGACGTCACGCGCAACGAGTTTCACACCTTTACCGAACCGTTTCTGGCCGGTTATCCGGGAATTCAGGCACTCGAGTGGATCCCGCGGGTACGCGAAGCGGAGCGGATAGCGTATGAGGAAAGGGCTCACCAGGAGGGGTACCTCGACTTCCGCATCACCGAACTGGGGGCACCGCAGCAACGAACGGTCCCGGCAACCTCGAGACCGGAGTACCTTCCCGTCTTCTATGTCGAGCCCCAAGACGGCAACGAGACAGCTCTCGGCTTCGACATGGGTTCGGAGGCCACGCGGTCCGCCGCAATGGTGGGCGCTCGTGACAGCGGCGTGATGCGCACGACTGGCAAGGTCACGCTGGTTCAGGAAAAGGCTGAAGCGAGCGGGATGCTGGTGTTCGCGCCTATCTATCGCCGCAGCCAGGCTCCCTACCGCGATGAGGTCGCGCAGCGGCAGGCGAACTTGTCTGGGTTTGCCGTCGGCGTCTTCCGCATCAGAGACCTCGTTGGCGCCGCGTTGTCGAACGTGTCCAAAGAAATGGGACCCATCGGTGGGATCGATCTGTACCTTTACGACGAGAACGAGCAGGGCGATCTCCGCTTGCTCCTCTTCTACCCAACGTCTGATCCGTATGGTCCGGCTTCGCCGCTGGAGGAGCCCGATGCACGTTCTGGTTCGCCCCTGGCACAGACCTTCGACGTATTGGGGCGGACGTGGACGGTTCTGGCGAGGCCCGCCAGCTCGCTTACGCTGACCCGGAGATTCGGACTCCCGACGGTGGCCCTTCTCGTAGGACTCGCGTTTACGTCTTCCTTGGTCGCGTATCTGCTGGCGAACGCGAAGCACACTCGCGTGGTAGAGGAAATTGCCGAGCTGCGGGCTGCGGAATTGGGCACGGCACGGGGCGAACTCAGATCGAGAATCTCAGAGCGTGAGGCCGCGGAGGCGGCGCTGCACGAGCTGAGCAAGATCGCCAAGTATCTGTCACCGCAGGTCTACGCATCCATCTCCTCAGGGAAGAGAGGGGTAGAGATCGCAAGCCAACGCAAGAAACTCACGGTCCTCTTCTGTGATATCGCGGATTTCACGAGCACAGCCGACCAGCTCGAGCCCGAAGATGTGACGCGCATTCTCAACCAATACCTGACCGGAATGTCGCACATCGGGCTGCATTACGGCGCGACCATCGACAAGTACATCGGTGACGGCATATTGATGTTCCTCGGCGACCCGGAGACGTGCGGCGTGAAGGACGACGCGCTGGCCTGCGTCAAGATGGCGATGGCCATGCAGAAGCGAATGCGCGAGCTGCAAAGCGACTGGGCGGTCCTGGAACTCGAGGTGCCCTTGATGTGCCGGATCGGCATCAGCACCGGGTACTGCCAGGTCGGCAACTTCGGCAGCGAGGTCAGGATGGACTACACCATCATTGGGAGTGGCGTGAACATAGCCTCGCGGCTGCAAGCGGCGGCACCGCCCGGAGACATCATCATCTCGCACGAAACCTACGTCTTGGTGAGGGACGAAATCGGCTGCGAGGAGCGACCACCTATCCAGGTGAAAGGCGTGCAGCAGCCGGTCTCCAGTTTCCGGGTCGTCGATTTCTTGGGGCGGTCAGGAACTCAAGCGCACGGCGTTGTCGACCTCAAGGTGAACTTCTGGTCGTAGCGCACAGAGCGGGCCGTCGCAGCAGTGGGTTTGGGATGAAGCGTTCATGGTAGCGGAATCGGAGCCAGGCGCTCTGGCGGACCGAACCGGCGTGGTCAGATACGTGCCGGAGTTCTCGACGGTGTGAGACGAGACGCGATCGTACCGGCGAACGGCGACTCGATGACACCTTGGGTTCAGCACGAGCTGACCGAGCCCGCTCCGCTACTGGACGTCCGCGGGCACCTGGTGTGCCCGGGCTGGTCGCGGCGGCCCGTTTTCGACGCGAACCTCGAGTGCGCCGCACCCGGGCTGTTTCGTCGTTGGCGGGTCAAGCGATGGGACTACTATGGCATTTGGACTCCGGAGCTGTTCGCGGCCGCTTCGCTGGCGGATCTCGGGTACGCGGGGCTCGCGTTCGTGTACGTCGTCGACCTCGGCACCGGACGTCACGTCGAGCAGACGCGCATTCGGCTGCCACCACGGCGAATCGATCTGCCGCGAAGCAGCGAGACGGGTGCCGGCACTTTCGACGACTCGCGACTGAGTGTTCGCTTCGCCGTGAAAGCGGGAGCACGGGAGGTTGGCGTGGCCGCACCGAGCTTCGACCATGGCGAGGGACTGTTCATCGATGTAGTGCTCGACGAGGTGGCGACGCCTGAATCGATGGTGATCGCCACGCCGATGGGTGGTGACCGCTTCTACTACAACCGCAAGATCAACTGCCTGCCGGCACGCGGACAGATCAGATGGGGGGATCGGAGCATCGACGCCACGCCGAACCACACGCTGGGCCAGCTCGATTGGGGCCGCGGCGTGTGGCCGTATCGTTCACACTGGATCTGGGCCAGCGCCAATGGCTTCCTTCCCGACGGGCGCACGATTGGTCTGAACCTCGGTGGCGGTTTCGGCGATCTCTCGCACGCAACCGAGAACGCCCTGATTCTCGGCGGGCGCGTCCACAAGCTCGCTCATGTCGATTTCGAGTTCGACGCGACGAACTACCGCGCGCCGTGGCGCTGCACGGATCGCGACCGCCGTCTTGCCGTGACGTTCGTCCCGCAAATCGAGCGTGTCGCGAAGACCAACCTCGGCATCATCCGCAGCGGGGTGCACCAGGTGTTCGGGCGCTATCACGGCGCCGTGGTGACCGACGATGGCGCGCGCGTCGAGGTGAATGAGCTCCCCGGGTTCGCCGAGGAGCACCATGCACGGTGGTAATCGATTGCGGATTTCGGAATGCGGATTGCGGATCTCGCGAGCAGAGTTACCGCGCGGCTGGCGTTGGCTGGTGCGGTTCCTTCACCGCGGCGCGCCCGTGGGCGTCGAAGCTGACCAGTGACTGCCCGGTCGTCTCGTCGAGAATCGCAGTGATCCCTTGCGGCACCGCGTGCCGCCACTGCTGCCACCAGCGCTCGGCGGCATCCCGGCGCTCGGCCGCAGGCTTCTGGAACCATTGGGGACCCACACGGATCACCAGTAGGCGAGCGAGATCCGGAGCGCGCGCGGCGGCACTGATACCGAACGCCTGTTGCAGCGCGGGCGCGCGCAGTTGCGCGATGACCGCCTCCGGTTGCTCCCAGTGGGCGAGGGTCGGACGGGCGCCGACGATGAGCGCAACGGCGGCGAGCAGGATAAACCCCCGCCCGCCCCCGTTCGCAAACTGCGCGAACAGGGGCGGGGGAGGCAAGGGTTTTCGCCAGTTCGGGGAGACGCTCACGTGGAGGCACCGAGTCCTCTCCCCTGTTGCCCTTTCTGGCAACGGGGGAGAGTCAGAGAGGGGGCCTCTCCCTTCTCACCCGCTCACGCTCCTTCGCGTCGGGCAGTCGCTCGATCGCTTCTTCAATGGCGCTTTCGGGGATGCGGAACTGGTAGAGCGGGAAGTACTCGGTCGTCGGCGTGCCCTTCTCCTGCTGGAGCTTCCGCTGCTGCGCCGGACCGGTGAGCACCTGCGCCTCACCCGCCACCGCGGTCCGCGGCCAGCCGACCTTCGTCACCATACCATGCCACCAGTCATCTGCACGAACGAGTAGGGTCTGGTCGCTCCGCCGCACGCGCGCGAAAGCCGGGACCGGCTCACCTCCCCCTGCAGCCGAGGCCATGACGGGCAGCCCGGGAGGATCGAACCCATCGCCGGCGAGGTCGACGAAGATGGGATTGGTAAACGCCACCGGAACCATCCCGGGCACGATGCGGTCGATGAACGCCGGCGGCGATGGCAACGGGCTCAGCTTCGCCCCCGCCTCGACGAGGAAATAGGAATCGACCGACACCGACACCGGGATCTCCGCCTCGAAGCGGGTCACGTGCCGCTTGCTCTGCGTGAACAAGTTCTCTGGACCCGGCAGCACCGCCGGAGATGTGGTCGCATCAAAGGTCAGGGCGCTAGAGACGAAACCGTTCACGAGGACGCGGACCTCGTCGACCGGAATCCAGTTGGTGGCTTGCACGCGGATCTTCAGGCGTACATCGGGGCTGGCGGGCACCAGGGTTGCGCCCAAGTCGGCGCTGGTCAAGCCCACCGGATCTTCGACGGAGAACTCGATGAATGGGCCGGACGTCCCGATCATGTCGCCCGCCTTCACGTGGTAATCGAAGGTCGCAACGTTGAGCGTGGCCGGATCGTCACCGACACCGCGGACATAGGTGCGGAGGTACCCGGCGCTCTCGAGGGTCACACGGTGCGAATCCGACACGGCGGTTCCCCGAATGAATGGCACGGGGCCCGAGGGCGTGGCGACGTTCCGTTGGTTCAACAGCGACAGCCAGTCGCGGCGCACGGCGAGGTAGCTGGGGATGTCGGTCCCATTGCCGATCTCCATGACGTCGAAATCGATGTTGCGAAACCCGTCGGGATTCGGCACTCCCGACGCGCCGGTGATGTCGTCGTCGAGGAGCAGATCGTTCGGCGGGCTGGTGATGGGCAGGTCGGGGTCGTAGCCGATGTTGCTGAAGAAGCCGATCGACGTCAGACCGGACACGCCGGCGCGCGGGTGATTGTACTGCACCACCTCGGCCCCCCGACTCCGCAAGCGGCTGTAGAGGAAGTTGGGGGACACGAACTCGTCCTCGATCGAGCCGTCGCGTCGCGCCGTAGGGTCAACGGGTTGCGGCCAGGCGTTGATGTGGCCGATCGCATCCGGAAACGCTGGTGGGTTCGGCACCGACGTGGTGACCTCGTTGCCAACGATCGACGTGACATGGCTGCCGATCCCGAAGGCGGCAATCGTCGAGCCGTAGTCCACGTGGTAATCGTGGTCGGTGCTCACCATCACCTCGACGCCTTCGCCAGCGTAGCTGGCGACCCGGTCGCGCAGGCCGGCCGAGGAATCGAGGCTGCGGGCCGAGTGAATGTGGAAATCACCGGACAGCGCGCCGGCCGTGTCGACGACGCGGCGGAGGCGGAGCTGCACCGACTTGGTCTTCCCTTCCCTGACCCGCACGCGACGTCGCTGTACGGTGAACTCCGGCCCGCGCGAGGCGATGAGTTCATAGCGGCCCGGGCGCAACTGCACGCTGCCCGTCCCGTCGGCCAGATAGAGGAAGTTGCGCTGCGCCGGCCCGGCACCAAAGGTCTCGGGCATGAGGTCGACGTTGGGCCCAGCCGCCGGAATGGCCAGGGCCTCGAAGTCCTTGTTGAAGACGGGGTCCGATGAGCCATCGATGCCGGTGAACGTGATCTTCGCGGGCACGGGTGGGTCCGGTCCCGGGACGCGTTCGACCACCACCACGTCGAGGGATCCCAACCCGGTCAGGGTCGGGACGGCGACCGGCGTGTCACTCGCCGCCGCGACGGTGACGCCAGACACGATTGCCGGATCGCGTTCGACCGCGCGGATCTCCAGGTCGTATGTGCCGACTGGCAGGACGATGCCGCCGAACGCGCCGGAGGCATCGGTGCGGAAGTGCGTCACCGGCGTGCCATTGGGAAAGCCGGGGGTGCTCGCGCCGCCGGTTTTGGTCGCGATGACGCTGGCCACGACGTTCGGCGTGTCGCTCGCGTCGACGTTGCCCGAGATCGTGCCGGTCGCAAACGCCTGCCGCGCCGCGAGGGCGCCAATCATACCGTTGGCGACGCTGGCCGCGTCGTTGCGATTGCCGACATAGATGCGGCGGGTATAACGGAGCACGCCGCCCGGGTTCAGAATCCCCGTCGCCGGCAGATGCCCGAGCGCCGTGACCAGGTTGCTGTTCACTCCGAACAGCGTGTTCACCGTCGTGACCACGGGCGGATTCCCGCCGGGCCCGTCCTGATCGACACTGATATCGACCCCGAGCATCCCGTACGCAACCTCTCCGGCGGTGGTGGCGCTGGGGGGGTCCATGATCCCGGCCGCTGGGGTCACCACCCCCGGGCCCGCCGCGAACGGCGGGAGTTCGAGCGCAAGACCCGGATCGCTCAGGTCGAAGACGGCATGGTGGAAACCCCGATTCGCCAGCGGGGAGAACGGCACGGTCGAACGTAACGTCCAGAGGATCGCGTCGAGGAAACCGCCCAACCCGGCTGCGCCGTCGGTGGGATGCGTGTTGGTTACCGTCGTGGTGACGGTCAGAAACGGATCGCTTGCCGCGGCGGTGTAGTCGGACGCAACCATCAGGTTCTGGGGTGGAACGTTGAACCCGAGTAAGGTGCCGGTCGTCGTGATCGTCGCCGACGAGGCCGTGGTGGATGCGTTGATCGCATCGTAGAGAATGAAGTTGCTGGTGCTCAGTCCCCCCACGGTGAAGAGCTGAACCAGCTGATCGTTGTTTGCTCCGACAAGCCCCAGGTCGATCAGCGATCCGCCAGTGAAGGCCGACTCGCTCTGCTTGGGTGGCGCGTTGGCGCCGAGCAACGCGACGAGATCCGTTTGGGGCCCGACGTCGTCGATAATCGCCTCGACGACACCGTTGGAGACGTACCAATCGTCAACACCCCCGTCGGCGTCCGTGCCACCGAAAAGACGCGTCGCCGCATTCGCCGCCGTCACCTGCTCGGCAACGAACTGGGCCTCGACACGAGCGGACACTAGCAGCATCGCCAGCGCCCCGATTACGACCGTTCGTGACATGTTGAGATTCCCCTCCTCCAGGAGCAGCCTAATTCGGCTGCGGTGGAAATTGCAACGCGCCATCTCTGCGAAGCAGCTCGGCGGGAACGTTGGCGTGGAACGCCGGGACTATGTGCACTACGCATGCGGGTCCGCATGTCCCAGCGGGGACCAACCGTCACGCACGAAGCAGCGGTACCGTGTTCGGTTGCGGCGGAGCGGGGTGCCAGCGACTAGACGATTCGTCATCTGGTGACGGGCTTTCGCCACACCCTTGGTGCAAATGCGTTCGCTTCGAAAAGGCCGGCAACAGGTGGCAACACGCTTGCTACGTCTCTGCTCCGGGCATGCTGAGGGAGCGGATAAAGAAAGAAGGAGGCGCGCTTTGATGTCTGCTCAAGCTCCCAGACCTCAGGCGGTAGCCAACGGCAAGACGGCGCTGATCGTCGATGACGATCGCGACTGTCTGACCGTTCTGCGAAGCATGCTGGAGAACCAGGGCTTCATGGTTCGGGCGGCGCAAAATGGCCGCCAGGCGCTGGAGCAGTTGCAGGCCGAGCCCCCCGACATCGTCCTGTTGGACATCATGATGCCGGAGATGGACGGCTTGCAGACGCTGGAGCGGATCCGCAACGACCCCGTGACCGCCCGGCTGCCGGTCATCCTGCTGAGCGCCAAGGCGGGCGATGAAGACATGCTTGCCGGATACCAGTACGGGGCCGACTACTACATGACCAAGCCCTGCACCACCCGCCAGCTTCAGTACGGCATCACCTTGGTGCTGGGGAAGGGAGCCGGCAGCGCGCAGGCGGAAGCCGCGCCGACCCCGAACCACACGTAGCTGATCCTGGACCTGTCCGCGTTCGGCGGACGCGGGGGCACGGCAATTGGACTCGATCCCCGTGTCTCCGCGACTCGAAGAAAGCGCCTACTCTTCGGCCTCGACGATGACGGTCAGCTCGCAGTCGACGCCCACGCCGAGGTGAATCGGGACTCGGTGCTCACCGAGCATCTTGATCGGCTCATCCAAGCGGATGCGCCGGCGCTCGACGTTGAATCCCTGGGCCGCCAGCGCCTTCTCGATGTCGATGTTGGTCACCGAGCCGAACAGCTTACCTTCCTCGCCCGCGCGCGCGCGAATGGTGACGCGGGCGGCAGCGAGCTTCTCCGCTACCGATCGCGCCGCCCGCAGCGAGCGCTCGCGCTTCTCCGCGATGACGCGCTTTTCGTGCTCCATCTGGCGCAGGTTGCGTTTGTCGGCGACGACCGCGAGCCCCCGCGGCAGGAGGTAGTTGCGGGCGAACCCTGGTTTCACCTTCTTCACATCGCCGATGTGACCGAGTTTCGGCACGTCTTCGCGCAGTATCACTTCCATGGATCACCTCTCTCGAACAGCTCAGAGTCGAGAGTTGAGAGTCGAATGAGCGGCGAGGAAGCATCAAGCCTCGTGCGCGATTCGCCTCTCAACTCTCAACTCCAGACTGTCAACTAACATTCATTCCGTATCCGCGTCCACCGAGGGGACCCCGAGCCGTCGGAAGTTGCCCCAGAAATCGAAGACGCCGAGCGCGAGGACCACCCCCGCGACGATCTCCTGTAGCCCAATGAGCAGGTAGCTCGCTACCCGCAACCCCGGTGGCAGACCGAGGCGCTGCAGGAAGTAGCTGACGATCGCGAGCCCCTGACAGAAGTACCCGGCCAGGACCACGATGAACAGGTTGCGCGCCACGACCGCGACCACTGGGTGCGGGAAAAACATCGCGAATCCGGAGACGATCAGGGTCCAGATCAACCATGGCGGGGCTTGCCACTGCTTCAGGTTTTGCAGTTGCGGCCACGGGACCCAGCGGCTGGAGAATCGCAGGTTGACCAGCCACACCGCCGCGCTGACCAGTATCGCCACCGCGGGGAACAGCGGCAGCAACCCCTGATCGAACTCCGCTCGCTGGCTCTCGATGTCCATCAACTGGTCCTCTGGCATGCCGAGGGTGCGGTAGAGTTCGATGGCCCGATCAAAGCTGTTTGTCCACGCCCCCGCGATGGCCGACTGCAGCGCCGCCACACTCCCGTACGACGCGAGGAACAAGCCCGCGAGAGTCCCGACGAGCACCGCAACCGCCAGGGCGACAACGGTTTCGATGCGGTACCCGTGCTGCAACGCCCACACGGTCACGGCCACCGGAATGCCCGCGAGGGCCAGGTAGAAACAGGCTGCATCGGTCCCCAACGCGCTCCCGACCAACACCGCCGTGAGCGCCGCGCTGAGCAACGCTGCCATGGTACCGTAGATGCCGGTCAAGACGAGGCTCGGCAGCGGCAGCGCGACCAGCACGGCCGCGGCGCCAGTGGGCCCGAGCAGTCCGACGGCGCACAGCACCACGCTGCAGACCACCGCGGTGCCGATGGCACGAGCTTCGATCATTCTCAGACTGTGGTCACCGTGTAGGGGAGCAGCGCAACCGCGCGCGCCCGCTTGATCGCGGAGGTCAACTGCCGCTGGTGACGCGCACAGTTGCCAGTGATGCGGCTCGGAACGATCTTGCCGCGTTCGGAGAGAAAGTTGGACAGCAAGCGAATGTCCTTGAAATCGATCCGCGAATCCTTCTCGGCACAAAAGCGACAGACCTTGCGCCGGGCGGGCCGCCGGCGAGACGCCGTGCGATCATCGCGGCCCTCTTCTTTGCCCCTTCTCATCGCCATGTCTGGATGCTCCTCAGTCGGTTACCGCCGCGCCGGCGTCGGCGGCCCCGCTCGCGCTCTCTGCCTGCGCCTTCTTCAGCTTCGATCGCGGTTCCTTGCGGCGCTGGGTGGACACTGCAACCGTCAGGTAGCGGAGGAACTCGTCGCCGATCTTCAGCGTCCGCTCCAGCTCCTGGACCACCTTCGGTTCCGCCGTATACTCCGCCAGGACGTAGTAGCCGCGCGTCTGCTTCCGGATGCGGAAGGTGAGCTCGCGGGGCCCCCACTCCTGGATCTGATTGCACTGTCCTCCCATTCCCTCGATGAGGCGTCGGACACGGTCGATCGTTTCCCGCGTCTGCGCTTCAGGCAGCTCGGGATGCATCACAATCAAGGTTTCATATCGTCGCATATAGTTCTCCTAACGGGTTTCTCGTTCGTTTTCATTCGCCACGTCCGTACGTCCCTGCGTCACCGCATCAGCTCGCGTTCCCCCATCGCCCCCGGGTTCCCCCTCCCCGGCCGGGCGCCCCTCGGGCTCCCGCGCGTTGAAGCGATTCATCGCCTGCCGAATGCCATTGGCCAGCAGGCATTCGACCGCGTCGCTCGCGCGCTGGGCCACTGCGTCCAACTCGGCGAGCTCCGGCTCGGTCACGCGCTGCAGCACGTAGTCCGCCGGATCCAGCCCCTGCGGTGGCCGGCCGACGCCGATGCGAACCCGATCGAAGTTCGGACCCCACAGATCGGTGATGGACATCAGGCCGCGATGGCCGCCGGTGCCGCCGTCATGCCTGAGGCGCACGCGGCCGACGGGCAGATCGATGTCATCGTGCACCACGATCAAATCCTCCGTCTGCCACGCCGATTCGAGATGGCCCAACGCCTGACCGCTCAGATTCATGTACAGGTATGGCTCAACCAAGAGTACCGCGACGTCAGCGACACGGCCGGACCCGATCCGCAAACCGTTCCGCTCGCGTCCAAGCACAATCCGCCATCGATCGGCGAGCCGCTCCACCACCATGAACCCCACATTGTGGCGGGCACGGGCATACTCGGAACCCGGATTGCCCAAACCAACCACGATGCGGGTGGCGGCCAACTACGCCCCCTTCCCACCTTCGGTGCCCTTGGCGCTCTCCACCGCGGCCGGCGCCTCGGCCGGCGCACCTTCCACGGCTTCTGGAGCGGCCACTTTGACCTCTTCCACCGTCGGCGGCAGCACGGTCACCAGCGTATCATCGGTGTCGTAGACAAACTCCACACCGGGTGGCGGAGCGAGCTGGCTCACGTGGACCGCGTCATGGATGTCAAGCTGGGTGACGTCGACCTCGATGTACCCCGGAATATCCGTTGGCAGACACAAGACCTCGACGTCGCGGTGGATGGGCTGCATGATGCCGCCCCGTTCGACGCCCGCCGCCTTGCCCACGAAGTGCAGCGGCACGCGCAGACGGAGTTTCCGTTCCACGTCGACCTCGTACAGATCGGCGTGCAGCACCTCACGCGTCAGCGGGTCCCGCTGCATCTCCTTGACCAGTGCCAGTCTGCCGCCAATCTCCGGGATCGGCGAACCCAGGCGGATGAGGTGCGACCCTTCCAGGGAGGCCACCTTCTTCTTGAACTCCTTGGCGTCGAGGAAGAGCGCAACCGCCCCCGCGCGCTTTGGGCCATAGAGCACGCCCGGGAGTACGCCCCGGCGGCGCGTGGCCCGGGCAGCCGATTTGCCGCGTTCGTCGCGAATGCTGACTTCCAGATCTATGGTTTCCATCGATTTCCGAACTCCTTGCTACCGTCGCGTGCCGTCGCCTTCCTGCCCCTATCCTAGATGAAGAGTGAGCTGATTGATTCTTCCGAGTGGGTGCGGCGGATGGCCTCACCCAGAAGGCGCGCCACCGAGAGCACCTTTATCTTCTCGCACTGCCTGCCCTCCGGCCGCAGCGGGATGGTGTTGGTCACCACCAGGTCACTGAGAACAGAGCCCTGGATGCGCTCGATCGCTGGTCCCGACAGCACCGCATGGGTACAGCAGGCGATCACGTCGGTGGCACCGGCCGCCTGGAGCGCAGCCGCCGCCGTCGCCAGGGTTCCAGCCGTGTCGACGATGTCGTCGACAATGACCGCCGTTTGACCTTCGACATCACCGACGACGCGCATCTCGGCCACCTCGTTCGGGCGCGCCCTCCGCTTGTCGATGATCGCCAGCGTGGCATCGAGCCGCTTGGCGAAAGCACGTGCCCGTTCAACGCCGCCGGGATCCGGCGACACGACGGCGACCGGCCCATTGCGCACCCGCTCCTGGACGTGCCGGAGCAGAACCGGCGTCGCGAACAAGTTGTCGACCGGAATGTTGAAGAAGCCCTGGATCTGGCCCGCGTGCAGATCGATGGTCAGCATGCGCGACGCCCCGGCCACAGTAACCAGGTCGGCTACCAGCTTGGCGCTGATCGGAACCCGCGGCGAGACTTTGCGGTCCTGCCGCGCATAGCCGTAATAGGGAACCACCGCGGTGATCCGCTTCGCGGAGGCGCGCCGAAAGGCGTCGAGCATCAGGAGCAGCTCCATCAGGTGATCGTTGACCGGCGTGGAGGTGGGCTGGATGACGAACACATCGCCCCCGCGGACATTGTCCGCGATCTCCACCATCACTTCCCCATCCTGGAAGCGGCGAACCTCAGCCCGACCCAACGACACTCCGAGGTAGGCGCACACTTCGGACGCAAGAGCCGGATTCGCATTCCCAGAAAAGATGTGGATTTCTTTGCTCACGCTGTCACCCCCTCCCCGCCTCGGAAACTGGGCGGGAAGGATTCGAACCTTCGATTGCCGGATCCAAAGTCCGGTGCCTTACCAGCTTGGCTACCGCCCATCACCCGTGTGCAGTCACGTATTCGATCTCCGGCGTCCGATCCAGGATCTCGACCGCGCGGGCCCAGATCCCTCGTTCTTGCATCGCCTCAGCGGCGGCACAGGCCTCTTTTTGACGTTCCCACACTCCGAACACCGCAGACCCGCTTCCGGTCATGAGTGCCCCGAGCGCCCCCATTTCCAGAAGTTGCTGCTTCAGCTCACCTACCGGGGGATAAATCCGAATCGCGGCCGCCTCAAGGTCGTTTACCAGCAATTCCTGAACCGGCACCTCTGCGCTCGCGAAAGCAGTCAGGTTACTGGCAGATGAAGGCTTTGTCAATGTAGCGTCGTACGCCTGGTACACCGCTTTCGTGGAGAGTCCCTCCCCCGGGAACGCGATGACCAGAGACCACGGGCAGCAGAGGCCGAGATCCTCCACCACCTCCCCGGCTCCACTCACCCGGGCGGGACGCCCATAGATGAAGAACGGCACGTCGGCGCCGAGCTCGGCCGCCCACGCCATCAACCGTTCCTCCGGAACCCGAGCGTCTAGCAGTCGGTTCAACCCCAGCAGAGCGGCCGCCGCATCACTGCTGCCCCCACCAAGCCCCGCGCCAACAGGGACGCTCTTCGTCAGCTTCACGAACACGTCGACGCTGCGGTCGGTCCGGCGGAGGAAGAGCTTGATCGCCCGCACAACGAGGTTCTCGTCCCCAACTGGGAGATCGGGCACGTTGCAGGTGAGACCGACCTCAACGCCAGCCGCTGGCAGCACACGAATGCTCAGCCGATCGAACAGGCTGACGGGCACCATGACCGATTCCAGCAAGTGGTACCCATCTCCGCGCCGCCCCGTGATTCGGAGGCGCAGGTTCACCTTGGCCGGCGCCAGAACGGTGGCGTTGAGTGGTGCCTTGACCGAATTGACCATGTCGGATGGCCGTGGTAGACGCCTGATCTCTTTTCTCCTTTCAGCCCCCGTGGTGAAAAGGATATCACACAGGTCTCCGGAACCTGTAGTCCGCGTTCGATTCGCGGCGGGGGCACTGATTTTTCGCCGGCCGAGTCGCCGCTTGATAGAGGAGGGGGCCCGGTCGAAACGGCCCCCTCCGCCACGCTCAGGGGCCTCCTTCCGGGTTAACGGACGAGACGCGAGCGCGCCCAGAAAAAGGCAATCGGCTGCCCTCGTCCATCAGCGAACGCATACTGCGAGCCGGAACCTTCCGACACACGCACATCGCGGATTTCCACACAGCAGCTCGCACCGCGAACGCTACGGAACGCGGAGGCATAAGAGGCGATCGTGAAGCAACAGCATCGATATCCGTCGAGACTTCACGAAAGTCAGAAAAATAAGTTTGCAAATCGATCTCGTCTTACGTAGCGTGATTAGGTACTGGCAGCGCGGAAACCGTATCTGCCATCCACCATCTTCCAGTTCCACCATCCTCCCTTTCAATGTCACATCGATCGTGCAGAGCGCGTGGCGCCGTGCCTGCGATTCTTTTTCGGCACGGCGTAACACGCCCGAGCGCTAAATGGCGGCCCGGAGAGCGACCGCGGCGTCTCGGCGACCCGGCCGCGTTCGTGCGCACGGTCGGCGGGCGGCCACGACGTACCAGGAGCAGTTGGACTCAAGTGATTGATCTGGTGGCTCCGCGGCCCCCTCCGTAACCGCCCGCACGTAATCGGCCGGTGTGGCGACCGCCGACGTGTAGAAGATCGTTGGCGGCGAACCACGAGTTTCTCTTCCACACTTCCTACCTTTCTCACAACCTACCTACTTCTCTTACCACTCCCCCACTTCGGGGAATTCCAACAACCAGACGGAGGGATACACATGCTCACAGCACTCAAGAAGTTGCTTCACGACGACAGCGCTCAGGACCTTGCCGAGTACGGCATTGCACTCGCTGTGATCGGAGTCGGCGCCGCGGCGGCGGCAGTCGTGATCGCCGGCAACGTGAACACGCTCTGGTCCGTTGCGGACAGCATCATCGGCGGCGCAGCAACCGATGTAGCCACACCGTAAGGTTCACGCGAAACACAACCGCGAATGCAGACTGGATGGAAATGGCAGGGCCGGGGCGTGGCTGGCTCTGTCATTTCCATCGGAAGAAGGAGGGCCTTCGGCGTGATGGGCTTCAGTTCCGGAGGAACGGCAGTGTCCCGGTCGCTGCGTAGGCTGCGGCGTGAGAGCCGCGCACAGGGCCTCGCGGAATACGGTATTGCGCTGGCCATCATTGGCGCAGGCGCGGGTTTGGCGGCGCTGGGGCTGGCACGTCACGTGGCGGCGATATGGTCGGTAGCAAGCAGTGTGATTCGGTTGGCGGCCACGGGGGGCTAGCCTTGATCCGAAAATAGAAGTGAAAGCACGAATGTCAACTCCGGTTAGTATAGTTGCGACAGCAGTGACTTTCGTCACCGTCTGTTGTGTGGTGGACATCCGTACGCGTCGCATTCCGAACGTGTTGTCCGGTGGTGTCGCCGTCGCGGGTATCGTGCTGAACGTGCTGTTCGCGGGGTGGTGCGGGCTCTCTCATAGCCTGGTTGGTGCCGTCGCGGGCGCCGCGGTGCTTTTCGTCCCCTTCGCCCTGGGCGGCATTGGCGGTGGTGACGTGAAGATGGCGGCGGCAGTCGGGGCCCTGCTGGGGCCGTCGCTGGTGCTCGCCATGCTGGCGATCGGCATGATGACAGGCGGCGTCATCACGATGGCGCAACTGGCACTGCTGGGACGGTTGCGGGAGAAACTTGCATCGACGGGCTGGATGATGGCGGCGGCCGCGTCGACGCGATCGTTGGCACCGCTCAAGATGCCGGCCAGCGACCCGCGGGCGGTTTCGCTGCCGTACAGCGTGCCGCTCGGGATTGGAACCGTTGCAGTGCTCGCCCTGACTGGTGCCTTTGGGGGTTTGCCGTGATCCGGGTACCGCTTGGCGCAAAACCGGGGGCACGAGTCGTGGCGCAACCGCCGCGGCCCCCGTTGGCGACTGACGAGCGCGGGCAGTCCCTGATCGAGCTCGGCATCGTCATGGTTCTCTTCGTCACCCTCCTCCTGGGGATTCTGGAGTTCGGCCGCGCCTGGATGATTGCCGACATGGTTGCCCAGGCAGCGAGCGCCGGCGCGCGCGCTGCCGCGGTCACGCCGGTGAGCAATCGCAACCCGAGCGGTACGATCATCAGCTGGGCCCCGATCGAGAGCCAGGTGAGGGCCCAGATCAGAACCGTGCTCGACGCCGCGGCCGCCAGTGCCCTCACCTTTGCCGGCGACCAGCCGACGGTCAGTGGCATTCCCACCGTGAGAGTCAGAGTCACGGGTGCGGTTCCGTATATGTTCAATCTGCTGGGCACCAGCTTTCGCGTCGATCGGTCGGTCACTTTTCGCGACGAGGGACGCTGACTGGGCTGGCAGCCCGTGAAGGAGCAAAAACATGCGAAAGCCTGGACCTCTACTGCTGTTGGCGACGCTCTTGGGAGCGTTGGTCGCGGGCTGGGTGTACTCGACGCTCCGTGCCCAGGAGACGGCGCTGACGGCGGCGCGCAACAGCGCTCGTGGCCAGACCGTCGATGTCGTCGTGGCCAGCGAGGTCATTCCAATCGGTTCGCGCATCCGCGCCCCGCAGCTGCGGACGGTGCCCTGGCCGGTCGAGGTCCAACCAGACGGCATCGTACCCGATGCCGCGACGGCGACCGGCCGGATTGCACGGCTCACGATTCAGAAGAACCAACCCGTGCTCGAGTCCTATCTGACGAGCGAAAGCGCCGGCCTTTTGCCCTTGCTCATCACGGAGGGAATGCGCGCGATGTCCGTCAAGGTCGACAAGGTCACCGGCGTCAGCGGCTTCGTCACGCCGAACAGCCGCGTCGACGTGGTGGTGTCCGGCGCGGTCGTGAGCGAGGAGGAGGGCGGCCAGTACAGCAAGGTTGTGCTCCAGAACATCAAGGTGCTGGCGATCGGCCAGACGATCGAGATGCAGGACAACAAGCCGGTGGAAGTCCCCGCCGTGACGCTGCTCGTCTCTCCCGAAGAGGCGGAGAAGCTCACGCTCGCCGCGCGACAGGACCCGGTGCGGCTGGCGCTGCGGGGGTACGGCGACGAAAGGGATGTGACCACGCTGGGGGTCTCCATGCGGCAGCTCTTTGGCCTCGACCTTCGCCGCGACAATTCGGCAGGCGCCAAGAAGCCGGAGCCGCCGCCGCGGCGTTCGATCGAGATCATCCTGGACGGTCACGCCCGTGGGGCGGGAGCGAGCGTTCGGTCACCGCTCGCACGGGAGGACGCTGGCGCCCCGTCGGATCCCCCCGACGCCACCAGCCCGCAGGTGCCGGGGCTGCCGTGAACAAGGTTTTCGACATGGAAGATTGCGCCATGCCCAGGTGGCGACATTCGATAGACGATCAGCGCGGAGCGGTGCTGGTGCACGCGGCCGTTGCTCTCGTTGCCTTGGTGGCCATCACGGTCGTCGGGGTCGATCTCGGCCACCTGGTCTTCACCTCCACCGAGGTACAGACGGTCGCGGATCTGGCCGCGACGGCGGGGGCCAAGGGCGTGCTGGAGGGGCGCAGCGCCCGCGGTGACGCCGAGATCGTCGCCGGCCAGAACAGCATCGATGGGTCGGGCTCGGCAGACAATCTGAGCAGCGTCGAGGAAGGCACCTTCGCAAGCGGCATCTTCACCCCCGGCGGCGCATCGCCCAACGCCGTCCGAGCCACGGCACGCGCGACGGTCCGCAATGTCCTCGCCGGTATCTTCGGCAGTCCGACGTCGACCATCACCAAGAGCGCCATTGCCGCCTACACATCGACCGGGAGCGGGCAGCCGACGTTGCCGCTGGCGATCGGCAACTGCAACTTCGCGGACCCGAGCTGCCTGGGCACCGCATGCCTGCCGGCGTTCACGCAGGTCCCCGCCCCCACCAACAACACGGCGTGGACCGGCTTCACCAGCGCGGGCGCGAGCGCCATCCAGTCCTTCCTCCCATCGCCCTGCGGGAGCGATGCGGTCGCGCCGACGCTGGTCGCCGGAGACCCGACACAGGGCGTTGGCGTCATCGACCTCAGCGGCGGCCAGACCAACCTCTTGCAGAAGGTCGAGTGCTTGTTCGAGAACGGGATCGCCGAGTACGGGCGGACCGAATTCATCGTTCCCGTGGTCGGAAATTGCGACGGCAATTTCAATGGCTGGTACCCGGTGGTTGGCTTCGCCACCATCGTGATCGATTCGATCCAGGCCACCGGCAATCCGAAGGGCATCACCTTGCACTCGATCTTCAACGCCAGCGCCCCGGGGGTGCCCGGCGGCGGGAACTTCGGGTACGGTTCGGTCAAATTGGTGGGCTGAGCCATGCTCGAGTATTGCCGTTCGGCATCCACCGCACGCGACCGCCGGCGCTCCGACGCGTCCGCACGTTTCACCGGGTCATCGTAGGTACGCACATGCCAACGAATGGGACACACAAGACGGCACGCGAGGGAATGCTCCTGTGGGCCGGCGACGAGGCCGGGATCGATCGCGAGCTGGTCGAGGCGACCGCGCGCGAGTTCAACCTGACGGTCCGCTTCTGCCCGTACGCGGTGCTCCTGAACCTGGTCCGCACCGAGCGCTTCGAGTTCGTCGCCATCGAGCTGGACAGCAGTCCTGGCGACGCGCTGGGGTTGCTGCGCGGACTCCACGAACAGAACCCGCGTCTGCCTCTCTTTGCCGCTTCGGCCGATACCAGTGTCCGCACGATCCGTGCCGCCATCGAGGCTGGCGCCAGCGACTTTCTCTCGCTGCCGCTGAACCTCCAGGAGCTCCACAAGACACTGATCAAGTCCACCCAGCCCGTGAGGACGACAGGCGGACCCGGGATGATCGGCAGCGTCATCTCCGTGTACGGCGTCCGGGGCGGCCTGGGTGCGACGACGCTCGCCGTCAACCTGGCGGTGCGCCTCGTGGGCCTCACCGGCTCGAACACGGGGTTGGTCGACCTCGATCTGCAACGCAGCGACGTGGCCGTGTTCCTCAACCTCACCCCAGCGGAGTCGCTCGCGGGGCTGGCAGCGGCACCCGGAGATATCGACGACTTCTTCGTTTCCGGGATGCTGACGCGACATCCGAGCGGCGTCTTCGTCCTGGCCGCCCCACAGCAGATCGAGGAGGTGGACGCCATCGGCCGCGAGCAAGTGGAGCTGGCGCTGCGCCTGCTGCGGTCGCGGTTTCTCCACACCGTGGTTGATACGGCGCGCACCCTGACCGACGCAACCCTGGCTGCCTTCGACCTCGCCGATCGCATCTTGGTGCTGACCGACCTTTCGGTACCTGGCATTCGCGCGGCCCGGCGAACGCTCGAGCTGCTGGCGCGCGTTGACATCCCGCCGGAGCGCATCGAGCTGCTGGTCACACACGCGGTGCCGGGTCCGGTTAAGATGGAAGACGCCGTCCGCGCGATCGGCAGGCAGCCGTTCTTCACCATTCCACGTGATGAGGCGGCGACGCGCGCCATGAATGCCGGCGCACCGCTCAACGGCGCCAGGGACGCCGGCCTGGGGACCGCCATCAGCGAGCTGGCCGCAAAGCTAACCGGAGTCACCGCCGCCGCCGGCAACGGTGGGGGGCATCTGCTGCGGCGGATGTTCCGCTTGGAGAAGAGGCCCAGTCTATGAAACTTCGCAGCCGTTTTGGTTTAAATCGCCAGACCGTAACGCCACTTCCGGCTCGCGAGGCAGCGCAGGTCGTGCGCCGGAGCGGCCTGACCGCAGCCGAGCGGGCACATCAGGACCTGAAGCTCCGCATTCACCGGGATTTGCTCCAGCGCATCGACTTGGCGAACCTGGGGCGCCTCGACGTCGAGCAGGCGACGGGCGAGCTGCGCGCGGCCATCATGCAGCTCGTCGAAGAGCAAACGCTGCCGCTGAGCCAGCGCGACCGGGTTCAGCTCGCCGAGGAGATCCTCAACGAAGTGAACGGCCTGGGACCGATCGAGCCGCTGATGCGCGATCCCGACGTGGCGGACATCCTGGTCAACACCGCGCGCCAGGTCTATGTGGAACGCCTCGGCAAGCTCGAAGCGACCCCGGTGATCTTCCGCGACGATGCGCACTTGCTGCAGATCATCGATCGGATCGTCTCGCGCGTCGGCCGCCGTATCGACGAAAGCTCGCCCATGGTCGACGCCCGCTTGCCGGACGGCTCGCGGGTGAACGCGATCATTCCGCCATTGGCCCTCGACGGACCGATCTTGTCCATCCGCCGCTTCGGTCGCGATCCGCTGACGGTCGACGATCTCCTGCGTTTCGACTCGATGAGCGCGGACATGATGAAGCTCCTGCGGGCGATGGTCATGGCGCGGCTCAACGTTCTGATCTCCGGCGGTACCGGTTCCGGGAAGACGACCCTGCTCAACTGTCTCTCGTCATTCATCCCCGACAGCGAGCGCATCGTGACCATCGAGGATTCGGCCGAGCTGCAATTGCAGCAGCCGCACGTGGTGCGGTTGGAGACGCGCCCTCCCAACATCGAGGGACGTGGCGAGGTCACGCAGCGCGATCTCGTGCGCAACAGCCTGCGGATGCGCCCGGACCGGATCATCGTCGGGGAGGTTCGCGGCGCCGAAGCCCTCGACATGCTGCAGGCAATGAACACGGGCCACGACGGTTCCATCTCGACGGTTCACGCCAACTCGGCGCGCGACTCGCTGAACCGCCTCGAAACCATGGTGCAGATGGCGGGCTTGAACCTGCCGATTCGGGCGATGCGCCAGCAGGTCAGTGCGGCGCTGAACATCATCGTTCACACCGCCCGGCTGGCCGATGGCGGCCGCAAGGTGATGAGCGTCAGCGAGATCGCCGGCATGGAGGGCGATACGATCATGCTGCAGGACCTCTTCCTGTATCAGCGGGACGGGGTCGACAGCGAGGGGCGCGCGCTCGGCCACTTCGCGTCCACCGGCATCCGGCCGCGTTTCATCGATCAGCTGAAAGCTTCGAGTCGGCTCATCGACCTCTCCGGATTCGAGTACCTGACGAGCTAAGGAGGTGCACGCTCATGTTTGGTCTGGTGGCGCTCCTGCTCTTTCTCTCGGTCGTGCTGGCCGGGTACGCCCTGGTGGCCGCGCTGCACCAGCGCGGGGACGCCAGACAGCTCCTCGCGAACCGACTGAACACAACGGCCGGCCGGGGCGGAGAGCGCGCCGCATCCGGTCTGTTCAAGGATCAGCGGCTGTCGACGATCCCGCTCCTCGACGCGGTGCTGGCACGGGTCGGGTTCACGGCGCGGATGCTGCGCATGATCCGCCAAGCCGGACTCACCAGCCGCGTGGGGGAGGTCGTGTTGTACATCCCGTTGCTGGCGTGCGTGGCCGGGCTGCTGGGAAAGCTGGTGAGCGGGAACCCGTTGGTCACGCTGGCCGCGGCGACCATGGGTGGCGCGATACCGTTGATGGTCGTGCAGCGCTGGCGGCGCAAGCGGATGCGCCTGTTCAGCGAACAGCTCCCCGACGCCCTGGATCTGGTCCGTGCGGCACTCCAGGCCGGGCACGGCTTCATGACCGCCCTGAACGTCGTGGCCGACGAGTTTCCCGATCCGATCGCGCAGGAATTTCGCACCGTGGCCGAGGAGATGCGCCTGGGGCTGCCGATCCGTGACGCGCTGGATCGTTTGCGCGCGCGCGTCGACGACCCCAACGTGCCCATTCTGATCGTGGGGATTCTCGTGGCGCAAGAGGTCGGCGGCAATCTCGCCGAGGTGCTCGACAACACCACGTACACCATCCGCGAGCGCTTCAAGATCCTGCGTGACATCCAGGTCATGACGGCCCAGGGTCGGCTGTCGGGTAGCGTGTTGACGGCGCTGCCGATCCTGGTGGGGCTGTTCATGTACTTCCTCAACCCCGTGTACTTCGCACCGATGCTCGAACGCGAGACCGGCTGGTACATGATGGGCTACGCGCTGGTGAGTATCATGATGGGCCATATCGTGATTCAGCGCATCGTGCGCATCCGCGTGTGAGGTGGCGAGGCCATGGTCCTGCTGATCACCGCGTTGGTCTTCGCCGTCATCACCGGCACGGTGATGTCCGCCTACTACGTGCTGACGGCCGAGTCCCCGGTCGAGCAGCGGCTGCGTACGCTCGTACCCGACGCCGCAACCGGGGCTCGGCAGCGCGCGTCAGCTGCCCGTCCCGGGTTGCCGGGGCGTATGGTCGCTGGAGTCGGCCGATACGGCCTGAGCCGCGGCGACCGATCGCTCGCCCAGACACTATCGGCCGCCGGGTTCCGCGCCACCAACGCGACCGCGCTCTTCCTCGGCGCGCGAACGCTGCTGAGCTTCGGCCCGGCGCTGGGGGTCATCCTGTTCACCGTCCCCGTGGGCCAGCCGCTGGGTTCGGCGCTGTGGATGGCCTGCGTGGCGTGGGCAGGCGGGCACGTCGCAGCCAATTGGTGGCTCAGGCAGCGCAGCCGTCGCCGCATTCAGCGGGTCACGGAGGCCCTGCCGGACTCTCTCGACCTGATGGTGGTCTGTCTCGAATCGGGACTGGGGCTGAACGCGACGATCGCGAGGGTGGGCGAGGAACGCGCCGCCATGGATGACCCGCTCGGCCAGGAATTCGCCCAAGTGGCATTCGAGCTCCGCAGCGGCCGCAGTCGTGAGGATTCGCTGCGCTCCCTGGGAGACCGCAACGGAGCCGAGGATTTGAAGGCTTTGGCCGGGCTGGTCATTCAGAGCGACCGGCTCGGCGCCAGCATGGCGAAGACACTCCGCGCTCACGCCGACCTGTTGCGCACCAAGCGGCGGCAGCGCGGCGAAGAGGCCGCGCGGAAGTTGCCGATCAAAGTGCTCCTCCCGCTGGCGACCATGCTGCTGCCGGCGCTGATGATCATGGTGGCAGGGCCGGCGTTTCTCAAACTTCAGGATCTGGTCAAGGTGATCGGCGGAGGCTAGCAGGCAACGCCGGAGCTCGACGGCACTCCAGGCGCCGATGTCGCGGCACGATGTACCGAGCAAGCAACACAACGACGGGAGCGGTGGTCGCGGAACGACTCCGCCCGGCGCACACGCACTGGACTCGCCTGAAGGGCCTGCTGGGCACGCGGACACTGGCGCCGGGAGACGGACTGTGGATCAGGCCCTGCCGGCAGGTCCACATGGTCGGTATGCGCTACGCGATCGACCTGGTCTTTCTCGATGACGGTCATCGCATTGTTCGTACCGTCAGCGGATTGGCCCCCCATCGAATCTCTCCGAAGGTCGTCGAAGCGCAGAGTGTGCTGGAGTTGCCGGTCGGAACCATCGCCGGTGCAGATCTGACCGCCGGCGCCACGCTGGCAATCGAGGGCGAGGAGGAGACCCGGAAACGACGGCCGGTCGAAGCCGTCGGCATCATCCTGTGCAACGTTCTGTTTGCCGCACTCTACGCCGTGTTCGTATCGGTGCACTACGCGCACGCGCACCGCACCGGCCAGTGGGCAACGACTCTGCCAATCATGGCCCAGGAGGCCCTGCTGGTGGGGTTGTTTCTGACCCGCCGACGCAGCATGGCCACGTCGGCACGGCTCCTCGACTGGGCGGTGGGAATCGCGGGGACATTTCTGCCGCTCTTGATGCGAACCACCGACGCGATTGGCCGCCTGCGTTGGCTCGGCGAGCCGCTGCAGATTGCCGGTCTTCTCCTGGCCGTCACCGGCGCGGTTGCGCTCGGCCGCAGCATCGGGGTGGTCGCGGCAAACCGCGGCGTCAAGACGGGTGGGCCGTATCGCCTGGTTCGGGATCCGATGTCCGCGGCCTCCATGCTGATCTACGTCGGGTACGTCGCGTCGTACCCGAGCCTCCGCAACGCGCTGATCACGGCGGTCACCATCGTGGCCTTGAGTGTCCGTGCAGTGGCCGAAGAGCGACTACTCGAACGAGACCCGAGCTATCGGGAGTATCTCGGCCGCACACGCCAGCGCTTCGTCCCCTACGTGTAGTGATGGACGCACCCCGCCACCACAGTCCGATACGACGAAAGAGAGACGCGCTCCTGCGCGCGGTGGCCGTCGGCTTGATGGTGGCAACGTGGACGATCGGCAACCGGTCGGCCACGACGCTCGCGCAAGAGCCGAGTTCCCTGCCAGAACCCGGCGCGTCACGGGAAGCGGGCGCTCCACCCGGGCCCAGTGCCCCACCGGAGGCGCCCTTCGGCCTCACGTGGTTGGCATCGAAGCAGGCGGTCGCGGCGATGGGAAGCCGGTTCAATAACCGGATCACCACCGAGTTTGGAGACTCGTACGTCATCACGCAGCTCCCCAAGGACCTGGCCGATCTCCACTATGCCGTGCTGTCGTTTGGTCACGACGACCAACTCATCCGCATCACGGCGATCGGCACCGGGTTCGAGCGTGACCACGACGGCAGCCGCATCAAAGCGCGCTATGGAGAACTGCAACAGCTGTTGGAGAAGAAGTACGGCGCCGGCAAATCGGATCATCACACCGACAAGAATTTCGACGGCAACCGGTTCGGCCTCGGCCTGCTCGCAAAGCGAAACTGGATGTCCACGCAATTCGCCCCCACTGACGTGCGCATCGACCTGTCGGTGTTCGTGGAAGCCGCGAAAACCCACTGGTGCATCGTTTTCGAGTACCTGCCGGGGATGGACCACCTCCGGCGCGAGAGAAAGAAGACCGAGGAAGGGGTGCTGTAGTGCGGGCTATTGCACCGGGGACCCCGGCGGCGGGCGGCGAACTCGGTGTCGAGAGCGTGGGGTGGGTACCTGATCTGGCGTGGTCCCGGTCTGCGTCGACGGGCGCGCGGATGTCTACGGCGATGACTTCCTGTCGTACTATCTGAAGACTTTCGGACTGATGGAAGACTGGCACCAACCCCTCGATGATTTCGATGTCGCGTACGTACTGCTGGAGCGTTCGAATCCGCTGGCCACGCTGCTGGCGGCCAGCGTCCAGTGGCGTGAGGCATACGCAGACGGCGTCGCACGGATCTTCGTCCGAGCTGAGGTGAACCGGCTCGACCGGGGGCACCTCAGCGCGGCCGCGACGTCTCCCCGATAGCCGCGATGCCGCGGCGCCGATCGCGCGCCATCAGCAGGCACAGAGCCAGCAGGGCGACGAAGCCACCAGGCTGAATGGCGAGGAGGACTGCCATCGGGGACGGCTCGCTGCCCATCCACAGCATCAACTTCGACAGCGGCCCGACCACCAGGTTCACCAGCGGCAGGACGAAGGATGCAGCTGCCGTGGCCAGGAGAGCCGCACGTCTCAAGCTCGGCGAGCGCAGCAGGGCGACCACCCGAGGCAGGGCCACCACCACGGAGTAGTACCAGACCGCGGGAAGCGCGACGACAAGGGCAACCGGGGCAGCCTCGGGTTCGAGCTTCGCCAGCGCCACGAGCGCGAAAAGCGAGAGGGCGATGCTGACCGGCACGACGACGTCGGGCGCGTGGGCAATGGGCGCAACGTCGGTTGCCCCGCCAAACAACCGGAGCAGGGCGCCGTACGGCGAGCTATTGAGCCCCATGACCGTATAGCGGGCGGACACGGCCGGCAGCACCTCGCCGTAGTAGCGAACCACTCCCGCGGGCCCCACGGCAACCAGACTCCCCAGCTGACTCAGCGCAAACATGCCGACAGCGACCATGACCAAGCGTACCCGGCGCCGAGCCGCAAACGGTACCAGCAGCAACGCCGGATACAACTTCACGGCGGCAACCACCCCGAGCCAGATTCCCGCCATACCATCGCGGCCCCTGGCGGCGGCCCTCCAGCCAAGCATCACCAGCGCCAGCATGGCCAGCTCGAGCTGGCCGATGGACAGGAGGCACCACAGCGGTGGCCACGCGGCCAGGGCGAGCCTGCCGAGGACGGAGAGCCGGAGCCACCGTCCGACGACAAGCAGCAGCGCGATGTTGACCATGAGCCAGAGCAGCGCGACCGCCGGAAAAGGAAGAAGCGTCAACGGGAGGCTGATCAGAGCAACGACTGGAGGGTACGGGCTCGGATGCGGGAAGTTGTCCGTCGCGGCCGGGAAATAGCGGGCGGACAGGTCGGTCAAAGGGGTGAAGAGATCGACCCCGTCCCGCAACGCCATGGCGGTCAGGTATTCCACCTGCAGATCCTTCCTGTAGGAGTGGGGCGGCAGACTTCCCCACAACAGTGCGCCGAGCGCAAAGCCCGCGAGCCCTGCCTGTGCCATTTGCAGCACGCGATTCGTTCGTTCCCCGCGAACCGAGCTCATCTCGACTGCACACTCTCGATGCGGCGCGGCGGTCGCCCTTGCGCCGGTGGGCTCCAGTGGTCCCCGTCATTACTCCGGACGAATACGTCTTCGACTTCACCCTGGAAAACGCGTTGCCAGCGATGGTCGGTGCCGAGCAGGATCGAGAGCGGGGAATCCCTGGGAATGAGTACGGTGCGCACCTCGTACTTGTCGAGGACCTCGGACCAGCCTGGTTGGATATTCGCAACGCGGACGTATTCACTGACGATCTCCGGCCCGTACATGTCGATACGGCCGTCGATGAACACGCGCCGCGCCGGATACCACCGGTGAATCAGGTAGCCTCCCCACGCTTGCTGGTTGAACACCGGCCCGGGGAGGTCGTTGTCCTCGATGAACCCAGCGCCGGCAGCCGGCATGAGGCCGATGCGGGGCTCCTGCCCCAGCTGTAGTGCCTCGCGGACCTGAGGGCGCCTGACGTACATGCCGCCGGCGATCAGCAGCGATGCGAGGATGAGCCAGTTCAGCTTGACGAATGCGCGCGGGAGCCGTGATGGCGGCAGCTCGCGCGCCCACTCGAACCGTTCGCACAACGCGGACGCGAGCAGCGGCGCAAGGACCAACGCGGCGACGG
>Ga0316626_10000125_pt1 | contig 26278 bp, 16 predicted proteins | sample OWC_Aug_T1_C1_D5_FD_207656 | JGI IMG/M metagenome (GOLD analysis project Ga0316626, IMG submission 207656) | Wetland soil microbial communities from Old Woman Creek delta, Ohio, United States - OWC_Aug_T1_C1_D5_A | ecosystem: Environmental > Terrestrial > Soil > Wetlands | place: USA: Ohio...
CGGTCGAGGAGATCCGCGCCTATCTGACCGATTGCAAGGTGATGAAATACAAGTTCCCGGAACGCCTGGAAGTGGTGGGTGATCTCCCGCTGACGCCGACCGGGAAGGTCAAGAAGGAGCCGCTGCTGCAGGACATCCAGCGCAAACTGGCAACAACGTAGTAACCTAAGAACTGCCCCCACCCTCACCCTCCCCCGTTGCCAGAATTGGCAACGGGGGAGGGGCCAAGGGAGGGGGCCGACACTGGCACGGAAGGTTTCATGGAGTTCGGCAAGATCACAGACGATGCGGTCGAGAAGCTCAGGGCGCGGATCGGCGTCGAGCGCAAGGGCAGCGCCATGCACCGGCGCGGGCCGTTGCGGCTGACCCGTAACACCATCCGCCGCTTTGCCATCGGGTCGGGTGACGACAACCCGCTCTACCTCAAGCCTGAGTATGCTCAGGCGAGCCGTTTCGGCAGCATCATCGCGCCGCCGAGCATCGTCGGGTTCATGGAGCGGACGAACGGTGCCAGCGACGGTCTGCCCGGCTGCCACACGATCTGGCGCGAGGCGGCGTACGAGTGGTACCGGCCGATGCCGGTGGACGACGTGCTCGACTCCAGCACCTACCTGCGCCGCGTCGAGGTGGTTCCGAGCAAGTTCGGCGGTGGCCGGGCGGCGGTGCAGGACTACGAGACGCGGATCTGGAATCAGGGTCAGGAGCCGGTGGCGAACTACCAGACCTCCTGGCACCGCTTCGAACGCCACTCGGCCGAGCGCGCCGGAAAGTACAAGGACCGCGAGCTGGCGCACTACACGCCGGAGGACATCGAGCGGATCAAGGCCGACTACAAGAAGGAGCGGCGCCGCGGCCAGGAGGTCCTCTGGTGGGAGGACATCAACGACGGCGACGAGCTGCCGTTCGTCGTGAAGGGTCCGACCACGCAGATCAGCAAGTTCGCCTTCGAGAGCTGGGGCGGCCCTGGGGGCTGGTTCGTCGGCCACCGGCTGGCCTTCGAGCTCTTCGAAAAACACCCGGGGCTCCCGTTCATCAATGAGCAGGGAATCCCGGAAGCGCCCGTCGCCATCCACTGGTCGAATGAGCGTTCCCAGAAGATCCTCGGCCTGCCCGGCGCCTACGAGGCCGGCTACGAGCGCACCAGTTGGATCGTGCACCTGCTCATGAACTGGATCGGTGACGACGGCTTCCTCCATCGCCTCACGCAGCGCTATCCGACGTTCAACCTCCTCGGCGACACCACGTGGTGCCACGGACGCGTGACCGGCAAGGACGTCCTCGACGAGCCCATCGACGGCAAACGCCACGCCGTCCGGTGCGAGATCTGGACCGTGAACCAGCGCGGCGATACCACCACCACGGGCGAAGCTGTGGTGCTGTTGCGATCGCGAAGCGGTCAATGAGGCGTCCTTGCATGCACAAGCAGGCAAGGGGCTCGCGGCATCATCTCGAGCCGCAACGGAGACGATCAGTGTTGGGCCACAAGGGGCCAGAGGAGGGGACGACATGAACACCGAACGTCGGGCGGTCATGAAGGTCCTGGCCGGGGTGGCGATGGTCGTGTCGGGCCTCGGTAGCCGCCTGGCTCTGGCGCTGATCATCACGCTCGGCGTCGCCAGCCACACGCGCGCCGCGGCGGAGACGGTGATTCTCTCGCCGGTGGCCGACGCGACGGTGGCCAACGGCCAGCCGAATGACAATCGCGGGGCGTTGCCGACGCTGGAGGTGGGCGCCAGCGGGAAGACCCGCGTGCTGGTGCGCTTCGACCAAGCCGCCATTGCCGCGGCGGTGGGCGACGGGACGCTCAGCGCGGCCACGTTGGAGCTGTTCATCGTCTTCAACCAGAACAACTGGAGCCAAGACGGCCGCCCGGTCGACGCCTACCTGCTCACCGGCGCCTGGACCGAGAACCGCGTCACCTGGAACTGCGCCGACGATGCGGTGATCACCAACGGCCAGCCCGACTGTGCGCCCCAGTGGGACGGCGGGATGCACGCCGCGACGGCGACCAGCACGGTCCTGCACGACAACCAACTCCTCGGCTGGGTCCAGTTCGACGTGACCGGCGATGTCCAGGCCTTCCTGACCGGCACCGCCAACTTCGGCTGGGTGGTGCGCAAGCAGGACGAGGCGCGCAACGGGCACGCGGACTACGGCGCCCGCGAAGGAACGCCGGACGAGGCGCCGCGCCTGATGCTGTCAGTGGCCAGGCCGACGGCGACGGCCACCGCGACGGCGACGCCGATCGTCGTCACTCCCACCGCGTCACCGACACCCACGGCGACGATCACCCCGCTGCCGCCCCCCACGGTGACCGCGACGGCACCGGCCACACTCACGCCGACAGCGACCGCCAGCGATACGCCCACGGCCACCCCGAGCGACACGCCGACCGCAACCGATACGCCGACGTGCACCCCGACGAGCACGTCGACGCGAATCCCAACCGCGACGGACACGGCGACGCCAACGCACACTCCCACTCAGACCCCGACCGGCACGGCGACGCCGACGCCGTCCGCAACCGAGACCCCGAGCGTGACGCCCAGTGAGACGCCGACGCCGACACCAAGTGCCACTGCCACCGAGACGCCCACCCCGACGCCCGCGGAGACTGCGACCGCGACGTCGACGGACACGCGGACGTCGACCCCGACCGACACGGCGACTTTCACCCCGACAGAGACGCCAACGCCGACGAGGACCCCGACACCGACTCCCGTGCCCCCTGGCGTGACCATCCAGTCGCCCGCCGACGGCACGACCGTGACCACGAGTCCGATCACGGTGAGCGGCCAGGCACTGCAAGCTGACACGGTGACGGTCAATGGCGTCTCGGCCGCCCTCAGCGGCACGAGCTTCAGCGGCACTGTCGGTCTTGTCGAAGGCGTCAATGTGCTCACCGCCACCGCCACCGGCCCGGGCGGCAGCGCCACGCACGCGATTCAGGTGCACCTCGACACCACCGCCCCGGCACCGCCCGTGGCCGGACAGATCCTCGCCTGGGGGATCACCAACGGTCAGGTGACCGTGACCGGCCTGGCGGGGAGTGTGGAAGGCGGGAGTCAGGTGACGATCACCAACCCACGCACGGGCCAGCAGGTGACCGTCACGGCGAACGCCGACGGCAGCTTTGCCGCGGTGCTTGGTGTCATCGAACGCGATGCCCTGACGATTCAGCTCACCGACGCCGCCGGCAACGCGAGCGCTGTGACCACCATCGCGGTGCTGCCACCCGCGCCCGAGCTGATCGCGCCGGCGCTCGATCGCACGGTGGCCACCACGGTTGTCGACAGCACCGCGTTTCTCTACACCGGTCCGCTCGCCGTCCAGGTGGGCGTGGCGCCGAACACGATCGTGGCCGAGCGCAGCGCGGTGGTGCGCGGCGAGGTGCATGACCGCGACGGCGTGCCGCTTTCCGGCGTCACGATCACCGTCGTCGATCATCCCGAGTACGGCTACACGCTCAGCCGCGCCGACGGCGCCTTCGATCTGGCCGTGAACGGCGGTGGGGTGCTGACCATCCGCTACGCGGGCCCCGGCACCTTCCCGGTGCAGCGCACGCTCGCCGTGCCCTGGCAGGACTACGCCTTTCTCCCCGACGTGGTACTGACCCCACCCGACCCGCAGGTGACCACCGTGTCACTCGCGCCGGCCGCCCCGCTGCAGGCGGCGGTGGGCAGCGTCGTGGGGCAGGGGGCCGAGACCCGGCAGGCGCTGCTCCTCTTCCCCGAAGGGGTGGCGGCGGAGATGGTGCTCCCCGGCGGCAACCAGCCGCTCACGAGCTTGAACGTCCGCACCACGGAGTACACGGTAGGCGCGCAGGGCCCGGCGGCGATGCCGGGAGAGCTTCCACCCACCAGCGCTTACACCTACGCCGTGGAGCTGAGCGCCGACGAGGCGCTGGCAGCCGGGGCGAGCCGGGTCCAATTCTCGGCTCCCCTGCCGTTCTATGTCGAGAACTTCCTCGGCTTCCCGGTCGGGATGAGCGTGCCGCTCGGGAGCTACGATCTCGCCACGGCGCGCTGGGTGCCGGCCGAGAACGGCCGGGTCCTGCGGGTGGTGAGCACCACGGGAGGCGTGGCCACGCTGGATGCCGACGGGGACGGCGATGCCGATGCGAGCGACGAGCCGATCCTCACCACCCTCGGGGTGACGACCAGTGAGCGTCAGGCACTGGCCCAGCGCTACATCCCGGGGCAGACCCTGTGGCGCCTGGCGCTGACGTTCTTTTCGCGCTGGGATGCGAACTGGCCCGGCGGCGCCCCCAACGACGCCACCCCGCCCAACGGCGGGCTCCCGAGCGGCACCAACGAGCGCGAGCAGCTCGATGCGCCGGATCTCTCCTCGAACGGAGCCCTCGCCTTCCAGACCCAGACGCTCCGACAGACCGCCGACCTCGCCGGCACGCCGTTCACGCTTCACTACGAGAGCGACCGCCAGCTCGACCGCGCCACGCGCAACACGCTGACCATTCCGCTCAGCGCCGCCACCGTGCCCGCCTCGCTGCGGCGGATCGAGCTGGACATCCAGGTCGCCGGGCGGCACGTTCTCGAGACCTTCCCGCCACTGCCGAACCAGACCACCACCTTCACCTGGGACGGGCAGGACGCCTACGGCCGGGTGCTGCAGGGCTGGCAGTCGGTGACGGTCGAGGTGCGGTTTGTGTACCCGCGGCTCTACAATCAGCCGGCGCAGGACCCCAAGGCCTTTGCGCTGGCCTCCGGGGTGGCCATCGGCGGGTTCAGCAACACCCGGGCGGAGATCACCAGCGGCGTGCGCTTCGACGGTCTCATCGGCGGCTGGGATGCCAAAGAGGAGGGGCTCGGCGGCTGGAGTCTGGATGTGCACCGGGCCTATGACCCGATCCGCGCTACGCTCAACGGCGGCGACGGCACGCAGCGCACCGGCGGGCAGGTGGAGCCGGTGATCCAGACGGTGATCGGGGGCGGGAGCGTGTGGCCGATCGTGGAGGGGGTCACCAAGGGCACCCAGGTGAGTCTGGTCGAGCCGCAGGGGGTGGCGGTCGGGCCCGACGGGGCGGTGTACGTGGCGGACCTGAACGTCACCCGGCGCCGCGTGCTGCGGCTGAACGCCAACGGCACCCTCACCACGGTCGCCGGCGGCGGCAGCTCCACCGCCAGCGGCATTCCCGCCACGCAAGCCGTCCTGGCCGGTCCCTCGGCGCTGGCCTTGGGCCCCGACGGGAGTTTGTACCTCAGCGAATACGAGGGGCACCGGGTGCGCCGGGTTGATCTGCAGACGGGGATCATCACCACCGTGGCCGGCACCGGGGTGCAGTGTTCGTCGAACTGCGGGATTGGCGGACCGGCCACCGTGGCCAAGCTCAACCGGCCCTCGGGGCTCGCCGTGGGGCGCGACGGCACGCTCTACATCGCCGACTCGACCTCGCAGGTGCTGGCGGTGGGGCCTGACGGCCTCATTCGCCGGATGGCGGGTGGTGGCCCGGGGTCCACGTACTACATCGTCACCGATGGGCTCCCGGCCACGCAGGCGAACTTCTTCAACGGGAGCGTGGATCTCGCGCTGGCGGCGGACGGCACGCTCTACCTGACCGGCGGCTATCAGCGAGTGCGCCGCGTGAGCCCGGATGGGCGGGTGTACACGGTGGCGGGAACGGGCACCTTCAACGATACGGGCGACGGGCTGTCGGCGACCCAGGCGACGGTGAATGCCCCGTCGGGACTGGCGCTGGATGCCGAGGGGGGCCTTTTCATCGTCGACGCGCAGAGTGCGCAGCGGGTGCGCCGGGTGAGCCCGGAGGGGATCATGACGGCGGTGGTGAGCCAGCGGGGCAACGGCGCCGGCTTCACCGGCGAGCGCGGCCCGGCGCCGGCCGCCAAGCTCAACTCCCCCTACCGGGCCGCCGTGGCCCCCGACGGGAGCCTCTACGTGAGCGACACCAACAACGGCCGCATCCGCAAGGTGACCTCGCCGCTGCCCGGCTTCGCCGCCCTGGGCGACATCGTGCTCGCCTCCCGGGACGGGCGCGAGGTGTACGTCTTCACCAGCCGCGGTAAGCACCGGCGTACCATCGATGCGCTCACCGCGGTGGTGAAGTATGAGTTCGGCTACGACCCCGAGGGCCGGCTGGCGAGTGTCACCGATGCCGACGGCAACACCACGCAGATCACCCGCAACCAAAACCAGGTGACCCTCACCGGCCCCTACGGCCAGACCACCACCCTCACGCTGGATGCGAACGGTTACGTCGAGTCGATCACCAACCCGAATAACGAGACCACGCAGTTCAGCTTCGGCAACCAGGGCCTCCTCACCGCCATCACCGATCCCAACACCAACACGACCAGCTTTACCTACGACGCGACCGGCCGGCTCACGGCGGCGACGTATCCGCCGGGAAGCGGCAGCGATACGCTCACGCGAACGAACGTCCCGGTCCCGAACGGCAGCGGCTATCAGGTCACACACACCACCGGCGAAGGCGTCGAGACCGGGTATCAGGTCGAGTTCCTGCCTACGGGCGACGAGCGGCGGACGACGTTGCTGCCCGACGGGACCCAGCAGGTGCGCCTGATCAAGATCGACGGCAGCGAGCAGAGCACCCAGGCAACCGGGGTGGTACAGACGCTCAAAGAAAGTCCCGACCCGCGCTTCGGCATGCAGGCCCCGGTGGACCAGACGGCCACGGTGACCACGCCGGTTGATCACCTGACCGCCACGGTCACCGAATCCCGCACGGCCACGCTCAGCGACCCGACCAACCCGCTCAGCCTCACCACTCGCACCGAGACCGTGACCGTGAACGGCCGGACCGTCACCCGCACGTACAATGCTGCTACCCGCACGTACACGGATACCTCGCCAGCCGGGCGGCAGACCACGACCGTCCTCGATGGCGACGGCCGCCCGATCCAGCAGCAGGTCAGCAACCTGACGGCTACGACGTTCGCCTACGACGGCAATGGCCGCCTGACTGGCGTGGCGCAGGGCAGCCGTACGAACACGATCGCCTACGACACGGCCGGCAACGTGGCATCGGTCACCGACAGTGCTAACCGCACGGTGAGCTTTGCGTACGACGGCGCCGGCCGGGTCACCGCGCAGACCCTCCCCGATCTGCGGACGATCGGGCTGACTTATGATAATAAGGGCAACGTGACCGCGATCACCCCAGCGGGCCGCCCGGCGCACGAGTTCGGGTACTCCCCGACGAGCCTGCCGCTCATCTACGCGCCACCGAATGTCACCCCGCCACTGGCCGACCCGCGCACCTTCTACGAGTACAATCTCAGCGGGCAGCTCAGCCGCATCCATCGACCAGACGGGCAAACCCTCTTCCTCGATTACGATCCGGTCACCGGCAACCTGAGCGCCGAAGTGTGGCCCACGGGCCAGCGCAACTTCACCTACGACCAGGACACCGGGAACTTGGAGTTGGCGACCTTCCCGGGCGGCACGCTCACATATGCATACGACGGAAGCTTGCTGAAGAGCGAGACCTGGGTGGGGGCCGTCAGCGGCAGCGTGAGCCGCACCTACGACAACAACTTCCGCCCGATCGCGCAGAGCGTCAACGACGCGAACCCGGTGAGCTTCGGCTACGACGCCGACGATCTGTTGACGGGTGCCGGCGCACTGACGCTGACGCGCAGCCCGCAGACGGGGCTCCTCACGGGCACCACGCTCAACGCCGTCACCGACACGCTCGGCTATAACAGCTTCGGCGAGATCACCAGCTACAACGCCAGCGTGAGCGGCAGCCCGGTCTTCAGCGTCACGTACGCGCGCGATGCCCTCGGGCGTATCTCGGCTAAGACGGAGACCATCCAGGGCGTCACCGGCACGTATGCCTACACCTACGACCCGGCTGGCCGCCTCACCGACGTGACGACGAACGGCAGCGCCACCGCGCATTACGACTATGATCCCAACGGCAATCGAGTCGGCGGCTTCAATCAAGCCAGCGGCACCCTGCTGAACGCGACCTACGACAACCAGGACCGTCTTGTCTCGGCGCAATCGACGCTCCTGGGGACGCAGTCGTGGACATATACGGCGAACGGGGAACTCCTGAGCAAGACCGATGCGTCGGGCACCACCACCTACACCTACGACCTCCTTGGCAGCCTGACGCACGTGGCGCGCCCCAACGCGGACCCGATCGACTACGTCATCGACGCCCGTGACCGGCGGATCGGGAAGAAGGTAAGCAGCACGCTCGTCCAGGGCCTGCTGTACGACGGGCAGCTCACTCCGGTGGCCGAGCTCGATGGCAGCGGCAACGTGATCGGCCGCTTCGTCTATGGCTCCAAGGCCAACGTGCCCGACTATGTTATCCGCGGCACGACCACGTATCGGATCATCGCCGACCACCTCGGCAGCCCGCGGCTGGTGATCGACGCCGGCAGCGGAGTCGTCGTTCAGCGGACTGACTACGATGAGTTCGGGAATATCGTATTCGAGAACGTTGCGCCAGGATTTCAGCGACTGCCGTTCGGGTTCGCCGGCGGCTTGTACGATCCCGACAGTGGGTTGGTCCGCTTCGGGGCGCGGGACTACGATACCGAGACCGGGCGGTGGACCGCCAAAGATCCCATTGGATTCGGAGGCGACGATACCAACCTGTACGGCTACGCGCTCGGCGATCCGGTCAACCGACTCGATGTCGACGGGCGGACCACTCTCCTCAGTATGGGAGCATCGACCGTCACGCTGGGCACGCTGATCAAGGCGCCCAGCACGTGGTTCTCGATCTTCCTGGCGTACAGGTACTATACACGCGTTTGGCGTCCGATTGTGCTGCCGCAGATTGATGCCGCGTGTCAAGATCTGCGTGCGCAGCGAAATGATGAGGACGTCGTTCGAGTTAACATCCCATCTCCGGTTATCTCAGTACCCCTGTTCCAGGTCGAGGTCCGGTGGGTCTGGGACAGCATCTGCGACTATAACGTTGTCCTGGGCGGAATGCGCCCTGGAAGCACTCTATGAGGCGTCAGCTGCGCTGTGTGCGCTACCTGAATGACGGCAAGATGAACGGGGGCGTTGGTCTAACAAATCGCGGTAGGACAGACGCGATTCTCATTGTCTTCATTCTCTTACTTGTTTTCTCATTCACATGCTCCAGGTGCTTGAGTCGAACACGTCACCCAGATGCCGAAGCGCCGCGAACGACTCACAGCGAAGCAGACGTTGGCTCTCCTCCTGATACCCCCCGCGAAGAGTTAAAGGGGACGCAGCGAACGGTTCGGAACATTCGCTTCCGACTCTGGGTGGGTGCACCTGGCGCGCACAAAGAGGCGCGCCCCGGCAGGGCGTTCGCTGGCCACAGGGAAGCTGAGGGACGATGGTACGTTTGGGGCGCTTCTCGCCTTCCGGAACAAGGGGGGGCGATAGTGCTCCCGGTGCACATGTGCCCGGCCAGGAGGTGAGCGCGTGAAAGCACCAAGCCAAGTACTTGAAATGACGACACGATGAGCCTTCCAAGGACGCGGTTTGGCGGCTTGGAGCCGCATTGTCGACCTCGGAATTGCCGACTTGAGCATAGAAACCCTCAGACGCAGTGGCGCTGAAGCTCCGCCGGGGGCGACTGTGCACTGCTCGGTGCCGCTGCCCTTCTACGTCGAGAACTTCCTCGGCTTCCCGGTCGGGATGAGCGTGCCGCTCGGGAGCTACGATCTCGCTGCGGCGCGCTGGGTGCCGACCCCCAACGGCCGGGTGCTGCGGGTGGTGAACACCACGGCCGCTGGCCGGAAACGTTGTAAGAAGTGCTCCAACTCTCGGAGATTCGAATCAGTTCTTACGACGTCTCCCTGCTCCTAACCGCGGCAACCGAACTCTAAGCTCTCGACTCTGAACTGTTAACTGACCCCCATGCCCAACCAAACCGACATCTGGGTCGTCGCCGAGGTGGACGACGACCGGCTGAAGGAGGTGACCACGGAGGCGCTCTGCGACGCGCGTGAGCAGGCTGATCGGATCGGTGGCACGGTCACGGTGGTCGTCTGCGGACCGGCTGGAGACGACGTCGTGTCGCACCTCGGGAAGTACGGCGCCGATCGGCTGCTGTGCGCGGCCGGTAGCGCCGCACAGGCGCGTTCGGCGGAACGCTGCGCCGCCGTGCTCGGTCTGGCGCTCGCGCGGGAGACGCCGCGGCTGGTTCTTTTTGGGGCGACGCCGCTCGGCCGTGACATCGCGTGCCGCGTGGCGGCGGCGCGAAATCTCGCCTTGGCGAACGACTGCAACTGGGTGCGCCTCTCTCCCGACGGTGACATCGAAGCGGCGCGGATCGTGTACGGGGGCAAGCTGTATGCGCGCGTGCGTCTCAGCTCGACGCCGGCCCTGGCGAGTCTGCGGCCCGGGGCGGCCGGTGTGGGTCGGCCGGGGGCGCGACAGGCGAAGGTGGAGCAGCTGCCTTCGTTGGACAGCGTGCCGGCGCGCGTCGAGCAAGTGGCGTTTGCCAAAGCCGATCCGCGCACCGTCGACATCAGCGAGGCTGACCGAATCGTTGCCGTCGGCCGCGGCATCGGCGGACAGGAGCGCCTCGAGCAGTACCAACGCCTCGCGGACCGGCTCGGCGCGGGGCTGGCGGCGACGCGGCCTCTGGTCGACGCAGGCTGGCTGCCGTTCGCGCGCCAGGTCGGGCAGACGGGACGGGTCGTGGCGCCGCGGTTGTACGTGGCGGCCGGGATCTCCGGCGCCAGCCAGCACACGCTGGGGATGAAGTCGTCGGAGTGCGTCGTGGCCATCAACCGCGACAAGGGAGCCGAGATCTTCAAGCTCGCCAATTTGAAAGTGCTCGCCGATCTCGAGACGCTGATGCCCGAGCTGCTGAAGCGACTCGACGCGAGGGGGGAGTGCGGGTGACGATGCGGATCGCCGTGTGCGTCAAGCAGGTCCTCGACACGACGCTGCCGCTGCGCGTGACGGATGGCGTCGTCCACCAGGTGGCTCGCCGGCCGATCGCGCACCTGGGGCTCGCGGACTGCGCCGCACTGGAGATGGCGCTGGCGCTGCGGGCACGCGTCGGTGGCACGGTGACGGCAGTGAGCGCCGGTGCGGCGGAGGCGGTCGACGCACTGCGCTTCTGCCTCGCCCGCGGTGTCGATCGAGCCCTGCACGTCCAGCGCGCAAACGAACTCGATCCGGTCGGTGCGGGTCGTGCGGTGGTGTGCGCACTTGCCGCGGCGCCAGTCGACCTCGTCACGAGCGGCGCCGCGAGCGGCGACGGCGCCTCGGGCCTCTTCCCGGCAGTCGTGGCGGCCGCGCTCGGCTGGCCCCTGGTCACCGGCGTTGCTGCCGTGGCCGTGGAGAACGCGGATGCAGAGCAGGCCGACCAATGGCTCACCGTGGAACGACGCCTGGAGCGGGGCGATCGGGAAACCGTCCGCTGTCCGCTGCCGGCGGTGCTGGCAGCCGACGGCGCGGGCGTGGAGATTCCCTATCTCGCGTTGCGGGCCATCCGCCGCGCGGCGCGACTGCCGATCGAGCAAGTTTCACAAGAGGGTAGCGACGCGGCGGGGTGCGAACTCCTCGCCCTCGAAGCGCCGCGGCCGCGGCCGAAGCGCACGAGCGGACCAGCCGCGGGAGCCTCGGCGATGGACCGGCTGAGCCATCTGCTCAGCGGCGGCGTGCAGCGGAAGCAGAGCGGCGAGTTCGTCGAAGGAACCCCGAGCGCGGTCGCCGCCGAGATCGTACGCTTCCTCGAGCAGCGGGGCTTCCTCCGCTCCGGAGGGAACAATGGCTGACTTCGATTACCTCTTCTCGCCGATCACCATCGGCACGATGACCGTGCCGAACCGCATTGCCGAGACGACCTACTCGATCAACGCCGGACGCAGCGACGGATTGCCGGACCGTGCCTTCACGGAGCATCACCTGCAGAAGGCGCGCGGCGGCGTCGGATGGATCGGCAACCAGACGTGGTTGCTCCCGACCCCGCTGCCGCCCGGCAGAGGCGACGAGGTCGTCGCCGGCGCCGCGGCAATGCGCTTTGCCGTCTACGAGCATGCCCAGTTCGTCGAGCGGGTGAAGTCGTTCACCGACGCCATCCACCAGCACGGCGCGGTCTGCGTCATGCAGCTCACTCACCTGCAATCGTTGATGTGCCCCTCCTCGGTGCCGATTGCGTTGCTGTACGACCACGTGCCCCATGCGCTCGACGAGGACGAGATCCAGTTCGTCCTCGACACGTACTGGAAGGCCGCGGAGCGGTTCCACGCCGCCGGGGCAGACGCGGTGGAGATCCACTGCGCCCACGAGACCCTGCCGCAATGGTTCCTGTCTCCGTTCACCAACCAGCGCAGCGACCACTGGGGCGGATCGCTGGAGAATCGGGTGCGTTTCGTGATCGAGGCGGTGCGGCGCGTTCGGGAGCACGTCCCGCGAACACTGAACGTCGGCTTGCGCGTGTGCGCCGACGAGTACAAGGAGGGCGGCTACGCCGTGGAGGACATGAAGGAGATGCTCCGCGTGATCTGTGCTGCCGTCCCGCTCGACTTCCTGAGCGTCGACGTCGGCTCGCCCTGGGGCATGCCGAGCTACGTGCCGCCGATGCAGTATCCGCTGGCCGCGTTCTCGTACGCCGCCGCGGAGATCCGCCAGGCCGTCGAGCTGCCGGTCATCTACGCCGGCCGCGTCAACGATCCCGTGCTGGCGGAGCGTCTGCTCGCGGAAGGGCAGGCCGATCTGATCGGCATGACCCGCGCCTCGATTGCGGATCCGGAATTTCCGCGTAAGACCCGCCAGGGGCACCTCGACCAGATCCGCAAGTGCATCGGCTGCAACACCTGCATCGGGCAGATGATCCACGAGGAGCGCAAGACGCCGACCTGCGCGGTGAACCCGGCGATCGGACGCGAGCGGGTGTGGGCGTCGATCGAGCGGGCAATCTCCGCGAAACGGGTGATCGTCGTCGGCGGCGGGCCGAGCGGGCTCGAGGCGGCGCGCGTCGCCGCCATGCGCGGCCACAAGGTGATCGTGCTGGAGCGGAATGCCGAGATTGGCGGGCAGTTGCTCATCGCGGCGCGGGCGCCCCGGCGCGAGGGATTCCTCGACTTCGCGCGTTACGAAGAGTTCCAGATGCGCGAGCTTGGCGTTGAGGTCCGGCTCAACGCCACCGCCACGGCCGAGAGCGTGCTCGCCCTGGAGCCAGATGCGGTGGTCATTGCCACCGGATCCGTGCCGCGCCCGTTGGAGGTCCCGGGCGTCGATCAGCCCAACGTCGTGCAGGCCTGGGACGTGCTCACCGGCACCGCGACGGTCGGCGAGCGCGTCGTGATCGTCTCCGAGGACGACGGCATGGAAACCCCCAGTGTCGCCGATTTCCTCGCAACCCAGGGCAAGCAGGTGGAGATCCTGCACAAGTGGCTGATGATCGGCAGTCGGATCGAGCGCTACACGACGGGCATCGTCTTCTACTGGCTGTTCAAGAACGGCGTCGTGATCAGCCCCTCGACGCGTGTCCGGGCGATCGAGGGTGACACCGTCGTCGCGTACAACGCGCACACCGGCGAGGAGCGCCGGATCGAGCGCGTCGACACCGTCGTCCTCTCGCTCGGCAGTCGTCCCGACAGCCAGCTTGGCACGGCCCTCAAGGGGAAGGTGAAGGAACTCTACCTCGTCGGCTCCGCCTTCGCGCCGCGGCGCCTCGCGGAGGCGACGCAGCATGGAGCGGAAGTGGGAAGGCGGCTGTAGGTGCTTACGGAGAAGATCTTGAACGGCAGAAACAAGAAGACGGAAAACCGGAAACCGAAAACCGGAGACCGGAAACGCGTCAATTGTACAGTTTCGAATCTTCGGTTTCCGGTTTCCTGTTCTTCATTCGTGGCCATTCTGGTTGCGGCTCTACCGGGTTAACGTGGAGAGACACCGAAATGGCGAAGCTACAACATCTGTTCAGCCCCATCCGCATCGGCACCATGGAATTGCGCAACCGGATCGTCATGCCGGCCATGGGGACCGGCCTCGGCCAGCGCGATGGCAGCCCGTCCGATGCCGCGATCGGCTACTACGCCGCGCGAGCACAGGGCGGGGCAGGGCTCATCATCACCGAGATCGCCACCGTCCACGCGTCGTCGAAGACCCCTGGTGTGCTGGCCATCGATGACGACCGCCTCATTCCCCGTTGGCGGGAGCTGGCGAACGCAGTGCATGCCGGCGGCGCTAAGGTCTGGCCCCAGCTCGCGCATCAAGGGCGGCAGCTACCGCCGGTTGCGAGGAAGATCCAGCCGATCGCGGCGTCGCCCATCCCCTGCCCGATGATGAAGCGGATGCCGAGGGAGATGACGCGGGACGACATCGAGACGATCGTGGAGTCCTTCGGTGAGGCCGCCCGGCGAGCCCAGGAGGCGGGTCTCGACGGCGTCGAGCTCCACGGCGCGCACGGCTATCTCATCTGCAACTTCATCTCGCCCCTTTCCAACAAGCGCACCGACGAGTACGGCGGCTCGATCATGAATCGGCTGAGGTTTCCTCTGGAGATCCTCGCCCGGATTCGCGCGAAAAGCGGTAATGACTTCCCGGTGGGTATCCGGCTGTCCTGCACCGAGCTGACGGACGGAGGGCTCACCACCGAAGAGGTGGAGATCATGTGCCCCGTCCTGGCCGAAGCGGGGTTCGATGCGATCAGCATCAGCCGCGCCAACTACGGAACCTTCCGTTGGATCATCCCACCGGCGGGAACCCCCCCGGCTCTGCTCGCGCCCTACGCGGCGCGGATCAAGAAGCTGGTCTCCGTTCCGGTGATGGTCGCCCACCGCATACACGATCCGTTTGTTGCCGAGCACGTCATCGCCCAAAGGCAGGCGGACCTCGTGTGCATGGGCCGCGCCCTCATCGCCGACCCGGACCTGCCGAACAAGGCGGCCGCTGGGCAGTTCGAGGACATCATCCCCTGCATCGCCTGCAACCAGGGCTGTCTGGGCAGGATGTTCGTCGATCACCGGCATCTGAGCTGTACCCTCAACCGCACCGTCGGCGAAGAGAAGGAGATGGTGCTGGTCCCGACGCAGACACCCAGGAAGGTATTGGTAGCCGGCGGTGGCCCCGGCGGGTTGGAAGCGGCGCGCGTCGCTGCGCTGCGCGGCCACCGCGTCACCCTCTACGAGAAGTCGGATCGGGTTGGCGGCCAGTTCAACTTCGCCTTCATCCCTCCAACGAAGCAGGAGTTCGTCAAGCTGGTCCAGTACCTGTACAACCAGGTCAGGAAGGCGGGAGTCACGGTGGAGCTGGGCCAGGAGGTCACCGCCGAGTTGATCGGCGAGGTCAGGCCCGATGTCGTGATCGTGGCGACCGGGGCCATCCCGATCATCCCCTCGGGTATCCCTGGGACGGACAAGCCGGGCGTGGTCATGGCCAACGACGTCCTCTGCGGCAAGGCGACCATCGGCGACAAGGTCGTCATCATCGGTGCGGGCGAGGTCGGTTGCGAAACCGCCGACTTCGCCGGCGAACGCGGCGCCAAGCGGATCAGCATCGTCGAAATGCTCGACGACGTGGCGACGGGCATGGTCCCGTGGAGCAGGGAGTTTCTGATGGAAAGGCTGAAGGGACACGGTGTCCGCATCCTGACCTCGACCACGGTCAGGGAAATCCTTGACGACGGGGTCGTGTTCAGCCGAAACGGCAGTGAGGAGTCCATTCGCGGTGTCGACACGGTTGTCTTGGCGCTGGGCGCGAAACCGGTCAACGACCTCGCGGAGAAAGTGAAGGGCGTGGTCTCCGAGGTGTACGTCATTGGAGATGCCAAGGATCCCCGCCGAGCCATCGAGGCGATACACGAAGCGTACGAGGTCGCACGAGAGATCTAGTCGGGCCCCCACCCTCACCCTCCCCCGCTGCCGGAATCGGCAGCGGGGGAGGGAGCGGGGAGGGGGCGAACGCGAAAGCGAGGAGATGTCATGGCCGACGACCAGTCCTACATTCAGGAGCGGGCACTGCGCCGGATCGACCCGGCGCTGGTGGATCAGTTCGGTGATCCCAACAAGCATCCGGAGTGTCAGCTCACCCGGGAACAGGTCGATCAGGTGTTGCAGGCCGGGCGCGAGATGTTCATCGCCCACCTTGCCAAAGACGGCTTCCCAATCGTCACCGTACACGTCTACTGCCTGATCGATGGCGAGATGTGGAGCACGACGGTCAAGGGGCGGGTGAAGGCCGCTGCGTTTCTCCGCGACCCGCGCACGTCGATCTGCATTTCGACGACGGGCCTCAACGTCCCCTTCGGAGGCGGCATCAGCATCAAGGCGCGCGCCGAGATCGTCGAGGATCGGGCGATCGTCGAGCGCGTGTGCCGCGAGCACGCGATTCGCTACTACTCGAGCGCGACCGCGCAGGAGCTGTTCTTCCGCTCGCTCTTCACCCCCAACCGGGTGGCGCTGCGCTTCGACATCGAGAAGGTCATCAGCTGGGCGAACATCGGCGTACGGCGGAGCTGATGCAACGAGTTTGGCAAGGGCTTTGCCCGCAAATTCGAGAGATCTCCAACTTGTCATTCCCGCGGAAGAGACTGCTCGGAAAATGGAGTCGTCAATCACCTACTCATCGTCGTTCCCGCGAACGCGGGAACCCAGGTGGGGCGGGGTCTGGACCTCCGCTTCCGCGGGCGTGACGAGTGGAAGGATTTTCATGGTACAGGGTGAGCCGCAGGTTCATGATTACTGTCGAAAAACGGTGGCGACATGACGAGCGGACGACCGCAAAGCGCCTGCCGTCGCGGCCTCGGCGTAGCCGCGGGGCTTGTCCCCGCTTGCGTTCGTCGCGAACAGCGGCCACGAGGGCCGCGGCTGCACCGGGTATGACGGTGTTGGGTCGCTGCCGTCTCTCATCGCTCACGGTTTTTGGGCAGAGCTCTCAACAGGTGCGGTGCGCGAAGCGCGGCGGGTCCCTTCGTCCATGGATCTGAGCTATTCACCCGAAGACGAGGCCTTCCGCGCCCGCGTGACCGCGTGGTTGAACGAGCACCTCGCCGAGGCCAAGCGGGCCCCGCGCGGCCCGGTCGAGGCGCTCCGCCACGCGAAGGCCTGGCAGCGGAAGATGTACGAGGCGGGCTTCGTCGGACTCGCCTGGCCGACGGCCTACGGTGGTCACGACGCGTCGATCACCCAACAGGTCATTCTGAACGAGGAGCTGACCCGCGCCGGTGCGCCGCCGCTCGTGAACAGTGTCGGCGTCAGTATCCTCGGGCCGGCGCTGATCCAGCACGGCAGCGAGGAACAGAAGCGGCGCTTTCTGCCCAGGATTCTCACAGCGGAGGAGATCTGGTGCCAGGGCTTCTCCGAGCCGAACGCCGGCTCTGATCTTGCCGCGCTGCGGACGCGGGCGGTGGACGACGGCGACGCATTCGTGGTCAACGGCCAGAAAGTGTGGACCAGCCTCGGCCCGATCGCCGATTGGTGCTTTCTGCTGGTGCGCACCGACGCGGAGGCGCCGAAGCAGCAGGGGATCAGCTACCTGCTGATGGACATGAAGTCCGCCGGCGTGACGGTGAAGTCGATCCGGCAGATCACCGGGAAGAGCCATTTCAGCGAGCTGTTCCTGGAGGACGTTCGCATTCCGAAGGCGAACCTCGTCGGCCAGAAGAACGGCGGCTGGGAGATTGCGAAGGCGACGCTCTCGTTTGAACGCTCCGGGCTCGCCGGAATCGTGGAGCTCGAACGCCACCTGCGGGGCCTGCGTGCGCTCGCCGCCGCGGCGGGACGGTTGGGTGATCCCGTGGTTCGACAGCGCCTGGCGCAGTTGATGATCGAAACGGAGGCGCTCAAGTACACCGGGTATCGCGTGCTGACCCAGCAGCTGCGGGGAACGCCTGCTGGACCTGAATCGGCCGTTGGCAAGCTGCTCGCGTCGGAGCTGCGGCAACGGATGATGGATGTGGCGATGGAGATTGAAGGACCGTTTGCGATCCTGGGGCGGGGCAACGAGCGGGCGCTCGCCCGGGGTCGCTGGCAGGGTCTGTACCTCGACGCCCGCGCCTACACGATCGGCGGCGGCACCTCCGAGGTCATGCGCAACATCATCGCGGAGCGCGCGCTGGGGTTGCCGAGGAGTGGCGCACCGTAGGAGAGGGGAGGAGCCCAAGGTGACGACGACGATCCAAGCCATCGACATCATGAACCATCCGCCCGAGGCGCAGCGCGATCTGGGGCAGAACCCGTTTCAGTTCGAGGAGTTCAAGATCATGCTGCGCACGACGTTCAAGGGCATGCGGCGGGCGCGGAAGCCGGCGGACGAGGCCGAGAAGGCAGCGGGGGCGGACAAGAAGGCGGTGGCGAGCGCTTTGATGGGCCATGCCAACGTGGCCGAGCTCGTCGCCGACATGGACCGGCTGGGGTACTCGCACATCGTCATCACCGCGACGAAGATGTGGTCGTACCACTACCACCACCGGCTCATCCTCGATTTCAGCATCGACGACGTGGGCCGGCTGGTGGCGGAATCGGGGGGGCGCATCATCGGCGCGGCGGGGTACAATCCCTTTCGCATCGAGGAGAGTCTGCGCGACGTCGAGCGCGGCGTGCGCGAATACGGATTCAGGTACGTGTGGTTCCATCCGTTGTCGTTCGGCCTGGCGCCGAACGATCGGCGTTTTTATCCGCTCTACGGCAAGTGCAACGAGCTCGACATCGCCGTCGGCATGCAGGTCGGGCACTCGGCCGAGGTGCTGCCGTCGGATGTGGGCCGACCGATGCTCGCGGATGACGTCGCCATCGACTTCCCCAACCTGCGCATCAACCTCTCGCACACCGGGTGGCCGTGGGTCGACGAGTGGTGCTCGATGCTGTGGCGGCACCCGAACGTGTACGGGGACATCTCTGCGTACTACCCGCACGCCCTCGACGAGCGTCAGGTGAAGTTCATGGACAGCTCCCGCGGCCGCGACAAGGTCCTTTTCGGCACGAACGGCCTCGGCCTCGCGGCGTGCATCGAGCAGTTCAGGGCGCTACCGATCCGCGATGAGACCAAGCAGCGCGTGCTGCGCGACAACGCCGTGGAGTTCCTGAAGTTGTCGTAGGGCGGCCCGGATTTTTCAGCCTCGCCTCCCCTGTTGCCGTTTCCGGCAACGGGGGAGGGTCAGGGAGGGGGCCGGGTGTCGCTGAATCTACCGCTCTCTGAGACAGGACACTACGGTGGACAGCCGTTGAGTGCGCTGTCCACGCCCGCGACGAGCTCGTCGACGGTGACGACCTGGTTGCCGCTGCCGTCGATCGCCGGGCAGGCCGACGGCGGAGCGGTGCCGAGTGCCATGTTCACTGCCTGGATCAGCTCATTGATGGCCACGGTGCGGTCGTCGTTGCAGTCACCGGCGCACGGAATCGGGGTCATGGTTGGGGTCTGGGTCGGCGTCGGCGTTTCCGTTGGGGTGTCCGTCACCGTGGGCGTTGCTGTTTCCGTTGGCGTCTCGGTCGGTGTGCCGGTTCGGGTCGGCAGCGGCGCCTCGGGGTCGATCACCAGTTCGCCGCTGCTTCCCACGACGTTGAGAAGCAGCCCGCCGTCGACATCGGCGGCCAGGATGCGGTGCAGGGTCAGCTCCGTGGTGCCGGATGCAGCGTCTTCCCGGGTTTGCAGCCCGCAGCGCACCACCGGGCCGTTGCCCACGAGCTCAATGGGAGCCTGCGTGTCGGCGATCACGAAACGAAACGTTCCCACTTCGACGAGCGGTGTGACCTGAAAGCTCTGGCTCGTGAGCCGCGGGTCGGGGCCGCACCCCTGCGGGACGGTCGCCAGGTCGAACACGTCGCCGTCGAGGGTCAGGTCGAACCTGAGATCGGCGACCCGGCTCATCTCCTCCTCGAGCTCGATCGCAACACCAGCGACGCTTCCGGGCCGCACCGGCCCTCCCGCGACGACGCGTACCTCGACGAGCGGCCCCGGTGTCCGCGTCTTCGTTGGCGTGTTCGTGGGTCTCACGGGAGTCGGCGTTGGGGTGGCCGTCGGTGTCCCGGTCTCGGTAATCGTCGGTGTCGGTCCGGTCACGTCGATCGCCCCGTCGATGCCTTCCGCTGGAGTGTCAGGGTCACTGTTCACGATCGGTGCCACGATTCGCAAGGGATAGCTTCTCGTCGGCGCCTGCGTATCGACGATGAAGTTGCATGTGTACAGGACCCCGTCAGAGAACGCTTCGGTGCTGCCCATGAACGCCTGCAGGCTGATACAGGTCTCCTGTCGCGGATCGTCCTCCGGAAAGCGCTGCGAGCAGTCGGCGTCGTTCCGGCAGCGGACCGTACAGCGAAAGTCGACCCGGCCCTCCTCGATTGGCATCTGCACGCTGCAATCGGGAGTGCCGTCGATCTCGCGAACCGGCGTCAGTTGGTCGAACTCGATCATGTTCCGAACGATCGTGATCTTGAGGCCTGCGGTGGCAAGCGTGACTTGCACCGGGACGGTGTCGCCTGCCGCGGCGGGGATCGTGGGAATCGACAGCGACACGGCCGACGCAGCCGACGGTAGAACGAGCAGCAGCACGAGCAGCGGGTGGATCCGACGCATTCGACAAACTTCCTCCAAAGCCAGTCCTCTTATCTGATCGGAACCCGAACGTTAAACGCACCAGTGCAGTCGAAGACGCAGAGCCCGCAACGTCCGCGCGCCTCGTCCAGCCATCCCTCCGAGCAACCGGGGTTTGTAGGCGCAGGCTTCAGCCCAATGCCAGTAAGTAAAGGGCACCGCGCTGCCGAGCGGGTTCAAATCCCCCCGCCGCTGGCGCGGCGACCCCCTTTTTCAAAGAGGGTGATGTGGCCAGAAAGGACCAACAAGTTTGCCCCCTTGGCCAAGGGGGCAAACTTGTTGGTCGTTCTAGCTGCGGCTGGGTGCGTCCGGCGCGATGTTCCGCGAGGGTGACGGTCAGAAGAGACGCCGGTACTCGATGGCCGGGCAGCGGTCCATCACCACCGTCAGCCCCGCCGCGGTGGCGCGGGCGGCGGCCGCTTCATTGATGACGCCGAGCTGCATCCAGATCACCCGCGCGCCGATGGCGATGGCGTCGTCGACGATCGGTTCCACCTGGTCCGAGCGCCGGAAGATGTCCACCAGGTCGACACGTTCTGGAATGTCGGCCAGCGACGCGTAGCACGCCTGCCCGAGGATCTCGGACACCTGCGGATTTACGGGAATCACGCGGTGCCCCTTGTCGATCAGCAGACGGGCGATGCGGTGGCTGTCGCGCGCCGGATCGGGTGAGCAGCCGACGACGGCGATGGTCATCGGTTGCCGCAGGATGTCGCGGATGACGTTGTCGGGTGGGTTTTCGTGCGGCATTGGCGCTTCCGTTGAGAGTTCAGAGTCGAGAGTTGGACCCGCTCAAGCGACGCGTTTGCGGAAGGCGAGGCTGGCGACGCTGAGCACGACGAGGCCGTAGACGAGGAGGATGGCGGCTTCATCCCACAGCTCGGCCCACCCGACGCCCTTGAGGAAGATCCCGCGGACGATGGTGATGTAGTAGCGCAGCGGAACGGCGTAGGTGAGCCACTGCACCACCGGCGGCATGCTGGCGATGGGGAACATGAAGCCAGAGAAGAACATGTTGGGCAGAATGATGAACTGCCCGGTCATCGAGGCCTGCTGTTGGGTGTTGGAGACGGTCGACGCCAGCAAGCCGAGGCCCAGCGCGGTGAGCATGAAGAGGCCGGAAAACGCAAACAGCAGACCGCTGCTGCCTTGAATCGACACGTTGAACCAGAACGTGCCGGCGAGCACGACGATGATCATGTTGATGTAGCCGAGGCCGACGAAGGGAATGGCTTTGCCCAGGATCAGCTCGAAGGGGCGGATGGGCGTCACGATGAGCTGCTCCATCGTCCCTTGCTCTTTCTCCCGCACGATGGCGACCGCCGTGAGGATGACCAGCGACTCCATCAGCAGCACGCAGATGATCCCCGGCACCATGAACTTGACGCTGCGCAGCTCGGGGTTGAACCAGACGCGCGGTTCGACGGCGACGACGGGATGCGGCACGACACGCGGCGGGCTGTCGCCGCCGGCGAACTGGACGTCCACCGCCTGCGTCAGGGTCACCTGTTCGAGGTACGCCGAAGCGATCGTCGCCGTGTTGGAGTTGGTCCCGTCGATGGCGGCCATCACCGTCGCCGGCTCGTTTCGCTTCAGCCGGGAGGAGAACTCGGGGGGAATCGTCAGGACGATGCGAACCTCGCCGCGATCGAGCAGCCGGTTGACATCCGATATGCGGGAGCAGGGCGCCCGGACGCGAAAGTAGCCGCTGCTTTCGAGTTGCTCGACGTAGGCGCGGCTTTCGGCGGAACGGCTGTAATCGCAGACGGCGATGTCGATGTTGTCGATGTCGGTGGCGACGACGTAGCCGAAGATCAGCAACTCGATGAGGGGCATCAGCAGAATGAGGCCGAACATGCGCCGGTCGCGACTGATCTGGATGACCTCCTTGCGGACCATGTGCCCAATGCGGGAGAGCGACGGATGCATGGGTCACTCGAGTGTGTCGCGGAAGCGGGAGGCGCTGAGCGAGACGATGCCGACGGCAAAGACCACCAGGAGGACCGCTTCCGGCCACAGCACGCTCAACCCAACACCCTTGAGGTAGACGCCACGAATCGCGGTGACGAAGTAGCGGCCGGGAAAGAAGTACGAGAGGAGGCGGAGCGCGATGGGCATGTTCTCGAGCGGGAAGACGAAACCCGACAGCAGGATCGACGGAAACAACGAGATGAACACCGCCGCGATCATCGCGGTCTGCATGTTGTCGGCCAGGGTGGAGACGAACACGCCGAGACCGAGCGAGCAGGTGAGGTAGAGGATGGCGAGAACGGCGAGCTGCAGCAGGCTGCCCTTGATCGGGACGCCGAACACGAGATACCCGGCGGTCATGATGATGGCCAGGTCGACCAGGGCGATAAGCACGTAAGGGACGAGCTTGCCGACGATCATCTCGGTGGGACGAATCGGCGAGACGAGGATCTGCTCCATCGTGCCGCGTTCCTTTTCCTTGACGATGCTCAGCGCGGTCAGGATGGCGCCGACGATCATCATGATCACGGCGATGACGCCTGGCACGATGAAGTTCACGCTCTTGAGCTCGGGGTTGTACCAGACCCGGCTGCGGACCTCGATCGGCGCCGCCAGGCCGGGACCGCTGAGCGCGGCCGAGTAGCGGGCGACCATGGCGAGGACGTACCCCTGCGCGATCGTGGCACTGTTCGAATCGGACCCGTCGATCAGCGCCTGCACGACCGCCGGCTGGCCGCGGTGGATCGATTCGGCGAAGTCTTCGGGGATGATCACCGCCGCGCGGCTGCGGTCGCGGCGCAGGTCGCGGTCGACTTCGCGGTCGTCGCGCGCCCAGCGTACGAGGCGAAAGTAGCCCGAGTGGATCAGTTCGTTGGCCAGCTGCCGGCTCTCGGGGGTCTCGTCGCGGTCGAGAATCGTGAGTGGAACGTTGTCGACATCGTAGCGGATGCCGTAGCCGTACATGATCAGCATGCTGATCGGGTAGAGCAGGGTGAGCATCAGGCTGCGGCGGTCGCGCAGGATGTCGGTGAACTCGCGGCGCATGATGGCGCGAATGCGCCGGAGCGACAGCGCGTGGTGCGTGACTTGTTCCCGCGTCATTGGTCGACGGGAGCCACTCTATCTGCCCGGTGATCCCCCCTCGTTGCCAATTCCGGCAACGGGGGGGGTGAGGGTGGGGGTAATGCTACACATTCGAAGCTTCAATGACCGCGACGAAGGCGTCCTCGAGCGAGGGCTCGATGCGCTCGATACGGTGGACGGTGATGCCCTGCGCGCCGAGGCGGCCGCGGATGGCGGCCGTGGCCGCTGCCTCGTCCGCGGCGACGACGTGGAGCTGCTTGCCGAAGAGCGCCACGCGGCCGACGGGTGGCTCGCGCTTCAGCTCCGCATAGGCCGGCATCAGCGCGCTGCACTCCACCTCGAGCAGCGCCTCGCGCATGTAGCGCGTCTTCAGCGCCGACGGACTCCCCGCGGCGACGACCCTGCCGTTGTAGATCAGGGCGACCTCGTCGCAGTGCTCCGCCTCGTCCATGTAGTGGGTGGTGACGAACACCGTCATGCCGCGCCGGGCGAAGTCGGCGATCATCTCCCAGAAATTGCGGCGCGACGCGGGGTCCACACCCGATGTCGGCTCGTCGAGAAAGAGGATGGGCGGCTCGTGCAGGACGGCGCACCCGAGCGCCAGCCGCTGTCGCCAGCCACCGGCGAGCTCGCTCGTGCGCGACTGCTCGCGGCCGCGCAACCCGGCCATCTGCAGCGCCCAATCGATTCGGCTGGTGCGCTGTTCGCCCTGCACGCTGTAGATGCCGGCGAAGAACTGGAGGTTCTCGAGCACCGTCAGATCCTCGTACAGGGAGAACTTCTGCGACATGTACCCGATGTGCGTCTTGAGCAGCTCGGTCTGCCGCCGGATGTCGAACCCGGCGACGGTGCCCTCGCCACCGCTCGGCTTCAGGATGCCGCACAGCATGCGGATGGTCGTCGACTTGCCGGCGCCGTTCGGACCGAGAAAGCCAAAGATCATGCCCCGGCGGACCCGCAGGTCGATGTGGTCGACCGCGACGAACTCACCGAAGCGGCGCGTGAGACCGCGTACGTCAACAGCGAGCTCGGTCATGCGGGCGTCCCATTCAACCCGACAGAGCCGGACAGAGTTCGGCAGACGGGGAGTGCGCCCGCCAAGATCTTTTCCGCGATGGTCAAAATCTTCTCCGTAGGGGACTAATGTTGGTCGTGATGGGCGAAGGCGAGGAACACGTCTTCGAGCGACGGCTCGCGGACCTGCCAGCTTTCGACGTCGATACCGGCGCCGCGAACCCGCCGCAGGGCGGTGTCGGCGTCGAACTCGGCACGCCGGAACGCCAGGTGCAGGCGCTCGCCGAAGAGGACGGGATGGGCGAGGCCTGGGACCGCTCGCAGTTGCTGCTGCGCCGCGCGGGGGTTGGGGCAGCGCAGGTCGAGTACGACGGTGCCGAGATTCTGCTTGAGCTGATCCGGACTGCCGCAGGCGATCAGCCGGCCGTCGAGGAGGAATCCCACGCGTGCGCAGCGCTCGGCCTCGTCCATGTACGGGGTCGACAACAGGATGGTCGTGCCCTCCTGCAGGAGATCGTAGAGAATCAGCCAGAACTCGCGCCGCGAGATCGGATCGACGCCGATCGTCGGCTCGTCGAGTAAGAGGATGCGCGGCTGGTGCAAAAGGCACGCGCACAGGCTGAGCTTCTGCTTCATCCCGCCCGAGAGATTGGCCGTGAATCGGTCCTGAAACTCGGCGAGGCGGCTGAACTCGAGCAGTCGGGCCACCCGCTTGCGGCGTTCGCCCGGCTGGACGTGCCAGATTTCGGCAACGTAGAAAAGGTTCTCGATCACGCTCAGCGTTTGCGCCAGGCTGAAGCGCTGCGACATGTACCCGATCTTGTGCTTCGCGCCGACGGGATCGGCGACCACGTCGGTGCCGTCGATGTACAGGCGGCCGGCGCTCGGACGGAGCAAGCCGGCCAGGGTGCGCAGAAAGGTCGTCTTTCCCGCGCCGTCGGGGCCGACCAGGCCGAAGAGTTCTCCCCGCTCGACCGAGACCGTGACCTCCTGCAGGGCGCGAACCGCTCCGTAGTCTTTGGAGACACCGATCGCCTCGATCGCCGCGTGCGTCGGAGCGACAGCGTCAACACCCATCAGCAGCGCTCTCCGGACAACTGAGCCTCCTCTCCTGGGGGGGCTGTGGATTTTCGTCGCGGCGATGAGTTCCTGCCTTTGAAAAAGCATGTCCTGAGCTGTGTCGAAGGGGGAGGTGAGGAGGGATTTTGGAATGAATCATTGGAAACAAATCCCCCTCGACCCCCCTTTTTCAAAGGGGGACGCTTCCGTGCCGCTGCGGCAAACGCATTTATCGACACTCCATGGGAGGAGAGGGGAACTTTGGGTTGCGGGCGAAGCCCGCGCTCGCGCATGCCGATCATCGAAGCGGCGAAGCGCCGTTCAGCCGGATCACGGCATCGGCGGGCATACCTGGCTTCAGTTGCTGATCGCGGTTCTCCAGCTCGATCTTGACCCGATACACCAGCTTCACCCGCTCGTCGGGGGTCTGGATGTTCTTCGGTGTAAACTCCGACTTCTCGGAGATGAAGGTGATGCGACCCGCGAACGGCTGCTGCGGAAAAGAGTCGACCATGACCTCTGCTTGCATCCCGAGCGCGACCTTTCCCAGGTCACGCTCGCCAACGTAGATGTTCAGCCACGGCCGGGTGAGATCGCCGATCGTGACCACTGGCATGCCGGGCTGCGCGATTTCGCCGACCTCCCGGCTCTTGGTCAGCACGCG
>Ga0316626_10000126_pt1 | contig 26274 bp, 26 predicted proteins | sample OWC_Aug_T1_C1_D5_FD_207656 | JGI IMG/M metagenome (GOLD analysis project Ga0316626, IMG submission 207656) | Wetland soil microbial communities from Old Woman Creek delta, Ohio, United States - OWC_Aug_T1_C1_D5_A | ecosystem: Environmental > Terrestrial > Soil > Wetlands | place: USA: Ohio...
AGGAGCCCGCACCGTGTCAAGGTGTCGCGCACCGCCGCCGCGGTCGCGGTCGCCGAGTCAATGAGCCGCACGCCGTCCCCCATCGTCTCCGCAATGACATCGTGCAACAGCGGGTAATGGGTGCAGCCGAGAATCAGCGTATCGATGCCGCTGTGACGCAGGCTGCCGAGGTACAAGCGGGCCACACTGCGGGCGACGGCGTTGTCGACCCAGCCCTCCTCCGCGAGCGGGACGAACAGCGGACAGGCACGGGTGTAGATTTCGAGGTCCGAACGCAAGCGGCGCAGAGCCCGGGTGTATTCGCCGCTGGCAATCGTCGCCTCGGTGCCAACGACGCCGATCTTCCGGTTGCGGGTCGCGGCCACCGCGGCGGCCGCACCCGGCTCGATGACGCCGATGACCGGCACCTCGTATCGGTCCTTGAGGATACCCAGTGCGGCGGCGCTGGAAGTGTTGCACGCCACCACCAGCAGCTTCACGCCCTTTGCGATCAGAAACTCCGTGTTCTCGACCGAGTACCGGCGTACGACTTCGACCGACTTGGTCCCATACGGTGTCCGCGCCGTGTCACCCAGGTAGATGAGAATCTCCCGCGGTAGCATCCGCAACAGCGCCTGCACGACGGTCAGACCCCCGATGCCGGAGTCGAAGATACCGATGGCGTGATCGCGCCTCGATGACTCCCGGGCGGCGCGCGACAGCGCGCGGCCCGAGCGGTTTCGCTTCGCCGTCACCACGTCGTTCGGACCAGGAGACGCGTCCCGAGCTGCCGGTCGACCGGGGCCTCCCCCATCACCCGCTGCCAGACCGACGCTGGTTCCGTACACAGATAAATCGGCAGCCGCGGATCGACGGCATGCAGCTGCTGCAAAAGGGAACGATACATGCGAATCCGCAGTCCGCGCCACACACGCGCCTTGCCGTCGACGCCGGGGACCAACTCGCCGCTCAGCACGTAGCGCGATCGACGGCGCGACCGAATGACGCCTTCCAGCGGCGGCGTCAGCCGCAAGCTACCCAGGCTGATCCAGGCGATACGGCCCGGGTCGACGGTCGCAAAGACCGCCTCAATTACTGCACGGTAGCCATCCTCCCAGCCATCGAACTCGACCAAGGGATCGAAATGAAAGCCCACACGGTAGCCGGCGTCCTGCACGCGGCGGGCGGCCACCAGCCGATCCGCCAGACTCGCGGTGCCCGGTTCTTCCGCGGTGACGATCTCCGGCGCATTCACGGACCACGACACCACGACCCGCCCCTTGGGATCCAGACCGACCAGCTCGTCGACGCTGTCGGTCTTCGTCTTCAGCTCCAGGACCGCATTGGGACGTTCGGCAAAGAACGGGACCAGGAACCGCGAGAGACCCGTCACCGGATCCAGGGCGAGGCTGTCCGCCCACTCTCCGGTGCCGATGCGGAACATGCGCCCGGGGTGCGCACGCAAGACCTGGTCCAGCTCCGCCAGCGCATCGTCGACGTTGGTAAATGCCCTCAGCGCGGGATTGTTGGCGAGATACGCCTGGAGAAAACAATACGAACAGTCGAACGGACAACTGTTCGCCAAGCTCAGCACCAGGTAGTTGCAGCACACCGCTGCCGCGGTACCCGCCGGGCAGTAGCGCAGAAACTCGCCCCGGTGTCGCTGCACCATGAGCACCCGCTTCGCCGCAGCGAACTCGCCAGGCGTTACTGCACGCGCATCATCGACGAGGTGTATCATCGAACTCGGCACGCGCTCGCGGACAGTTCGAGCGATCGGCGTGTCGAGCTCGCTGCGCTCGATGCACACCGCATCCGGCCGCCACGGGGTCATCACTCACCCTCCAGCAGTCGAAACATCTCGTCGACTTCCGGGCGCGCCAGCGCCGCCGCAACCTCGCCGAGTCGGGCGCGCAACTCGGTGGCGCTGCCCGCGCGGATCGTGACGGACAGCTCGTCACCCTCCAGGTTTTCCGGCCACTCGACTCGCGTCCAGGCAGGAAGGCGCAGCCGCCTGGCAAGGTCCGCCATGGCCGTCTCGGCCTGGACCAGCTGCGGATACCGGCGCCGCCGCAACGCGTGCCGCAAAGCACGGAGCGTCTCGTTGCGCCCCAGCCCGCGGGCCAGGACCGCAGCCACCGGTTCCGTCCCGATCACGGTTGCGATTGCACTCTCTTGGCGGCTCGCGATGTCCTCCAGGACATCCAGGAGGTCGCGAAACTGATTTTCGCCGAGACGCAAGCGCTCGGCCAGCTGGAGCATGGCCTCGCGGTCCGGCGCCGCGTGCCGCAGCCAGCGCTGCATCGTCGCGTCGCTGAAGCGCCTCCCCCGCCCGTAGGCGCGTACCGCGTCGTCAGACATGCGCCCCCACTCGTGCCAGCACGGCGTAGCGATCTGCCTCTTCGTCACGGTGCCGACGTCGCGCTCCCTGGGCCAGGATCGCGCACTTCTCCACCAGCACGCCGACCACCGCGAGTCGCTGCGCGCGGGTCAACTCGCCCCGCGCCAGCAGCTTCAGCAGCACCGCGACCCGGAAACGGTCCATCCCCCAGTAAGCTCTCGACAGTTGATCGGCATGGCCGCCGCGCTTGATCACCAGCGGCTCTGCCACCAGGCCGACCGGCGCGCGGCTGGCGATGCGCAGCCACAGATCATAGTCTTCGCAGACGGGCAAGCTCTCGTCGAACCCCCCCATGGCGTCGAACATCTCGCGATGTAGCATGACCGCCGACGGGCTGACCAGGCACCGGGCGAGGCTCGGCACGAAGATGTCGCCCTGCGGTTTCCGGTGATGCGCGCACGGGTTCACCCGCACGCCGTTACGCACCCAGATCTCCTCGGTCTGGCTGATCCGGAGGCCGGGGTTCTGCTCGTGAAAGGCCAGCTGCGTGCGCAGTTTGTCTGGCTGCCAGAGGTCGTCGGAATCGAGGAACGCCAGCCATTTCGCCCGCGCCAGCCGCACCCCAGCGTTGCGCGCCGCGGCCACGCCGCGCTGCAGTTGATGGACGTACCGCAGCGCCTCGCGGCGCGACTCCAGCGCCAATCGTGTCTCGTCGGTCGAGCCATCGTCGATCACGATCAGCTCGAACGAGCAGCCCCGCTGGCCGAGCACCGAGTCCACCGCCTCCGCAACGAACTGACAGCGATTGTGGGTCGGAACGATGACGCTGACCAGCGGGGCGGTGGTGCCCGCCTGCCCCCCATCTCCCTGCGAGCGGATCGAGGTGAGGGAATGGCCGTCACCGGTCATTCAGTCGCTTCCCCAGAAGAGTGCTCCGGTCCGTCCGCATCACGCAGCAGGTTGCGCACCGCCGCGCGGAGTTCGGCGATTCCGTCGCCGGTAATGGCCGAGCAGGCGACCACCGTCAACTTCGGGTGTGCGCGGACCGTGTCCTGCACCCGAAACCGGCGCTGCCCGCGCGGCAGCTTGTCGATTTTGGTCACCACCAGCACCACGGGTATTTGGTGACGGCGGAGGAACTCGAGGAGCAGCGCGTCGTCCGGCTCGACCCCGCGGCGCACGTCAACCAGCACCACGGCGCCGCGCAGCGCCCGGCTCCGCGTGAGGTAGGCCTCCACCAGGGTCTGCCAGCGCTGCTGCACGGCGCGCGGGACACGGGCAAAACCGTACCCGGGCAGATCGACCAGCACCCACTGGCCGGCCACAGAGAAGAAGTTGATCTGCTGGGTGCGGCCAGGCGTCTTGCTCACCCGCGCCAGGCCATGGCGCCCAACCAGACGATTCAGCAGAGACGACTTGCCAACGTTGGAGCGACCCGCCACGGCGATCTGCGGTGCCGCCGCCGGAAACTGCTCGGGATTCGCGGCACCCGCCATGAAGAAGGTCGAGTCGGCCCCTTTGCCGCGTTCGGGCCGCCGCTCAGCACGCACCGGCGCCGACGGCCCCTTTCCGGCCGTTCGCCTCTTCGCGGCCGGAACATCGTGCATGACCCGTCGGTCACCCGGTCGGAGCCTGCGCACGCTTCTTGATGCCCCGCAGTGTGTTGACGAAGAACTCCTTCTGCGCGCTCTCCTGCACCGACTGCGGCACCGGTAGCGGCACCTTCGCGCGCGACTTGGCCTCGTAGGAGACGTGCGTCTGTGTCCCGTCGGGAGAGCCCTCGAGCTGATACCAGCCGTTCAGGTCCTGCGTCTGCGACTGCAGCGTCTTGAAGCTCATCCGGTGCTTGGCCTGGTCGAGGGTAAACTCCATCGTGAACTGCTGCAGGGGCAGGCTCAGCAGCTTCAGCTGCAGCTCGACCACCTTGGTGTTGCCCTCCTGCTTGACCAGGTTCGACTGACGGATTCCCTCGACCGATTCCGCTCCGCGCTCCACACCCCACATGGCCGTCTGCACCTTGTCGAGCGGCGCCTCGAGTCGCGACGAGAACTGGATGGTCGTGACGTCCCCCTCCTTGGTGAACTTCTCGGACTCGATCTCCTTCACCGGCCCCTTCCACTTCGCCGTGCTCGACCAGATCGGGATGACGAAATACGCGGCGGCTGCGATAACGACGACGACCGCTGCGACCACCCCCACAATCACTTTCGTGTTCATGTGTCTCCCTTTCTAAGGCCGGCAACTTCTTCCGTGTCCGGCTACTCTTCGTGGTAGGTTTCACCGAAAAACAGGATCGGTTCTTCCCCGCGCAGCATCGCCGGGCTCAGCACGTACGTGCCGCCCAGCACCGGGCTCCACACCGCGTCGAGGTCCACGCTACCGAGGCTCACCGCGTAGGCCAGACCGCCAACGATGCCACCCACGGCCGTGTACGCCAGCTTCGCCGGCATGTAGAGCAGGTTGGCCCCGATCGCCCCCATGCCCCAGCCGAACTGATATAGGTACGAGTCACCCTCCGCACGCGCGGCGTGACTGGCAGAGGCCACCAGCACAGTGCCCAACATCACTCCAGCGATGATCGCTTTCCGCATAAGACCCTCCTTGCCGTCACTCAGTGCGCACTACCGCGCTTGGCGGTAGCATGCTCATCAACGCTTGAAATGCCTGCTCAAGATACTGCTGATCCTTTGACTCCAGGGTCACTCGGACCCGGTACTCCGGATCGTGAAGCTTTGGATACGATCCGAGGAGCAGGTCCGGAAACGATTCGATCGTCCGGTTCAAGTAGTCGGCGATGCACGTCTCCTGCACGCGCGCGTAGATCACGCGCAGGTGGAACGGGTCCACCGTGAAGCGCTGGCGGATGGCGGTGAACTTTTCCCGGAAGATCTCCGGAATACCGGGTAGAATGTAGATGTTCTCTACCTGAATGGTGGGAAAGCTGAGGTTACCCTCAAACAGGAGAGTGCTCCCCGCCACCACCTCCGCCATCTTCAGGCGCGCGTCGTTCAGGTCGGATCCGAAGAACTCCCGCATTTTCGCTTCCAGATACGGGTGTCGGATCACCTCGCGCCCGAGGCCCCGCGCCACGCCCGTCATCGTCACGTCGTCATGCGTCGGTCCGACGCCGCCCGAAGTGAAGAGGACATCGTGCGCCGGTTGATAGGCACGTACCGCCTCCGCGATGACGTCGACTTCGTCGGGAATCACCAGAATCCGGCGCAGGCTGACGCCGAGGGCGCGCAACTCCGCAGCGAGAAAGCTCGAGTTCGTGTCCGCGATCTTTCCCGAGAGAATCTCGTTTCCGATCACGATCAGCGCCGCGGTCTTTTCGCGCGCCATCGGCATCACTCAGATGGAAATCGCGTCCTTGCGGAAGTCGCTCTGCCCAATCTTGATATTGACGAGTGCAGGTCTGCCGGCACTCAATGCCCGCTCCATCGCCGGCCGGATCTCTTCCGGCCGCTCCACATACTCCCCATGCCCGCCAAGGGCTTCGACGACGCGATCGTACCGCGTGTGGGCCAGCCGGGTCGCTACCGCCCGCTCCTGGCCGTAGAGCTGGACCTGCCCGCGCAGGATCTGCGTCCAGCCCGCGTCGTTGCCAATCACGCCGACGATGTTGATCTTCTGCCGCACGCACGCTTCGAACTCCATGGCGTGCAGTCCGAACGACCCGTCACCGTACACGATGATCACCGGGTTGTTCGGCTTCGCCAGCTTGGCGGCCATGGCATAGCCCGGCCCCACCCCGAGCGTGCCCAATGGCCCCGGGTCGAGCCAGTGCCCCTGCTCGTACACGCGCACGACCGACGCGGCCGTGGCAACGAAGTCACCGCCGTCACCGATGAAGATCGCATCCTTCCCGACGGAATCCGCGATCTCGCGGCAGGCCCGCAGCGGGTTGATTGGGACGGCATCGGACTCGAGCTGCGGCCGCATGCGCTCGACGCTCTCGTTCTCCCGCCGCCGCATCTCGTCGAGCCACGGCTTGACCAGCGCCGCCGTGTAGCCCTCGGATTCGGCCGCTTCGGTCAATTGCGCCATCACCAGGCCAGTGTCACCGACGATGCCCACGTCGATGCTGCGATTGTGACCAATCTCCCGGGGATCGAGATCGACCTGGATCATCTTCGCGTTGGCGTTGATGTGGCTCTCGCGACCGTAGCCGAGGCGGAAATCCAGGGGCGTCCCGAAGATCAACACGACGTCGGCTTCGCGCAGCGCCGCCTTGCGCGTGTGCGCGAAAAAGTTCGGGTGTCGCGGCGGCAGCGAGCCCCGCCCCAGCCCGTTCACATACACCGGCATCCCGAAGGTCTCGACGAACTTCTCGTAGGCGTCGCGCCGCGCCGACCAGCGCAGTTGCGTGCCCACCAGCGCCACCGGCTTCTGCGCCTGCTTGAGGAGCGCCAGCGCCCGTTCGATGTACCGCGGATCCCCGGCGATGCCCGCTTCCGTTCGGTACTGGGTCGGGAAGCGGATCTTCTCCTCTTCGTACATGTCGAAGAGCTGGTCGATCGGCGTCTCGAGGAACACCGGACCCGGGAGCCCCGTGGTCGCCGTCCGGAAGGCCATCGAGATATACTCCGGCAAGCGCCGCCCCTCTGGAACGGAGGTGGCCCACTTGGTGATGGGCCGCATGAGCTCGACATGGTTCATGTCTTGGAGCGACCCCATGTCAGCCAGCGGGCGCGGCCCCTGCCCGCCCAGGATGATCATCGGCACGTTCGCCCGCTGGGCGCTGGCCACCGCGGTGACGGCATCGGTCAGACCCGGGCCGGCCGTCACCACCGCCACCCCGGGTTTTCCCGTTACCCGGGCCCAGCCATCGGCGGCGTGCCCGGCGGTCTGCTCGTGGCGAACGTCGATGACGCCAATGCCTTCGTCCACACACCCGTCATAGATCGGCATGACGTGTCCGCCACAGAGAGTGAAGACAAACGCGACATTCTCATGCCGCAGCGCCCGCGCAACAAGCCTGCCCCCATGAACCGTTCCCATGAGCTCCCCGGATGAAATGGAGTAACGTCAATGACAGCGCCGGACTATACAACCCCACCCCAAGCGCCGCAAGAACGGCGCCGTCAACGACGCATCACGTCAGATCGAGGACCGTCTCCTTGAGGTCCTTCAACTCGGCGAGCAGATACGCTTTCAATTTCTTCTTGAGCCGCGCTTCGATCTGTCGCACGCGCTCGCGACTGATGCCGTACTGCTCGCCAATCTCCTGCAAGGTCAGGGGATCTTCCGCGAGCAGTCGCGACTGGAAGATCACCGCTTCCTTGCCCGTCAGCTTCGTCCCAAACTCGCGGATCTTCTCGCTCACCTGCTGGCGCAGCTCGGCGTCGGCGACTTTCTCCTCGGACGTGGCCTCCGAGCTCGCCAGGACGTCGAGCAACGTGCGGCCGTCCGAATCTTGGGCCGCAGCATCGACGGAGAGGTCACTCGACGACAGACGCTGCTCCATCTCGATGACTTCGGACTCCTTCACATCGAGCCGCTGGGCAATCAGCTTCGGCCCCGGATAAATGCCCTCGGCTTCCAGGCGTTCCTTCTCCTTCTGCAGGTTGAAGAAGAGTTTCCGCTGGGCCTGTGTCGTCCCCAGCTTCACCATCCGCCAGTTGTTCATCAGGTACCGGATGATGTAGGCGCGGATCCACCATACCGCGTAGGACGGAAAGCGAATGCCGCGGTAGGGATCGAAGTTCTTGACCCCTTCCATCAGGCCAATGTTGCCCTCTTGAATCAGGTCGAGCAGGTTCCGAGTCGCGCGGTGATATTCGCGCGCGATCATGACCACCAGGCGCAGGTTCGCCGTCACGAGCCGATAGGCCGCATCGATATCCTGCTTCTCTCGATAGCGGACCGCGAGTTCATACTCCTCTTCCCGAGAGATGAGCGGGTAGCGTCGAATCTCGCTCAGGTACCGTTGGAGCGGATCGTAGGAAACCACCGCGGTCCCGGCGCCGGTCTCCTCCTCCTCGTTCTCATCCTCGTCCCCAGCAACCGGCTCAGCCGTCCGTTCCTCTACCTCGCCCGGAACGAGCTCCGGCTCAATCGGCTGGTCGTCCCCGGGCTCGTTTTGCTTGTCGCCTGAATCCTCATCCATCAGCGTTGCGAAGGGCAAGCGGTCGGCGATAGCGAGGTGACGCGAACCGGAGCGCCGGCGAACTGGAACCCCGCCCCGGAGAATGGGGAGAGCGGTGGGTGGCAGATCCGGCCGCTATTCGGGGTACTCCAGGGTGACCTGCCCGGCCGCGATCTCGCGCAAAGAAGTGACAACCTCCTTGTTGTCACTCTCAACCAGCGGGCGCGCCCCTTTCAGCAATTGTTTCGCGCGCCGCGCCCCAACCAGCACCAACTCGAAGCGATTGGGAACCTTGTCAAGACAGTCTTCAACCGTTATCCGGGCCATGCTTGTGAATCCCTTCCCTGGTCATGCAGCATAGCGGAAATCTCGACCCGGGCAAACCCTTCGTAGGGCCGGCTGGGCCGGCCGTTGCTCCCGCGAGCGGCCGGCCCTACGCCTTCGTGTGGCGTCACGCAAGAGAAAGGTGAGGCCTATTTCCTTCACCGCGGCCGGCACGGATTTCTGGTGACGCCTGCGGTTATCGCGGTTGGGAATGGCCCTGCAGTGGGCAATTGGCCTTCTTTGCAGAAACACGAATGCCGCAGCGCGTCATAGGGGACGAGCCCGCGTTGGGCTGACCCGACGAAGCGGCCTGCTTTTTGCTCAGCGACAATAGCAACTGCAGCAAGACTGCCGTGGGTGAGAGATGGGACAGTCCCCGTACGAAGAGAATGTTCCGCTCCAGTGCCGAGGGAAGTCGCGACAGAATCACTGACGGCCGTAGGAGACTGGTCCGATGAGAGTTCCGTCTGACTCGGATAGCGTCGCAGGGAGGGCGCTATGGCCTCAGCGGTGGGGCATGCCCGCGGTGCACATCACGCTTTCGTGGACCCAAGCTCCTGCCTCCCCTCCGGCGCACCCCGAGTACGCGCGAGCGGGGGGGGAGGGGCGGTCGGCGGGAATCTCCTCCCTGAAGCGCGTCTTTCGCCAAGCCGCATGTACCCTCAGCGCCGTCGCGTTGTGTACGGGGCTCACCGCTTGTTCCGGGGACGATGGCGTGCCGCGCGCCGCCACGCCTACCGCGACGTCTTCGCCAACGCCTACCGCCTCGCCGAGTGTCACGGCCTCCAAGACGGCAACGCCTTCCATTACGCCGACCGCCACCGCAACCGCGACAGGGACGACCGAGCCCAGCACAACCCCCGTGTCGCAGTTGGCGAGCCAGGCAGTGGTTGTCTACTACAGCGCCGAGAACTCCAGCGCGCTGACGCTCACTGGATCTTCCCTGGGGCCGCCAGCGCCACCACCCGGCACGCCCTCACCGTACTACGTCGTCGTGACCTACACCGACGACAGCACGCAGACCATCCGCTCGGACGACACCCGGGTGCACGTCTGGACGGCCGACACCATCACGCTGCGACTCGACCAGCCGACCCGGCAGGTCGGGGCCGTCACGGTGTTCACGCCAACGTGGCGCTCGACCGTCCAGCCACAGATCGTCAACTACGACCTCGATTTCTTCTATACCGATCCCGATGCCTCGCAGGGCGGTTCGCTGCCAGCGACGATCATCGCCGACCCTCTCGGGCAGGTGTGGGTCAACTCCCAGTTCCACCACTACCTGCTGTACTTCGAGCCGCTTGTCCAAGCGGTGCTGCACATTCCCACCTATCCCCCGCTGCCAGCCGACGTGTACCCGTACACCGTGTGTCTCGCCAGCGGTTGCGTACGGGCGCGCTGCTCGGCGTGGGGCGAGTCGGTCGTCCTCGACACGGAGGACCGCGTCTGGTTCGCGGAGAGCGGCGCCGAGCCAACGATGTCGCAGCAGCTGGACGTCAACCACGCCCGTATCGTCTCGTTCGACATCCACACCCAGGCGCCAAAGCTCTACAACGTCCCCGGCAACCGCAACAGTGTGATGGGCATCGCCTGGGATGCCGGGCGGCGGCGTATCTGGTTCACTCAGACCGCCTATCCCTACGGTGAGACGGCGAAGCTGATCAGCTTCGATCCGGACCGTATTCCCGATCAGGAGTTCGACTTCAACTGGAGCCCGGATTGGAACCCTGCCATCGACACTCAGTGCACGATCCCCTCCGGCGCCACCGCCGGGACGTGCGACAACAACCCGAACCACATCTGCCTGATTGACGACGACTGCATCCTGGTCGAGCGCCTCTGCCAGCCGGGAACGACGGACGACTCGAACTGTTACCACGAATATGAACTCGCACCAGGCACGTATCAGCCCGCCCAGCTGGCGGTGCATCCGGATGGCGCGATCTGGTACACGCACTACTTTGTCGCCTCGGATATCGGGCGTCTGATTCCGGAAACCGGCGAGATCTTTCTGTTCCGGATGTCACCCGCCCCGACCGGCCTGGCCACGGCGTTCCCGTACGACATCGAGATTGCGCCGAACGGCGACGTCACTGCGGTCGGTTTCTACAGCGGCAAGCTGGCACATATCCAGCCCGAGTTCTTCGCCAACCGGTCGTGCACGCAGTTGGTATCGCCGCTACCTGATGTGGCGTGCACGGTGGATCCGAAGACGCTGATGACGGACCCGACCTGCTACAATCCGTGCATCCAAGAGACCGTCCTTCCCGGCGCGTGGGCATCGGAGAACATCGAGAAGGTCACCAACGCTTGGGTGGCGTTCCCGAGTCGCGACAGTCTCGGCGTCCCTTGCCTCCGCGAGGCGACTGTTCCGGGCGGGTTGTCGTTCGAGAACATCCAGTGGGTCGCCAGGAATCGGTCGGCGTTCCTCGGGTACGATGGACTGGGGGACCTGTGGGTCGGTCACGGCTGCTACCTGCAGGAGCGCGAGTTCATCTACATGCCACCCATCCGGGATTTGTATCCGAGCGAATACTGCACGTCGACGACGGCGCACGCAGCGATCGGGGATAGCTTCGCCTTCGAGAGCGACGGGTGCGTCTGGGCGGTCGACTTCTGTGGCCGGCGCATGACGCGCCTGAGGCCGCGGCCCCAACACTGCGCTTTCGAGCGCGCGGAAAGACAAGGATGGCCTCACGACCTCCCGCGGATTGGTGCTTCCACGGAACGGGAAACGACGTGCCGTGCGGGTGACTTGACTCGCATCGGGCAGCTGATAACTCTGCGCAGCAAATGACGTGGGCAGAAAGGCTCCTTCGCCTCACCGCCGGGGGTGCCCCGCCGGCTACGGATGTGGCACGGTTTCATGCCATGACGGTCGCTGGGGCGCGCAGCCTGGCGCGCTGTGCCGAACTGGCGCCTCAGCCGAGTGTGGCCGACGAGCTGCGTCGTCTCTGCGAGATCGAGACGGCCGCCGCCGGACGACTTGCGGAAGGCTTCAGAGCCATGGGCATCCCGGCCCCCCCTGCCCCCACGCCCCCTCCGGCCGCGAACGGGCAGAGTCACTGGGCCCGTCTGGTTCAAGTCCTGGAGCGGCAACGAGAGATCCGCAAACAACTGTTCGAGGCGGCGATCGAGCACGCCGAAACGCATCCCGAACTGGCCGTCCTACTCGGGCAGCTCTCGCGCGAGAAGGAAGCGCTGATCGAGCAATTGCGGGACCTGATCGCCAGAGCCGATCCGCAGGCAATCGACTAGTACTGCGCTTGCAACGTCACTGCTCGGAGGTCGCAGACCGGGCGACGTGGGGACACGGGCACGCAACGATTCAATTCGGGCGGAAAGGATGAATGCGGCTCAGCGTCCACCAGCTTTCCTGAAATGCAGGAAGAACTCGCGGTTGCCTTTCGGGCCGAGGATCGGTGATGGAAACTCGCCGAGGCAGCGGAGTCCAGCCGCTTCGCCGCAGGCGCGCACGGATGCAACGGCGCTGGCGTGAAGTTCCGGGTCGCGAACGACCCCGCCCTTGCCAACCTGACCTTTTCCGACCTCGAACTGCGGCTTCACCAGCGCGAGGATGTCAGCGTCGGCTCCCACGAACTCCGCGACCTTGGGCAGCACCAGGCGCAGGGAGATGAACGACACATCGATCACGGCAAGCGTCGGGACACCGGGCAAATCCGTTCCCTGCAGATGGCGGATGTTGGTACGCTCGAGAAGGGTGACCCGTGGATCGTTTCGCAACGACCACGCCAGTTGCCCGTAGCCGACGTCAACGGCGATCACCGCCGCGGCGCCGCGCCGCAACGCGCAGTCCGTGAATCCCCCCGTTGACGCGCCGACGTCCAAGACCAACCGGCCCGAGACGTCGACCGTGAAGTGATCCAGGGCCGCCTCCAGCTTGAGACCGCCACGGCTGACGAACGGCATGTCCGTCGCGACTACGTGGATCTCCTCCTCGGTCGCCACCAACGCGCCGGGCTTGTCGATCACCCGGTCGCCGATGCGCACCACGCCGGCCATGACGAGGCGGCGGGCACGCTCGCGGCTCGCGGCGTGCCCACGATCGACGAGCAGCTTGTCAATCCGTTCCCGCTTCACCGTCCGGGGCCGTCACAGGCGCGGGCGACAACGAAGGTGGCGATCTGGCGCAGCGGGTTGGCCGAGCGTGGAAACGGCGCCAACGCATCGAGGGCGTGTTCCAAGAGATCCCGGGCTCGCTGCCTGGCCGCCGGTACCCCGACGACGGCGGGGAAGGTCACCTTCTGACGCGCCCGATCCCGGCCGGCGACCTTCCCGGTGACCGCCATCACCCCTTCAGCGTCCAAGATGTCGTCGGCGATCTGGAACGCCAGCCCGAAGCACTCACCGTATCGCGTCAGGCGGCGCAGCGGTGATGGGCGCGCCTTACCCACGATCGCACCCAAACGCACCGCGGCGAGAATGAGTGCGCCGGTCTTGCGGATGTGAATGAACTCGACTGTCGGCAGGTCCGGCACCGTTCCCTCGGCACCGAGATCCGCCGCCTGCCCACCCACCATGCCGTGCATCCCGGCTGCGTCGGCCAGCTCCTGAATCGCCAGAATCGCGTGGCGCGGGCTCACACCGTCGGCCACACTCTGCGCCGCGACTCGGAACGCCAGTGTGAGGAGGGCGTCACCCGCAAGCACAGCCATGCCCTCGCCGAAGACGACGTGGTTTGTCGGTTTGCCTCGCCGGATGGCGTCGTCGTCCATGGCCGGCAGGTCGTCATGGATCAAAGAGTACGTGTGAATCAGCTCCACCGCACAGGCAAACGGCAAGGCCCTTTGGATGTCGCCCCCAACCGCCTCGGTCGCTGCCAGTAGGAGAAGCGGCCGGATGCGTTTCCCGCCGCCGAACAGGCTATACCTCATGGACTCAGCGAGGCGCTGCGGGTGGTCCGGATTCCCCGGCAGATAGCGGTTCAGGGCGCGATCCACCAGCCGCGCACGCCGCTCGAGGTAGAGGCGCAGGTTCAACGGTGATCCTCTTTCGCAACCTGCAGCTGCAGCGCCCCCTCATCACTTCGAGTGAGAATTTCCACCCGCCGCTCCGCCTCGGTCAGCTTCCGGTCCAGGACGCGAACCAGGCCGATGCCGTCCTCGAAAGCGCGCAGCGCCTCTTCCAGCGAGAGTTCGCCCGACTCGAGCCGGTTCACGATCGCTTCCAGCGAAGCCATCCCTTGTTCAAAACCAATCTGACTCGGCTGCTCTTCCTGATCACTCATGGTTCACTCTCCCATGAAACGCACCGGTGAGCCTGTTCGCACCACTCACTCGTGTTTCTCTTCGACGCGCGCGCGGGCCCAGCCGTGGCCAAACGTGAGCTTCAGGACCTCGCCCATGGCGACCTCACGGACGCTGCGGATAACCCGCCCGTCATCGTCCCCCTGAGCGATCGCGTATCCCCGCTTCAGCACGGCGAGCGGACTCAACGCCTCGAGGCGTTCGACGCGTCCCTGCCAGCGCTCGCGCGCCATGCGAATCGCGCCGTCGAGCGCACGCGTGGCCCGCTCCGCCAGCTCGTCGACGCGGAGGCGCTGGGCACGGAGCTGCTGCTGCGGATGGCGGACCAACCGCGCCAGCGCCGCGACCTGCTCGCGCTCCCGCTCCAGCCGCACGCGGACCGCCCGCGCCAGTCGGACACTCACACGGGCCAACCGGTCACTCAGCTCGTGGCGGTTGGGAACCACCAGTGTCCCCGCAGCGGTCGGCGTGGCTGCGCGGCAGTCGGCCGCCAGGTCGGTCAGCGTGACATCGATCTCATGCCCGACGGCCGAAACCACCGGAGCCCGCGACCCGGCCACGGCACGCACGACCAATTCCTCATTGAACGCCCACAGATCTTCCAGTGATCCGCCACCGCGCCCGACAATGATCACGTCGATCTCGGAGATCTGGTTGAGATCGGCCAGCGCCGCCACGATCTCCTCGCCCGCACCCCGACCCTGCACCCGCACCGGTCGAACGATCAGCCGCATACCGGGAAGACGGCCGCGGACGGTGGTGACGATGTCGTGCACCGCGGCCCCGGTCAGCGCCGTCGCCACCCCAACTGCTCTAGGCCAGAACGGCAGCGGACGCTTGCGGGCGCCGTCAAACAGCCCCTCCGCCGCCAACCGCTGCTTGAGCTGCTCGAGCGCCAGCCGCAAGCTCCCCACGCCGCGGGGCTCCATCGCGTCGACATACAGCTGCAGGTCGCCGCGCACCTCGTACAGACCAACGCGCCCCCGCACGATCACCTCCAGGCCATCCTGCGGCCGGAACGGCAGGACCTGGTTGGCCGAGCGGAACATCACCGCCGCAATCTGGCTGCGAGGATCCTTGAGGCTGAAGTAGTAGTGACCCGACGGTGGAACGCGGAAGTTCGACACCTCGCCGCCCACCCACACCTCTCCGAAAAGCCCCTCGAGCGACGCCTTGAGGCGCTGGTTGAGCTCGCTCACGCTCAGCACCGGAACCGGCCCGACGGCGCCGAGTGGGGACTGCATGATCGCCGACTCTAACAAACGCGCTAGCGCGCCGACAAGTTCGCTGGTTGCGCCAAGTCCGAGACGGGCACCAACTCGATCCCCGCGGCGCGCCACCGGCCCAGTACCTGGCCCAAGGCCTCTGGCGTCGCCACACGCGGCGCACCGATGCCAATCACGCTACCGCTGTCCTGAGCGGCCGAACCGAGTTTTGCGAGCTGATCCGATGCGGGCCGGGTTTCGTCACGCACGGCCACCGTGCGTGCGTTCGCTGCGGGTGCACGAACGGATCCCGCCTCACCCGGCGCGGACTCCCGGCCAACGTAGAACAATCTTCGTCGCTCCGCCTCTCGCATGAGCCCGCGGCGATAGCGGTCGTTTGTCGTCTCGGTGTCCGCATCGGTCATGCCGACGACATGGGGAACGGAAGCGAGGGCGGCATCGAGGTAACGGCCCAAATCGTCTTCGGACCTCACTGGCACCGCGCCGCCGGTAGCATCGTTCGGCTCCGCGCCGGGAGCGACAGAAAGCCATACCTCGCGGTGAAAAACGTGCGCCAGTTCCCCGACTTCCTTCGAGAAAGGCCGGAACGGCTCCACCCCGACGGCTATCGGCGCGTCGAGCGCAACAAACTCCCGTGCCAAACGCAGATCGTCACCCAGTGAGCAGATCAGCAGCGCCACACGCGGCTTGACCGATTCACGGGCCCAATTGAGCTGGATCGTATGGGTCAGCAGCCCGTCGAGCCCGATATTGACGTCCACGCCATCGGGGCGGTCCTCCGAGCTCACCGTCAGCCCGGTATCGACCTCTGACAACGCAGCGATCTTGGCTTCCACATCGGCTTGCCGATCGGGAGGCACGGAGAGCACGTAATGTCGGTGGATCCAGCGCAGCGCCCCAGAGCCCCGACGCTCCTCCACCGGGCTGGTCAGCGGCAGTGGCTCACGGTTGAGCGCCTCGGTCACGAACTCAATGCGTCCCGGCAGCCGCCGCTCCCAATCGGGTCCGCCCACCTGCGGCAGCACCTCCGAGGCGGGCTTGCGGATCTCCTGCGCCGACAGGAAGACCATAGCCGCAAACACGAGGATCAGTGGCCAAGTCAGAATCCATCCGACTCCCGGAGTTGCGCGCGTTTCCCGGTTCGACATCGGTGCGAGTCGACGCCGCCTTACATCCACAGGGGTCGGCGAGCGCGCTGCCGAAGAAGCGTCACCACGGTCGCTCGTGGCGGCGGTCAGGGCTGCCGTTGCGCCACGACCGTCTTGAAAACGTTCCAGCTCTTCAGCAACTCCAGAGCTCGATCGAGCTGTGCATCCGGACGCTCGGCTTCCTTCGCCGTGCTTCGACCAGGAGACTCCTTGTCTTCACCGCCGTCCGGTTCCGGGCGCTGCAGGTGCCCGGGCAAATCCTGCTCGCGCATCATTTCCTGGTGCTCAGCACTCTCCCGCGGGGGCACGACCTGCTCCATGATGATATCCGGCGTGATGCCGGTGGCCTGGATCGAGCGGCCGTTCGGCGTGTAGTATCGCGCGGTCGTCAAACGGATCGCGGCGTCGCCCTCGACCGGCAGGATCGTCTGGACCGATCCCTTGCCGAACGTCTGCGTTCCGAGCACAAGGGCCCGCTTATGGTCCTGCAGAGCGCCGGCAACGATTTCCGACGCACTGGCGCTTCCGGCGTTCACGAGGACGATCATCGGGAACTCACCGTGGCCATCCTGTTTGTGCGCGAAGAACTTCTGGCGCTGGTTCTCGAGCCGCCCCTCCGTGTACACCACCACCCCGGAATCCAGAAACAGGTCCGCCACCTTCACGGCCTGCGTCAGCAGGCCGCCGGGATCGTTACGCAGATCCAGCACCAATCCTGCCAGGCTACCACCCGACTCCCGCTCCAGCGCTTTCAGCGCTTCCTCCGCGTCACGCTGGGTCCTTTCCTGAAACTGCGTGATACGCAGGTAGCCATACCCTTTCTCCAAGGTCCGGTATTTGACGCTCTTGATGCGGATCACTTCTCGGCTGAGTGTCAACTCGATCCACTCGGGCTCGCCTTCGCGACGAATGGTGAGCTCGATTTTGGTGCCCTTGGGGCCTCTCATCCGCTTCACCGCCTCGATGAGCGACATGTCCTTGGTGAACTCGTTCTCGATCTTGATGATCTGGTCCCCCGGACGGACCCCCGCTCGAAATGCCGGGGTATCCTCGATGGGCGAAACGACCGTCAGGACACCGTTCCGCAGCGTGATCTCAATGCCGAGGCCCCCAAAGCTGCCACGCGTGTCAACTTGGAGTTCCTTGTAGAGGTCTGGCGTGAGGTACGCGCTGTGCGCGTCGAGCGAGGTGAGCATCCCGTTGATGGCCCCGTCGATCAGCTGCTTTGTCGAGACCTCGTCGACGTAGTTCTTCTGCACCAGCGTCAGGATGTTCGCGAAAGTCTCGACGTTCTCGTAAGTCCCTTTCGCGACTGCGGAAACCCTTTGCGCGAGCCAACTGGTGCCGGCCAGCGTGGCAATGACGACGAACAGGATGGTGATCCCGGATTTACGGCTGAGCATTTTCATACACCTGATCGGGTCACTATATACCAGTGTGGCTCCGTCCACAATTCGCTTCTTGCGCCCCGTGTCCCAGTACGCCTCTGCGATCGTCGCTTGCATTGAGGCCCTGCGTCCGCGACAATTTTCGCCGGAACTGGAGCGGCACAACATGACGCAATCCAAGTTGATCAGACGCACCTTGACGGACTTCTTCCGTGATCTGCTCCAAGGGGCGATGCGAACCCACCAGGTCGAGTCGAGCGAGGATAGCGAGTTCTACCTGGTCAAATTGCTCGAGCGCTTCGCTCATCCGAATCCGGACTGGAACTCGCGACCACTGGCCATCGAGTACCTCGAGTCGTTTCACAGCCCAACCGTGCACCGGTACGCCAAGCTGCGGCATGTCGGTGATACGTCACTGTTCCTGTCCGGCATTTTCATGGACAATCTGGAGCGCCAGATCGTGCCCACGAGCTACTACATTTCTCTCGGCCAGCTGGCCTACCAGCAGTTGGCCGGACTGGGCGGCGCGGCGACAGGCTCAACCGGCAGTCTGTTCGCCGAGATGGCAGAACGGTTCGTCGATTTCGTCCGCGTTCTGACGGAGATCAGCTTCGAACAGCTCTTCCATGGCGACGCTCAGACGGTTCGGGTTTACACGCGGTGGTTGCGTACCCGCAGTAAGCAGGACGCCGAATGGCTACTGCGCCGGGGAATGATTCCTGTCGACCCCGGCTCCCGCTCGCGCCACTGAAGCTTGTTTGGCGTTGCGGGCGACTACGACTGTGAACAGCGACCGGCGCGGGATCTTGTACACCCGGGTCAACTCGAGCGGCAGGCCGTCAAACACGTCAGTCTGTCGGAGCGTGTGCCATCCGAGCCGACGCGTGACCGGTTCGAGGCGCCGGTCCAGCGCCGCGAGCAACCGCTTCTCGCTGCGAAAGTGGTTGATGACCACGATCGTCCCCCCAGGTTTGCAGACGCGCTGCGCTTCGCGCATGAGGCGGGATACGTCGGGGACCACGCTGACCAGGTGAAAGGCCATCACATAGTCGAAAGACGAGTCGGGGAAATCCAGGTCCATCGCGTTCATCTCCATCACCCGGAGATGACGCCACCCGTTCCGCACGATCTTCTCCTGCGCGTGATCGAGCATGTCGGGAGCCAAGTCCACCCCAACCACCTGGCAGTGGTTGGGATAGGCCCGTAACGACAACCCGGTCCCAACCCCCAGCTCGAGGACCTTCGCGCCTGGCGGGATGTTGAGCGATCGGATCACGTGGGCAATCCGCGGATAAAAGACCCGGGCGAAAACCAGGTCGTACAGGCCCGAAAACTCGTAGTACAGTTTGCTTTCGTGTGCGCGATGGGTGCTCTCAAGGATCGGCATTCCCGCTCCGTCAGAAAAGGATGATCGAAAGAGGTTGAACCGCCCTACGCCGCCGTGTCACCTCGCAGCTGCCGCTTGAACGAGGCGATATCCCGCCGGCGAAACCGCCACTGCCGCCCCTTCTTGAACGCTGGCAGAATGCTCTTGCGCGCGTACTCGTTCACCGTGTCGGGGCTCATATCCAAAATGAACGCGACTTCCTTACTGTTGAGAATGATTTCGTCCCGCTCCATGGCCCGATCCCAGGTAAGATGAAACGAATGAGAACTTCGCAACTTGGGAGCAGCCGTACCTAACACAGCCTCGCGCCGCCAGTCAAGCCGACGTGCCCCCCGTTGACCCCGGCTGTGCCGGGCGTAGGTCACGGAGTCGCAGCTCCAGGGTTTGGTTGCCTCCCCATTCGCTCACCATCGGACTGTGAAGAACGTCCAGAACCGCCCCCGGCTCGACCGCCCGATCGGCCATGCCGAAGCCAATCGCGGGCAACGCACGACTGCCCTGCTCCAGGTAGAGTTTCAGATGGTGCTCCCCGACGATCCGCCGGCTGAGGACGCGAACGGCGCGGGTGAGGAAGATGGGCTGCGGGTTCGCGGGGCCGTACGGCTCCAGCCGATCCAGGTCCTGGACACACCCCTCGTTGATGGATTCAAAGCCGAGTTCGCAATCAACGTCCGTAACCGGGACGAAATCCTCGGGGGCGGTTCGCTCTCGCACCGCCGCCTCGAAGCGTTCGGCGAGCGCCGGGATGTGCTCTGGGCGGATGCTCAGTCCGGCGGCCATTCGGTGCCCTCCGAACCCTTCCAGGCATTCCTGACACGCCTTGATCGCCTCGTAGATGTTCATCCCCCGGATACTGCGCGCCGACCCCCGGCCGACTCCCGCACCGCAGTCGCTGGCGATGAGCACGGTGGGGCGGTAGTAACGTTCCACCAGCCTGGAGGCCACGATCCCAACCACCCCGGGGTGCCACTCGGCCGACCCGAGGACGATGCTGCGGCGGTCGGCGACCCCGCCAGCCGCCTCGACCATGGCGATCGCCTCGTCCAGGATTTGCCGCTCGATCGTCTGCCGCGCGCGATTCTCCTCATCGAGGGTGGCGGCCAGCTGGTCGGCCCGGGCCTGGTCGTCCGTGGTGAGGAGATCAACGGACCGGGTCGCGTCGTCCAGCCGCCCGCCAGCGTTGAGCCGTGGCGCGAGGCGAAACCCGACCGCCCCGGTCGATACGTCGCCGACACCACTCACCGCCTTCAGCGCTTTCACGCCCGGCCGCTCGCTGCGCCCCAGCTCCCGAAGGCCGTACTTGACCAATACGCGATTCTCCTCAACGACCGGCACGAGGTCGGCAATCGTCCCCAGAGCGACCAAATCGAGGAGGCTCCGGAGGTCCGGAACCCGGGCTGAGCCGACCTCGCGCAACCGCATCCGCACACCCATGGCGAGGTAGAAGGCCACCCCAGCCCCGCACAGCCCACCAAACGGGAAGCCAGCGTCGCGTTCGATGGGATTGAGGACCGCATGCGCGGGCAGTGGCGTTCCCGATACCTGATGGTGATCGCACACGATCACATCGATGCCGAGGCTGCGGGCCAACCCGATCTCTCGATGGCTGACACCGCCGCAATCGACCGTGATAATGACCTTGGCCCCGCCGCTGGCGAGCTGGCGGATGCCGCGCTCATTCAGCCCGTAGCCATCGCGCAGGCGGTGCGGGATGTGGAGCAAGGGCTCCACCTGCAGTTCACGCAGAAACCGGATGAGCAGAGCGCTGCCGCTGATGCCGTCGACGTCGTAGTCACCGTAGATACCAATCAGCTCGCCGCGGGCCATCGCCACGACGACCCGCTCGGCGGCCCGGCCCATCTCCCGAAACAGCATGGGCGAGCGCAGGTGCTCGGACAGGCGGGCACCGAGGAAAGCCGCTGCCGCTTCCGGCTCCTCGACCGCACGATTCGCCAGCAGGCGGGCCAGCAGCGGGGAGATGTCGAGCGCCGCCACCAACCGTTCCTCCGCGTCCGGTGTGCGCCTGGCGCCCTGCCAGCGCCGCCTCATCGTCCGACCCCCGTCACCACGCCGCCAAGTCTAGCACGCTTCTGGGGAAACGTTAGTGGCCGCGGATCGTCCGCGAACCGACGGCGAGAAGCGATCGCCGCCTCAAGCTCGCCGCCGAGACGCGCCTCCACCCCGCTCGAAAAAGAGGACCACTGGGCTGGCGATGTATATCGATGAGTAGGTCCCGAAGATGAACCCGACCACCAAGGCGAAGGCGAAGCCCTGAATAACGACGCCACCCAGGAAGTAGAGGACCGTCACGACGAGCCACGCCGTCCCGGTCGTCAGGATCGTTCGGCTCAGGGTCTCATTGATGCTGCGATTGATGATGGCCGCCAGCGGCGCGCGGTGATCCTTCCGCATGTTCTCGCGGATGCGGTCGGAGACGATCACGGTGTCGTTGACCGAGAACCCCACGATGGTCAGCAGGGCGGCCACGATCGTCAGGTCGAGCTCGTAGTTCCACAGGATCAACGCCGCGAGGGTCAGGAAGACGTCATGAAACAGCGCCACGGCCGCCCCCAGTCCGAAACGCCACTCGAACCGGGCCCAGATGTAGACGCCCATCATGACGGTCGCGAACAACACCGCCAAGATTGCTTTCTGGCGCAGCTCTTTCCCAACGCGCGGCCCGACCGACTCGACGCGGAGAACATCGACCTTGTCGGCGCCGAATTTCGCCTTCAGCGCGTCGACCGCCCGTTTGGTCATGCTCTCCTCTTGACCGGGCACCTGCGGGATGCGGATCAGAAACTCGTTGGCGACACCGCCGAGATCCTGGATGGTCACGGCCCCGACATCGGCCCCGTCGAGCGCGCGCCGTACGTCTTCCGCCGTCGCCGTCTGCCCGAAGCGGACCTGAACCACCGAGCCACCGGCGAAATCAATCCCGAGATTGAAACCGCCACGGAGCACCATGATGGCGCCCCCAACGGCGATCAGGGCGATGGACGCCAGGATGGCAACGTTGCGGTACCCAACAAAATCGATCTTCGTGCCAGGCGGGATCAACTCCATAATCACACACTCACCGTTTGCAGGCGGCGGCGGGACAGCAGGTAGTCGTAGACGACCCGCGTCCCGACCACCGCCGTGAACACCGACGTGATCAAGCCGATACACAGCGTCACCGCGAACCCCTTGATCGGTCCCGAACCAAATTGAAAGAGGATCACTCCCGACAGAAAGGTCGTGATGTTGGAATCCAGGATCGCGGGCAACGCGCGTTCATAGCCCGCGTCGATGGCGGCGCGCGGGGTCTTCCCGAGACGCAGCTCCTCGCGAATGCGCTCGTTAATGAGCACGTTGGCATCCACCGCCATGCCCATCGTGAGCACGATCCCGGCGATCCCGGGCAAGGTCAACGTCGCATCAAGGGCGATGAGCGCAGCGAGGAGGTAGGCAACGTTGAAGATCAGCGCCATGTCGGCCAGGAAGCCGGCAAACTTGTAGTACACCACCATGAACAGAACGACGAGGCTGCCGGCCAAGGCGAACGAGATCATCCCCTGGCGGATCGAGTCCTTGCCCAGCGACGGCCCGACCGTGCGTTCCTCGGCCACCGTCACGGGCGCCGGCAACGCACCGGCCCGAAGCACGATCGCCAGATCCTTTGCCTCGTCGGCGGTGAAGTTCCCCTCGATGATGGCGCGGCCGCCCCCGATCTTCTCACGAATGACGGGCGCGGAGTAGATCGTGTCGTCCAGGATGATGGCGAGGCGCCGCTGCACGTTGGCGCCGGTGATCTCTTCGAAGAGCCGCGCTCCGCGGGCGTTGAAGTCGAGCGAGACAATGCGCGAGTTGGGCAACTCTCCTGGCCGCACCCGGGCCTCGGTGAGCACATCGCCCGTCATCAAGGTGCGCGATTCGACGACGTACGGAGAGCCCCGGCGCCGGTTGCCGAACTCATCCTTCTTGGCGTCCCAGAGAATCTGCGTACCTGGAGGTGGGAGCTTCTTGCTATCGCGATACTCCTCCGGATTCGCTCCTTCACGTACGAGCTTGAACTGAAGGACGGCAGTGCGACCGATGAGATCCTTGGCGCGTTGCGGGTCTTGAATACCGGGGAGCTGAATGAGGATTTCACGATCGCCCTGACGTTGGATGATCGGCTCAGCCACGCCGAACTGATCGATGCGGTTGCGGATGGTCTCCAGCGACTGCTCGATCGCGCTTTCCTTCATCTGCTGGACCTCGGCTTTGTAGAAGACGAGCTGGACCGTCAGTTCCTGACCCACCGTCTGCGACCCTTTCACCTCCAGATTGGGGAACCGGTCCTTGAGAACCTGGCTCAGCGGGTCGCTCTGCTCGGTCGGGACGACCACCTGTAGCGCGGGTCCCGCCACGCGCTCGATGCTCTTCGGCCGCACATTGGCCTTGCGCAGCTCGCCCCGCATCTCGTCAACCATCAGCTCGAGGGCGTTTTCCACCGCCTTGTCCGCCTCTACCGTCATCACCAGGTGCGTTCCGCCCTGCAAATCGAGCCCCAGGTGAACCTTGCGGTTCGGCAGAAACCCCCACCCTGCCGACGATTCGCCCAGCAGCGATGGCAGCAAGAAGATCACGGCCACGACCGTCAGGCCCAGCACCAGGAGGATCCGATACATGAGACCTCGATCTTTCACTTGTCCTTTTCCTTTCCTTTGTCCTTGTCCTCGCCCCGCGACACGGAGACCACACTGCTGATCTGCGGACGGCTCACCCGGACCCGCACGTTCGGGGCGATCTCGAGCGTCACCACGTCGTCGCCGAGCGCGGTGACCTTTCCATACAATCCGCCCGCGGTGATCACCTCGTCGTTTCTCTTGAGGTTCGCCAGCATGGTGCGGTGCTCTTTTGCCTTCTGCTGCTGCGGGCGGATCAGCAAGAAGTAGAAGACGACGAAAACGAGGATCAGTGGGGCGAAGCTCACCAGCGGCGAAGGCGCCCCTCCCGCACCACCGACCTGGGCCCAGGCAACATCGGTCATTCGGCGTCCCCCTGCTCGAGTTGTGCGATTCGCTCCTGCGCCCAGGGCGTGAAGTCACCGGCGGTCAGGTGTGCGCGCGCCTGGCCCATGAGATCGAGGTAGAAATGGAGGTTGTGCAACGTCGCCGCCTGGGCGCCAAGCATCTCTCCGGCAACCGCGAGGTGGCGGAGGTATGCGCGCGCAAACGTGCGGCAGATCGAACACCCGCACTCGGGATCGATCGGGCGCGGATCAGTCGCGTAGCCGGCACGCCGGATGTTGACCCGTCCCGACCAGGTGAAAAACGTCCCGTTGCGCCCATTCCGGGTTGGAAGGACACAGTCAAACATGTCGTAACCCATGCCAATGAAACGCAGCAGATCCTCCGGCAAGCCCACGCCCATGAGGTAGCGTGGTCGGTCAACTGGCAGCGCCGCCGCGGTTACCGCAGCGATCTCGTGCGTGACTCCACGCTCCTCACCCACACTCAATCCCCCCACCGCATATCCTGGAAACCCGAGCGCGGCAAGCTGCGCGGCATGCGCTCGCCGGAGTTCGCCAAACAGCCCGCCCTGCACGATGCCGAACAGCAGACGGTCCGGCGGCAGCGGCTCGCGGATCGACCGGACCGCCCACGCCAGCGTTCGCCGCATCGCCTCTTCGACCGCTCCCCGCTCCGCACCGGCCGCCAGACACTCGTCGAGCGGCATGAGCACGTCCACCCCCAGCTGACATTGGAGGCGAACCACGTCCTCCGGAGTGAGGAACAGGAGTGTTCCGTCGAGGTGGGAACGGAACTGCACCCCCTCGTCACTCACCTTGCGCAGCGGGGCGAGGCTCAGGATCTGATACCCGCCGCTGTCGGTCAGGATGGCTCCGTCCCAGCCCATGAATCGGTGCAGCCCACCGAGCCTGGCGATGACGTCGACCCCCGGACGGAGAGACAGGTGGTATGCGTTGGCAAGAATGATCTGCGCGCCAAGCTCGGCGAGCTGCTGCGGCAGCACGCCCTTGACGGTTCCCTGCGTCGCCACCGGCATGAAGGCCGGCGTCTCGACCGGTCCGTGCCCGGTCCACAGCCGCCCCCGGCGCGCCGACGACGACGGATCTCGCCCCGTCAGCTCGAACGGGCCATGGCTTGGCCCGGCCGACGGCGCAAGCCCCGCATCCTGTCGTGCTGGGCGCATCAGCAGATCAGCAGGGCATCGCCGTAACTGTAGAAGCGATACCGCTCGCGCACGGCGACCGCGTAGGCGGTGAGCACTTCCTCGCGGCCAGCGAAGGCCGCCACGAGCATCAACAGCGTCGATCTCGGCAGATGAAAGTTCGTCAACAGCGCGTCAACAACCCGGAAGGAAAACCCGGGAACGATGAAGGCTCCAGCCCAGAGCTCTCCCGCTTCAACTCGGCCGGATTCGCGCGCGGCCGACTCCAGCGCCCGCACCGTGGTGGTGCCCACCGCAACGACGCGGCGGCCCTCGCGCTTCGCCCTCGAGACCGCCGCCGCCGTCTCCTCTGGAATGATGGTCCACTCTGGATCGACGCGATGCTCGGCTATGTTCTCGCTGCGAACCGGGAGGAACGTCGCAGGGCCGACATGCAGCGTGAGCCAGGCACACTCGACCCCCATGCGCTGGACCGACTCCAACAGCGACTCCGTAAAGTGGAGCCCCGCGGTCGGCGCAGCCACGGCGCCCTCGTGCGAGGCAAAGACCGTCTGGTAGCGTTCGCGATCGACGGCGAGCGCGCCGTCCGGCCGTTTGATGTACGGTGGAAGTGGCACCTCCCCGTGACGCGCCATCAACTGCGGCACATCGACAGATGGGGGGAACCGCAGGACGTAACGGCCGCCACCAAGCGTGCCGAGCACCCGCGCCTCGACGTCATCCCCAAACGTCAACACGGTTCCGACGCCAAAGCGCTTGGCCGGGCGGCCGAGGCACTGCCAGTCTCCGGCCGCGGTTGTGAACAGCAGCACCTCCACCGCACCGGCATTGGCGGCGCGGCCGAAGAGCCGCGCCGCACGCACCCGCGTGTCGTTGAACACGAGCAGGTCACCCGGACGGAGAAACCCCGGCAGTCCCTTGATGGTCGAATGCTGCAGCGTCCCTCGGCCACGATCGAAGACGA
>Ga0316626_10000128_pt1 | contig 26136 bp, 22 predicted proteins | sample OWC_Aug_T1_C1_D5_FD_207656 | JGI IMG/M metagenome (GOLD analysis project Ga0316626, IMG submission 207656) | Wetland soil microbial communities from Old Woman Creek delta, Ohio, United States - OWC_Aug_T1_C1_D5_A | ecosystem: Environmental > Terrestrial > Soil > Wetlands | place: USA: Ohio...
GGCCCCCCGCTCGGCACGGTCGTCGCGCTGCACGGTTTCAGCATGGGCTATCCCCGTCTCGACGCCTTTGCCCTCTTCGCGGCGCAATGCTTCCAGCAGGGTTTCGATGTGGCGCTGCTGACGCTCCCGTTCCATGGGCCGCGGACACCACCGGACGCGCGTTTCTCCGGTGAACGGTTTGCCGCTCCGCACGCCACCCGACTCAACGAGGCGGTGCGGCAGGCCATATACGAGATCCACGTTCTCGTGGAGTGGCTGCGGCAGCAGACCGACGCGGCAGTTGGGCTGCTCGGCCTGAGCCTAGGTGGGTACCTTTCCGCCCTGATGGCTGGCCTGACACCGGATCTGGACTTCGTGATTTCGATGGTGCCGCCGGCGTGCATGGGCGATCTGGCGTGGCGCTTCTACTCGCGAAGCCGCCGCTATCGCAATGGCGCGTCGCCGGCGTTCTCGCGGGAGGAGCTGCGCGCAGCGTATCGCGTCCACTCCCCGCTCACCTATCCATGCCGGGTGGAGAAGGAGCGCCTGCTCATTCTCGCCGGTCGGGGCGACCAGATCGTCCCGCCCGATCATCCGCACGCCCTGTGGCGATCCTGGGAGGAGCCGGAGATCTACTGGTTCAGCGGCAGCCACCTCGCGCCCTTTCGCCGCGGGCGGCTCTTCGCCGCGATCGCGGCTCACCTCGAGCGATGCGTGCTCGGGTCCTCGTGAGCCACGACCCTGCGGAGAACGGGCAGCAGTTGGGCCATGAAGACCAATTTCACGGCCGGCTTCTGGCGTCTGGCGGATCCGAAGATCTCGCTCGCCTCGATGGCGTCGATTCTTCTTGGCACCTGCGCCGCGGCTGCCGACGGGCCGATTCACTGGGCATGGCTGGCTGCGACGATCGCCGGCATTTTCGCCATCGAGGTGGGCAAGAACGCCTCGGGAGAAGTGTTCGATTTCGATTCCGGCACCGACCTCGCAGTTGCCGAAGGTGACCGCAGCCCCTTCTCGGGCGGCAAGCGGGTGATGGTGGACGGACTGCTCACGCGCGGGCAGACGTGGCTCATCGCCGCCGTGTCCTACGCGCTTGGCGCCGCCGTGGGTTTGCTGATCGCGCTGTGGCGAGAGCCGTCGGTGCTGTGGTTGGGTTTGGTTGGTGGCGCCTGTGCGTTCCTGTACCACGCGCCGCCGGTGCGGCTGTCGTACCGGGGTCTCGGGGAACTGGCGGTGGCGCTGTGCTACGGGCCGCTGATCTGCGCGGGTACCTACCTGGTTCAGCGCGGACAGGTCACGGCGCCGGTGCTGTGTCTCTCGCTCCCGCTCGGTCTGCTGGTCGGCGCCTTTCTGTGGATCAACGAGTTTCCCGACTATCTCGCCGACCGGGCATCCGGGAAGAACAACCTCGTCGTGCGGCTCGGCCGTCCGCTGGCGAGTCGCGTTTTCTCCGGCATTCTCGCCTGGGCTTTTCTGCTGCTTCTCTTTCTGCCGGCCGTCGGCGTGCCGTCACGTGTGTGGCTCGCCGCCGCAGCCGCGCCACCGGCGTTCTCCGCGGCGCGGCGGCTCATGGCTCATCCGGAGAGCACGCCCCAGATCATCCCCGCACAGGCGCGAACGCTGCTGGCGTTCGTGCTTTACGCTATCGGCGGCGGCATCGGTCTGTTGCTGGGTTGAGCTCCGCAGGCGAAACCCACGGCGTGTGGACGGTCCGGGGCCTGCCGCCGGCGGAGGAGTGATGCACGCCGCGGGAAAGCGCCGGCAGACCGTTTTCAAGGGAGGGAGAATTGGATGCGGGCTCAGTTCTTCGGCGGACACGGATGGCGGGGCACCAGCGTGATCGATCCGTCCTCCGCCGCCTGCTCGATTTCCAGCTCGGCCTCGCCGGACTCCATCAGCTCGTCGAGTGCGATGTTGATGTTGCTCTCGGCGCGCTTGTTTGTCGGCTCGAGACGAAGGCCCTCGCAGTAGTGCTTGATGGCCTCGTGAACCTTGCCCTCCAAGTGCAGGGCGGTGCCGACGTTCACGTGCACGCGGGCCTTGCCGGGTGATTTTTGCATCGCGTCGCGCCACAGCGACAGCTGCGTGCGCCACACCTCGTTGCGGGCGATGGTCAACCCGACCAGGGCCACGGTGACCGCGCCGCCGAATCCCAGGGCGATGGCGCGGCGTTGCCGCACCGCCGCGCAGAACACGCTGGCGAGAGCCAGCGCCAAGCCGGGCATGGCGAGATACATGCGGTGCTCGTTCATCACGTCGTGAATCGGCAGAACGCTCGACTCGACGCTGAGCGCAACAAAGAACCAGAGGACGCCGAACCCGAGCGCCGGCCAGCGTCTCACCGCATACACCCCGAATCCGCAGAGCGCGACGAGGAAGGCCAGCCCAACGGACACCGCGCCAGACAACCCACGCGCCACGGGAACGTCGTGGTCGATGTTGAATCCCCAGGGGAGAAAGACCAACCGGAGGTAGCGCGGAATGACGAGGCACTGGGTGAAGAAGTAGTCCAGCGGTGACGCGACGGCCGTCGGATCGGCCGCCCACGTCCAGAGACGCGCCAGGTCTCTGGCCTGCTCGGCGAGCGGCGCAGTACTTCGAGACGGCATGCGCGGCGGCGAGCCCAGCAGTTTCCACGTCAGCGGGATCACGAGCACCAACAGCAGAAACGGCGCGATGCGTACGACCTTCTGCCCCATCCCCTTCCCGCCAAAGAAGGCCCATTCCGTCAGCAGGATGGCTACCGGCAAGCTGGCGCTGTTCTCCTTCGAAAAGAACGCGGCGAGCGCCAGCAGCCCCGAGCCGATGAACGCTCTTCTCGAGTCGGACCGGCGCTGGTTCTCGTTGGCGGTCCGCGCGAGCACGTACAGCAGAACCGAGCCGACATAGAACATCGCTGCCATCGACGACATGCGCTGCACGATGTACGTCACGGCCTGGATCTGGATCGGGTGACAGGCGAACAGGACGGTCGCACTGAGCGCGAATACGAGGGGTTGCTTGGCGAGCGCCGTGTGGCGCAGACGCGGGGTGTCACAGAGCGCCAGCGCGAGCCGGAACACGGCGAAACACGTCACGAGGTGAATGAGGACGTTCGCCACGTGGTACCCCACCGGATTCTCGCCGCCGATCCAGTAGTTGAGCACGAGCGTGCTGTACGGAATGACGCGGGAGCGCCCCCAGCCGACGATTGCCGCGAGGGTCAGCTCTTGAACCCCGGGGCTCTCGAGGATCTGCGAGTGATCGTCGAACTGGAACGCGCTGGTGAACGAGCGTGCGTACGCCACCAGCGTGAGGCCGGCAACGAGGGCAAACCATGCGTAGTCGCGGTGACGGTTCTCCGGTTGCGCAGGGCTGACGGTCACGGGAGCGTGCCGAGGTCTTCCCCCTTTCGCACCGAGGGGACTGAGGGGCATGCGCTTCACGCGGCGATGCGGTACGAGCTGCCTTCGATGAGCCGCGGGACCTCACGGTCCCAATCCCCGACCCACTTGTCGATGATCGTGTCCGCGGGGCAGATGCCGCGTTTGACCATGTCTTCCAGGCGCTCGAGATACAGCGACTCGTCTTCACCCTGGGCGTTCAGCGTCCGCTGCCGCTCGAGCCCCGCCGTGGCGATGGCAATCAGCTCGCGCGCCAGCTCGGCCAGGGCAACACGCTGGATGCGGGCGCGGAGGGCCTGGCGATGGACGGCGTGATAGAGTTCGACGCGCTCCTCCCAGCTCCAGCGCTTCACCAGATCCCATGCCGCGAGCAGGCAGTCGTCTTCGTAAAAGATGCCCTTCGCCAACGCCGGCACCGCCAGCATGAGTTCGGGCGCCTGGCTGTCGGCGGAGCGGAGCTCGATGACCGACTTGAGACGGACCTCCGGAAACAGCGTGGTCAGATGCACCGCCCAGTCCGCGATGGTGGCCCGATGCCCCTGATGTCCGTGCGCCAGAAACTGGCGAAAGCTGTGCGCCGTCATGTCGAACCATTCGCCGTTGCGGACGATGAAGTACATGGGCACATCGAGCGCGTACTCCGTGTAGTCATCGAACCCGGCGGTCGGGCGAAAGACGAAGGGAAGCAGCCCGCAACGAGCCGGATCGGTATCCGTCCAGATGTGGCCGCGGAAGGACCGGAAGTTGTTCAGGTGGCCGTCGGACAACGGGGAGTTGGCGAACATTGCGGTCAGCAGCGGCACCAGTCCCATGCCGACGCGCAGCTTCATCATCGCGTCCGCTTCGCTGGAGTAGTCCAGGTTCACCTGAACCGTGGCCGTCTGCTTCATCATCCGCTGGCCCAGTGTGCCGACGCGCGCCATGTGCGGCGCCATGATGCGGTAGCGCCGCTTGGGCACCCATTCGATCTCGTCGAGCGTGCTGATCGGCTGCATCCCCAGACCCAGAAAGGCAATGCCCAACTCGTTCCCCACCGTGACGATCTCATCAATGTGGCGGACAAACTCGACCCGGGCGCAGTGGATGCTGTCGCACAGCTCGCCACTGAGCTCGAGCTGGCCGCCCGGCTCCAAGGTGATCGACGCCTTGGGGCCGCGCAGCGCGACCATGCGGCCGTCTTCCAGCAAGGGCTGCCAGGCGTACCGGTCGGCCAGTCCGCGCAAGAGTGCTTCGATGCCGTCGGGACCCGAAAACGGGGCGGCCTGGCCATCGCTCGCCCGCACGGCGACCTTCTCGTACTCGGTTCCGATGCGCCAGTCCTGCCGTGGTTTGGTCGACGCGGCGAAGAACTCGACCAGCTGATCCCGCCGTTCGATCTCCACGGCTGCACGGTCTTCTGGAATGTATTGCGACATCGGCCGGCTACCGCTGCAAATACCTTACTCCGGCCGGACGCGTTCTCGCAAGGAGCGGATCGCGGCGTGTCGCTGCGGCGCTCGGGTCGGCGGGGGAAAGGGGACGGGTAGAGACGCCGGCAAGGGTACGCCCTCGGTGAGGCGCCCGTACCCGACCGCTTCGCCGCGTCAGCGCGCAAGAGAGGACGAGCGCCGCGGCTACTCGCGCGGCGTGCCTTCCCGCTTGGCCTTCTTTGCTGCTTGCAGCAGCTGAATCACCTCCTCGTGCTCCCACTCCTTCGCCGCTCGCAGCGCCGTGTCCCCATCGTCGTTTTCCGCGTCGATGTCCGCCCCCTTTTCCAGGAGCAACTTCACGATCGGTGCGTGACCCTCCACGGCCGCCAGCATCAGCGGGGTGACGCCTTCGCTGTTGGCCGCATTCACGTCCGCGCCCTTCTCCAACAGCAGTCTCACGACCTCCGTGTGCCCGTTGTCAGCCGCGGCCATCAGCGCGGTCCAGGCCTCCTTGCTCTTCACGTTGACGTCCGCCTGGTTGGCGAGCAGCACTTTCACGGTTTCCGTGTGCCCATTGAACGACGCGGTAATCAGAGGCGTGACCCCTTCGTTGTCCGGCGCGTTCACGTTGGCGTTCTTGGCAAACAGCGCCCGCACCGTCTCCGTATGGCCGTTGCCGGCCGCACGAAACAGGGCGGTGGCGCCGGGCTCGTCTCTGGCCTCCACCTCCGCGCCCTTGTCCAGCAGCATTTTTGCCGCGTCGGTGCGACCATCCCACGCCGCGGCCATGAGCGCCGTCCACCCCTTCTTGCTCTTCGCGTTGATGCCCGCGCCTTTGGCCACCAGCGCCTCCATCGTCGCGGTATGACCCGCCCCGGCCGCTCGCATCAGTGCCGTCGCTCCGGCATCGTCCTGCGCGTTCACGTCGGCGCCTTTGGCCAAGAGCAGCTGCACCGTGCCCGTGTGGCCGTTCCCGGCCGCCGCCGTCAGGGCGGTCAGGCCGGTCGGGTTCCGGCCGTTCACATCCGTACCCTCGGCCAGCAGCCGTTCAACCGCGGCGTTGTCGCCCTTCCCGGCCGCGTCGATCAGCAGGAGCGCCTTGGTCGGGGCGTCCTGCGCCAACGCCGTCAGAGGACCCAGCAAGACCAGGATCGAGAACAAAGCTCGTGCGTGTGGCATCATTTCCCTCTGCGCCGACAGGATAATCGAGTTCCGATATCGAAGAAAACCCAACTCGGCAAACCGGCGCCACTCCAGGGTACGACGAATGATCCTTGCGCTGCCTCGGCTACGCCATTACTGATGAGAGGGTGAACCCCGTGGACAAGGCGCGGTCGCGCCGCCGCTTCATCTACTTGCTGGTTTTTGTTGTGGGCACCGGGGTGGTCGCCATGCTCCGCCTGCGCGGTGTTCCGCTGACGGCGGAGGGTGTGCGCGCCACGGTGGCAGCTTGGGGACCCCTGGCGCCACTGGTCTTGATCCTGCTGCTGGTCATTCGCCCCTTCGTATTCTTCCCGTCCACGCTCTTGTTCATCGCTGCGGGACTCGCGTTCGGGCCGTTGCTCGGGACCGTCTATGCGGCCGCCGGTGCGACCGTCGGGGGGGTCATCACCTTTCTGCTGGCGCGCGCGCTCGGCCGCGAGTTCATTCAGGCGCGTCTCCCCAGTCGGCTGCAGCGGCTGCAGGAGGAACGCTGGGGAGCCGGCCTGGTTTTCTTCCTCAACCTTGTGCCGCTCGTCCCCATTACCGCGGTCAACTACGGTGCCGGTCTGTCGCGGATATCGCTCGGGTACTACACCCTCGGCGTCATTGCCGGCCTGACGCCGCGCGCCTTTGCTTACAGTTTCTTCGGCGACTCCCTCGACGATATCGGATCACCACAGTTCATGCTTGCGCTGGCTGTTCTCGGCCTGTTGGTGATCGGCCCGACGTGGTTGCGGCGCTGGCTGCAGTCGGATCGCGGCGCCGCTGACGGTCGTCCTCGGCATCAATAACTGGCGATCGCGGCCGCGATCGCCTTGTGCCACGAACGAAAGCGTTCTTCGCGTTCGGCCTCGCTCCAGCGCGGCGAGAACACGCCGCCTGAGCGCCAGGCGTGGCGCACGTCGTCCAGGCCGTTCCAGACCCCGGCGGCAATGCCGGCGAGATAGGCGACGCCCAGTGCGCTCGCTTGTACCGTCTCGGGACGTTCGACCGGGAGGCCGAGCACATCGGCCAGACACTGCAGCAGGAAATCGTTGGCGGCCGCACCGCCGTCCACGCGCAGGACGGGTGGTGGCGGCATCTCCGCGTCGGCCAGCAATGCATCGAGGACTTCGCGGCTGCGGAAGGCGATGCCCTCGAGCACCGCACGCACGATGTGCGCCCGGGTCGTTCGCCGGGACAACCCGCCGATCACCGCCCGACCCGCCGGGTTCATGTAGGGCGTGCCCAGACCCTGCAGCTCCGGCATCGCCCACACACCGTCGCTATCGGGAACTGACGCCGCGAGTGCCGCGCTTTCCCCCGCCGCCGTGATCACTCCGAGCCCGTCGCGCAGCCACTGAATCGCCGCCCCGGCGGTCACTACCGTGCCCTCCAGGCAGAACCGCCGCTGGCCACCGAGAACCCACAGCACCAACGGATACGCTCCGCGCTGGGAGAGGACGGGAAACTCGCCGGTGTTGACGTCGACCATCGCCGACGTGCCGTAGGTGATCTTCACGGCGCCGCGGTCCGTGCCGAGCTCGCCGAACATGGCGGCCTGCTGGTCGCCGGCGATCCCCGCGATCGGCACGGCGGCGCCGAACACGACCGGATCCGCCAGGCCATAAACCTCGCTCGATCCGCGGATGCCCGGCAGAGCGGAAGCCGGCACGCGAATGTGGTTCGTCACGCCCTCGTCCCAACCGCCGGTGGCGAAATCGTAGAGGCCGGTGCAGGAGGCGTTTGACGGGTCCGTCACGTATACACGCCCCGCCGTCAGTTGCCAGACGAGCCAGCTATCGATGGTGCCCATGCACAGCTCGCCGGAGGCGGCGCGAGCGAAGCCGTCATCCACGCATCGCAACACCCATTCGAGCTTCGTCGCCGAGGCCATTGTGTTGGTGTAAATGCCCTCGCTGAGCCATTCGGCCACGCGAGCGGCGGTCCGCGTGTCCTGCCAGCTGATGGCGGGATACGCGGGCTGGCTGGAGCGGCGCTCCCACACCAGTGCCGTCGACCGTTGATTGGTGACGCCGATTGCCGCGACGTCCGCGGGCGCCAATTCGGCTCGCTGCAATGCCGCGGCGATCACCCGACGCGTCGCCTCCCAGATCCGGATGGGGTCCTGCTCGACCCAACCGAGGTGCGGAAACTCCGCGCTGATTTCCTCGTAAGCCGAACCGATCAGCCGGCTGCCACGATCGAAGATCAGCGCTCGCACTCCCGTGCTTCCTTCGTCGATGGCGAGCACGTAGGCCGACATCCGCGTCTGCCTAGTAGGCGAATGAAAAACGGGAAACCGGAAACAGGAAACGGAAAACCGGGAAATGGGTTTGGACTGCGGCGTTGACCGGTTTTGAATCTCCGGTTCCCTGTTTCCTGTCTTCCATTTCCTTCTCGCGCGGAAGTCCGACGGGCTTGTTAGATCGAGCAGAAGGGGAAGCGGAGCAACGCGGGCCAACGAACCCGGCGGCAGTTCCTCACCGTCATGTGACCCGCTTGCCGTTTCACCCCGTCTCCCCTTCTGCGCCGTTCAGGCCTGCGACTCATCGCCAGATGGGAACAGCACTCCCGGATTCATGATCCCGCGTGGGTCGAGCGTGCGCTTGACAGCCTGCAGCACCGACAGGCCCGCCCCATGTTCCTTCGCCATCCACTCCGCCCGCAGCCGTCCGATCCCGTGGTGGTGGGCGATCGTGCCGCCGCACCGCAGCGTTGCCTCCATCGTCAGCCGCCAGCACTGGAAGTAGGTCTGTTCCGCGTCCGCGGGGTTCTCCGGTCGGGCCACAAAAGTGAAGTAGATGTTGGTGCCTTGCGCATAGCTGTGGGAGCTGTGGCCGGACACCACGATCAGGTCCTTCACGGTTTGCACCGCGGCGATGACTTCGCGGTAGAGATCATGGATCCGGTCCCAACCCGCCGCAACTTCGACGGTGTCGAGCACGAACCCCTTCTCCAAGAATGACTCGAACCGAGGGACGTTGTTGCGCTCCTCGAGCCAGTGGGTCACCGGCTGCTCGCCTACGGGCATGCCGCCGAACGACGTGCAGGACGCATGGCACCCCTCCGCCTCCGCGGCGGTCAGTCGGCTGGGCCCCTCGGTAATGACGATGAGAAAGCACCCGTCGTCATTCGCCCATTGGCCGAAATGGCGCGCGGTCTCGATGCTGTCGTACAGGCGCAGAACCGGGGGCTTCCACCCGGCCCGCATGATGGTCCGGATCGCCTCCAGACCAGAGTCAAGGTCGGGAAAGTTGAAGCACAGGAGCTTGCGGCTTTCCGGCACGGGAAAGATCCGCACCGCCAACTCGGTCACGACGCCCAAGGTGCCCTCGGAGCCCAGGAAGAGAGAGCGGAGGTCGGGCCCGGCCGATCGCCGCGGCGTCGGGGTGATCCGGATCACACGGCCATCGGGGATCACCGCCTCCAGCCCCAGCAACATGTCCTCGATCGAGCCGTACCGCGTGGAGAACTGCCCCGCGGCACGCGTGGCGACCCAGCCCCCGACGGTCGAGACGTCGATCGACTGGGGAAAGTGCCCCATAGAGTAGCCGGCTCGGTTCAGCTCCGCTTCGAAGCGTCCTCCCATCATCCCCGCCTGCACGCGGGCAACGAGGGCGGTCTCGTTGAGATCAATGATCCGGTCCATGCGACGGAGATCGATGACAATTGCTCCCGCTGGAGGCAGCACGCCGCCGCACACGCCCGATCCGGCACCGTACGGAACCACGGGTATCCTGTGGTCGCTCGCGTAGCGGATGGTTTGCGCGACGTGATCCGTCGAAAGCGGCGTGACGACGCACGCGGGTCGGTCGGTGAGCACCCCGCGTTGCAGTCGAAGCAGCGCCAGCGCCCACGTGTCGTGGCTGTGGTCGAGCAGCGTTTGCTCGTCCCAGTGGACCTGCGCGCTGCCGAGAAGGTCGCTGAGGTCCGCCCGCACCCGAGCGCGACCGACGTCACCCATGCGCAGCGTGAACCGGCTCGGAGCCGAGAGGAGCAACCTGCTGGAAACTCTTCACCTCGTGCACGTGCGACTGATAACGCTCGACCTCTCGGGCAATCCGCGCCGGCGTCCAGCTCAGCATCGCCCCCATCGTGCGGGCAACGCCCTGGGCAACGGCGAGGCCATTGTCGGGATCCCAGAGCAGCAAGCGGCTGCGGCGTTCGAGAAAGTCCTCGAGGGTCAGCGCCATCTCTTCGCGGACGGCGTACTCAACCTCGGCGCGCGTGACGGCGACGCCAGGCGCGTAGCGGGTGGCGAGCACGGGATCCGCGCTCATAGCCTCCACCAATCGCTCGGCGTTGCTGCCATAATTTTGCACCAACCGATCGACGATCTCGACGCCGACTTCCGGCCAGCGAGCTTTCAATCGCGTGGCGTATCCCGCCACGTCGTCACCGGTTTCGCCACCGCTCAGCAAGATCTCTCCACTCTGCCCGATGGGCTTGGGCAAGACACGCCCGGTCTCGCGCAACCGCTCACAGGCGATGTCCACCACGCGTTCGGACATACGGCGGAACGTGGTCAACTTTCCCCCGGCGATCGAGAGCAGGCCCGTCCGTCCCATCATGATCTCGTCCTTGCGCGAGAGTTCCGACGGGTCCTTGCCCTCTTGGTGCAACAGCGGCCGCAGGCCCGCCCACGCGCTGACGACATCCTCCGGGTGCAGCGGCTCGACTGCGAACGTGAGGCTGCCGGCCTCAAGCAGGTAGTCGACGTCCTCAAGCGTGATGCGGGGGTTGACCTCGGGCTGATCGTAGTCTGTGTCGGTGGTCCCCAGGTACGTCACTGGACCGCGGGGAATCGCGAACACCCCGCGGCGGTCACGGGCGTTCATCACCACGATGAGCGAGAGCGGAAGGCGTTCACTCCGCACCACCACGTGGATCCCTTTGGTCAAACGCAGTCGTGGCGTCTCACCGGGCTCGCCCATCAAGCGCACCGCATCGACCCACGGCCCGGCCGCGTTGATGACCACTTGGGCGCGGACGGTCAGATCCGCACCGCCGAGCCCGTCTCGCACGGTGGCACCGGCAATCGCGCCGTTGTCGATCAAGAAACCCGTGACCGCGGCGTAGTTCGCAATGACCGCTCCGAGCGCGGCCGCCGACTTGACGACCTCGACGACCAGTCGCGCATCGTCGGTGACATACTCATAGTAGAGACCGGCCCCGGAGAGGCGATCCGCACGCAGCAATGGCTCCAGTTTCAGGGCTTCTTCGCTGCTGATCATGCGGTGCCGCTCTTCGTCCGATACCTGGGCCAGGCGGTCGTATGTCCACAGGCCGACACGGATCTTTGCTGCCCCCCTCCGGGTGCTCACTGGGACCAGCATCTGCATCGGGCGCGCCAGATGCGGTGCGAGCTTTCGCAGGACATAGCGTTCCGTAGCCGCCTCACGGACCAGACCGACATCACCCTGCTGGAGGTAGCGCAGGCCGCCGTGAATGAGCTTCGAGGACCGGCTGCTCGTGCCGATCGCAAAGTCGTCCCGCTCCACCAGTGCGACGGACAGCCCTCGCATGGCGGCGTCGCGAGCGATCCCGGCTCCCGTGATACCGCCACCGATGACCAGCACGTCGAACCGATCGTGTGCCAGGGCCTTCAGGCTCTTGTCCCTCGTGCGGAAAGAGAATTGTGGGAGCCGCATCATGCTCAGCCTTCCCACTCTTCAACGCTTGACGCACTTTGTCAAACCCGCTTTCCTCTCGTGGTGCGCATTCAGGCCCTTCTGTTCGACTACGGCGGCACGCTCGACGGAGCCGCCAGCCACTGGCTCGATCGGTTCGTCGACATGTACCGTGACGCGGGCATCGAGATCCCGTTCGAACGGATCAAGCACGCATTTTACCAGGCCGATGATGCGGCATATGCCGAGCCCCGGATCGCCGCTGCGAGCTTGCGGGAGCTCATGGACTTTCACGTGGGCACCCAGCTGTCCGCGTTGGGAATCTCGGATGCCGGATTGCACCAACGTCTGGTCGACCGCTTCGTCAGCCGGTCCATGGCTGCCTTGGCCGCCAGCCGTCAGGTTCTCGATCGGCTGTCCCGCCGCTTCCGGCTCGGCGTGGTGTCCAATTTCTATGGCAACGTCGATCGCATTCTCACGGATGCTGACATCGCCCCATTGATCGGGGTGATCGTCGATTCCACCCGGGTGGGTCTGAGAAAGCCTGACCCGCGCATTTACAGCTATGCTGTGGCCCGGCTCGAAACGCCGGCGGCCGAAACCCTCCATGTCGGCGATTCCTACGAACGCGACGTGGTTGCCGCCAGCCAGGCGGGCCTGCGGACAGCTTGGCTGGTTGGGGATCGCAATGCGTCGGCGATGCCGGCGGGCGACCTCTCTGACCTCCACCTGCGCTCGCTCGACGAGCTGCTGGTTTGCTTCGCCCCCACCCAGACGCTCGCCCGTTGCCGGAAAGCAACGGGCGATGGATCAAGGTAGGGGGGGGCGAACGCCGCAATTCATGAGAGCCGCCCTCATCGCTGCCGGCCTCGGTGAACGCCTGCGAAATGGTGGAATCCAAGTGCCCAAACCGCTCGTGCCGATCGCTGGTGTTCCCTTGATCGACCGGGTCTTGGCCGCGGTCGCGGCGGTCGGCATCAAAGAGGTGGCCTGCATCTTCAACGAAGAAGCCGACGCCGTCGAGGCCCATTGTCGGCAGAGCGCCCGTCATCTCGAGCTGTACATCGTCCGCCGCACCACACCGAGCTCGATGGAGAGCTTGTTCGCCCTGGCGCCGTATCTACACAACGGCCGCTTCCTCCTGCTCACGGTGGACGCGGTCTTCGGACCAACCGTCCTGCCGGAGCTGCTGGCAGCGGCGGCGCGATACCCGGACGCCGACGGCGTGCTCGGGGTGCACGATTTCGTCGATGACGAGAAGCCTCTCCGCCTGACCGTCGACGCTGAGAACCGGGTGACGAGCCTGGGGCCTGATGCGGGGGCGAGTCCGCTCATCACCGCCGGGCTGTACGTGTTCGATCCTCGCATCTTCCGAGAGGTCGACGCGGCGCGGGCCGCCAGGTTCACCGCCCTGCGGCAGTTCCTCGGTCATCTGGTGCAGACCGGCTATCGGCTCTACGGCGCGCGCCTGCCGAAGACCATCGATGTCGACCGGCCCGAGGATGTCCGCACGGCCGAGGCCTTCGTCCGCAACGGATTCACCGCGTGAGTCAGTTTCTCGGCATCGCACGCGAGCGGCTGTACTCGCCCGGCAAAGTCGAAGCCGACCGTGCCATTCTCGACGCGGTGGCGACCGTGCTGGCGCAGCGCCATGACGTCAGGATCATCAGCGCCGAGGACCCCCTGCCGGAGGTTCAACCGGGCGTCTTGGTTTTTGCGATGTGTCAGGGACCGGCGGCGCTCGCGACCCTCAGGCGCTGGGAAGGCGCTGGCGTGCGCGTCGTCAACTCCCCGGCCGCGATCGAGAACTGTCACCGGCAGCGGATGCTGCCGGCGTTTGCGCGTGCCGGGGTGCGCCATCCGGCGAGCGTCCTGGTTGCCACCGGCGATGGCGTGTCGTTGCCCGTCTGGATCGCCGACGGCGTTTGGATCAAGCGAGGCGACGTTCATGCCACCGAACCCGACGATGTGGTTGGCGTGCACGGCGAAGCGGCCGCGCGGGCCGCGCTGCGGCGGTTTCACGGCCGCGGGATCGAGCGCGCGCTGATTCAGCGCCACGTGCGCGGCGACGTCATCAAGTTCTACGCCGTCCGCGGCACGTTCTTCGCGTGGTTCCCGCCCGCGGATGTCGCGCTGTCGCTTTCCACCGGGGAGGTTGCTGCGCTGCGTCAGTTGGCAGAGGAGGGCGCGGCCGCGCTCGGTCTGGAGATCTTCGGCGGCGACTGCGTACGTCACGGGGAAAATGATTTTTGGTTGATTGACTTGAATGATTGGCCTAGCTACGCTGCCTGCCGCGGCGCGGCTGCCGGTGCGATTTCCAACTATCTCGCCGCGCAGAAAGCGAAGCCCCTAGCGTGACGACTGCGATCAAGAGGGCGGCGGGTCCGACGCTCATCCCGGGAGCGCGATCACGCGCGCTCTACAAGGAAGAGCAGGGCTATATCTCACCCGGTCTGCAGCGCATCGCGCAGCTGTCCCAGTTGACCCTGGTCGAGGGACGGGGCTGCACTCTCGTCGATGCCGACGGCAACGAGTACCTCGATCTTTTCGCCGGGGTTGCGGTTGCCAGCCTCGGCCATAGTCATCCGCGTTTCGTGGCCGCGTTGACCGCCCAGCTGGAGCGTCTGGCAGTCGGCAGCTTCACCAGCGAGCCGCGCCTGGCGCTACTCAAGCTCATTGCCGAGCTGGCGCCTGGTGGGTTGCGGCGCACGCAGCTGTACAGCGGCGGCGCGGAAGCGGTGGAGGCGGCAATCCGTCTGGCGCGCTCCTTTACGAAGAAGCATGAAGTCGTCGGCTTCTGGGGCGGGTTCCACGGCAAGACGGGCGGTGTGCTCGGGCTCATCGGAGACGAATCAAAGAAGAACTGGGGGCCGCTTCCCGGGGGCCAGCACCTGGTCCCGTACGCCGACTGCTACCGCTGCCCGCTCAAGCTGGCGTACCCCGCGTGTGGCATGGCGTGCCTCGATTTCATCCGTCAGCAACTCAAGCACACGACGGGCGGATCGATCGCCGCCGTGCTCATCGAGCCCATGCAGGGCACGGCGGGCAACGTCATTCCCCCTCCGGAGTTCCTCCCCGGCGTGCAGGCGATCGCGCGTGAGAACGACGCGCTCCTCATCGCCGATGAAATGATCACGGGCTTCGGGCGCACCGGGAAGATGTTCGGCTGCAATCACACGGCCACCGAGCCGGACATCATGACGATCGGTAAGGGCTTCGGCGGCGGCTTCCCCGTCAGTGGGCTCATCATTCCGGATCGACTGACCACCGCGATGCCGTTCGCCAAAGCGAGCGCCTCGTCATCGAGCTACGGCGGAAACGCGCTGGCGGCGACCGCAGCGCTGACGACGGTGGAGACGATCATCGACGAGCAACTCGTGGACAACGCGGAGCGTGTCGGTACCGTCCTCCTGCGCGAATTGCTCGCCTTGCAGGACAAGTACGAGTTCATCGGCGACGTCCGCGGCCGCGGGCTCCTGATCGGACTGGATCTCGTGAAAGATCGGAAGACCCAGGAGCCGTTGGCGGCGGCGATCACCGAGCGAATCTTCACTTCGGCCCTCCAGCGTGGCCTCCTCATGATGGGATATTTCTCCCGGGTCCGCATCAATCCACCGCTGGTGATCACGGAGCGCGAAGCGCGCGACGGCGTGGCGATCCTCGACGAAGTCTTCGCCGAGATCGCGCGCGAGGGGCGTTACCGCGAATGACCGTGCGCCGCGGGGCGCTGCTCGGATTCGGCCACGTCGCCGCGGAGGGGCATTGGCCGGCCTGGCGCGAACGAGGCGACGTCGAGATCGTTGCCGTGGCGGATCCCGATCCGCAGCGGCGAGCGTTGGCGGGGCGCCTCATCCCGCGGGCTCGCTTCTATGCCGACCCGACGCCGTTGCTGCAGCGCGAGTCGCTCGACTTTGTCAGCATTGCCACGCCGCCCGCCCTGCACGCATCGCAGGTGGTGGCGGCGGCGGGCGCGGGCTGTCACGTCCTCTGCGAAAAGCCGCTGGTAACCTCGCTGAGTGATTATCATCGCGCCGCGGCCGCGGCGCGCGCGGCTGGCGTGACGCTCTTCACGGTGCACAACTGGAAGCATGCGGATCAATTCCGTCGCGTGGCCGCGCTGCTGGCGGACGGCGCCATCGGCCGGGTCCGGCGCATCCGGTTCGACGTCGTCCGGAACGGCCAGGCGGTGAGCGTCGGCTCGGCCTGGCGGACCCAATCAGCGCTCGCCGGCGGGGGCATTCTCGTCGACCACGGGTGGCACGCCTTTTACCTGCTCCTCGCACTCGCGCGGGAGCGGCCGCAGCGGATCAGCGCCAGCGTGGAACGGCGGCGCGACGACCCAGGCGACGTGGAGGACACGGCGACGTGCACCGTCGAGTTCCCGACGCTCACCGGTGAGATCTGGCTCACCTGGGCCGGCCCCGAAAGACGGAATCGCTGGCAGGTGATCGGGGACCTCGGGTCGATCGAACTGGAGGGCGACCACCTGGAGCTCCGCCGGGGCTCGACCACGGAGCAATTCATCTTTCCCCGCTCACTGTCGGCAGGCTCACATCACCCCGATTGGTTCGGCGCCGTCATCGAAGGGTTCCTTCGCGAAATCACCCTGCCGTCGGTTCGCGGCGAGAATCTCGCCGAAGCCGAACTTTGCCTCCTGCTCATGACACTGGCGTACGAGTCAGCGGCGCAGAGCCGCCCGCGGACCGTTCCGACCGAGCTCCCGCAGCCCCATGCTGCGCCGCCCAATGGTGAGCGCCGCCTGACGGCCTGACTCGAGGTTGCCCCCAGACGGGAGCAAACGAGCACGCACAGGTGACCACGGCAATCATTCTCGACCCCAGCGCCGCCAGCTTCCAGGTCGTCGCGGGGATTCCCCTCATCGTGCGCACTGTGCTGAGCGCTCAGCGCGGTGGTTTCGAACACGTCATCGCCTACGGCGGCGCGTATGCGGACCGTCTGCGGCAGGTACTGGCCAGCGATCCGCGTACCCGGTCGATTCCGGTCGCCACCGGTGATGCCCGGCCCGCCGTGCGGGGCGAGCGCGTGGCGCTCATTCCTTCGGACTGCCTGCTCACTCCCGCGGCACTCAAGCGAGTGTGTGCGGCACAGGCGGACGATGCCCTTCTGCTCTTTGAAGCGGGAGGCCTGCACGCGCTCGGCAGCGGCATCCTCCTCGGACCGCGGGCGATTCTCGATCACGTCGACGGGCACCGCAGCCTCGAGGCCCTGCTCGCAGCGCTGCCCGCGCCGGTTTCGGTTCCGCTTGGTGGGGAGACCTGCCTGCCGGTCCGTGACGCAGCCGGCGTCGCGGCGGCGGAAGACGAGTTGATAGCGGGGATTCGGGCAGAGTCGGCCGACACCGACGGTCCGATTGCACGTTTCGACCGCGGGCTCTCCACCCGCATCAGCCGCGTGTTGGTTCGCACGCCGCTGCGCCCGAACCACATCACGATGATCGGAACCTGCCTCGGGCTGCTGGCAGGGTGGTGCCTGTCGCGCGGAACCTACCTCGCGGGCGTCCTCGGCACCCTGCTGTTCTGGTTCGCCGTCATCATCGACGGCTGTGACGGGGAGGTGGCGAGGCTGAAGATTCAGGATTCGAAGTTCGGCCAACTATTCGACGTCATCACCGACAACATCGTGCACGTTGCCATCTTTGCCGGCCTCGGTGTCGGCCAGTACCGCGCGAACCCGGATGCGAACTACCTCCTGCTACTCGGGCTTCTGGTCACCGGCTTCCTGTGCGCCACGGCGGCAAGCGTTCTCTGCCTGCTGCGACATCCGCCAGTCAAGTACCTGCGCCCACAGTCAAAGAAGGGAAAACTGCGCCAGTGGATGCTGCGCGGTTTCGAGGCGTTGATGAACCGTGACTTCGCCTATCTGCTGGTGCTCCTGGCCCTGCTCGGCCACCTCGACTGGTTTCTCTGGGGCGCGGCGTTTGGCACCTACGCGTTTACCGGTGGGCTGGTGGCGATCTACCGCTGGCGCGACGCGATCTGACGGGGTCAGCAGTCTCTCGCAGGCTTGCCATGCCCGTCGTGATTGTGGCCGAGGCGGCGACACGGTAACGCGGGGAGCTGGGGTTCGATGGCGGAGCGTTCCGGATTGAAACCGGTGCCGGACTCGTCATCCGACGTCGCGTCGAATGACGCCGCGCCGATCGCGCGGGCCAGGATCAGCGCCCGTCTCGTCATCGTTCTCGAGCGCGCCTTCCTCGTTGCAGGCATCGTTCTGTTGGGCGTCCTCATCCGCGAGCTCGGCGCCGGGGCAGTGTGGGGAAACCTGCGCCTCGTCGGCTGGGGATTTTGCCTCATCTTTGCGCAGGAGATCCTCGCCTACGCCGCGAACACGTTCGGTTGGTATCGGGCTTTTCCACCGCCTCCGCCCGACATCCCGTTTCATCGGCTTCTGGCGGCCCGCATCGCCGGTGATGCGATCAATGCGGTGACACCGACCGCGACAGTCGGCGGCGAGTTCGTCCGCGCCCGCCTGCTCGAGGGCCAGGCGAACATGACCACGGTGTGGGCGTCGGTGGCCGTGGCCAAGGTGAGCCAGACGGTCGGGCAGATCGCCTTCGTCGTCCTCGGCCTGTTCGTCGTGCTGCAAGACACGCCGCTGCCGCCGGGAATTCAACGCGGGTTGTTCATCACGTTGCTGCTCTTTTCCAGTGCGCTGCTCGTAGCGCTGCTGATGCAACGTCGCGGCATGGTCGACGCGGGCGCCGACGTCCTGCGCCGTCTGGGGCTCCCGGTGCCTCAGCGCCTGGGCGAGCGGTGGCAGCGGCTCGATCGGGAAATCAGTCGCGTCTACGAGCGGCCGGTATCCTTCCCGATCTCCGTGGCATCCTTCTTTGTCGGCTGGACCCTCGGCGCGCTCGAGATCTATCTGATCATGTGGTTTCTCGGCATCCCGGGCGGATGGTACCGCGCGCTGACCATCGAGGTGCTGTCCGTGGCAGTCGACGGGCTTCTGTTTTTCGTGCCGGCAAAGGCCGGGACGCAGGAGGGCGGCAAGGTGCTCATCTTCACCCTGCTCGGTCTCGATCCCGCGAAAGGCCTGGCGCTCGGCCTCGTCCGGCGGCTTCGTGACCTGTCGTGGGCCGTCGTCGGACTGCTGATTCTCTCACGGCATCAACTGCGCAAGCGATCTGGGCACCGGTGAGCGTTCCAATCAAGCGTCTGATCGTATCTGCTGACGACTTCGGCATGTCGGCCGGAGTCAACGCAGGCATCATCCGCGCGCATCGCGAGGGCATCCTGACCGACACCAGCGTGATGGCGAACGGCCAGGCATTCGCCGAGGCGGTCGCCCTCGCCCGGGAACATCCCACGCTGAGCGTCGGCCTCCACCTCGTGCTGGTTCAGGGCCGGGCGGTCAGTCCTCCGGCGCACATTCCGCTCCTCGTCGACGGACGCGGCTGGTTCGGCAACAACGCCCCCTGGGCTGGACTGCGGTATTTCTTCACCCCCGGCGCACACGAGCAGCTGCGCCGCGAGATCACCGCGCAGCTGGAGAAATTCGCTGCCACCGGGTTGCCGCTCTCGCACGTCGACGGCCACCTCACGATCCACATGCATCCGACCGTGCTGGCCATCCTCATCGAGGCCGCGCGTCAGTTCGGGATCCGGGCGGTGCGCCTCCCCGAGGAATCGTTGGCTGCGGCACTCCGCTTCAGCCGGCGTCACACCGGTCGAAAGCTGTTCGAAGCCACGGTCTTTGCGGCCCTGACGCGCTATGCGCGCAAGCGCCTCGTCGCCGCCGGTATCCGGCATCCCGACCGAATGTTTGGGCTGCATCAGACCGGCCACGTCTCCGAGACCTATCTGCTGAACGTCTGCCGGCAACTCCAGCCGGGCGTCACGGAGGTTTACTGTCACGCGGGCCTGTCGGACGATGAGTCGCGGCGCTGGCGGCCTCCGGATTACGAAAGCGAACAGGAACTCGCCGCGCTCATCAGCCCGCGGGTCCGTGCCGCCATCCAGACGGGCGGGATCGAGCTGATCACCTATCGTGATCTGTGCTCGCGGGAGAACGGGCGGTAGGCAGTGGGCAGTCTATTCCACCTCCCACGCGAGCGAATGCTTCTTTTTCGTGTTGCACTCCTTGCACGCGGGGACGACGTTGCCCTTGGTCGAGCGGCCGCCGCGAATCAAGGGCACGATGTGGTCCATGGTCAGCGCCTTGGCGCCGACCTGGCGCCCGCAGTAGTGACAGATGCCGGCAGCGCAGCGGCGCTCCCACCACGGTGACTGGCGCAGCTCACGCGCCTTGGCACGCTCGCGCTTGATCGTTTCGTCGCTGACGTCGGTGAAAAAGTTCGGCGGAGCCATAACGGTCCAGTTCAGAGTTGAGAGTCGAGAGTTGAGAGTCAAGAGTCTCTCCTTTGTGCTCTCAACTCGCGACTCTCGACTTCATCTTGAACGCGGGTACTGTCGCTGCACCCACTCCAGGGCCTCTTCGCGCGACGTCAGCTCTCCTTCGAGCTGACGGTCCTCCACGGCCTTCAGAACCTCGCTGAACAATGGCCCGGGCGGATAGCCGAGCCCGAGCAGGTCACGGCCGCGCACGAGCGGGGGCGGCCTGAGCGGCTCGTTCGCAAACGCCGCCTGCTGCGCGCGACAGAAGTCATGGCAGCGCAGGTCACGGTTCGATGCCAGCGCATCGATGCGGGCGAGATCGAGTAGCTCGTCGATGCCGTCCTCGGCGAGGAACCGCCGCAGGGTGCTGCGGCGCATCTCGGGAGCGTGCAGGTGGCGCAGATGATTGCGGACCAGGTAGCCGACCCGCTCCCACACTGCGCTGCTGCGCCGGAGGCGCTGGCACACGGCAATCGCCATCGTCTCCCCCTGCTCGCAGTGGCCGTAGAACGTGATCCGCTCGTCGGTTCGGTTCATGCACAGCGGCTTGGCGATGTCGTGCAGCAGCGCGCCAAGGGCGAGGGTTTCCGTCGGCCGGTCGAGCTGCTCGAGGATCAGCAGCGTGTGACGAAAGACGTCACCTTCGGGATGATAGTCCGGCGACTGCTCGACCCCTTTCAAGCGGGTCACCTCCGGCAGCACGGGCTCCAACAATCCGGTCGCATCGAGCAACTCGAAACCCGCGCGGGCCGGGCACTCGGTCAGAATGCGGACGATCTCGTCACCGATCCGTTCCCACGCGATCCCGGTCACCTCCGGTGCCAGCGCGCGAATCGCCGCGAAGGTCGCCGGCTCGATCGTGTAGCCCAGCCCGGCCGCAAAGCGAACCGCCCGCAGCATGCGCAAACGGTCCTCGTGGAACCGTTCCCGCGGGTCGCCGATGGCGCGGATCACTCGCGCCGCGATGTCCGCCCGACCCCCGACGTAATCGATCACCTCGCCGCTCTCGGGGTCGAGGAACATGCCGTTGATCGTGAAGTCGCGCCGGCGAGCATCCTCCTCGGCCGTGGTGAAACGAACACTGCTCGGATGGCGCCCATCGCGATACTCGGCGTCGGCGCGAAACGTCGCCACCTCGATCGGCTGGCCGTCGATGACGACCAGCACCACCCCGAACTGCACGCCGACGGGAACCGTGCGCTCGAACAGCTGCTGCACGGTCTCGGCGGGGGCGTCGGTGGCGACGTCGTAATCCGAAGGCTCCACTCCGCGCAGGCGGTCGCGTACGCACCCGCCGGCGAAGTAGGCGTGATAGCCGGCCCGGCGCAGGCGGGTGACCACGGAACGGGCGTTCCGCTCACTGGCGGTTCGCGGGGGGGCTCCGCTTTCGGACTGCGGATCGCGGATCGCGGATTCGGCGGTGGTGGGGCGTGCTTTGGTCATGTCGGCGGGCGCTGCCCGCATTCAAGACCCCGCCGCGGACCGAATCAATAGCCACTCCGCGGTACCGGACGCTCAGCGGGCTCACCGTCGGTTTGAGAAGAGCAGATTCTTCGTTGACTTCGCGGACCGCCGGCGACAAGGTGGAGCGTTGTCCGCCGACTATCTCCCGGTTCGGGGGTCAGGAGAATCGAATGATGCCACGATTGCGTTCTGTCTCGCGCTGCCATGTTGCGGCGGTGGTGCTTCTCGTCCTGCCGTTGCTCGCCGCCTGCAGCGACGACGCGGACAACGGGAGCAGCGACCGGCTCGATCTGTCGACGGCGGAGCCTGCCGCGTTTACCGCGCACGGCAGCGTCGAGCAGCTGTACGTCACGGACGCGGCGCCCGGCGCAGAACTGAAGCTGGCCAGCGCCGACGGAGTCGTCGTCCAGACGGCCACGACGGACGACCGGGGAGCGCTGATTTTCCGCGACGTGACCGCCGGCGACGGATACGTCGTGGCGGCGGAGTCGGGTGGTCGGCTCGAAGCATCGAACGCGGTGACGGTCAGAACCCCCGACGATGCGCCCGAACCGACCTTTTACGAGCAGCAGATCGGGGCGGGCTACACATACCTGGAGACGCGCGACGGAACGAAGTTGGCAATCAACGTGCTTCTTCCAGGGCGTCCGGAGGATGGCCCGTATCCGACGGTCATCGAGTACTCCGGCTACGATCCGGCCAACCCCGAATCCCCGCAGCCGAGCTCACTGGTCGCCAACGCGCTCGGGTACGCCGCGGTCGGCGTGAACATGCGCGGCACCGGCTGCTCGGGCGGCGCCTTCAATTTTTTTGAAACGTTGCAGTCGACCGACGGGTACGACGTCATCGAAACCATCGCGGCGCAGTCGTGGGTGAAGGGCCATAAGGTTGGCATGGTTGGCATCTCATACCCCGGCATCACCCAGCTGTTCGTGGCGCGGCTCCACCCGCCGCATCTCGCCGCCATCGCTCCGCTGTCGGTCATCTCGGACATCGGCACCGGCATTCTCCAACCGGGCGGGATCCTCAACAATGGTTTTGCCATCGACTGGGCCGCCGACCGCCAGCATGACGCTCAGCCTGGCGGCCAGCCGTGGTCGCGCAAACGCATGGACGAGGGCGACCAGACCTGCATCGAGAACCAGAAGCTACGCGGACAGACGCAGGACCTGATGGAGATGATTCTCGCCAACCCGTTCTACGATCCCAAGGTCGCCGACCCGCTCTCGCCCGCCACCTTCGTCAACCGCATCAACGTGCCCGTATTCCTGGCCCAAGCCTGGCAGGACGAGCAGACCGGCGGCTACGCGGTGACGATGCTCGATCGCTTCTCCGGCACCGACCGGCTGCACGCCACCCTGGTCAACGGCAATCACAGCGAGCCGTTGATACCGGCGATCTTTGGCCGCTGGATGGAGTTCCTCGACCTCTACGTGGCCGAGCGCATTCCGCGGCGACCGGCAATTGCCCCAGTCGTCGTGCAACTGCTCGGCGAGGAGGCGTTCGGCGTCGCGGGGCTCGGACTGGAGCCGGAACGCTTCGCCGACGTTACGTCGTACGATGAGGCGGTGGCGCGGTTCGAGACCGAGCCGAAGGTGCGCATCCTGTTCGAGAGTGGCGCCGGCGGCGAGCCAGGTTACCCGATTCCTGCCTTCGAGATGTCGTTCGATCGTTGGCCACTTGCCGAGGTGGAGCCGACCGCCTGGTACTTCGAAAGCGGCGGCAGATTGAGCCCGACGCCGCCGAGCGGCGAGGGAGCAGACCGCTTCATCTACGACCCGTCGGCGGCGCAACGGACGACGTTCCACGGCGGCGACGAGATCTGGAAGGCGCTGCCGGCATGGGACTGGCGGCCGCTGGAGGCGGGAACCGCCGTGGCGTACGCGACCGAGCCCCTGGGTGAGACGGTGGTCATGGCCGGCTCCGGCAGTGTCGACCTCTGGCTGAAATCCACCGCGCCCGACGTCGACCTGCAGGTGACGCTCAGCGAGATCCGCCCGGATGGGCAAGAGGTCTACGTGCAGAACGGCTGGTTGCGGGCGAGCCATCGCAAGCTCAACGCCGCCGCCTCCTCCGAGCTGCGGCCGGTGCAGACGCATTACCGGGCAGACGCCGCCGACCTGCCGGCGGCCGAGTTTGTCGAGGCGCGCGTCGAGCTGTACCCGTTCGCCCACGTCTTCCGTGGCGGTTCGAGGATTCGGATCTCGGTCGAGGCGCCGGGCGGCGACCGGCCGAGTTGGAAGTTCGATGCCCTGCCGGCGAACGGCGAGGTGATCAACACGATCAGTCGCTCTTCCGCCACCGCATCGCGGGTCGTGCTCCCGGTGCTGCCGGGCGTCGAGGTCGGCGCGCCGCTGCCGCCATGTCCCGCCCTCCGCGGCCAGCCGTGCCGCCCGTACCAGGAGCTCGCGAACACGCCAGGCTGAGCAGGCAGAAGCCCAATAACAGTCGGTCCCGATTCTCCCTTGAATTGTCGGATCGGTGGTGGTCTCATGACTGCTGTCGCCGCCACATGTCTCCGTCGGGGGACACACGCAGTACATCAAGGGGAGGTATCCGCATGAAATTCCTGTCATTGCTCACGCTGATCATCATGGCTGGGCTCCCGACCAACGCGATCGCAGGGCCGGTGTTGGTGGAAGGGCAACCGGTCGAAGGGGCCTGCAGCGAGGTTTCCATCGAGAAGCAGGTCACCGAGTTTCGCGAAGGCAGCAGCGATGTCGTGCGCCTGATCCCGGGGCCCGCGACCTACCGTGTGTGTGTCGAGTCGCGCAATCTCGTTCCCGCAATCGAGGCGGCGTGCGCGCCGGACAGCGCTGATCCCTTCGTGGACATCGTGGTCGAGGACGGGCGGAGTTTCGTACGCTGCCTGGTGGAATCTTCGAAGACGGGGAACCAGCCAAAGTGCGGCGACTGCGGATGCTGCACGGTGAACGAGTCGACGCGCGCGGAGTGCAGATCCCGCACGCCGAACGAGTCGACGCGCGCGGAGTGCGCCTGCCGAAAAGGGGGAACACGGTACTGTTTCCGGTGCGAGGGCGTGCAGTAGCCCACGGCGCGTGCGCTCCTGCTCACCCGTCCAACAGCGGGAAGCAAAGCGGCGGGAGCGGGCAGTTGAGTCCTGGCGGAAACGGGGGCACGATGAACCGCGATGAGTCCCCGCGCTGCCGCTTTGCGATCGCTGCCGTCCGTTGACCGCTTGCTGCGTCATGCACAGACCGCCGCGCTGCTCGAACGCTATCCGCGTGAGCTGGTGACCGATACCTTGCGCCGCCTGCTCGACGAGGCACGCACGGCGACGATCCAGTGCAGCGACGCTACGCTGCCTGACGGCGACACGCTCGTTTCGCGCGCGGCCGAACAGCTCGCACACGCCGCCGCGCCAACCCTGCGGCCGGTGGTCAACGCGTCGGGCGTGGTCTTGCACACCAATCTCGGGCGCGCGGCGCTGGCGGCTGAGGCGGTCGCGGCAGTGGCCGCGGTGGCGGCGCAGACCTGCAATCTCGAGTACGACGTGGCCAGCGGCAAGCGCGGCGATCGTGACGTGCACGTGGAGTCGACTCTGTGTGCCCTCACCGGCGCGGAAGCCGCCACCGTCGTGAACAACAACGCCGCCGCGGTCATCCTGGCGCTGAACACGTTGGCCGAAGGACGCGAGGTCGTCGTGTCGCGCGGCGAGTTGGTGGAGATCGGCGGCTCGTTTCGCATCCCGGAAATCCTCGGCAAGAGCGGGGCGCGGCTCTGCGAGGTCGGGACGACGAACCGTACGCACCGCCGCGACTACGAGCGTGCCATCGGGCCGCAGACCGGCCTGCTCCTGAAGGTCCATACGTCGAACTACCGCTTGATCGGCTTCACCGCCGAGGTGCCGCTCGAGACGCTCGTCGAGCTCGGACACGGGCATCAGCTGCCGGTCATGGAAGACCTCGGCAGTGGAGCGCTCATCGATCTGAACGGCTACGGTCTGCCGCGCGAGCCGGTTGTCGCGGAGCGGGTGCGCCTCGGTGCCGACGTGGTGACGTTCAGTGGCGACAAGCTGCTCGGTGGACCGCAGGCCGGGGTCATCGTCGGCCGCCGCGACGCCATCGACCGCATGCGGCGCAATCCCCTCAAGCGCGCGCTCCGCTGCGACAAGCTCACCCTCGCCGCCCTCGAAGCGACGCTGCGGTTGTACCGCACGGCTCCCGATCTGGCCGCCGTCTTGCCGACGTTGCGCCAGCTTACACGCCCGCTGGCGGAGATCGAACGGGTGGGTTCCGCTGCCAAACCCCTGCTCGAGGCGGCGCTGGGACCGGCGTACCGCGTCGAGATCATCGACTCCGAGTCGGAGATCGGCAGCGGCGCTCTGCCCACCGAAACCCTGCCGACGAAGGCCATCGCGATTACCCATGCGAACATCGGCCCGCTCGAGATCGCCGCCCGCTTCCGCGCCAACGATCCCCCCATCATCGGCCGCGTGCACGCGGATCGGTTTCAGCTCGATCTGCGGTGCATCTGGAACGTGAAGGACATCGTCCCGAAGAGTGAGCAAAGATCGCCCTCACCCCAAACGCCGCAGAGGAAGAGGGCAGAGAGGGCGAAGGCTGGAACCTGACACCTGACACCTGACACCTGTCTCATGTCTGCCATCATCGGAACCGCTGGCCACATCGACCACGGCAAGACGGCGCTCATCAAAGCGCTGACCGGGTTCGACACCGATCGTCTGAAGGAGGAGCGGGAGCGGGGC
>Ga0316626_10000129_pt1 | contig 26039 bp, 28 predicted proteins | sample OWC_Aug_T1_C1_D5_FD_207656 | JGI IMG/M metagenome (GOLD analysis project Ga0316626, IMG submission 207656) | Wetland soil microbial communities from Old Woman Creek delta, Ohio, United States - OWC_Aug_T1_C1_D5_A | ecosystem: Environmental > Terrestrial > Soil > Wetlands | place: USA: Ohio...
GCTTGGTGCCGGGATGCCCCGTGAAGCCGAGCGCCAGCTCGCCGACCTGGAACAACGCGGGCCGGCCTTGCCAGTCGCGCGCGAGGACGTCGGCGCCCGGCGGCAGCAGCGGCCGGTCGCGGCCGTAGAGCACGAGCGGGTAGCGCTCCGGCAGGAATCCGGCGAGCACGTCCGGTCGCGTGCGCTGCGCCTCGCCCACCTCGAACTCCAATCCGCACGGCGTCGAGGATCCGCCGGCCGCGATGGCCAGGATCTGCGCCCCGAGCCCGATCGCGAGCACCGGCACGCCCGCGGCCAGCGCGTGCCGGGTGAGGTCGACTTCGCGATCGAGCGTCGGCAGGTCGCGGCCTCCGGCGCTGCCCCAGGGCCCGCCGCCCAGGATCACGAGCCCGTCCTGCACCGCCTCCGGCGCGGGCAACCGGCCGCCGGCGGTGAACGGCCGCGAATAGCGAAAGCGGATGCGGCGGCCCTCGAGGTGATCCTCGATCAGGCCGAGGTACTCGGCCGAAGTGTGCTGCAGGACGGCCAGGGTCTTCACGCGCCGCGCGCCGCCGCGGCAACGGACTGCTCGATCGACGTCCGCAAGTCGGCGGGCGTCACCGACAGGGCCTCGACGGCGTGCTCGCGGAAGAACTGCTCGATGACCGGCCCGATGTCCTCGACGTACGCGCCACGCAACGCCGCCTCCAGGTCGAGCACGATGCGGGGCGGTGCCACGAAGAAATCGCCGGTGACCAGCAGCTGGCCCACTCGCCTGCGCGCCGGCCCCTCCAGCCTCAGGTAACTGGTGATCGTGCCGCCCGGGCACGCGTGCGTGCCGGCCGCGAAATCCGCGTCGTGCGCGGGATCGTCGATCTCCCGCACGAACGCCTCGGTGCCGATCTCCTCGCGATGGTGGCGCCACGCCAGCGCTTCCTCTTCCGGCGTCAGCGCCTCCTCGCTCCACTCGACCCCGAAGCGCTCGGCGAAGGCCCCGAGCAGCGCGCGCTGGATCACAGGCAGGCCGGGCGTCGCCGGGCCGAGCAGTTCGCGCAAGGTCACGATCCGCTGCGCGGCGGAATCGAGCTGCCGTTTCTCGAGCTTGGCGCGCGGCACGCGCAGCGCCGCGACCATCGCCGCGGGATCCATGTCGACCAGCACCGTCCCCTGGTAGATCAGCGTCTCGCCGTCGAAGAAGCCGCCGGTCCCGCTGATCTTGCGCCCGTCCACCTCGATGTCGTTGCGCGGCCGGTAGCGCGCCTCGACGCCCAGCGCGCGCAGCCCGGCCGCCACCGCGAGGCAGATGTCCCGCGCCAGTTCCGGCAGCGAGACCGCGCCGAGCGCGGCGCGCTTGAAGATCAGTCCCCAGCCGAGCTGGCCTTCGTCGAGGTAGATCGCGCCGCCGCCGGTGATCCGGCGCACGACACCGACGCCATGCGCCTCGCAGTACGGCAGGTCGATCTCCTGGCTCAGGGCCTGGTGGCGGCCAATCAGCGCCGTGGGCGGGAAGCGCATGAACCGGAACGTGTCGGCGATGCGACCGGCCTGGTGCAGCTCGATCATCGCCTGGTCGACGGCGATGTTGAAGCGGCCTTCGCGGACGCCGGTGTCGACTACGCGAAAGCGTCCGCTCACGGCGTCAGCCCTGGACGACCGGGATCCTGAGCTGGCGGCGGATCTTCCGCAGGTCCTTCTGGTCCGGCTGGAAAGGGAAACTCGCAATGTTGCTCGGCGGCGAATCCCCGTAGGGCCGGTCGCACGCCGACACGTCGTCGCGGAACTTGCCGGGACAGCCCGAGGTGCGGAACGCGATGCCCTGGCCGACGATGTCCTCCAACTCCGCCAGGGGCAGGCCGTAATCTTCGACGCGGCCCTCGCCGTCGAAGCGCATCTGCTCGACGCGCACGCCGGCGTAGTCGATCAGGTAGCGAGCGAGCTGCACGCGACGCCACTGGTCGCGAGGGGTCGCGGGCAGGTGGTCCATCAGCGACCCCTGCTCCGGGAAGAAGCAGAACAGGTGGCTGTGGCCGCCGAGGTCGACGAGCTGCTGGACCAGCGACAGCACCTCGTATTCCGTCTCGCCCATGCCGACGATGATGTGCGCGCCGAACTTCTGCGGCCCGAACACGTCGCGCGCGTCGAGCAGCACCTCCCAGTACTTCTGCCACTTGTGCGGCGACTGCACGCCCTTGCCGCGCGTGCGATCGAACAGCTCGGGGGTCGCGGCATCGAGCGCGACCGTGAAGATGTCCGCGCCGAGGTCCTTGAGGCGCTGCACGTCGGCCCGCTCCATCGTCGTCGGGTTCGACAGGATCGACACGGGGATCGCCGCCGGGTCGATCTTCGCGGTCCACGCCTTCAGCACGGCGACCGTGTCCGCATCCGAACGCGGGTGCGTGATCATCGAGATGCACATGCGGTGGAACGGGGTCTGGTCGCCATCCCGCGCCACGATGTCGACGATCTGCTGCATCGGCACGGCCGGCCAGTCCACGCGGATGAAATTGCGGTCGGCGTAGTCCCGCTCCGCCTCGCGGTGCCGGGCGAGCCCGCAATACGCGCAATTGGCGCGACAGCCTTCCGGGTAGGTGAGCAGCAGGTTCAGGCAGCGCGTGCAGCCGCAGCGGTGCATCTTGCCCGGCATGATGCCGAGCGTGATCGCCGCGGCATTCGACATCTGCACGTACTCGGGCGAGCGCATGGCCGGCGTCAGCACGTTGTTGTTCGGCAGGTAGACGCCCTGCGGCGGAACTGCCGATTCCTTGACACGGCGCCCGTTGCGGGCCTCGACCGGTGTCGCCGCCGGCCTGCGCGGCTGCATGCCTTCGAACGCGTTGAAAGAACGATCGGTGCCGGGCAAGCCGCGGTCAGGCCGGGCGTCCTGCTTGATGCAACTCATCTCGGTGTCTCCCCGCAGGTTCGCGACGCGGTCACGCGGCGCAGGTCCGGTCGGCTGCAACGGTCCGCCGGCCGCCGATCTTGATGGAGCAACAGGCATGCTCCTGGTGGAACGGGCGCCCCACGGCGCGCGCGACGCCGACGACGCCGTCGGCCGGAAACGCGATGCCGTCGAGGCCGGCCATCACAGCGTAGGCGTCCACCGCGCGCTTGTGCAGGCCTGGCGGCCGTGCGCAGCCGAGCAGCACCTGGCGATCCGGCAGGCGCCGCCGCGCCTCGCCGAAGATCCGACCCACGTCGGCGGTATCCGGGACCGCGAACAGGCCCGGCTTCGCGTAGAACGGCATCACGACCACCAGCACCAGCGCCTCGACGGCGTGGCGGCTGACGATGTCGAGCGCATTCGGTTCGCCCACGATCCGCCCGTAGTGGAGCCCGACGACGATGTGGGGACTGACTTTCATCGAGGTCGTGCACAGCGCTGCCAGCGTCGCTTCGAAATCCTCGACCGGGCGGTCGAGGTGGTAGACCTCGCGAATCGTCTCCTCGGCGCCGATCACGTCCATCATGGCCGTGTCCACGCCGGCCGCTTCCATCGCGCGCGCCCCCGCCTCGTCGGTGAGCGCCGTGTGGATCGCGATGCTCATTTGCGGGAAGTCCCGCTTCAGCCGCTCGACGACCGGGTAGTAGCGCTCGTAGGGAATCTCGTTGCGGCGATTCGAGCCACCCGACAGCAGGAAACCCTGCAGGTCCTGCGTCGCCACCAGGTGGCGGACCTTCCGGTCGAGCATCGCCGGCGACGTGGCCGCGAGCATCGGCTTGAGGATCTCGGCGCGGCAGTGATCACAGTTGAGACCGCAGGCGCCGGCCGTGATCGAGAACGACGGAAAGCTGTTCTTCGAGCAGCCCTTGAGCTCGGTGCTCGCGTAGTCCTTGAACGTCGGCGTCGAGAACCGGATCGGCCGCGGCGCCGCATGCGCTGCGTGACGCTCGAGGTCCGCGACCAGCGCGGCATCCAGCACGACGTCCTCGTATTCCTCGATCGCGCCGATCGACTCAAGCCATGTCATGCGCCACCCTCCCCTCTGCTGCCAGTGCCCGCACCGCCGACCGCACCGGCCCCGGCCGCGGCGCATCGGCGAGCGTGTCGAACCACGCCGGTTCGACGTCGTCGTCGTCGATCAGGTCGCAGTCCAGGCCGCGCAAGATTAACTGCGCTTCAGCCGGCAGGACTACCGGTATTTCCCGGCCACTCAGCCGGCCCCACAGGCCCGTCCAGCAACGCGCGAGCGTCCACGGGTTGTAGCCGCCGCCCCCCAGCACGACGGCCGGAGCGGCGAAGCCGATCAATCGCTCCACGGCAGACCACAGCGCGCCGTTGCTGAGCGCCATGCGCGACAGCGGGTCGCCAGCGAGCGCATCGGTCCCACAGGTGATCACGACGGCCTCAGGCGCGAACCTTGCGGCGAGCGGAACGACCACCTCGTCGATCAGGAACGCGAACTCGCTGTCGTTGCATCCCTCCGGCACCGGCAGGTTCGTCGCGTGGCCGTGGCCGCGGTCCGACGCAGCCCCACTATGCGGCCAGCGACCGTCCTCGTGGATCGAGACGACCCTCACGCGCGGATCGTCGAGGAACGCATCCTGCACGCCGTCCCCGTGATGGGCATCGAGATCAGCGTACAGCACACGGGTCATGCCGCACTCGAGCAGTCGCCGGATCGCGAACACCGGGTCGTTGAAGTAGCAGAAGCCGCTCGCGCGATCGCGCCGACCGTGGTGAGTGCCGCCGGCCGGATGGAACACTGCGCGCCCCTCGAGTGCGAGATCGGCGGCCAGGATCGAACCGCCCACCGCGGTCGCGGCACGCTCGAACACTCCGGCGAAGAGCGGGTTCTCGAAGTTACCGAAGCCGTGGCGTTCGCGGACCGACGGCTCGACGCGGCCGGACGCGTCGCTTTCGCGCAAGGCGGCGACGTACTGTGGATCGTGGAACGAACCGAGTTCCGCAACGGTCGCGACGCGGCTCCTTCGCAAATGCTTCTCATCCAGCCAGCCGAGGCACGCGCACAATTCGAGCACCGCGGACACCCGTGGGATCGACAGCGGGTGATGCTTGCCGAAGCCCGGGCGGCGACAGAAATCGCTCGCGACGAACAGCGCATCTGCTTCACGCGCCGGCGCTGCAGCATTGCTGCATCGCATCACGAGCTCTCGCGCGGCCGGGTTCGCAGCGAACATCGCGCGAGCGTAATTTATTCGACTTTGCTAATAAAGAGATCTCTGTTAATTTCCGCCGCGACCGACCGCACGACAACTCGACGGGAGTTTCCATCATGGCCGACGCGTCAGGCACCAAGAGCATGTCCATCATCGTCACGAAGGGCTCGCTCGACTGGGCCTATCCACCGTTCATCCTGTCGACGACGGCCGCGGCCATGGGCCTCAACGTGACGCTGTTCTTCACGTTTTACGGTCTGTCGTTGCTGCTGAAGAACCTCGACCTGAAGATGACGCCGCTCGGCAACCCGGCGATGAAGATGCCGATGATGGGTGGCCACATGGGCATGCCCAATTTCGCGTCGATGATCCCTGGCGTCGATGCCGGCGCCACCGTGATGATGGCGAACATGATGAAGAAGAAGGGCGTCGCGTCGGTCCCGGAACTGCGCGCGCTGGCGCTCGAATCCGAGGTGCGGATGATCGCCTGCCAAATGACCATGGACCTCTTCGAGTACACGCTGGACGACATGATCCCCGGCATCGAGCTCGGCGGCGCCGCGACCTACATCGAGGTCGCGACGCAGTCGGAAATCAACCTTTTCATCTGAGTGAGAAACATGGCTGACCAGACACTGGACGCTAAGGGGCTCAATTGCCCGCTGCCGATCCTCAAGGCCAAGAAGGCGATCATGACGCTCCCGCCCGGCGGGACGCTCGAGGTGCTCGCCACGGACCCGGGCGCCGTCAAGGATTTCGCGGCCTTCAGCCGCACGACCGGCCACGAGCTGATCGAGCAGACGACCGAGGGCAACGTCTTCCGGTTCGTGCTGCGCCGCAAGGCTTGAACGACGCGGGACGACGACAGCGCTCGTTGCGCGCCGGCAACACTCGTGCTGCGGCAAATGCTCAGGCGCAGCCGGCCGCGGCGGATCGATAATTTAGAAGTAACTAATTCATTTCCGGACAGGCCGCCGCGGCGGTCGATTGGGGGCTCGATGAACACGAATCGGAATCGGACGATCCTCGCGCTGGGCGTGGCCATGGCACTCGCGGCCGGCAGCGCGTCAGCCACCAACGGCTACTACACGCACGGCACGGGCACCAAGAGCAAGGCGCAGGCCGGCGCGGGCAGCGCGAACCCCGAGGAGATCCTGGTCCTGGCGACGAATCCGGCCGGCATCGCCTACGTGCCGGAGAGCATCGACGCCGGCCTCGGCATCTTCAGTCCGATGCGCTCTTACCGGACGACGGACAGCCTCGCGAACGGCGGCTGCTCACCGCAGGGCTGCGCGAACACGATCGGCCCGAACGACCTGCAGAGCCAGAACGAGTTCTTCCCGATCCCGCAAGTGGCGATGAACTGGGCACTGAGCGACTCGGACTTCGTCGCGGCCGCCTTCTACGCCCGCGGCGGCATGAACACGAAGTGGGTCGGCGGCACCGCAACCTACGATCCGACCTTCGGCCAGGGCACGCCCGCCACCTTCCCGGGTACCTACGGCGGCGGCACGGCCGGTGTCGACCTGATGCAGGCGTTCCTGAACTTCACGTACGCGCACAAGTTCGCGGAAAGCTTCTCGGTCGGACTCTCCGGCATCTTCGCACTGCAGCGCTTCGAGGCGCGCGGCGTGAGCACGTTCACGCCCTTTACTAAGACGTTCGTGGAGAGCGCGGGCAGCCAGGCGCCGAGAAACCTGTCGGGTAACGGCCACGACATGTCGTACGGCTACGGCGGGTCGATCGGCTTCCAGTGGAACCCGGACGACGAGGTCAGCCTGGCGGCGGCCTACACGACCAAGATGAGCATGAGCGAGTTCGGCAACTACGAGGACCTGTTCGCGCAGGCCGGCGACTTCGACATGCCCTCGACGTGGACGGTGGGCATCGCAGTCCGGCCGTCGGAAAAGCTCACGGTGATGTTCGACGTGCAGCGGATCGAATACAGCGACGCCGACTCGGTTTCCAACCCGATCGAGAATCTCTACAACTGCCCGGTCTTCAACCCCGCCGGCAGCCTCGAGTACTGCATGGGTGGCAACAAGGGTCCGGGCTTCGGCTGGGAGGACATGAATGTCTACAAGCTGGGCGCCTCCTGGAAGGCCTCCGACACCTGGACCTGGCGTGCCGGCTACAGCATCACGGACCAGCCGATCGCCGACGACCAGATGACCTTCAACATCCTCGCGCCGGGCATCATGGAGGAGCACCTCACGTTCGGCTTCACGCAGAAGATGAAGGACGGCAACGAGGTCAACCTGTCGTTCATGTACGCGCCGGAGAACACCGTCCGGGGTCCGCAGAATTTCGACCCGACGCAGGACGTCGTGCTCAAGATGCAGCAGGTCGAAATCGAGATCAGCTACAGCTGGAAGCGCTGAGCCCATGACCCTCGCGCGGCCCGCCAACTGGCGGGCCGCGCCGTTCTGCCATTGATTCCAAGAGACACCCTGCCATGAACGCCATCTGGGGATTCCTGCTCGCCCTGTTCCTCGCACTCGCCGGGGAATACCTCGCCGGCGTCATCGCCCCGGCGCTCGGGCTGCAGAAAGGCGCGATCAGCGGAATCATGATGGCGATCCTGCTCGGCATCCTGGTCAACAACCTGTTCAAGCTGCCGGAGGTGCTGCGCCCCGGCATCAAGTTCTCGGTCGTGCGCATCCTGCGCCTTGGCATCGTGCTGCTCGGCATCCGCCTCTCGATCGTCGAGGCCGGCGCCATCGGCCTCAAGGCCCTGCCCGTCATCATCGGCACGGTGCTCGCGGCGATCGCGATCGTCACCTACGTCAGCCGCCGCGTCGGGCTCACCGACCGGCTCGGCACGCTGATCGGCGTCGGCACGAGCATCTGCGGCGCCACGGCGATCGTCGCCATGTCGCCCACGATCGGCGCCCACGACGACGAGACCGCGTACGCCGTAGCGTGCATCACGCTGTTCGGCGTGGCCGCGATGCTCGCCTACCCGTTCGCGGCGCACTGGCTGTTCGAAGGCGACGCTTTCCGCTCGGGCATGTTTCTCGGCACTGCCGTGCACGAGACGGCACAGGTCGCGGGCGCGGGGCTCGTGTACCAGGAAGCCTTTGGCGACCCGCAGGCGCTCGACGTGGCCACGGTCACCAAGCTGGTGCGCAACCTGAGCATGCTGCTGGTGATTCCGATCATGGCGGTGTTCTACCACCGTCGCTCGACCGAAGGCGGCGCGGCGCCCAAGTGGTACACGATGATCCCGCTGTTCATCGTCGGGTTCGCGGCGATGAGCCTGCTGCGCACCGTCGGCGACATGGGCGAGCGAGCCTTCGGCGTGCTCGAGCCCGCGCAGTGGAAGGCGATCGTCGGCTTCGTGAAACAGGTGGCGACCTACTGCCTCGCGATCGCCATGGCCGCCGTGGGTCTCGGTACCAGCATCAAGGGGCTGCGCAAGATCGGTTTCAAGCCGCTCGGCGTGGGCCTGTTCTCGGCGCTGCTGGTCGGCGTGGTGAGCTACACGCTGGTGTCGCTGCTGTATTGAGCGAACCGGGCCTGGCCACCAGGCCCGCGTCGCGGCAGCTGGCTAGCGCGCCGCGGTCGCCGCGCCCGGCTTGCCGTAGTGCTTCTCGAGGTAGTCCACGATCGCCGCTGCGTCCTCGGGAGCGATCGGCGCGCCCATGACCTTGACCATCTTGGTGACGGTCTTTTCCCACCCGGCCCGGTCCTGGAACGGCGAATTCATCACGATATAGTCGAGGCTGTGGCAAATCGCGCAGGCGGCCTGCACCCGCTCGACGCCATCGCCCTGGGCCAATCGGATCGTCGATTCGTCCGCCTGGGCTGCCATGGCGGCCAGCGACATTGCCAGTACTGCCACGCTGCTACGCCACATGGTAGTCCACCCTTTGCACGACGTTGTGATGGTACCCGGCCGGGTTATGGATCAGCTGGTCCACCTGCGTGGATCCGTCGCGCGCCGCGGCGCGCACCGCGATCGATACCGGGCCCGCCGCCTGCGGCTTGAAATCGAAATGCCATTGTCGCCAGGCATAACGACCGAGGTCGCGGCCGAACCGCGCCTCGCGCCAGTTGGCCCCGCCGTCGAGCGATACCTCGACCTTGCGAATGCCGGAGCCGCCGTCCCACGCAATGCCCATCAACTCCGCGCGCCGCCCGAGCGGCAGCGTCGCGCCAGGCGCAGGCGAGACGATCAGCGAATTGACCTTGATCGCGGTGATCGGCGAGTTCTGCTCGGTGTCCTGCGATTCGAACCCGCTGGCGCCGAACATGCCCTTCGGTACGCGGTATGCGGTCTTCATCCAGAAGCCGTCGAAGGGCTTGTCGCTGACGGTGAGTTCGGTGACCGCCTTGACCCAGTAGGTCGCCGTCCACCCCGGCGCCACGATCCGTGCCGGTGCGCCGTTCCAGCTCGGCAGTGGCACGCCATTCATCTCGAAGGCGATCAGCGTGTCCGGATCGAGTGCCTTCCACATCGGCAGGCTCTTCACGAAATCAGGCCCGGTGAGCGCCGGTGCGTCCGCGCCGTCCGCCACGACCTCGAGTGCGCCCGCCGCGAGGCCAGCGTCCTCGAGGACGTCCTTGAGCCGTACGCCGCTCCAGACCGCGTTACCCATCGCGCCGTAGCCCCACTGCACGCCGGGGACGTGCGGCGAGAACAGGCCGCGACGATTACCCGAGCACTGGTTGACGGCTGCGACGTCGGTCATGCGGAACTTGCGGCGCAGTTCGTCGTGGCTGAACTCGCGCGGCCGCTGCACGCCGGGCCCAGCGACCCGCAGCCGCCAGTCCGCGAGCGTCACTTCGGGAACCGCGCTGTGCCAGCGCACGTAGAACGCGTCGTTCGGCGTGTAGGCCTCGCTGAAGAGCTCGACCGGCGTTTCGAAGTTGGGCGGGCGGAAGGTGCGCCGCATCAGCGGGCGCTTGCCCGGCAACGCGTCGAGCGCGCTCTGGGCAAGCGTCCCGGCCGGCAGCCCATCGGCGGCCGAAGCGAACCCGATCCGTGGCAGCAGCAGGCCGCCCGCGACGGACCCCGACGCATTCAACAGGAATCTGCGACGATCCATGGCTCCCCCGGGTGCGCCAGCAATTGACCTGCATTTGAAGTCAAATTCGCGGCGACCGCAAGTATTAGCCGGATCTAATGTGGAGCGACCTGCCGCGCCGCTTCGTACTGGGAGGGCGTCATCTTCGCGTGCGCCAGGTACTCGCGCAGGTGTCGCACCGCGCTGCGATCCAGCGTGTTGCCGTGGTGCGGACGGTGCAGGATGCCCTCCGCGCCGTTGAGCTTGACGCGGATCCGCGCGCCGGAGAGCGGCTCGATCTCCGCGCCGACGTGGTGCAGCAGCGACTCGATCTCTCGCCAGTGGATGTTGCCGCTGATCGGGTCGTGAAAGATCGTCCTGAGCAGGCTCTCGTGCTTGTGACTCATATCGCCGTCCGGCACGACGGGCAGGGCCACTGCCCCTGGTGACCGCTATTCTGCTGTCCGGCTGCGAGCTGCCCAGCAGTGGATTACACGTAGTGCGATCGCGCTAGCTCGCGACGGCCAGGCGACCCGACTGGTAGTCGACGATCGCGCGCTCGATCTCCTGCACCGAGTTCATCACGAACGGGCCGTACTGGACCACGGGTTCACCGATGGGCTTGCCTGCGAGCAGCAACAGCCGGACGCCGCGCGGACCGGCGTCGATACGCACCGCGTCGCCCGGCGTCAGCAGGCCCGCGGCGCGATACGGCAACGGGCGCGCGTCGTCGCCCACCACCGCATCGCCGTCGTAGACGTACAGGAACGCATTGTGGCCGGACGGAATCGGGATCACTGCGGAACCAGTCGCAGGCAACCCCAGGTCGTAATAGAGCGGCTCGGTCGACAGGCCGCTGATCGGCCCCGCGGTCGAAACGCTCGACTGGCTGAATGTCCCGGCAATGACCCGCAGTTCCCCGCCTCGGTCCAGCGCGACGGTCGGGATCTCGCGCGAGGGAATGTCGCGATACGCCGCGGGCTTCATCTTCTCCCGCGACGGCAGGTTGATCCACAACTGGAAGCCGCGCATGCGCCCCGCGGTCTGCTGCGGCATCTCCGAGTGGATGATGCCGCGGGCAGCGGTCATCCACTGCACGTCTCCGGGCCCGAGGTCGCCCCGGTTGCCAAACGTATCCTCGTGGCGCATGCGGCCGTCGAGCATGTAAGTGACGGTCTCGAAGCCGCGGTGCGGATGCGACGGGAAGCCCGCGAGGTAATCGTCCGGATCATCGGAGAAGAACTCGTCGAGCATCAGGAACGGGTCGAAGCGCAGGTTCGGGCGGCTGCCGAGGCTGCGCCGCAGCTTGACCCCTGCGCCGTCCGACGCCGCCACCGACTCGATGACAGCCTGCAGCTTGCGTCCGCTCATGTGCGTCGTGCCTCCGGAGTCGTCAGCCGGTCGTTGCGGGCATCGAGCGACCAGGCGCCCGGGCCGCGCGCCACGAGGAACAGGAAGCCGCCCGCCATCGCAAGGTTCTTCATGAACAGCAGGAACTGCGTCTGGTCGCCGAGCGCGCTGTGGAAGATCGCAGCCGAGACGATCGAGAATCCGGCGAGCAGGAACGCGAACAGGCGCGTGCGCCAGCCGACGATGATCGCGATGGCGCCAAAAACTTCGAGCGCGATCACGAGCGGCAGCAGCATGCCCGGCACGCCCATGGCCGCCATGTAGCCCTGCGTGCCCTCGTAGCCGCCGATCTTGTTGAGACCTGCGATCAGGAAAATTGCGGCGATCAGGATGCGGCCCGCGAGGTCCGCCAATTTCTGTGTCGTGTTCATGGTGTATCTACCGTAGTCAGCGAATGAAAGATTGCAAGGGATGGAGTGAGATTTGCTCAGGCGGCAAGCTGCCCGATGCGCTGCAGGGCGCGGCCGAGCGCGGCTTCCCGATGCTCTACGCCGAGCGCGAGACCCTCGGCGTAGATGAACTCGACGTCGCGAAGGCCGATGAAGCCGAGGAACTGCCGCAGGTACGCTGTCTGCAGGTCGGCCGCGGTGCCCGCGTACTGTCCGCCACGCGTTGCGAACACATAGACCCTCTTGCCGGTCAGCAGCCCGACCGGGCCTTCCGCCGTGTAACGGAACGTCACCCCCGACCGCGCCACGTGGTCGAAGTACGCCTTCAGCGTCGAAGGCACGCCGAAGTTGTACATCGGCAAGCCGAGCACGATCGTGTCGGCCCGACGCAGCTCGTCGATCAGGACGTCGGACTCCGCCACGTAACGTTGTTGCTCGAGCGTACGCTCTGCGACCGGCGTACCGAACGCCTGGAACCGCTCGCGCGTCAGGTGCGGTACCGGTTGCATCGCGAGATCTCGCACGGTGATCCGCGCGCCGGTCGCGCGGGCGAGTGACGCCGCGAACGCGCCGGCGAGCTGCGAGGACTGCCCAGCCGCGCCGGACAGGCTGGTGTTCAATTGAAGGATGGTCTGCATGGCTGGCCCTTATGAAAGAGAGGATTCGTCTGGAGGGAATTCTCCATCTATCCAATCAATCAAAAAGACGATAAATTTGCTCTAATCAATCGACCGGGTAGATATATGGCGCAGCCGAAGATCACGCTGGACCAGTGGAGTGCGCTCGTTGCCGTGGTCGAGGCTGGCGGCTACGCGCAGGCGTCTGAGCGCCTGCACCGCACCCAGTCAACGGTGACCTACACGATCAAGAAGCTCGAGGACCTGCTCGGCGTGCAGGTGTTCGAGTTACGGGGCCGCAAGGCCGTGCTGACGGCCACAGGCCAGGTGCTCTACCGCCGCGGCAAGGCGCTCGTCGAAGAGGCGGCGCGTGTCGAGCGCGCGGCCGCCGAACTCGCGCGCGGCTGGGAACCCGAGATCCGGCTCGCCGTCGACATCATTTTCCCGACCTGGTTGCTGCTCGAGTGCTTCGCCGCGTTCGATCGGGAACATCCGGACACACGGATCGAAGTCATCGAGTCCGTGCTCGGCGGCACCGAGGAAGCGTTGACCGAGGGTCGCGTCGATCTGTCGATCGGCGGCATCGTGCCTGGCGGCTTCCTCGGCGACCCGTTGATGCAAGTGCGTTTCGTTTGCGCCGCGGCGCCGCAGCATCCGCTGCACCAGCTCGGGCGCATGCTTACGCTCGACGACCTGCGTCACCACCGCCACCTGGTCGTCCGGGACTCGGGCGCGCAGCGCAGCCGCAGCGGCGGCTGGCTCAACGAGAAGCGCTGGACGATGTCGCACAAGGCGACGTCGATCCGCGCGGCCCGGATGGGACTCGGCTATGCGTGGTTCCCGCGGGAGAACATCCGCGAGGAACTCGACTCCGGGGCCCTCGTGCCGCTGCCGCTCGCCGAAGGCCGCGAACGCTACGTCACGCTTTACCTGATCTACGCTGACCACGACACCGCGGGACCTGGCGCGCGGCGCCTGGGCGAGATCCTGCGCCAGAAAGTCGCCGAGGCTTGCGAGTCGCGCGGGGAGCAGCCGATCCGCTAGACTCAATCGATGAAGTTCGGCCGGCTCCGCGCGCGCGTGACCCGTGAGTGGGTGATCCTGCTCCTGCTGCCAGCCCTCGCGTTCCGATTGCTGGTGCCGGAAGGCTTCATGCCGGCGTTCGGCGACGGCGCCGAACTGACGATGCAGATGTGTCACGGCGACGGCAAGTCGTCCGTGATCGTGCGTCTGACACAGGACGGCGACGAAGCACCCGATAGCTCGCGGGCCGGACACTCGGCCCCCTGCGTCTTCGCAGCAGCCGCCACGATTGCGCCGCCCGCCGCCGACTTCGCGGTCCAGGACTTCAGCGCGCGGCTCGAGCAGCTGCAAGCGCCGCGCGCAGTGACCGCGGCAGCCGTTCGCCCCCATCATCGCCCGCAATCACCCCGAGCACCTCCGTCGCTGGTCTAGCCCGTTTCGAGCTGGACCCACGAATTTCAGGAGAGTGCCCCAATGAAGACTTCTCGCGGCGCCCGCCGGGCTGCCGTCATTACCTGCGCGTCCGCGCTGGTTGCCCACGCCGGCGCGGTTCTCGCCGCCGATCCACTGGATGAAATCGTCGTCACCGCCGCCCGGATGCACGCGCCGCTGCTGGTCGTGACCGATCCACAGGCGCCGCGGCAACCGCTGCCAGCGCACGACGGTGCCGACTACCTCAAGACGATTCCCGGCTTCTCGGTGATCCGCAAGGGCGGCACGGACGGCGATCCGGTCTTCCGCGGCATGGCGGCCTCGCGCGTCAACATCCTGCTCGACGGCGAACAGGTGCTCGGCGGTTGCGGCATGCGCATGGACCCGCCCACCGCCTACGTTTTCCCGGAGGCCTACGACCGCATCGTCGTCATCAAGGGGCCGCAGACTGTGCTGCACGGTCCTGGTAATTCGGCTGCCGCCGTATCGTTCGAGCGGGAAATGCAGCGCTTCGATCGAAACGGTTACACCGCAAGGGCGAGCGCGCTCGGCGCGAGCTTCGGCCGCAACGACCTCGTCGGCGACCTCCGCGCCGGCACGCCACAGGTTTACGGACAGCTGACGGGGACGCGCGCCGCAGCGGACGACTACGACGACGGCGCCGGTGAAACCGTGCATTCGGAGTACGCGCGCTGGAGCGCCAATGCCGCGCTCGGCTGGACGCCGGACGAGCACACGCAAGCCGAACTCACGGGCGTGCGCAGCGATGGCGAAGCGGCCTACGCCGATCGCGGCATGGACGGCGTCGTGTTCGATCGCGAGAACGTCGGGTTCAGCTTCGAGCGCGAGGGCCTGACCGAGCGCGTGACCCGGCTCGAGGCTCGCGGCTACTACAACTACGTCGACCACGTGATGGACAACTTCAGCCTGCGCGACTTCACGCCGACGCCCACGATGCCCGGCAAGACGGTGCAGAACCCGGACCGGCTCACCACGGGCGGCCGCCTGGCGATCGACCTCGCGCTCCCGCGCGCCGCCACTGCAACGGTGGGGAGCGACCTGCAGCAGAACGAGCATTCGCTGCGCGCGACGATGAACCAGGACATGCTTCCCTACCAGCAGATGCCGCGGGTCGACGACGCGTGGTTCCGCAGCGTCGGCTTCTTCGGCGAGTTGAACCAGCCGATCGGCGAACGCTCGCGCGCCGTCGCCGGGCTGCGCGCCGACCTGTGGGATGCGCGGGACGAACGCGAGACGCTGCGGTCGGGCATGGCGGTCGTTCCCAACCCGACGGCAGGCGCCGAGCGCGAGACGACGCTGACCAGCGGCTTCGCGCGCCTCGAGCGCGACCTCGCCGGACGACCCGCGACGATCTACGCGGGGCTCGGCCACGTGCAGCGCTTCCCCGATTACTGGGAACTGATCTCGGCCGGCAAGGAGAGCGTCGACAGCCTGAGCGCCTTCCGCACGGCGCCAGAGAAGACGACGCAGTTCGACACCGGCGTCGTGTGGTCCAGCGAGCGCGTCGCGGCGTCGTTGGCGGCGTACTACAGCGACGTCGACGACTACATCCTGATCGAGACCGGCTACCTGAAGGCACCGCGCCGGGTCACCGTGACCCGCAACGTCGACGCGCGCACCTGGGGTGGCGAGGCCGACGCCACGGTCGCGCTGGCGCCACGCTGGAGCGCAACGGGATCACTCGCCTATACGCGCGGCGAGAACCGCACCGACGACCTGCCGCTCGCGCAGATGCCGCCGCTCGAACTGCGCACGGGGCTCAACTACACCGGCGCGCGCTGGTCTGCCGGGGCGCTGTGGCGCATCGTGACCGAGCAGGATCGCTATGCGCTGAACCAGGGCAACATCGTCGGCCAGGATCTCGGCCGCACGGGCGGCTTCGGCGTGCTGTCGCTGAATGCCGGCTGGCGTCCGGCGGCGGGCGTGCTGGTCACGGCCGGCGTCGACAACCTGTTCGACAAGCTCTACGCAGAGCACCTGAGCCGCGGCGGCGCAATGGTCGCGGGCTTCGAGCAGACGACGCGCGTCAACGAGCCCGGCCGCACGCTGTGGCTCAAGGTCGGCGCCTCGCTCGACTGACCGTGGCGAAACCTCGCGCGGGGGCATAACGTATGCCCTCGCGCGCCGCCATCGCGGCCGGGGAGACGAGCCATGACCGACGGACGCTGCCTGTGCGGGGCCCTGCGTTACCAGATCGACGGACCGTTCGTCGACATGGTGCACTGCCATTGCTCGATGTGCCGCAAGCACCATGGCGCGCCGTTTGCGACCTGGGCGGTGGCCCCGTTGAGCGGCTTCCGCTGGGTCGGGGACACCTCGACGCTCGCGAGCTACAAGTCCTCCGAAAAGGGGCACCGCGAGTTCTGTCGCGTCTGCGGCTCTGTCGCACCGCTGCTCGATACAGCAATCGGCCTCGCAATCGCGCCGGCCGGCAATCTCGTCGACGATCCGGGCATCCGGCCGACCAAGCACATGTTCGTGGCGTCGAAGGCCGGCTGGTACACCATCACCGACACGCTGCCGCAGTACGAGGAATATCCACCCGAGTTCGGCATGCCGTCGACGCCCCGCGCGCCAGTCTCGGTGACCCCGGGCACGACGCAAGGCAGCTGCCTCTGCGGCGACGTGGCTTACGAGATTTCGACGGCGCCGCTGCGGATGTACTTCTGCCACTGCTCGCGGTGCCGGCAGGGCAACAGCGCCGAGCATTGCGCCAACGTCTTCTACAAGGCGGAGGGGTTCCGCTGGACGCGCGGCGCGAACCAGGTGCAGAACTACAAGTTGCCCGAAGCGCAGCATTTCGGCACGGCGTTCTGCCAGCGCTGCGGCTCGGCCGTCCCGCGCGTCTCCTTCGAGCACAACGTCGCCGTGGTGCCGGCCGGCTCGCTGGACAGCGAGCCCGGCATCGCTCCCGCCGCGCACATCTTCGTCGGCTCGAAGGCGCCGTGGACCGACATCAGCGACACGATTCCGCAATTCGCAGAAATGCCGCCACGCCGCTGAGCAGCGTGGCCTGCAGCGGAGCCTAGTCTTCCGGCTCGTTCTCCTCGGCGCTCCAGCGGCGCCGATGCTCGAGCTCCGCGGCTGCGCGAACGCCCGCGTGGCGGTTCGACAGCAGCAGCGACGACGGATCACAGACCCGGGCGCGAATGACGCCGAGGTCCACGGCGGCGTCGAACAGGCTGGGATACCAGCGCTGCCACTCCGGGAAGATCGCGTCGACTCGCTCCTTCAGCGTCATGGCTGCGAGTGTGCCGCCGCTCAATCCGCCGGGCAACCCGGTCCGTCGGGACCGCTCGATGCGTCGATCCGCCGCTGCGTTGATGCAACGGCCGCGGCGAGCGGACCGCCCTCCGCCCGCCTCGCTGCAATCGCGATCTCACGGCGTGCCGACTCGGGACAACCCATCGAGCGCAGGACCTCGGCCAGGTTATTGCGCGCGGCCACGTCGTCGGGGGCGAGGGTTAGAGCGGCTCGCAATTCGCGCTCGGCCACCGCCCGTTCACCGCGCGCGAGCGCGATATTGGCGAGCGCGAGCCGTGGCAGGGATTCGCCCGGCCAGTGCTGCACGGCTGCGCGGTACGCCCGCTCCGCATCGTCGAGCCGGCCCACGGCCTCGAGACCGGCCGCCGCTTCCATGTAGCGGCCAAAGTCCGCCCTCGCCGGCAACCGGCCCGGCTCGAGCACCGTCATGGCCCAGCGATCCGCGCGATCCCAGGTGGCGCGAAAATACGTCGCCGACATTTCGAGCCGTGGCTCGGTCCCCGACCGCAACACCAGCCGGTCGCGCGCTGCGTCGTATCCGATGACGACCGCGTAGTGCCAGCCGGGCCAGGGTCCCGCACCAGTCTTCTGCAGCACCAGCACCGGATGCCCCGCGGCAAGCTGAGTCAGCAGGTCGTCGAGCGATGGAGGCAGCAGGTAGGGCAGCCGTCCGCGGGCGCGCGCGGCGGCAATCAGCTCGGCCTGCAGGCTACCCTTGCGACCCGGCAGATAGACCTCGGCCACGAGCGCATCGGGCGAGGCCGGGGCACCCGACGCGACGAGCACGGTCGCGAGCGCCGCGGGGCCGCACTGGTAATCCTGTTGCGGGAAGAACGGCGTCGATTCGAGTTCGATGCCCGCCGGCAGACCGGAGACGGTCACCGGCGGCAGTTGCGGTCCGCGGGAAGCGCAACCCGCGAGCACCAGCGCGGCGGCGCAGGCCGCCGCGCGGGCGGCGCGGCTGGGTCTCATGAGGCCGGCCTGGCCTCCCGGCTCACGGGAATTTCTTGAAGACGTCGATGACGCCGACGGCTTCGAGGATCAGCAGTACGAGGAACACGATGCCGATCACCGCGAGCGCGTCCGCACCGGCCGGCGCCGAGGAAATCCTGCCGGCGAGCGTGCGCAGCTCGGAATCCGTCAACGCGGCCACGCGCGTCTCGACCTGCGCAGGATCGACCCCGAGCGCGACGAACTGCGCCCGCACCTGGTCCCGGGCCAGCGCCGAATTGACGGTCGCGAGGTCGTGTGCGCGCGTGCTCGCCTCGACCGCCTGCAGCGTACCGATCAGCTCGGCCTGCGCAACGAGCGGCGAACCGAGGTTCAGCATCGCGAGGCAAACGATGTAGATGACGTAGCGATTGCGCATGAACCCACCCTCCAGCCGTGAACGACGAGCGTGGAGTTTAACCAGTTGCGGCCGGCCGCGGCCCCGACAAACGCCGGCGCTTGCGACGCGGTTCGCAATATTGGCGCGGTCAGCCGCCAGCCCAGCGCAACAGCTGCCCGAACGCCGCCGGATCGGTGAGCATCACGAACAGCACGCCGAACAGCGCTCCACCGAGGTGCGCGTCGTGGTTGATCCGGCCGCGCGCCTGGCGGGCCGAGTACCAGGTGTACGCGACGTAGCCCACCGCGAACAGCGGCGCCGGGATCGGCAGCGGGATCGGGATGATGAACAGCTTCATCCACGGGAAATAGACGATCGCCGCGAACAGCACGGCCGAGATCGCGCCCGAGGCACCGAGCGAGGCGTATTGCGGGTCGTTGCGGTGCTTGAAATAAGTGCCGAGGTCGCTGACCACGAGCCCGAGGACGTACAGTGCCGCGAACCGCGCCGAGCCGATCTGGCGTTCGAGCGGGAACGCGAAGAAATAGAACGTCACCATGTTGAATATGAGGTGCGGCAGGTCGGCGTGCACGAAGCCGCTGGTGACGATCGTGTCGTACTGCTTGCGACGCAGGAAATAGTACGGCCGGAACAGGCTTCGCTCGATGATCTGCGGCCTGGCAAATAGCCCGGCGAGGCTCGCGGCGAGCGTGGCGACGAAGATGACGAGCGCGACGCTCATCGATCGTGCGTGACGAAGATCAGCGCCGAGGTGTCGAAGCCGAGCTCGGCCGCCCGCTTCACGACGCGCTCCACCGCGTCGCGGGGTGGGTCCGGCTGGCGTGCAAGGATCCAAAGGTAGGAGCGGTTCGGCCCGGACACCAGCGAAAGCTGGTAGTCGGGGTCGAGCTCGACGACGTTGTAGCCGCCGTAGAACGGGCCGAAGAACGACACCTTGAGCATCGCGGTGCCCGGGGCACCGGCCAGCTTCGCGCGGCCCTCCGCCTGCTGCCACTCGCCCTTCTCCGGGTCGAAGCCCCGGTTGAGCACGCCGATCGAGCCGTCGTCGCGCGCGGTATAGACCGCCGTCACGTTCGTCAGGCCGCGCTCGAAGCGATGGTCCAGCCGGGCAATTTCGTACCACTTGCCGAGATAGCGCTGGGAGTCGAAGCCCTCGACGGCCTGCACGCCGTCGGGGATCTGCGCGCAACCCGCAAGGAGCGCGACGAGGAGCATCACCAATGAGCGCATGACGGGAGTCGATCCTTTGGCGGTTGGATGCGGGGCACTCGCTATGATCGCAGGAATTCGGCTGCCGGATTCCGGAAAGCCGCTTCGAGCGCGACCAGCGCTACGGCTGGAGGGTCGTGACGCCGGCGACGCCCTTGGCGCGAGGCGGGATCCGGGCCATTTTTTCGCCAGCCTCGGCCTTGACGCGCGCGAGCCGCGCGGGGTCGCCCAGCAGCTCGTCGGCGCGGGCTCGCTTCTCTGCGACCAGCTCGTCGGTGAGCAACTGGCCGAACGTGCGCAGCGGCGCGATCTGGAACTCGTGCTTGCGGAACAGCCGGTAGATCTCCTTGACGCGGTCCGGGTGCACGTCGCGGCCGAGCGTGAAGCACTCGAAACGCTCCTCCATTGCGAGCAACGCGGCCTCGGCGAGGCAGGCGTAGGCGACTCCCTGCGGCAGCCCGATGTTGAAGCTGAAATTCACCGGCCCCGGAATCAGTACTTCGCCGCTCTCGACGACCAGCACGTCGGGCCGCAGCGCAGCCTCCTCGGCCGAGATGTCCGGCGGCAGTGCCACGTCGAGGATCACAGCGCCAGGCTTGCACTGGCTCACGTCGAGTACCCGCTGCCCGAACGCCGAGGTCGCGGTGACGATCAGGTCGCATTGCCCGGCCCAGGGCACGGTAGTGACGTCGGTGGCGACGGTCGCATCCGGCGTCTCCTCGAGAATCGTCCGCCGCAGCGCTTCGAGCCTGGGCGGCTCGATCGACACGAGCACGACGTCCTTGACGGCGGCCGCGAGCAGCCGCGAGCAAACCGAGCCGATTGCGCCGGTGGCACCGACGACCATCGCCTTGCCGCGCGCGAGGTCGGCCCAGCCCATGCGCCGCGCGGTGAGCTTAGCCGTTTCGAGCGTGGCCGCGATGGTCAGGCTGTTGCCGGTGGTGACCGGAATCGACGCACGCTGCGCAATCGTGACGCCCGCATCGCCGACGACCTTGGTGAAGGCACCGAGCCCGACGATCTTCGCGCCGCGCTCGGCCGCGTCCTGCACGGCGCGGTTGATCCGACGGTAAGTGAACTCCGGCGGACGCGTAAGCATCTGGCGCGGCGTGGCACCGAGCGCATAGATGAGACCGTCCACCGGCCGACCCGTGGCAGGCGAGCGCCCGCCCGTCACCGTGCCGACATACCGCCCCGGCATGTGGGCCGCGGTGGCCTCGACGAGCTTGCTCGGCAGGTGACGCGTCCACGCGTAGCGCGGGTGGTTCGCAAGGTAGTCGACGGTCAGCGGGTGCAGCACGAACGCGAACCGGTTTGCGGGTGCCGCGGACGAGCCACCGGAATGCCTGGAACCAGCGCGAGCCGTCATTTTCTCTCCCCCGGACCGGGAGGAATTCTTCCGGTCGCGGCGCGTCCGCGGTATTCGTAAAAGGCGCAGCGAATTCAACGCGCCGGGCAGAACACGGTTGCGAAGCCGCCACCCGGCGTGCGGAAGTTGGTGGTCTGGCCTTGATACAGGCGCGCCGCGACCGACAGAACCCGCCCGTCGTAAACGTAGCAGCGCAGGTCCAGTTTCAGTCGCACCGGTTGCCCGTCCACGCGCACGCTGCGCTCGCTCGGCGGCACCAGTTCCTGCGCGACGTAGCGCCCCTGCAGGATCTCGCTCCAGACCTTGCGAGTCAGCTTGTCGCCGCGATAGGTCGCACGGCCACCGAAGCCCGACACGGGCTTGAAGAACAGGTTGCGGCGCGCGGCCCAGAGCTCGTCCCTGCGCGCCGGATCGAGGATCTCGGTGCGCGGAACGGCACGCTGCAGCGTGTCGATCGTCGCGGCATCGATGCCCCACTCGCGCAGCCGGTCCGCGTCGCTCAGCAGCGCGAGGTTGCGCTTGTCCGCATACAACGCGTGGGCGCGCGGGTTCGGAGTCACCACCACGCGCCCTGCAACGTACGCGTCGCGCAACGCGGCGTGGTCAGGGTGCTCGAGGGCGAAATCGGTCAGGCGGTTGTATACGAGATCGACGAGCCGACCATCGTGGCGCAGCCCTGCGGGGTCGGGTTGCAGTTCGCGCGGATCACAGATCACGGCGTCCACGCCGTGGGCGCGGAACATTTCGCTCGCCAGCAGGAACTCAGGGTAGAGGTACTGCCGGGCGGGCGACTCGTCGACGATCGCAACCCGACTCAGCGTTGCGCTACCCCTCTGACGACGCCACTCTGCCGCGAACATCGCGAACAATGCGGCCTGCAGCCGATCCGCGCCCGCCGGTTCCTGCAGCAGCGACAGCACCGGCGCGCAGCAGGCGACCTGCGCCCGTGCGAGCGCGGCATTCAGGAAGGCGCCGCCGGCATTGGTGTTGATCTCGATCAGGCGGGGGCCCTGCGCCGTGACGTGAAAATCGAATCCCATCAGCGCGCCAATCGGTCCAGGCTCGTACCTCGCGATGGCCGGCGCCCAGTCAAGCACCGCATCGCGATAGGCGGGCCGTGCCACGACCGTTTCGACGGCCGTGACCAGATGCTCCATCGCAGCGACGTTGTCGCGCGAGACGAAGATCGGCGCGTGCGAGAACAGGTACGCATGGGTCTGCCGCAGGGACTCGTACAGGCCGCGCGTCGCCGCGTCGGCGTCGAGCTCGCGCTGCAACGCTGCACCGTCGACCGTGATGCAGAAGCAGTCGGTGTTCAGCCATTCGATCGGATCGGTCGCGGAGGTGCCCGGCATGTGGTCACTTCAGCCGGATTTCGCCGGCGAGCTCCGGGCGCCGCCCACGCTTGCTCGCGTAGAACGCCCGGATGCGACCAACGTCCGCCTCGCGGTCGCCCGTCATGCGCAGGTAGGTGTCGATGCCGACCGTCTTCGTAGCGTAATCGATGTAGCCGAGACCGATCGGCACGTCGGCGGCGAGCGCGATCTGGTAGAAGCCGGCCTTCCAGTGATCCGTGTGGCCGCGGGTGCCCTCGGGCGCGATCGCCAGCCACATCCAATCGCGACTGCGGAATTCGGCCAGCAGCGCGTCGATGAAGCCGGTCGTCCTGCGCCGGTCGAGCGGGATCCCTCCGATGCGCAGGAACAGCCCTCGCAGCGGCCAGCGGAACATCTCCTGCTTGCCGACCCAGTTGGCCTTCAGGCGGTGACCGATCCGGAACAGCACGCCGATCGGAAAATCCCAGTTCGACGTGTGCGGATAGACGACGATCACGCCGCGCGGCTCGGGCGGCCACACGAGGCTCGTCTTCCACCCGAACAGCCGGAGCAGGCGCAGCGCCGCGCGCCTGAGCCAGGACAGCTGCGGCTCCGGATTGGCGGTGGGGTTTTCCATTTGGGAATACTTGCACAATTTGGCGGCGGGCGGCGCAGCGAGGTCGCCGCCGAGCCGCTGGCGCCTGCGGAGTCAGTTCGCGTTGCGCCGCTGCAGCGCATCGACGAACCCCCGCAGCGTCGGCGATACGCTGCCCTGCGGGATCATGACCTCGATGAGCTGGAATCTCCCGGTCCGCCGCGCGGCCAGCGAAATCGCAGCCGCGAGCTCACCGCGGGTCGCCACCCGCACGCCGTCACCGCCGAGCGGGGCGGCTGCATCGGCGAACCGCCAGTCGTCGAGCGAGTTGAATCGTGACTCCGGTTGAAACACCCGCAGCATTTCCCAGCCGCAGTTGTTCATGACCAGCACGATCGGATCCCAGCCGTAACGCCGGCAGTTGCCCAGCTCCCAGCCGGTCATCTGGAAGGCGCCGTCGCCGACCAGGATCACGGGCCGCTGCCCAGTCGCGGCCTGCACTCCGAGTCCTGCTGGCACCCCGAAGCCCATCGTGGCGTAGTAGCCGGGCGCGACGATCTCGGTATTCTCGATCTCGAGCGCCGTGAACAGGCAGTCTCCCGTGTCGCTCGCGACGGGCATGCGCCCCGTCCTTGCGAACATGTCGTTGACCCCTCTCGCGAGGTCGAGCGGCGTGATCGGCGCGGCGTCCTCGACCAGGCCGCGGGGATACGCGCCGGTCCGCCCCGCGGATCGCGGCGGCTGATCCGACAGGCGCCGGGTCAGTTCGTCGACGAGCGCCGCGAGCGGCACGTTACCGTAACGGTGAAAGCCCATCGTGACCGCCCGATCGGCCGCGAGCACGCATCGCCGCGCGTCGATGCGACCCTCCGAGACGCCGAAATTCGTGTCGGACACGATCACGCCGAACAGCAGCAGGCAGTCGGACTCCTCGACCGGTCGGCCGACCTCCGGATGAGCCGTCAGGCCGAGGTACGTGCCGACGACGGGCACGTCGCAGTTCGCCAGCAGGCCGCGACCCATGAACGAAGTCACGACCGGCACGTGCATGCGGCGCGCGAGCTCAGCCACGCGCGCCTCGAGGCCGAATCGCCGCACTTCGACGCCGACCATCATCACCGGCCGCGCGGCTCGCCGCAGCCGCTCCATGATCTCGTCCGCGCAGGCCGCGACGGCTTCCGCGTCGAATCCCGCGTCCGGCAGGCGCTGCACTGGCGCGCAGGACTCGAAAACCACGTCGCGCGGCAGTTCGAGGTAGACAGGCCGCGATTGCGTCAGGCAGGAATGCAGCACGCGGGCGATCTCCCGCGGCGCGCTCTCCGGCTCGTGCAGCGACGCCTGGTCGCAGGTGATCTCGCGATAGATCGCGAACTGCGAATCGAGGCGCTTGACCTGGTGGTGCAGCAGCAGGCCGCCGCGGCTCTCGCGCTGGCCAGGCGCGCCCGAGATCACCACGAGCGGCGACTTCTCCGCATACGCCGCCGCCACGGGATTGACCATGTTGAGCGCGCCAGCCCCGTACGTCACCGCGGCGACACCGGGCGCGCATGAAACACGCGCCGCCGCGTCGGCGGCGAATCCGACCGACGGCTCGTGGCTCAACGTATACAGCGGCAGGATCGCCGACTCCTCGACGACCTTGAAGAACGGCAGCACGAAGTCGCCGGGGATGCCGAAGACCTGCTGCGCGCCGTGGTCGCGGAGCGCGTGCAGCAGGGCCTCGCCGACGTTCATCGTGGCGCGGCCACGAGCAGTTGCGAATTCACCTCGAAGTGCGAGCCATCGGCCGCCTCGAGTTCGACCTGCCAGAGATCCTCATCCGGGATCATCGTGCGCTCGTGACCCGGCAGTTCGCGCTCGTCGTCGACCTGCAGGCCCCAGACGCGCACGTGACGAATTCCCCGGACCGGGATCCGCTCCGCCGCGAACCTGTCGCGGATGGCACGCGCCACGTCCTCGGTCGACCACCGCGCGAAGCCGCAATCGTGGATCGCCTGCACCTCGGCAGGCATCGGCATACCCGCGTTCCTTTCACTCATCTGGACTCCCCCGCTACGGCGCTCCAGTTCGGCGCAGCTTGCGGCGGTCGGCCGGAAGTTCAAGCCGTACAACCCCGTACGCCGGCGCTTGCCACGCGCGGGTGTCTCGTTCCTACAATACCGCGATGCAGCAACTCGACACCCCCGGGGCGGAGCAGCCCCCTCGCCGCAGCGGCGCCTCGATCGTGCTCGTCGGCAGCGGCGGCGCGGGCGTCATGACCGCCGGCAACATGCTGCTCGAAGCCGCGGCCCACGCCGGCTACTACGCACTGATGACGCGCTCCTCCGGTCCGCAGATCCGCGGCGGCGAGGCGGCGGCCATGCTGCGGATCGCGACCCACCCGGTCGACTGCATGGAGGACCGCTTCGACGTCCTCGCCGCGGTGGACTGGGAGAATGTGCAGCGCTTCAATGCCGAAATCCCGCTCGGGGCGGCGAGCCTGATCGTCGGCGATCCCGACCAGGGCGACCCGCCCGAGGTGTTCTTGCGCAGCGGCGCGACGCAGGCGTCGCTGCCGCTCAAGAAGATCGCGAAGTCGGTGCCGGAGGGGCGCGCGAACATGGTGCTGCTCGGCGCCGTCGCCGCCCTGCTCGGGCTGCCGGACGAAGCCGTCACCCACGCGGTGGAGACAACGCTCGGCAAGCGTCCCGCGGCGCTCGCTCCGAGCCTGTCAGCGGTGGCTGCGGGCCGCGCGGCGGCCGATGCGATCGAACTGCGTTACCTGCTCGCCGCGCCACCCACGGCTTCTGGTCCGCGCTGGCTGCTGACCGGCAACGAGGCTGCGGGCTATGGCGCCCTCAAGGGCGGTGTGCGCTTCGTCGCCGCGTATCCGATCACGCCTGCCACCGAACTGCTCGAGTGGTTGAGTCCAGCGCTGGCCGAAGTCGGCGGCACGCT
>Ga0316626_10000130_pt1 | contig 25630 bp, 43 predicted proteins | sample OWC_Aug_T1_C1_D5_FD_207656 | JGI IMG/M metagenome (GOLD analysis project Ga0316626, IMG submission 207656) | Wetland soil microbial communities from Old Woman Creek delta, Ohio, United States - OWC_Aug_T1_C1_D5_A | ecosystem: Environmental > Terrestrial > Soil > Wetlands | place: USA: Ohio...
CATCAACGCTACGCCGTACAAAGAGGCGCACTTCGCTACCTTCCCCGAAGCGCTAGTCGAGCCGTGCATCACCGCCGGTACCAGCACCAAGGGCTGCTGTCCCCAGTGTGGTACGCCGTGGCGGCAGCCCAAGCATCAGGATCGGTGGGAGGCCGGCTGCCGGTGTGGCCGGCGCCGCGCGCCGGTACCGTGCACGGTGCTGGATCCGTTCACCGGCAGTGGCACTACGGGCGCGGTCGCCCTACGGCTACAGCGCCGCTTCGTCGGCATCGAGCTGAAACCCGACTACGTGCAGTTGGCTACCCGGCGGCTGCGGCGCGTGCTGCGCAGCGCCGCTACCTTACCCAAGCTGTTTGAGTAGGAGGCGGTCATGGCCCTGGAGCAGCTGGACGCAGTAGACGGCATCATCACCAAGCTCAACCACGAGATCTACGATCTGCTAGGCGACTACGAGTTCAGTCCGTACCTGGAGCTGTCGTCGACGGGCGATGCGATGGGCGTGGAGTTCCTCGGCTTCTGCCTGTGGTCGTCGGAGTGTGATGAGCGCGCTGAGGTGGGCGCCGACCTGGAACCGCTGGAACCTTTCCTGCGCCGCCGCATCGGCGCCATCCTCCCGCACCTGGCGCAGTTGCAGGCCCTGGCCGGATGAGCGCAGTCGCTACCGTGCAGCGCTGGTTCCGCTATTACGGCGGGCTGCCCACCCGCGAGCAGTGGCGGCAGGCGCTGGGCGTGCCGCCGCAGTACCACGATGTCACGCTGTGCCCCAACTGCCAGCACCAGCCGCTGTGTGGTCGCGTAGCGACCTTGTACCTAGCGGCTACCCTGGCCCCACGGCCGTATCTTTCTACGCCGTCCTTGTAAAGCGATCGCTACTAATGCCCTATCGCGAGATCACCGTCGACGCGACGTGGCGTACCAAGGTGCGCGCATACCTGGATCCAGTCCAGGCGGCGCAGCAGTCCTTGTTCACCGCGCGGTTCGACGCTGATCTACCGACGCTGTGTCATCGCGTCGCCCTGCGCGAGCACGTGGCGACCGACTGGGCCTTCGCCCTGTGGCTGGACTTTCGCACCTACGCCACCCGCGGCAACCGCCGCGGTCCCCGCACCCCCAACTTCATCCGCTACCGCCGGGCACTGAAGCTGCTGCGGGCGCAGACCGACTGGCCCACCCGCACCATCCATCGCCGCTTGCGGTCGGCGATCGCCCTGGGGTTCATGACCCTGCAGCGCCGCCACGGCCACCGCTGCTTATTCTGGAAAGGCCCCCAGGCGCTGCTCACCCACCTGCGGGCCACCTTCAGCAGTGCCGCCGACGAGTACTACCGGGTGCACTGGCTGGCGCGCAAGGGCGATCGCTATCAAGGGGCGTCGGAAAATCGTACTTTCCTGCCCGAGGTCATCAGCCTGCGCTCACGCGCCGACCTACGCGCGGCCATGAGCGCGCCCCTGCGCATCGACTCTAGCAACGTGCACATGGGCCGCGCCAAGCAAGCCGCCATCCTGGGAATGTCGTACCGCAGTGGCGAACGCCGCGTCCAGCGCAGCCGGAGCATCACCCACGAGCGCGTGCGCCCACAGTACCACGAGATCTTCCGCGTTAGCCCCGACCAGCGGGATACCGTGCGGGCACTGATCAATGCCGCCCGCAAGGCCGAGTTCGGTGGCGACACCAAGTCCCCACTGCTGCTCAAGCAAGTGAGCGCGTCGAAAGACTTGGTGCTGGTGCGACAGCTCCCCAGCATCTCGACCAACCCCCGCATCCACGCCTTCACCGGCGACGACTACCAGCGTCGGTTCGCCCGACGCATCATTGACCGTGATTTACGTCCCGCGCGGCAGCGGCCCTCGCTGCCAACGGCGACGGCAGCAGTTTCGGGTATGGCTCCGCGTACTATGTCTGTAACCACCACAGAGAGGCAGTACGCAGACCCGCCAGTCGTGGAGCCGCCCTACCCGGAACCGCCGCCCACCGCCGCCAGCCAGTGCTACCGCCTCGCGGACATGCTTCGGAACGCCAAGTGTCCCATTCCTAGCCTGCATCGCTTCCTGGCCGACCGCAGTGTTACCGTTCGCAGCTATGCCGTGCCGTACTCCCAGCGGGCTACCTACCAGCCCGGCGATCCCTTGGCCATTCGCGTGCGGCACTTCGACCGCGACGCCTACACCGAGGCCATGATCCACAGTATCTACGACTGGGATCCCAGCTTGGTAGCGCAGCAGCTAGGAATCAACCAGCACGCGCCGGCACCGCCCAAAGCTGCGTACCGGGAACGGCTGCACCGCGATCGCCCCACGCTAGGATACGTACGTAGACTTACCGGCCTGCGTAGACCGCAGCGGCATGTGCTACTAAAAGTACTCGGACCCGCGGTGTTCACCCATGCCCGGCATCCCCGGCCCACCGCTAGGGATGAGGTGCTGCCTTAGCGGGTTGATGAATCTATCTCTTAAGGGGGACAGAAACTGGCCCTGGTTTCCCTAGCACAATCGCGCGGACGGGACGCGCACTTTACGCGAGGTTTACCATGACTGCCGTCGAGTATGCCGTAGTGGTGCAGTTTAATCCCCGCAGCAACAAGTACGAGGCGAGTGTGCCGGATCTGCCGGGGTGGCTGGCCGCGGGTACGGATCCGGTCGCGGTCTTCGCCCAAGCCTGGGATATGCTCACCACGCGGCTGGCGGCGCTACCTACCCCACCGCCGGTGACCCGCCTGCGATCGCTGGCGCAGCTACAAGACGTCATCCTCACCTACCGGCGGCGGCGCAACTGGCCCTCAGCTACTGATCTCAGTCGGACCTCGCTGGGATTGCTAGAGGAGAGTGGTCAGTTCGAACAAGCCCGCCGCCTCACCAACCGTACCAAGATGCTGGAAGCGCTAGGTAGCGTGATGACCTACTGTCTGGGCGCCTGCGCCATTCTGGGAGTGAGCGCGCACGCCTTGGTCGACCGTGCGGTCATGCAGCAACAGCACCGGCCGCGGCAGCGTACGCACTGAGGCGCCCATGGACACGCCGACGTCTATCACTACCGGTTGTAGTAGGGGCTGTGTGCGCTGGGTGTTTGACGGGAGTCGCCGCGTCACCGTCTACCTGGGCTTGGAACCCGTCCGCTTCGATCCTGGCATCCTGGAGATCGATGCGGCCGACTTGGGCGCCGTGAGCACCTTCCTGCGCGCGTGCGCAACGGCACTGGAGGCCGAGCATGCCCGGGGACTTTGAGCTAGTACACGGTACTCAGTGTTGGCGCTGTAAAGACTGCCATGAGCTGGTGTGGTGGGACTCGCACCATGCCGACGGTAGCGTCCGGCCCGGTCATCCGGTACACCCCGACGAGATGCTGCTGGCGCACATGGCGGTGTGTCCGTGTCACCCGCCCGCGCGCTTCACCCTCGCGGATGTGATCTGGTGGGACAGCGACGACCGGGTGCAGTTTCCCCGCATCGGGTACTGCACGGTCTGTAACGGCGTGAAGGCGCTGGCGGCGCGGGTACCGGGGCGACACGGCATCATCACCGATCCGCCACTGGCGTACGCGGTGTTCCTGCTGCGCCATGGTACCTGGCTGGAGCAGCTGGGCGGCCACTTCGACGTTGACCGAAGCAACTTCAGTCATGCCTGCACGTGTATCCGACGGGATTCGGATCGAGTAGCTTGGGAGTGAGCGCATGCTTCCCCGCACTGGCAAGGTAGGCTCCCGCTTCGTGCTACGCTTTCGTACGCTGGCCAAGGCCAAGCGCTGCTGGGAAGTGCTGGCCATCATCAACGCGCTGAAGGTGTTGCCCGACGACGTATGGATTAACTACAACGCCGCGCGGCCCCGCGAGATCACGCTAGGCACCGGTGATCCACCCGAGCCGGAGTAGCCCATGCTGAAAGTGCGTACCTACACTGCGCCCTCTACGATTCACGGTACCGGGCTGTTCGCTGCGGAGTTGATTCCCCAGGGCACCGTGGTGTGGCAGTGGGATCCCGCCGTAGATCGCAGCACCGCGCAGCCGCCGCAAGGTCACGATGCCGACTGGGCCTGGCACGAAGCTGATGGGCGCTGGTACATCCCCGGGGATGACGCCCGCTACCTCAACCACTCGTTCACGCCCAACCTCGTGGTCGCTCGTACTCACAACGACGTGGATGTGGCTGCGTGCGACATCGCGCCGCACGAAGAGATCACCACGAACTACGCGCTGTTCGACGTCGACTGGCCGACGTACGCCGCGAACTATCCGCAGGTGTCATCATCTCGCGATGCCGTGTCTGATCGTCTGCAGCGCCGCCTGCTGCTCCGGTTCGCGCGGTGGTGGGAGAACCATCCGCAGCCCCGGCCAATCAACGCGCACGCGGCCGTGGCCGCGTACCTAGCGACGGAAGCCGAGCGGCTACAGACCTTGAACCTCACTGAACTACTAGCTGAGCTACCGCCAGATCCGACCAAGTGTGCGTGGTGTGGCATGCGCGCGGTAGCGGTCCCGGGTCAGATGTGCGCGCCGTGCACCGCCCAGGACCGGCTCGACACTGCCACGATCAACCGATTGCTAGGTGCCGGGCATCCTTACCACTGCGCCGCGCGGCAGACGTGGGGTGATGGCGAGTGCGAGTGCCCTGTAGATCGCCCTCACGACCCGCGCGTGCCGGGAGGACTGTAGCATGAGCATATTCGGTACCTGCCCCCGCTGTGGCTGTACCACCATGGACTACTTGTGTGGCCTCTGTCTGCGCGACGAGAACGTCGCGCTGAAGACCCAGCTAGCGCAACTCACGGGGCTGCTGGATGAGCCGCACCTAACCAACAACCGGCCGCCGGCCGCCAAGCAGCTGGTTGCTCTCATTGCCGAGGAGTTCGACGAACTCATCGAGCTGGATCCGGCCCAGGTGGACGCGTACCTTGATGGCTACCGCCATGGTGGGGGCAAGTACGGCGCCGGGGCCTGCTACGGCGTGCGCGTACCACAAGACCTGGCTGAGCTATCGCCGCGGGAACGCCAGGCTACCGAAGCGGCGCTCGCGCGCTGGCAGACTACCTAATGCACCTACCTTCACTACCACCAATGGCGTGTCAACGGTGCGGTGCCTGCTGCGGCGTCGTGCCGTGCACCGAGGCAGAGTTTCAGCAGATCCAGGCCTATGTGCAGACGCACCAGATCGTAGCGCGCCCGCAAGGCATCACGTGCCCCTTCTGGTCACCGGCCGCCTGCACCGTCTACCCCGTGCGCCCGGTGCTGTGTCAATTGATGGGGCATACGCCGGGGCTGCATTGTCATCACGGTCACAACATGAATCTGTCAGACAAGGACGTCGAGCGGTTGATGCGCAAGTACCGCAAGCACCCGGCCCCGCGGTATGTGCACGAGGTGTGCTTCCTGCCCGTGACTATCGACGAGCTACTGCAGCAGGCCCTAGTACCCGAGGAGCGTTAGCCATGCCCACCGCCCACGATCCGCTGCGTTTCTGTCCGTTCTGCTTTGCTACCGATGAGGATGGCTCGTGGCACCACACGGTGGCGGCAACCCACTGCAGCAACTGCGGAGTCATCGACAGCAGCGTGACCCTACCGCGGTGGGCGGTAGAGAGCATCCGCCAGCAGGCATCGTGGGTGGGCAAGCGCTACTACCCCAACGCGGAAGACCAGCAGCTGGCTACCGAGCGGCGGGCGCTGCTGGCCCAAGTGCAGCAGTTCCCGGGCCGCACGGCGCGGCCGACGCCCAGTCAGGTCTACGGGTGGGTGGTGGCGCAGGCGCTGCCCGATGGAGTTACCGAAGAGATTATGGTCACTGCCGTCGACGCCGCTGCCGCGCTGGAAGCGGCGCGCTACGCGCTAACCTACGTCCCACAGGAGCACCTCAATGGCTGACACGCCGGTTAACGTAGTAGTCCAGAACCTGGGTGAGGTACAGGGATCTACGCCGCGGCGCTGGCTGTGGTTCGTGCTAGGCGGGCTGGGCGTGGTCGTGGTGTTCGTGATCGGCTGGCTGGTGCTGCGCAAGTCGCCGATCAAAGCCGCGGCGGTAGTCATCGACGCCGTGGCCGCCAAGGTCGACGCTATCGACGCGCAGGCGCGGGTCGACACCGCCATCGCTGCGGGTGTGCAGGCCGAGCAGGTCAAGAAGGTCGAAGAGGCGGCCAAGATCAAGGATCCGGTGGCCCGCGCCGAAGCGTTCGCGGTGCTGGCGAAAGAGGACTACTGATGCCCACGCCGAGTGCTGATCTCGCCACCCGTGAACTCCATGCCTGGACGCAGTTGGCCGAGCATGCAGCTAACTGCTCCAACTACCCCTGGCTGATGGGCGCCGCGCGTGAGCTGCTTGCCGCGCGCCGCGCGATCCAGGAGGCAGGCTACGTACCTGCGCTAGTTAGTAAAACTGCGCTGGCCGAGCTGGCGTTTGTGCGTGACGAGCATCCTACCGTTTGGGCCTGTATGGATGTCGATACCGGTCCAGCCCTCAAGCCCTTCCGCCTGCTGACGCGCGATCTGCTGGCGCTGCTGCCCGAGAAAGGGACGTACTGATGGCCCGCGACCCCGCCCGCATTGACCGCATTCTGTGGCTGCTGACTAAGCACTGGCGCGCCAATCCCGATCTGCGCCTGGGGCAGATCATCGGTAACTTCACGCCGCGGGTGCGAACCTCGGTCGGCGGGGCCGAGCCGGGCGATCCATACTACGTCGAGGACGACGTGATCGAAGCGGCGTTGCGGCGTGCGTGCAAACACCCGAGCAGCTGCACCCGGTGCGGCGGTACGGGGGTGATCGACACGGGCAACAACGACTTGCCGTGCGACTGTCCCGCTGGCGACACGGCGGTATTCAATGTGTGCGGAGAAGGGCAGCTGACTGGCGCGGAGATGAAGCGGCGCTTGCTAGGCCGCCGTACCTAAGATCAAGGAGTAGTCATGGCAGGAGCAATTACCACTTCAGCCGTTGGCACTGGCTACCTGCGAACCCGTCGCACGCCCCGAGTCTTCATGACCAAGTACCTGAACAACTGGCACGTCTGCGTCCGACGGGCGGGACTGTGGTGGGAGATCGTAGCCGAGACTAGTGATCGGGATCTGGCCGTGGGGATCAAACAGCTATTGAAGACACCAGCGAGGCCGTCATGACCTACCGTGCGCTACTGTGCTTGCTGCTGGCCGTACTGCTAGGCTGCGCGGGCGTCACGCAGAAGCCGTGCGTGACCACCCCCGCGTTCACGCCCGACCCCCTACCCCCACCGGTCGAAACCACTGCGGAGCTACCGAAGAAGACCGGCGAGCCGACGGCGCTGGAAGCGGGCACGGCCGCCCCGTTCACTGGCGTGCTGCTCGACACTTACCTCGTGGGCAAGTACAAGGTCATCGTTGCGGAGCGCGACCGGCTGCGGGCACAGATCCTGATCGAGCGCAACGCTCGCGCGCTGGTGCAGTCCTACTACGATGCGGCGCTCACCGACGCGCAGAAGCGTGCCGAGCGCTCGTGGTGGGAACGCAACGGCACGTGGATGGGCGTGGTCGCGGGCGTGCTGCTAACGGCTACGTTGGCCATCGGCCTCACCTACGGGCTACGCAAGGCGGATGGCCGATGAGCGTACTCATCGACGTGACTATCCGGGTGGGCGAGCACTACATCCCCGGCGCCCCGCTACCGGGCGATGGCCAGCGGTGCTGGGTCGCGCGGGTACCGTGCGTAGGCGAACGCATCCAAATCTGTCAGGGCGCTGATCTGGCAGTGGTCGAGGTGTGTCAGTACGTCGACGTGCTGCGACCGGACCAGCCGGTCGCCAACGTCTCCGGATTCCTCCGTCCGTGGAAGGAGCAGTAGCACATGAGCGACCAGAAGATCATCATCGCGGGTGGGCTGTGTGATGCTCACGGCAATGTGGCCCCACCCGAAGACGAGCCGGGCGATATCACGCCGCTGCTGTCGTCGCATGACCGCGAGCTGATCCGGCAGATGCAAGAGGCCAACATCATCCAGCCGGAACCGGCCGCGACCCCGGCCCTGGAGCCACATGCCGGCCGCAACAGCGTGGTGTTCACCATCAGCGACGAGCACGACCGCGTGGTATGTGGCTTGATTCCACCGACGACGTACGTGATGGTGAGTCCGCAGCGGTTCCAATTCGACGCCTTCGGCGTCATCACTCAGCTGCTGCTCAGCCCCGAAGGGCAGAACTTCGTGCGGGCGCAGGGGTGGGAGGTATATCGTCCATGACTACGGACGCGGCTACTGAAGAGTGGCTAGAGCTGGAGGTGGTGCTAGCGGACTGCCTCGGCCCCAACCTCAACCACGATGCGTATACGCAGGAGAGCTTGCAGCAGATGGCCGTAGCGACGACGCTACGGATCGATGCGCACGAGGACGTTCCGGTAGCCATCAACTTCGGTGGTCCCGCCATCGGCACCGTGCAGGAGTGCTGGTTCGACGCCGATACCCAACAACTGCGGGCGCGGATCCGTGCTCGCGCCACGCCGGTAGGCGACGCGTTCAAGCTACATCCGCCGATGGGGGCACTGGCAGTACAGACCCGGTACACTACCTGCTCCGACTGCGGCAAGATCCTGCTCAGCGCGTTGGAGACGCCGTGTCCGGGGGCGCACCATGTCATCAGCGCGGCGGCTCTGGACCCGACCAGCGCCAGCTACAGCTTGGTAGCGCACAGCGCCTTCGCCCGCCCGCCCGGCGATCCTACGGTAGAGTTACCCCCCGTATCAATCGACGCCGACCCCGACGGCGACTAGCCATCCTGTAAAGTCTAGCCGTGCATCCTCTACTGGTCGATCTCAACGACGCGCAGCGGCAGGTAGTGCTGCATTTCACTGGGCCGCTGATGGTGTCCGCGGTTGCAGGTAGTGGCAAGACCACCGCGATGTGTCGGCGCATCGCCTACCTGATCAAGGTACGTCACATCGACGCCTACAACATCTTGGCTACCACCTTCACGCGCAAGGCCGCGGCGCACATGAATCGCAAGCTGGCCGAGCTGAAGGTACATCATGCCCGCGTGGGTACGCTGCATAGCGTGGCCTACGAAATCCTGCGACGCGATGGGAGCAAGTACCAGGGGCGCTTCAAGCTCAAAGACAAGGTGCCACTGCCGCCGCGAGCGGTGATTGCGGAGCGCTGGCAGGCCACGCAGGATGAGATCCGGTCTTTCGTTGGGTGGTGCAAGAACTTCCTGCTGACGCCGCGCGCCAGCGAAACGGCGCCACCCATCGTCGACTACATCCAGCGCAATTACAACAGCGATCGCGACGACCGCGGCGTCCGCCATGTTACGCGACTACTGTACGCCTACGGCTGCTACGAACGCCGCCGCATCAAGCGCAAGCTGCTCACCTACGATGACATCCTGTGCCAGTGCCACCAGCTGTTGCAGGAGCAACCGCGCATCGCGGCCAAGTGGCGGGCGCGCTACCGCTACATCATCATTGACGAGGTGCAGGACACCTGCCTGGCGCAGCACGAGATCATCCAGCTGCTGGCGACCCCGCGCAACAACCTCGTGGTGGTGGGCGACGTCGATCAGTCGGTCTACGGCTTCCGCGGAGCGCTGCCGCAGTTCATGCTCGACTTTCCCCAGCGCTACCATGCGCCGGTAGTCTACATGAACAGCAACTACCGCAGCGTGCCGGCGGTGTGTACCGCCGCGGCTAAGCTGATCGCGCACAACCAGCAGCGGCTGCCCACCACGCTGGCAGCCACGCGTCCGGCACTGGGTACGGCGGCGGTGACGGTGACGTACGTGCTCAACGAGGACGACGAAGGTCGGCACGTCGCGCACCTGCTACAGCGGTGGCACCAGCGCTATGCGTGGAAAGACCTGGCCGTGTTGTGCCGCACCAACTACCAGTGCCAGTCTCTGGAAGCCGAGTTGCTGTACGCGCACATTCCCTACCGGCTGGTCAGTGGTACCGTGCTGTTGGGGCGTAAGGTAGTGGCGGCGTTGCTGGAGTACCTCAAGCTGGGGCAGTCGCTGCACTGGGGCCACATCGACTTCGATGCGGTCATCGAAACCATCAACCTACCCAAGCGGGGTGTCGGCCCCGCGTTTGTGCGGCAGCTGGAAGAGGCTACCAGTCACAAACAGCAGGATCCCGAAGCCGCGATCCTGAAGCTAGCCAAGCCCAAGCAGCGCGTTAGCTTAGATACCTACCTGGATCTGGCGCATCGAATCGCCGCCAGCATTCGCAAGCACCAGCGACCCGCCACGATCCTAGCCTGGGTAGCGGACGAGGTAGAGTTGATCAAGATCTACAACGACGCCAAGCGGCGCAAGCGGGCGATCACCGCGATCGATACGCTGCTGCTACTGGCCCAACGGTTCCGCTCAACCAAGCGGTTTTTGCGGTGGGTCGATGACACGATGCTGGACAACCCCGACGCCGACGCCGACGACCTGGAAGACGAGATGAACCCGCCGGACAAGGTGGTGATCAGTACGATCCATCGCGCCAAGGGACTAGAGTTCAATGCAGTAGCCTTGCCGTTCTGGACCGAAGCCAAGATGCCGCATACCATGGGGTCAGTGGAAGAAGAGCGCCGGTTGGCGTACGTAGCCGTGACCCGCGCTAAGGACTGCGCGGCGGTGTCGTGTGTGCGTCCCCTCGGCAATGAGGACGAGGTGGATGCTAGTGGTCCTAGTCGCTTTCTTGCTGAGATGGGACTAGCGGCTACGCCAGTGTAAAGAGATGGCACTACTCCTTGGAGGTACCTGGATGGCAACCCCTCGTGTATCGGCACCGTGCTTGGCTCGGCGACCGACCGACCGCTACAAGCAGCTACGGGCGCGTTTACCTAGCCATGTGGTAGCTGAGGTAGCACGGGCTGCGCAGATCCGCTCGCGGATCGAGCGGCACCCGGTGTCACCGGATCTCATCGTCGAACGGGCGTTGCGGGACTACCTGTGGTTGGACGACGACGAGATGCGCGCGGGCGGCTTGAAGCTACCGCTGACGGTAGAGCCTGCACCGCCACCCGTGTACCACCTGTCCTTTGGCGCTATTGTGCGAGCGGCCCGCATGCAGCTGCACCTCAACCGGGGTCATGTCGCCAAGGTGCTGGAGGTGTCGGCTCGCGCCGTGGCGGATATCGAAGCGGGCATCGCGCTACCGAGCAAGGATGCCATCCCCAAGCTAGCCACCCTACTACAAGTGGACGTGCAGCGGCTGCTCGCGGCTGCGCACATGAAGGAGCAGTAGCCATGGCCAAGGTGCAGACGCGGCGATCCATCTCCATCAACGGGCAGCTGTTCGCTAAGCTACGCCAGCACTGCCAAGCGCGGGGCGTGGCGATGAGTGCGTACGTTACCGAGCTACTCCAGCGCGAGCTGGAACCTAAGTACCGGGGTCAGGGTACGGTCACGGGGCGCTTCAGCAGTGCCACGCCCAACCTCGCCAACAAGCCCCGTGAAGCGCGCGACCCCAAGTCGACACCTGCTACTCCCGGACGCAACGACCCGTCCAAGATCTTCACCTTCTGAGGTAGCCATGGCGTTCAAGCCCAGTCACTCTAGTCATCTGCGCGCCGAGCCCATCGTCAGCAAAGCGACGTCGCCCGACTTCGCCGCCAACTACGCCGCGGCCATGGGCATCGAGGCTGATACTCCGTGTCGTATCTGCGGGCATGAGTACTGGCGTCACGCGGCGGCCGACGGCAGTACGCTAGAATCGTGTCGGCTCGACGACTGCAACTGCCTCAACTTCCGCAAGTGACTGACGTATGGCACCAGCTGCTGGCGCCGTTAGATCCGCGCGAGCTACCGCCGCTGACGCTCACGCTGGCGGATCAGGGTCTGCCCCATCCACTGCGCGCCTCGGCACTACCCTTCTGCCCGCGCTACTGGTGTCTGTGGCGGCTGTTGCCGGCCAGCCAACGTCCAGATCCTACCATCAGCTTCGTCCGCAAAGCCATCACTGCTAGCGGCACCGTGCTGCACGCGCTGGCGCAGCACTGGCTGCGCCGGCTGCTCTACGGTGACTGGGAGTGTCCCGGCTGCGGGCAGATACAGGAACGCACCGCCTGGCACCAACGGCTGTCCTGTCGGTCGCGCACGTGTTCGCGGCGCGGTTACCCGCTGCGCTACCGCGAACTGGAGCTGCGGCATCCCCGCGTACCGCTAACGGGTCACCCCGACGGTATCATCGTACAGGGGGTAGCGCGTCCGCTGGTGCTGGAGATCAAGATCATCGACGAGGCCAAGCTGACGGCCCTGACCGCACCGGTCGACGCCCATGTGTATCAGACCAGTGCCTACGCGCGGCTGCTGCGCTACCCACCGCACGAACTGCACCCACGTGAGGTGCTGTTCATGTACCTGAACCGCAACCTACCCTTCCGCAACAGTGTGTGGCAGGCGGAGGCCGCCGGGGCGCTGCACGAAGTGCTGCAGGGCAGCAGTGGCTACGCCGCCCGGCCGCTACTCAAAGTCTTTCGTCACCCCGTGTCACTATCTTTGATCGAGGCCGAGCTGGCTACCATCCAGCGTGCCCTACGCACCGCTCGCCATGATCGAGTGCTGACCCACGTCAAGTGGCGGCGCTGTGCCGATGTTACTGCCGCCGCGCAGACGTTCTGCGCACTACGTTACGTGTGCTTTGCGTCGTGGACGGATGCTCTGCTGCACGCCAATCGGCGGCAGCCGGGCTGATGCGTGGAGGTCAGCATGGGTACGGACCAACCCGTCGTCGGTTTCTCTACCACCAACATCTCACGCTTCATCCGCTGGGCTACCGATGCCTCGGTGTCGTATGCGTGGTTTGAGTACACTGACCACGACATGGGTGGGCGTTGGGTACTAGAGGCCGGGCCAGCAGGAGTAGTGCGGGTGCCGTTTGCGCATGCCGCTCAGGGGTGGTTGAACGTCAACCGCTTCATCCTACCCCATCACGATCTGATGTTAGGCATTCGCGCGGCGGCGCAGCACTGCGGGGACAAGTACGGCTTCCTGCAGATCGGAAGCGTAGGCATCCGCGCGTTGCTACGGCGGCTGGGCTACCGCCTTCGCAACCCCTTCGCTAATCGGAAGAAGGCAATCTGCGCTGAGCTAGTGGCCACGGGGCTGATGGCCCTGCAGCTGCCCGGTACTGAAACCTGGGATCCTGAGTCATCAGATCCGATGGAGCTGATGACCTTCTGCATCATGCGCGAGAGCGACCTGTTCCAGCGCATCTACTTGTAAAGCCTACCCGATGAGCACTACACGCGCTACGGTACTGGCCACGCTTCGCGAGCTAGCGGCCGAGCTAGAACAAGTCATGCCCACTAGCACCGCCCGCACAATGGCGCTGGTGCATGTGGCGTCGGCGGTGGCGCTGTTGCTTAGCAAGTACGATCTGGGTGAGCCTATCGATACCGTGGCGGAAGCTGCGGTCGCGCAAGTTACTAGCTACGGGCAGCGGCTGGTCCAACAGCCCACTGCCGTACTTACCGATGCGGAAGCTACTAGTGCGGCACAGCAACTACAGCAGGTACTGTGTCGCATCTACGACGCCGTGGTCGTCACGGTCGACGTGTAAGGAGCCGCTGTGCCGCCTGCGCAACCCCGCGTTACCATGACCAACATGATGTCCGCGACCCTGTTGTTTCAGGGGCCACGGATGTCAGCGTTTCGCCAACGCTCGCGCCAGGCCCGCATCAGTCTACTGCAGACCCGACTGCTGTCGGATCGCGGCGGGCCGTACATGGACTACATCTTCGATGTAGTCTCGCGTAAATCACCATGGCGCACCGAGCCGGTACGACGTCTCCGCATCGACCCCCGAGGACCGTTCCTCCGTCGGCATCCCATGGCTGTCGACTACGGCGTGCGCGCCCGGCAACGGCTAACGGATCGACGGGCCGCGGACATTCACCGGGTAGTCATTCACCAGTACGGCGACACGCCTATCGCTACGCAGAAGCTATCGCGATACGCGCGCACCTGGGTACACTGCTCGTGTCCGTGGTTCACCTTCGTGTGTGAGTACGCGCTGGCCAAAGCCGGTTCTTCACTCATCGTCAACTGCAATGGCCAACCGCCGCGCATTACCAACCCCCGACGGCTGCCAGTGATCTGCAAGCACATCTGGGCCATCTTCGAACGCTGGACTGGCACACGGCGGCTGTCGCGTGCTCATCCTGGCGCCGTACGGGAAGTGGACTACACTGAGGGTATCGATCTGGGCCATGGTCGGGTCATCAAGCCTGATGCGGCCACGCGGCAGCGGCAACGCGAGCAGCGTAAGCAGGCCGAGTACACCGCATCGGCTACCGAGGGCATCAAGCAGTTTGACGAGCGCCTGCGGCGCGAGGAGCTGGAGCTGCTCAAGCGCGCGGCGCAGTTCGACGAAGACCTGGCCGATCTGCTAGGGTGATGGTAATGGCACGACGCAAAAAGACCGCAGTAGCCGAGGCCCTAGATACCGAGCCGGTAACTTCCACCAACCCCATTCTCGACCGGCTGGTCAAGGAGATCGGGACACATGAATGCATGGACAAGGCAACCATGTTCAGCATGTTCCACGATGTCGACGATCTCTACGGGCGCGCGTTTCGGCGGTTGGCGGCGCACTCGCACTACTTAGATCTGGCGATTGCTAATCGCATGGCCGAGGTTGCGGGCGGGCTCACGCAGGGGCGGGTCATCCACAGCCTGCCGCACTCTGGCCGGGAAGACGCGGTGTGGGGCCGGCACAAGCAGTTTCTGTTGTTCACCATGAGCACGCTGGGGCGACGCTACCTGGATGTGGATCTGACCGCCGAGCAGTTTGCGCAGCAGGTCAGTGGCCTGCAAGTGGTGGGCTCGATCAAGCTACAACTACTGAAGGACTACGTGGTGCAGGGGCAGCGCTACCTGCAAGTGTCCGACGAGTTAGCGCAACGGATGACGCGCGGCGTACCCGCCAGTAGCGACGAGCAACTAGAGGAGCTACGCGAGATCGCGGCCTCGCTGGCTACTCCAGAAGAGTACGTGCCGGCGCTGACGCGACTGCTGAGTGATACCGTACAGCGCATTGAAGCGATCCACGAGCGTATCTTCAACCATCACCTACGGCTACTCATCAAGGTAGCCAACAGTCTGACGCTAGACCCCGATCAGATCCTGGACAACTTCCAGGCTGGCTCCTTCGGGTTGATGCGGGCTATCCGTGACTACGTACCGCCATTCAACTTCATTGGCTACGCGTCGCAGTGGATTCGCCAAGCGGTGCTAGGCGTGGTACGCACCCACACCAGCAACATCCGCATTCCAGGCAACGTGCTGCAGGAGTACAACAACCTGGAACGCACGCGGCAGCGCCTGCCAGTGGATGCGTCGCTGGACGATGTGGCCGCCGCCGCGGGGGTAGATGTCAAGCGCGCGCACCGGGTATACGAGCTAGCGGCGCTGTCGCACACCTACTCACTGGATCGCAGTCTGGTCAACAACGCCGACTCGCCGCACACCAAGGGTGCGATCCTGCTCAGCGATACGCTGGCCGACCCTGACGCGACGTCGGATGCCGTGGATACGCCCGCGCAGCAGGTGCTGCGCTACATGCAGCACCTCAACGAGCGAGAACGCTGGGTAGTGTGTGGCTACTTCGGTCTGTACGACTACTTGCCCGACACCACTGCGGACACGCACGTGGCCCGGGAAGGGGCGGAGCGTGAACGCCTGCGCCAAGCCCTGATCGCCGCGCTAGCCCGTCGCCATACCTCCTTGTAAAGACTGCGCACACCTGATTGCCGACGCGAATGAATGGATCGTTCGCGCGTGTAGCTGTGGCTGACTGGTTCATGCCGCTTTCGGAGGGAAACCCATGAGCGAGAAGAAGCACAAGGAGAAGCGCAAGAAGGAGCGGGACGAGGGCGAAGGCAAGCCGATGGACAGCTTCGCCGACTGGAAGGGTGGGGGACGCACCCCACGCTGGGAAGACAAGGTGCGGTTCTACGCACTGCCGCCTGGCAAGTGGGTCAAGATCCGCCTCATCAGCAAGCTGTACACCCACGTGCGGCACTGGCTCAAGTCGAAGAAGAACAAGAACTTCCCGGTGCTGTGCCTCAACTACAACCCTCGCACCAACAAGTTCGACAAGAAGGTGTGCCCGGCCTGCGCCTACGCCGATCCCAAGAGCGGTGAGAACATCCGCTGGAGTCGGCTGGCCTACGTCAACATCATCCCGCGAGCGGTGCAGAAGAAGGAGAAGGACAACCCCAGCGAGTGGCGGCACGGGATGGCGCTGCCGGCGATGGTATGCCGCAAGATCGCGGAGATCACCGAGCTGGAGGGCCACGAGCCCTACGATCCCAAGAAGGGCTACGACCTGGAGATCCTGTACAACCCGGCGGCGGATCCGTCGGCGCAGTACAACGTGCAGCGGGGTGAGAAGACCAAGCTGTCCGAGCAGGAGCGGAACCTGGAGCTGTACGACTTCTCCAAGCTCGTGGAGCCGATCCCCGCCAAGGAAGTGCAGGACATCATGGACCGCTTCGGCTACACGGGGTCGGACGATGAGGGCGAGGCCGACGACGGCGAGGACGATTCGTCGGACGACTCGAACGATGCCTCGGACGAGGCTAGCGGCAAGGACAAGAAGCGCAGCAAGAAGAAGGAGAAGAAGAAGGGGAAGGAGGAGGAGGGTGAGTCGGACGACAAGTCGGACGCGTCGGACTCCTCGGACGACGACAAGTCGGATGACGACTCCTCGGACGCGTCGGACTCCTCCGACAAGTCGGACGACGACTCCTCCGACAAGTCCGACTCCTCGGACGACGACAAGTCGGATGACGACTCCTCGGATGACGACTCCTCCAAGTCGGACTCCTCGGACGACGACTCCTCGGACTCCTCGGATGACGACTCCTCCAAGTCGGACTCCTCGGATGATGACTCTTCCAAGTCGGACTCCTCGGACGACGACAAGTCGGATGACGACAAGTCCGACTCCTCGGACGACGACTCCTCCAAGTCGGACTCCTCGGACGACAAGGGCAAGGCCACGGTGAAGAAGCGGGGCAAGAAGGACAAGGACAAGAAGAAGAAGGCTGAGGACGATGACGATGAGGATCTGGGCATCGACCTCGATCTCAGCGACGACGATGAGTCGGACAAGAAGGACAAGAAGCGCAAGAAGAAGTAGGTCGACGTGCCCGATCGCGGGGATCCTGAGCCCTCCGAGTCCCCGCGATCGGGGCGTCCTAAGTACGCATGGAACTGGTGCATGTTACGGCCAACCAGGCCGCCATTCTCGCACAGCTGGGCGAACCGCTGCAGCTGTTGCTAGCGCCCGCGGACTCTCCGCTGGGTCGGCGCGTTAGCTTTCTCCTAGAACGCTCGTGGCAGCGCACCAGCATCTATGCCTACTTTTTACCCCCCTCACCTGAAGACCACGAACTCCCCTTCATTCGCCAGCTGGGCATAACGCAGCTGCCCGAGCTACGCTGTTACCAAGCTGACCGCACCGTGGTACGTCACGTAGGCGTGCAGGCCATTGCGACGTTCGCGGCGGGGTCGTCATCGAGGTAGGCATGAGCAAGAACGGCAAAGCCAAAGAGCCCCCTACGGAGAAGCGGAGCAAGAAGGACGAGCAGGCTAGGGTGTCGGCCATTGCAGAGGCGGTGTCGAAGGAGATGCACCTGCCCATCGTGGACATCGACCGGGGCACCTACAGCGAGCAGTCGTGGACTACTGGGGTGCTCACCTTCGATATGATCTTCGGGGGCGGCTGGCCGATTGGCGGGTGGGTAACCATAGTGGGTCCGTCGGGCGCGGGCAAAACCACCATCGTGACCACCACCATCGCCATCTGTCAGCGTCTGGGGGTGCCACAGTTCGTGTTCGACCACGAGGCGTCACTGGACCCACTCTACGGCAAGAAGATCGGGGCGGTCTTCAAGAAGCAGGCCGGTTTCCACTACATCCAGATCGAGACGGGGCAAGACACCTACCGCTTTGTGCGCCGGGTGCTCAAGCAGTTCCCCACGCTGACGTCGGAGCAGGTAGCCAAGCTGCGTAAGCCGGTGGCGGTCATCTTCATTGACTCGCTGGCGTCGATGCTGCCGGATGCGGTAGCTGACAACGATGAGAACACCCAGCCCGCCCGCAGTGCGGCCATGCACAGCCAGTACATTCCGCTGGTGAAGAAGATGTTGCAGAACACCGGCTGCACCCTGATCGCGACCAATCAGCTGCGACTCAACCCGCTGGCCCGTTTCGGCAACCCCGAGGTCGAACCGGGTGGCAACGCCATCCAGCACTTTCCCGACATGCGGATTCGCGTTAGTCGGCACGCTCCACCCAGCAACAAGAAGGAGCAGGACGAGGGTGGCGGCGCCCCGGCGCCCCAGCCGGGTGGCAAGCGGATCTTCAAGCAGTGGACCGAGGAGGTGTCCCTGCACGGCGATGGCATCGACCAGTTCGTGTGGGTGGCGGTACGCACGCTGAAGAACAAGCACTTCGCCCCCTTCCAAGAGGCGGAGTTCCGCATCAACCTGGGTAAGGGTATCGATCCGATCTGGGATGCGCTAGAGTACCTGAAGCTCACTGGGCAGGTGGTAGTGCGGCGTGGCCAGCGCTACGACATCCTGCTCCCCGACTACCAGAAGCACAAGCTGTCATGGGACAAGTTCGCGCGCAAGGTCACCACGTCGGAGTTCCGCGCCCGCTGCCGGCAGCAGCTGATTGACGGGTCGGCCTATAAGCTGTATTTTCAAGTGAAGCGGCAGAACGTGGATGTGATGGAGAAGCACGGGCTAGACGTACTAGCCATCGATCCGCCGACTGCGCCACCCGAAACCAAGCATAGGCACAAGGGCAAACCCAAGTCCAAGCGGCGCGACGCCGACGCCGCCTAACCCGAGGCCGTAGTGCGCATCGCCATCTTCGACTTCGACGGCACGCTAGCGGAAGAGACGCTGGAGCCGATGTCCAACGTTGGGGAGCACCCCGACGTATTGCAGCACTTGCTCACGCACCATGCCGATCACGAAACTGAAGTGTTCGTGATCACGGGGCGACATCGACTGTCGAAGCCTACCATCGTCCGCTGGATCAAGCAGGCTACGGGCATCGACTTCCCCGTAGCCCGTATCCTCACACGGTGGGACATCGACCCGGCCAAGGGGCCAGCTAGTAAGGTGGCCAACCTGCGCACGCTGATCACCAAGTACCTGCCCCAGCTACGCGCCAAGCACGATCCGGGCAAGTGCGAGTTTGTGATCTACGACAACGACCGGCTCGTGCTAAGTCTGTACTACGCGTTGCTACACCCCATGATATCTAAGATTCGTTTCTGTCTCAACTGGGTGAGCCCTCCAGGCAAGGTGGAAGACGCCACTGCCGATATCGGGGCGGCTATGATTCAGCCGCAGGGAGATACCCATGGCGGATGAGGTGCAGTACGTCTACAGTCCGACGCGGATGCAGCAGCCGGGCGTCGACAACGTGGTGTTCGTGTACGAGGCTACGACGATGCAGCCTGGTACGCTGTTTCACATTGAGATGCCGGTGGTACCGCCGCCGACTGCTTCGGAGACGCCCGTGGCCGCTGACAAGTTCACCTGTGAAGTGGGACGTGTGTGGGATGTGCAATCGAAGGACGGCTATGTCGGCTGGACGCACGTGCCGCAGGTCGTAGTACCTGAGGCTAGCGATACGGCGGTAGACGCCCCGCCTACTGCAGCAGCCCCACCGCCCGTCGAACCGGCCGCCCCACCCCCGGTAGCAGCAGTTCCTGAAGTGCGGCCGGTACCGTGGTTGACTACTGTGGAAGTGACCCTCCACCGCACCGTAGATCACGTCTTCGACGTGCTCCACTGGCTGCGGCGGGGTGGGCGATGAAGTTTGTCCACGCCGCTGACCTGCACTTTGGGGCCGGGCGACAAGTCCTACCCAACTACCTGCGCCGACAAGTTCACGCCCTCCGCGCGATCTACCACACGGCGACGGCGCACAACGTTGACTGTGTGGTGCTGGCCGGGGACATCTTCGACCGCAGCAACGTCGCCCCACCCGAGCGGGACGCGTTCCTCAAGGAACTGCTACGCGCCGACAAGCGGGGCTTCACCACGCTGATCGTCGACGGCAATCACGACGTCTACCTGGAGGGCTACTCCAACATCCACTTCCTGCGGGTGCTTTACGAGCACCGCCGGTTTCGCAACACCATCGTCGCCGATAGCACACCCGAGTGGGTGACGGTGGCCCGCCAACCCTTCCTGCTGTTCCCATGGCGCAAGGATGCCAACCGCGAGCTGCGGCGCTTGACGCGCAAGCACAAGTCGGCGCCGGTGGTGGTGCTGCACTTAGCGCTGAAAGGGGCGCAGGTCGACAACGGCTACTGTCTGCCCTCAGGTGACGAGCTAGACACCGCGCGGTTGCATGCCCGCTACATCGCGCTGGGTGACCTGCATCTCAAGCAGCAGCCGGTCAAAGCGGTACCGCACATGTGGTATTGTGGTTCGCCCATCCAGCACGACTTTGGCGAGCAGCTACCCAAGGGCTGTCTGGTAGTGGATACGGACCAGCCTACCACTCCCCAGTTCGTGCCCTTCGACCTACGCCCACAGCTGGTAACGCTGACGTCGCTGGCCGAGCATCGCCAAGCCGACCAACGCGATCTGTTCCGGCTGGTGACTAGCCACGTGGTAGAGCGGGGCAGTGACTTCCCTGCCAACATCGTCAAGCTGGACTACCGCTTCGATCCCAAGAGTGTAAAGGCTATCAAGCGACGCGCCCGCGGCAAGGCCGACGAGGTGCGTGAGTCACCCCTGTTCGGGCTGGAACAGGTACTGCGGGAGGTGGCCGGGCTGCAAGGACGCCCCCTCAAGCTGGCCATGAAACGCGGCTACTCCTACTTCACTGCCCTGGTACGCGCAGGAGTGTAACATGCACACGGAGCAGCGTCGACTTTTCCGTCCGCTCATCTGGGTCGAAGGCACCATCGGGTCCGGCAAGACCACCTTTGCGCGCGAAGTAGGCCAGCGGCTCAAGCTGCGCGTGATCGAGGAGCCGGTCACTGAAAACGGCAGCAACCCCAACCCCTACTTGGAGCGGTTCTACCAGGATCCGGCCAAGTACGCCTTCGGCATGCAGGTGTTTCTGCTGCACAAGCGCTACATCATGCAGCGCTTGGCGGCCGACGAAGCCACTGGCGTCGGTGGTTACAGCGGCGCCATCCTCGACCGCAGCCTCTCGGGTGATCGGGTGTTCGCCAAGCTGCACCTTGATGCGGGTAACATCACCCCACTCGACTGGCAGACCTACGAGATGGCGTACAACTTCATGGCGCGCACGCTGCTGCCGCCCACGCTACTGGTGTTCCTCGATGTGCAGCCCGAGACCGCGTTCGCCCGGATGCGCTTGCGCGACCGCAAGGCCGAGGCCGGTGTACCGCTGGAGTACTTGCAGCAGCTACGCGAAGGCTACCAGGAGCTGCTGCAAGAGGCGGAGACCGGTCTGATGCCGTGGGCGCACGCCGTGCGAGTGGCGCGGCTCGTATGGGATCCGGACACCGTCACGTCTACGCAGTGGGACGCCGTAGCCAAAACGGTGCGCGATGCCTGCTGGAAGCGCTGACCGCGCTGCCGGTCACTGCTGCGACTGCGGCGCTTCTACTCAAGGCCGCGTGCAAGTCGTCTACCACACCGATTTCCTGTACGAACCTACCGCCGCCCACCCCTACGCCCCGCAGTACCACTGGCGATCCTTCCGCTGGATCTACCCACAGCGTTGCCCACCGTGCTCCGATCGCTACGTTACCGCGCACTACCCGCCCCCAGGCATCCGAATCTAGCGCGTCCCACCCCACTTGTAAAGACCGCCTACCTGCCAAAGGATTGTGCATGGGTACGCATCAGCCTCTCGCGCTCAAGTATCGTCCGCGGCGCTTCTCGCAAGTCGTCGGCCAAGATGCCGCCGTGGCGGTGCTGCGGGGTATGGTCACGGCCGACAAGATCGCCAATCTCATCATCATTCACGGCCCGACCGGCTGTGGCAAGACTACGCTAGCGCGTATCCTCGCGCGGTACTGCAACTGTCAGAGCAAGGGCGGCGTCGACAAGTGCGACGGCTGCGCCTCCTGCAAGGCCTTCCGCAAGGACCGGCATCCCGACATCCACGAGCGTGATGGCGGCACCTTCACTGGGATCGACGACGTGCGGGCGCTGCAGCAGGTGGTGGCGTTGCAGCCGCGCTACCAGCGCAAGATCTACATCATGGACGAGTGCCACGCACTGTCCAAGGCCGCATGGACCGCCTCGCTCAAGATGTTCGAAGAGCCGCCCGCGGACGTCACGTTCGTGCTGTGCACTACGGACGTAGCCAAGCTGCCCGCCGCGATTCAGGGGCGGGCGATCAAGCTGGCGCTGAACCCACTCAACGATCGGCAGCTGATCGATCTCATTCGAGCGGTAGCGAAGCACGAAGGGCTCAAGCTGCCCAAGGACGCGGCCGAGAAGGTCGCGTACTTCTCGCAAGGTCATCCCCGCAACGCGCTCAATGCCCTGGAGCGCGTGTTGCTGGCGTTGCAGGGGGGCAAGCAGCTCGACCTGGAGAAGGAAGCCGCCAAGATCGCCGAGTCCACGCTGGGCCTCGCGCCGTGGCAGGTAGTGGACAAGTACGTGGCGGCGGTCTTGAGTGGCAACGCCAACAACGCGTTGAAGTTGGCGTCCGCAGTAGAAACCCGCGAGCGTAAGAAGGATGAGAGCGACGAGGAGTTCCACCTACGGCTCAAGGACGAACGCCACTGGTTGGATAGCCACGTGTTCCTGGCACAGATCTGCGAGGCCGTGCGGATGCACCTGTGTGGCGTGATGGTGCCCAGCATGGTCAGCGGCCGGTTCAGCTTCGCCGTACGCAACAACGCCGAGGCCATGAAGCGCTACTGGACGGCGGAGAAGCTGACCGAGCTGCTAGCGCTGTTCGTGGGTGCGCACGAACGCATCAAGAACTACGTGGTGCCCGAGTACGACACCCTGGTGCTGGTCACCGCCCAGGCGCTGCAGCTACAGGCCCGGAAGGTCAAGCCGTGAACGTGTGGAAGACGATCACCGTAGAGCATGGCAAGCTGGTGGAGCACGGGCCACCGCTCACCAAGCCCGAGTTGCACATTGGCGACGTGGTCTATGTGCAGACGCTACTGGGCCTACGGCGGATGAAGGTGGCGCTGATGCACATGGAGATGCAGCCCGGTCGGGAGCCGCCCCCGCCGCTCGCGTTGGTAGATGACGGCTGCATCGGCTTTCTGGAACTGGACCCCGAGGGGCACTGGTTCTGTGGTACGATGATCAACCGCAACTCGCTCAAGCAGGTGGACTTGAGCGCGGTGCAGATCGACGGCTCGATCTGCGACCACGTTGGCCCGCAAGGGCGGCCCAAATGACCGACCCTCACTGGTACCACAACGTCCTCGGGGGCATCGTGGCCCTGGCGCTCACGCTGCTGCTTGGACTACTGTGGCGCTCCTGCTGGCTACCGTACCAAGGACAGTGAGATGATGCGCGACGCTGAGCGGTTGCCGTGGGACGACTACTTCCTCATCATCTGCGATGCGGTGGCTCTACGCTCCATCGACCAGGAAACCCACGTCGGGTGCGTGATCGTCAACGCGCAGCGGCGGGTAGTCTCGACCGGCTACAACGCGTTCCCGGCCGGGGTCAACGACCGCTTCTGGCCCCACGACCGACAGACGACGGTACAGATTCCTCACGTGGGCGTGCAGCGTCGGGTCTTCAGCGCCAATACTTGCCCGCCGTTGGCGGCGGGCGAGCGCGCCTTGGAGCAGGGCACGCACTGGCAGGCCGAGGGCAAGTACTACGACGTCGACAAGTACGCCGCGATGACCCACGCGGAAATGAACGCCATCGTCGCCGCCGGGCAAGATCTGCATGGCTGCACGTTATACTCGCAGCTGTTCCCGTGCCGCGAGTGCGCCAAGGCTATCATCACGGCCGGGATTCGGCGGGTGGTCTACCGGCAGACACGGGAAGATCCGTCGTGGGCGGTAGCCAAGGAGCTGTTCGTCCAGGCGGGCGTGGCCATGAGTGGTCCGGAAACGCCACTCGGTGAGTGTGCTCCACACCCCGGCCGCCGTCTGGTCACCATTGGCGAGATTGCCGACGTGCAGTGCTGCTACCAGTGCGGTGCCGTGATAGCCCCCGCACCCCGTGAGGACACGCCATGAGTCTATTCCGCGGAGGTCTGGGTGGCTACGGGCGCTATACCAAAGCCAAGCAGCGTAAGAACCACGCCGAGTGGGAACGGCAGGTCCGGTATCGCGGCGGCTACATCCACTTCGTGGCCATCGACCAGCCACAGTTCAAGAGCACGCGGGTCGAACGGGTGATGTTCACTATCGGCGAACCGACGCGCTACTGCACCGACAAGGCGGCGCCGTCAACTGGGGCGCTGTTCTGGGCCATGGTCGGGCAGTGGCTGGAAGGCACTGAGGGCGGTCCCGAGTTCTTCCAGCGCCTGGAGGCCCTCTTCAAGTGAGCTGGACGGAGTACGTCATGAAGACCCTCACTGAGTACGAAGCGGAGATGCGCCAGGCGAGTCTGGGGTGGGATGAGCAGCGCCGCCGTCTGCGGCAGCAGTTACTGCAACAACTAGCGGAGCACTGCGACCCGCCAGTCTATCAGCCGCCACCACCTCCACCCGTGGTCGTAGGTGACTTCACCCAGATACGCACCGAGCTGCGACAAGCTCTAGCGGATGGGTACGTGGACGTGCTCGACGTCGTCTGTGACCACTGCCAAACCCCATTGGTAGATCGCCATCCCGGCTCGATCACAGCGTCGGATCCGCCCTACCGTTCTGTTGGCTGCGTGGGCTGCGGCTGGCTGGGACACATGCGAGTAGTGTGAGGTACCTGATGCGCACGCGCGAACAGATCCTCTCGGCCATTGCCGGCGAACGCGACCGGCAAGCCGCGCCGAAGAACTACGGCGGCGAAGGCTACGATGCACAGCACGACGACAACTACGACCATCGCCACGGCGAGCTAGCGCAGGCGGCAGCGTGCTACGCCATTCCGCCGACGGCGCGGCGGCAACCCGCGTGGCCGTCCACCTGGCTCCGCCGCCACGACAAGCGCAAGAAGCACCCGCGCCTTCGCCAACTGGAGATTGCGGCGGCGCTGCTGGTAGCCGAGATCGAGCGGTTGGAGCGCATCGAGTTCCGCTTCGGGAGCTAGCCATGTCGCGCCGACCGGTTGATCAGCCTGGGTGCTGCAACGCGTGGCTGCAGTTCGCCGACGACTACGGCGACAACGACTGCACCTTCGCCTGCCACCTGTACGTGGGTCACGATGGATGGCACGAGACCCGGTTCGGTGAGCCGGGCCGCGGCAAGCTAGTGCACTGGGAGTACGACCAACGGCCCGAGCTAGAAGCCGAGGACGCGGTGCAGCGGGGCTACGGTGACAGCTACAACGGCGAGCCACCCAGCGAACCCGACGAGCACTACCTCGCGGGCTACCTCATGGCAGTAGAGGAGCAGGACGCTGCGGTTGCGGAAGCCGCCGAAGCACGTGCGGCCGAGCTACGCGAGCTAGAGGAGTACTTGAGCCAGCCAGATCACTAGGGTGCCAGCCACCCCCAACCCGTCTGACCGGCTAGCGGGGGCCGCAGGGCCGGCAGACTACAGGAGCTGACCATGAAAGATGACCAGCAGTCGGTAGCAGACACGCAGGCGGCG
>Ga0316626_10000131_pt1 | contig 25596 bp, 32 predicted proteins | sample OWC_Aug_T1_C1_D5_FD_207656 | JGI IMG/M metagenome (GOLD analysis project Ga0316626, IMG submission 207656) | Wetland soil microbial communities from Old Woman Creek delta, Ohio, United States - OWC_Aug_T1_C1_D5_A | ecosystem: Environmental > Terrestrial > Soil > Wetlands | place: USA: Ohio...
AATTGCGTAGATGGATTTTTCTATACTGGCACTTATAGTGGAATAGGGACAAATAACTGTTCTGATGTTTCTTCGGATGCCCCTGGTTCAAACCCACAAACAGGTGATGTTGTATTTTTAGATGAATCTATTTATGATTATCGTCTTTCTTTAAATGATACACTTGCAAAAGAAAATGGAACTGATTTGTCAACTGACCCTGATGGCTATTTGAATGTTACTGATGACATTGAAGGACGTTCAAGACCCTATAAAACAAATTGGGATATAGGGGCATCAGAAGCTCATATTTGGAAACTTAATGGTAAGTATGATGGGAATGGTAATTTTTCATTTATTGTTTTCAATCTTTTTAGAAGGATAATGGGACAATTTTCTGGGGTAGGACAGTTTTCTGCATTCACCCGTGCAGTCAAAAAGATTTATGGTGCATTCGATGGTCTTGGACATTTCTCTGCCGATATGTTTGAAGCAGGTGTTCAGGTGTTGCGGGGAATGTTCTCTGCTGATTCCACCCTGTCTGCTAATGCTAAAAGAATACGAAGATTTATTTCATTAATGGATGGGCTTGGAACTTTCTCTGGCACAATAGTGACAGGTGCAGTTGCCATCCTTGCAGGTGCATTTGCGGGACTATCTCAATGGTCTGGCTCAATAAAGAGAACACGGTCTTTTGAAACTATCATGTCTGGTCTGGGGTCTTTTTCTGCCACCATAAAGTCTTGGACAAGGTTTGCAGGTCAATTTAGTGGATTGGCTACCTTCTCTGGGAACATTCTGACAGGGGCAATCACAGCACTGGCAGGAATATTTAGTGGTCTGGGAAGTTTCTCCGCTACTGCCCGCAGGGTGAGATTCCTTCATTCTGCCTTTGCAGGACTGGGTTCTTTTAGTGGCAGGGTGAAAAGAACCTTGAGGATTGCGGGGGAATATAGTGGACTTGGAACTTTCGTGGCATCCCTGAAGAAAAGAATGAGGATTGTAGGACAATTCAGTGGGAATGCTTATATTAGTGCAAGGATGACCTTGAGAATGGTTCTCAAGGCAATCCTGTCAGCTCTTGGTAGTTTTTCTGCCTATGCAGGGACTACTACTGCTGAAGAAGCTGAAGGGTTATTCAGTGGGACAGGGACATTCAGAGGAAATCTTGGGAGAATCATAGCAGGGCTGACTTCGCCATCATTCCTGAAGAAATCAAAGATAAGAACCCAGTTACGGGAAAGTTCAACAGTCCATGATGTGATGCTAAAGAAATCTAAAATAAAGGAATTGGTAGATGAGTGACACCAAGATTTTTAAGAACCAATCCAAACTTCAAATCAAAGCCTACACCGATATTGACCTGACTGGGGCTACTGCCTATTTCGTCTATAAGAAACCAAATGGGACGATTGGGACATGGGGCGGGACAATCGAAACTCCTGCAACCAATGGGACAATCTATTATGACATTGAATCAGGAAGCGACCTTGATGTATCGGGTAACTGGAAATTCTATGCCATGATAGTTGACAGTGCAAATAAAATCGGGTTCGGTGAGCCTTTTCAGGAATACATCTATGAACCCGGAGAACCCCCAAATTAAAGGAGAGAGATATGTTATCAAGAATCTTTATGTTAGTCCTTCTGCTGTTTGTTGTGGTATTTGCCCAGACCACACCGCCTGAATTTGACTTTGCTACACTGGGTGTTGACATGGTAGTGGTTGGCATCATCATTGCCGTTGTCCAGTTTTTCAAAAAGTTTCTTCCTGCAAATTTGCCATGGATGCCAATAGTGGCAAGTGCAGCCCTATCTGTAATCTATGCAGTGGTAACCAATTTAGACCAACCATTGACAACCATTATTAAGTTAGCATTCACATTTGCTGCTGCTGCTGCATGGACTTATGAATTTGGGAAGTCCACATTGAAAACATTTAAAAAGTCTGATACGCCAAATCCATAGAAAGGACGGCACATGGTTAGCGGAGAAATTAAAAAGAAGAATGGAGTGAACTTCTCATTGACCATTACCTTGCGTGATATTATCTGGACACTTATATTTATCATAACCCTTGTGGTTACTTATAACACATTGGTTGTTGATTTCGGTTATCACCATAAGGACACAGTGAGACATCTTACTCAAGAGGAACGTCAGGCAAACGTCAGAATACAAACCCAAACAGAGGAACATCTGAAAAGTATTGATGAAAAATTAAATCAACTTATTAAGATGCACAACAAATAGAAAGGAAGTTATGGTTAGTTTAAGTATGGTAGTCACAGAAGCTGATGGGAAGTATCTTGAAAAATCTTTATCTTCTGTCAAGGATGTTTGCACAGAAGCTATCATTGTCAATCAGGGAAACTCACCAAAGATTGAAAAGATTGTCAAGAAAGTATTCCCGCACGCCCTAATCTTACCATCTGCATTGAAAGGGTTTTGTGAACCCGACAGAGAATATTCAGTTCTTCCGACACCAACTGAATTTGTCCTTATCATGGATGCTGATGAAACCATGTCCCCGGAACTGGCAAAGCTGATTAAAACATCCCTTCATGAACTCAAAAAAGAAATTGATGTATTCTTTATCCCTTTCAAGAACACCGTGGATGGGATAGATATTTCTGACATCCTTGGGAATGATTATCACCCAAGACTGTATAAGAAGGGTGCAGTGACATGGGAATCAGCTATGCACGCCCAACCCAATATCAAATCTCCCAATGGATATTTCCTGAACAATGAATTCTGTATGTTGCATGAAAGGACGAGTGACCAAATCATTGAGTCCCATAAAAGAAGGGTAAAAATCAAAGACCCCAATGCCATGCAGATGGAAATGGGATTCCTTCAGAGACTGTCTCAAAAATTAAATAAAGATTTAGTCAAGCCTGTTTTTGGTGAACAAAAACGATTTAGCTCAATTTAGAAAGGTAGATATGAACCATAAGAATGCAATCATGTTCAGATTCGGTGGTATTGGGGATTGCCTTTCCCTGACTGCCGTGGCAAAAGTCCTGAAAGACAAGGGATATGGAGTTCATTTCTGTGTCCCTGAAGTCCAAGTCCCATTGTATGAAGGACTGGATTATATCATTGACAAAGTTCTCCCTACCAGAAGGCTTCCTGCTATCATGGGAATGGATTGTGTCCCCGGGAAGCATGGATGGATTTCAACAGATGTTCTGAAGCAGAGGCTTCATAAAAAAGACTGGATGATACTGGAATACAAAAACCTTGTGGAGAATAACTCCATGTGGGGAAAATACCCCCGAAATAGGGAACACCTGATTTGGAATAGGACGATGAATTCTAACTATGCAAACTGGGTAGACCTTGCGTTAGCTTGGGCTAATATTGACCCCACAACGATTTCGTATGATGATAAGCGACCCCATTATTCCTTGAAAGAAAGTGAAAAGACTTGGGCAGCCACCATCGTCCCCAAGGATGGTTTTATCGCCATTAATCTTGAATCATCTTCTCTGGCAAGAGTAATTTACAGTCAGTATGAACTGGCTGATGAATTAATCAAGAGAGGTGAGAATGTGATGGTATGGCGGGACAACAAATGGATATTCAGAACCAAGGAATACACCAAGGTCATTGAAGTAAAGACTGTCCGGGAATCTGTCGCCCTGTTGTCATTGAGCAAACTGTTTGTTTCATCGGATTCGGGTTTCTCTCACCTATGTGAAGCTATCGGGAAAAAGCAAATCACTGTCTATACTACAGTCCCATCTTGGACACGAATGAAATACTACAAATATGCTACTGCTATTCAAACGACAGTTCCCTGCTCACCCTGTTTTATTATCGGCAAATATTGTCCCATCAAGGAATACGAAGTCAATGAAGAACTGAAAGGTCTTACCCAGAGACAAAAAGAAATCATCAAGATGAACCGTGATAAAGTTCCTGCTGAAGAAGCAATGAAACGCCTGAATCTTACAGCAGAAGGTTTGAATGTGGCATTTGATTCTACTTTGAAAGTGATGGAAGCGTTGAAGAATGAAGAACCTGACTGCATCAAGGAAATGACTGTTGAACGCATAATGCGGGAGATAGACAGATGCTTGCAGGTATAATTCTTTCATACAATACACCACATTTAACGAATGCCATCTATGAACAACTCAATCCGTATTGCGATAAAAATTTCCGTCTTTATGTGTTTGATAACGGTTCTGATGTTGATAAAATTAGCCCCTATACCAATATTAGTGTCAAGAAAAATCTCCGTATGTCGAAGGGATTTAATACGGCTGTCCAATATGTTTGTGAAAGGCATAAAAGACCTGACTACATTTGGCTGATGTCCAATGACATTGTATTGACAGATGGCTGCCCCCAAAAATTCCTGTGGGCTTTTGAAACATACCCCAAAGCAGGTCTTATTCATCCTGCCCTTACAAAAGATTCTGTCACATCATGGGAACACATGGTAGGTGGTGATGTCATTGAAAATACCATGAAAATGGTCTGGATGGCTGACATTATTGCCCCTGTCATACCAACAAAATTATTCCTGAAACTTGGTGGGTTTAATCCTTTGCTGACAAGGGGATGGGGTATTGATTTTGAAATATCCTATGACCTGTATAAAAAGAACAGACCTGTCTACATCTATGATGGGGTGAGGATAAAGCATCTGTTGGGTGGAACTTACAGGACAGGGATGGGTGGTGAACTTGCTGAAATTAGGGATGCTGAAGCTGCTAATGAAGTGGACAGGGTTCTTGGTAAAAGGTTTGGGGCAGGTTGGGCTGATAAGATATACAGGCATAATTTTTCAAAAATAACTGGACTCCAATGAAGCTGATTGCCCATCGTGGTAATTTTGCAGGCAGAAAAGAGAAATGGGAAAATTATCCTGAATACCTGAATGCTGCGATGGCACTGGGCTATGATGTGGAATGTGATGCGTGGTTTTATGATAACCAATTTTATTTAGGGCATGATAAGCCGACATTCAAAACATCTATAGAGTATCTGATGAACAATAAAATATGGATTCATGCCAAAACAATTCTTACGTTAGCTAATATAGTGGGATTAAGGCTTAACGGTTTTTATCATCAGCGTGACCGTTGTTCCTTGACCACTCTTGGATTTATATGGACATATCCTTACAAAAATGTTGAACTCACCAGAAGAACAATCATCGTCATGCCAAAAGAAGATTACAGGGATAAGTTAAGGCTCATAGCAGGGATTTGCGATGATAACGTCCAACAATATGTTGCAGAAAGGGGATAGTATGATAGTTTTAATTCCAATGGCGGGCAAGGGAAAACGATTTGCAGATGCAGGATATACCCTGCCCAAGCCACTAATTGAAGTTTCCAATAAGCCAATGATTCAGATTGCAGTGGAGAACCTGAACATCAAAGGTGGATATATCTTTGTAGTCCTGAAGGAACAGTATGAAAGATTCCACCTGAACTATATGCTCAATCTGATTGTCAAAGACTGCATTATCATTCAGACCAATGGAATTACTGAAGGGGCAGCCTGCACAACCCTGTTGGCAAAAGAACTGATATATGTCAATGAGCCTTTAATCATTGCCAACTGTGACCAATGGATAGATTGGTCAAGTGAACACTTTCTGGATTTTGTGACACGGAAAAATTGTGATGGGGCAATCCTGACCTTCAATTCCATTTCCCCACGGCACAGCTATGTCCAGATTGACAAAAGCGGATATGTTACCAAAACAGTGGAAAAGATTCCTGTGTCCAATCATGCCTGTGTGGGCATATACTACTGGAAATCTGCCATGGAATATGTCAACTGTGCAGAGAACATGATTCAGAACAATATCCGTTCTAACAATGAATTCTATGTCGCCCCGGTCTACAATGAACTCATTGCCACAGGCGGGAAGGTGCTGCCTTACCCTGTTGCTGAATTTCGTGGCATGGGAACGCCTGAAGAACTTCATGATTTCAAGGCGAGGCTCAAATGATTTACACGAAAGAGATAGACCTGAAAGATTATATAGTGGTGACCTACTACCTGCAATCCAAGGTAGACCTTGCTGATGCTGCATGGAACATTGCCATTGGTCAGAGTGTGGGCAACCCGTCCATCAGGAACAGCCATGAATCCCCTGACCTGTTCAAAAGGCACGCCTGCAAAATTCTTCATTCTGCCAGTGAGTTGAAATCAAATCAGATGGGTGAAGTGAAGATTGCTTTTCCGATAATCAATCTGGGTATATCTGATGGCATTACACAGCTATTGGTTCACATCATGGGTGGGCAGTTGGACATCAATTCCATTGTGAAGTGTCAGGTGAGAGATATTGAATTCCCGCCTGCCTATGCTGCCATATTCCCCAGAAATGAATTTGGGATAGAAGGGATAAGGGAATACACTGGGGTCTACAATAAACCACTCTTGGGCGGGATTATCAAGCCCAAGACAGGGATGAAGCCCAGTCAGCTACTGGACATGGTGAAGATAATGGTTGAGAACGGTGTGGACTTCATTAAAGAAGATGAAATCCTTTCTAACCCCCATTTCTGCCCTTTGCCTAAAAGAATTGAACTTGTCATGGACTACTTGCAGGGTTCATCAAAAAAGGTCATTTATACCTTCTGTATGAATTCTGATTGGCTTTTGCTCAATGATGTTTTTGATAATTTTGATTATCCTATCACTCCGGGAATCCATGTCAACTTCTGGAATGGTCTGGGAACTTATGGTGTCCTGACTGAACGGATGATTCCCATGTTCCTGTTTTTCCAGAAAAGCGGTATAACCATTCTTACAAATCCAAACCATGACTATCATATTTCATGGAAGGTCATCTGCAAGATGGCTACTCTAATGGGAATTGATTTCATCCATGCAGGGATGTGGGGTGGGTATTCCCATGATGATGAAGATGACCTGAAGGAAATTATGGCAATCCTGCATCAGGGAAAGATAATGCCATCTCTGTCCTGTGGAATGCACCCGGGATTGGTGAATAAGGTGACAGAGAAATTCGGGGTGGATTACATGGCAAATGTGGGTGGTGCAATTCATGGTCATCCTGATGGCACGGGTGCGGGAGTGAGGGCAATGAGACAGGCGATAGATGGTAATTTTGGTAAAGAATATAATCAGGCAATAGGAAAGTGGGGGAAGATATGAAAGATATGTCTTTAGATATAGTGAATAATACATGGATTAAGACCACGCCAATAGGCAGGGGAACAGCGATTGAGCATTTCACAAGGTATATATTTGCTGCAAAATTATTGAAAGGGACAATTCTTGATGCGGGATGCGGGACAGGATTTGGTGCTTTCTTTTTATCACATTTTGCTGATAAGATAATAGGTGTGGATTATGATAAGGAAGCACTTGCTATTGCCAAAAAGAATTGGTCAAATGATAATATTAAATATATCTACAAAGATTTGAATATGTTTGACCTTGATGGTTATGATAATTTTGTCATGTTTGAATGCCTTGAACATTTGTCCAATCCAATAGATGTGTTGGCAAAATTAAAAAAGGGATTGAATAAAGATGGTGTTGGAATTGTCTCTATTCCAGTCAATCTTCCAGACCCATATCATAAAATTGTTTATAAAAGTTTACATGAAATGGCTACTGTTATTGGTTCTGTGTTTGATAGATATGATGTATATTATCAAATAATGAACCATGTATTCCATTATGATTTGACTGAAATAATTCAAAAAACTACTCCATCATTTGTTATTTTTATAGGTAAATCATCTTAAAGGAGAAAGACATGATAGCAGTTATTATCCCAACCGGGAAGGGTAGAGAAGATAAGTTCAAGAAATGCACTGATAGTCTGGCAAAAAGCAGTTATACTGCTTGGTTGCTTTATGAAGTCAATGGTGATAAGGGATTCACCAAGGCAGTAAACGCTGGGCTGATGTTGCCATTGAGCAGAGAAGAACATCAAAGTTCTTTGGAATATTATCTTGTCCTGAATGATGATACGTGCTTATTTCCAGATGCCATTTGGGAATCTATTGGTTTTATGGCTGAACATCCCAAATGTGGCATAATGGGATTCTGCAACTTGAGAATGGAAAATCCTGACCTGATTATCTGGGGTGGGTCTGGGAAACCTTTTCCTGCGGGACAGCATAAGATAGGGAGAATATCGTTGGGCGACCTTCAAGTCCCAACGAAGGAAAGATGGGTAACATTTTCAGGTGTCTTTATTAGACCCGAAGTTGTCCGGGAAATCGGACTTTTAGATGAAAACTTGACTTGGATATGTTCGGATTCTGACTACTCATACCGTGCAAGATACGCAGGATGGGAATGTTGGTATAATCCAAAAGCCAAGATACTGCATGAGCATGGTGTTTCAGGTAAGCCTACCAAGAAGTTAGTCAATCGTTTTAAACTTGACCAGATGGCTTTTGCGAATAAGTGGATAAATGGAAAACTGTTTTTCGATTTAGACAATGAATTACTTTAGTTTGAAAGCAATTTCAAATTAAGGGGTAACGCCATGCCACTGACTAAAAAAGGGCGAAAGATATTAAGGAATATGAGAAAAACATACGGCAAAAAAGCAGGAAAATCCGTATTCTATGCTTCTGCTAATGCAGGCACAATCAAAGGAGTTCATGGTAAAAGAAGGAAACACTAATGGCACGCTACGCAACCAATACCGACATTGATTCTTACTTTAAAGATTTTACTGTCCGCTATTATGGCACACGCTATGATGACAATATTGGCACAATGACCGTTGTGGGTCAGACTGCTATTGATAGGGACTTTGATAGGGAATCAAAATACATTGATTCCAAACTGTCTGTCCTTGGGTATAAGACCCCACTGGGTCTGGTAGGGACTACCTACGACCCCATCATCACTGAATGGGTGTGTATGTGTGTCATATATAAACGCCTGATTTATATTCATGCCGATGATTACCAAGACCAAATTCCTGCTGACATCCAGATATTCAAAGAACGTGCAGATAAGATTGAGGAAGATTTGGTGGAAGGTGGCTTGAGTATTTCCGTGGACACCACCATGGAAGAAACAGGGATTGGCTATCCCTATGCGGGCGGGACTGCCACCACAAGCGTGGCAACCTTCCTGAACAATAAAGAATATGGTGGAATCTATACCAACGACTATTGGGAAGGGAGAGTTATTGTTCAGATTGACGGCACGGATTCTGGGAACTATATTGGGAAGGCGACCTTTAAATGGTCTAAAGATGGTGGACACAGCTATGAGGACACTTTGGTTGACACTTCCACCTACTTTAAGGAACTTTGTGATGGTATCTGTGTCCGATGGCATCCAACTGGGACATCAGCTATTCAGGTAGATGTTAATGATTGGTGGTATTTTGATATTGTCCCAAAAACTAAAAAGGTGAAGTTCTATAAGAACTACATCACTGTCAAAGAATTTGAGAGGGGCTAATGGCAACGGTTAAAGAAGTCATTGACGGAGTTTTCGATGAATTGCGGGAACTCAAGGATGACGAACCGACTTTTCGTGCTATGGTCATTGAAAAATCTTATCTTTATACGGAAGAATTCCGCATTCCCGGGATTTCTTCTTGGGGTGTATTTATTCGCCCATCGGTGTTATGGAAAGGTAGAGTCCCGAAGTTGGGTAATCGGATGGATGAATACTATACCGTTGAACTGTTCATCATCCTGAAACTGGATGCAAAAGATACTGGGCATTATTTCGCAAGGGGCATCGAACTTATTGAACAGAAATTGACCCACAATACTTTGGATGAAGCGGTGCAGGTGGTAGGTAATAACGTAAGTTGGGAATTGATAGATATGGGTGAGCAGAGAACGATGACTGCCCTGATGCGCTATCAGTGCAGAGAGATTATTTCAATTACAACTTTATAAGGAGAACAAATAATGTGGGGTTATGAATTTTCAATAAGGATAGCGGAGAACAATCAGGGCTTCGGGACAGTGGGAACTGCTTCTGAAGGTCTGTATCTGGACTGCGACAGTGAAACCCTAACATTGGCGATTGAATACGAAGAAGGCGCAAACAAACTGAAAGGCAACCGTGCCATCACTGCATCGGACTTCATCAAACGGAGTTCAAATCCGGGTGGTGGAATTGTGTATCAGCCACGCAGCGATAATGCGTGGATGCTGTTCCTTGCCAATCTTCAGTGCTATCATGCCGATGCTTCCAATGCTGCGGGAACGCTGATTGGTGGAACACGATTCCTTGGGACTATCACTTTTGCCCCGTCAAAGAATTCTGACATTGACTGGACAGGTTCTACATGGGGAACAGTGGCAGCCAACGTGGGAACGGCTGAAGATATTTACTGTGTTCAGGTCATGAAGGAATATGGTGGGGCTGCTGCCTATGCGACCAATGCCTTGCAGTTCAACAACTGCATCGTGGAATCCCTGCGAATCAATGCTGCCTATGGTGCGGATGTGACCATTGAGCCGACCTTCAGGGCTTATACAGCCAATGCTGCCACTCTTGGTGCTGCTTTCTTCAATCCACCTTCTGCTGCGGGTAGTTTTTCTTCCAAAACCCGCTATGCAGACTGGAATGCCACTTTCACTGTTTCGGGTGTCACCTACAACGTTCAGTCATTGTCCATAACCATGAACAATCAGAACGTTGCCCGGGGACGAATTGGGTTGTTCGGCAATGCCAATTTCCCATTTGGGAAAACATTGCACGAAGGGGAATTCACCCTTGAATTTACCGACCCGACCGCCTTCCCGATTGCAGGAACAGGAACGCTTATCCTGAACATCTATGGCGGGACAAATGATTGGATTCAGGTTCAGCAATACAATGCGGTTTATAGAAGTCATGAACCGCAGGCATCTTCGGGCGATGCCATTGTAGAGGAAACCATTGCTTATAGGGCAGTGATGAATGATGCAAAAACTATGGCTGAAACTCTGGTCATGGTCTGTTGTGACATCAACAATGCCCCTGCTCTGGGGACAGCTCTTGTTGCTGCCCGTGTATCTTAATTTAAGGAGAGAATTATGGCGGTTTTTTCAGGTAGTATGGAAGTTCAAGAGTTCTCAATGAAAGAGGACGTTGAACCCAAGACCAAGGTCTATGGGCGACCACTAACTGAAGGACAACGCAGGATGATAATGTCCCGTGACAAACGGGGCAACACATCCATTGATGAATCAAAGTTGTTCAATTTGGGATTGGCAGCCAATGAAAAGGGTGTCTATATCTCAAACATTTTCTATAACGGTGAAGTGGTGGCAGAAGTGAAAGATAAGGATTTAGCAATCGAAATCCTTACGTCCTGCCGGGATGCCGTGTTCATGAATGAAATGAAGCTCTGGCTTGCCGGGATGTCCACTCTGGATGAGGGCGAAATAAAAAACTTAAAATCGCAGTCCAGTCCTTCTTAATAGCTTCAAAGGAAAGATACGACTGCGAGAAGTGTATCGAACAGGAAAAGATAAATAAGGCAAGGGGACGATGGTGTCCACTTTATCCTGATGAGAAGTTTGAAAAAGAAATCGGGGACAACCTTGAATCTGTCCTGTTGGAAGCAAGTGCTGAATTAAAAACCGCCAATGCCAAGGTGGTGGCAAGGCATTGCGGTGGTATATGCCTGTTAGGGATTGCCCTGACGAGCAGGTTTGCAGAAGATATTAGACTTTTGAATTTGTGTATGGGCGGATTTAGCGGAACTGAATTGGTTAAGTTGCCTTATGAGGGTGGTGTGTCTGACCAACCTGCACGGCTGCTTAAAGTTTACGAAATCGTTAGAAAAGAAATAGACGATTATGCGAGTTCTCAAGAGTCTCATACAGGCACAGATGATGCACATTCAAAGTCTATTAGCAATCGCCCGAAGTCAAGGTAACCTGCGAAAAGTCAGGGAACTTACAGGGTTATTGCAATTTTTTAAGAATTTCAATTATCATCATAGAGAATTTTTAGGCATTATTTCTGACCAGATTCTGCGTTCTTCCAAGGAATCTATCAAGGAAGGGATAAGTCCTGACTATATTTTTCATGGAAATGAAAATCAGAATGGTATGCCCTTTGTCGGGCTAACACAATTTACAATGGAAATCAGGGCGAGGAAAGGAATTCGCAGGGGAGATAATTTCATCATCCGTGAGACTGACCGCAGGATTCTTAATTCGTTGCGAATTAGTATTGACGAAAGGGGCGATGTTGTCCCCAAGTCAGCAAGGACTGATTTAATCCATTATCATTCCTTTGGAGTAAAGACTGGAAATTTATATATATTCGGGAGAAAGGCGAAGGAAGCAAAGATACCTTCAAGACCATTCATCGGATTGACTGAAAGAAGGAAAGGCATATTGCACAAAAAATTGTTAGCGTTTTTAAGAAGAATGAGAAAAAATGGCTGATGCGTATTTTAATATAACCTTGTCAGGTGGAAGTGGTGGCGACCTTCTGAATGCTGCTGATTACAGAGAAAAACCTTATACGGGAAGGATGTCAGGTGGACTCCCTGCTGACTTTTCCAATGCAGGTAAAAATATTGAAAATATAAATAAGGGACTGGAAAGGCAGAATAGTATTGTCCAGAAAAGCAGCAGAACATGGCGTGAATTTGGAAGGTCTATTCAGGGGACTCATCTGACCCTGACCAAGTTCTATGTGGTCATGAACCGTGTTCTCTTTGCCCTTGTGTCATTTAAAATCATCAATACTGCTATCAGTGCTGTTTCTGGGTTCACTTCCCAGATTATCAAAGGTAATGCCCAGATGGAAGTGATGAATTCCCAGTTACTTCAGTATGTGGGGAATATGAATGATGCTGCAAGGGCAAGGCGATGGATTGTCAAAGAAGCCATTACTACACCTTATGAAATCCCTGACCTTGTGCGTGGTATGCTTACCCTGAAATCCTTTGGTGCATCCATGACTGAATATGGTCGTATTGCTATGGACACAGCAGCAGCCCAGATTGCCTTTGGCAAAACCACTGCAAGCCTTGGTGAGCAGCTCAATACTACAGCAGAACAGATGGGTCGTATTTTGATTGGTGGTCAGAATGTCAGGAAAACATTGAGTGCCTTGCGAGCTGATATTCCAACCTATGTCAAGGTTCTTGGTCAAACCCATGATAGAGGTAAGGCATTGCAGGCAGCCCTTGAAAAGTTCCGTGGGTTTTCTGAAAAGTTAAGCCAGACAGTCATAGGTAAAATCTCAAACATCAATGACTTACTGGGTATATTTGCCCGGAGAATGTCTGCCCTTACTTTTGAAGAAATCAAAAAGGATGTGGACAGACTTTTCAAGACCCTACAAAATGCACCCACCACCAAGATTGACCAAATGGGTATTGCCATGAAAAGGACGTATACAGACCTTAAAAATATCGGTGCAGGGATAGGGAAACTGGCATCACAATTTTCAAAGTTAGGAATCAGTGTCAGGGACTTGATTACATCATTTGCCCTTCTCATGGGATTAAGGACAGGGCTTCAGTTCATTATCAATATTTTTGCCAAGGGGGGATGGATAGGTGCTACCATTGGTATTATTGGAACTGCTCTTACAATGCTGATAGTCAGGATGGATGCTTTTGGAAAGGCGAATGAGCAATTAAAAAGTGATATGGGAGAGCTGACGGAATTTGTCAATAACAAATTCCCTGCCATGAAAAAGGTAGGGTTAGAAAATTTCAATCCTGATGTTCTGGAAAATTATTCTATCATGCTTCGTGGTTTAACTGCTAACATTGATGTCATGGCTGAAAAGGCAAAAACAGCAGGTGGATTTTGGGGGAAGGCTCAAAACTTTTTATTCAAGATTATCAATCTGTTCATCAAATTTTATAATTGGATAAGACCGCTTTTAGATGTTCTTATTGCCGGGTGGGGATATTTAATAAAATTATTAGCCATGTTTGGAACGGGGATAGCTGAATTAATTAATTTGCTTATCCAATTTGGCAATTCCATGACTTCATTTCTAATAGACCCCATAACAGAATGGATTAATGGGTTTATTGATATGCTCAATTTGGCTATTGATGCCCTGAATTCAATGTTTAAAACTATTGAAAGAGCCCCCGCAGTCAAAGCGATGATTGGTGATTTCCAAATTGGGAATATAGACAAAATAACCGATGAAGCCAGAAATAAATTTAAGGAAGCAATTATTGTTCCTGAAATACCGAGAGAATGGATTTATAAAACCTATGGGGCAATTAGTGATTTCGCTGATTCAATGATTAAATTCAAATTCCCCAAATTAGATTTATTGCCCATTAAAACAGCACAGGACTACATGGATGAATTTCTGAAAGCCACTGGGATGACTGTTGAGCAGTGGGAAAAATTTAGGTTACTTGTTCTGGATGTAGCCAATCAAATAGATAAAAGTGCGGGGACATATACGGATGTTGGAAAAGCATTTACGGATATGGCGAATACCGCAGCTGGGTTAAAGGTAGACTATAGAGATATTTCAGACACCTTGAAAGATTTATACAATCTGCATCAGGAATTTAATCTTGATTTAGCTGATGAAGTAACATTGAGAGGATTACTGGAACAATTCTATCGGAGTGATGCAGAAAAACAGCAACTCACTGATATAATTGCTTCATTTAGAAAAGTAATTGATACTACTGGAAACTTTAAAAAAGCCTATGCAGACCTTATTGTTGTCCTGAATAAAAAGGCTGTTAGCCTTATTAAAACACTGCCTGATGATGTTTACCAAGGATTACTTGGTCAGGCTAAATATTTGAAAACAATTATGTCATCTATGGATGAAATTGGAAAGGCACAGGGATTAAGCGGTAAAGAACTTGATGAATATACTCAACAGACTATTTCTAATTTGAATGATTTGAAAGGTGGTCTTGACCAGATAATGCCTGTCATTGCTGAAATGGCAGATAAAGGAATTCTCCCAAAAGACAGCCCGATTGTTTTAGAAGCAGTTGCCAAGGAAATGGAAAAATTAGTTGGGCAAACATTTACACTTCGGGATTTTTATGATTCCATCACAGGGGCTGATGAAAAAGCTCAAAATCTTTATAGTAATTTGACTGCCCTTATTGCCCCTATTGAAAATATGTGGTCAACCTTGATTGATGGGGCAAAGAATTTTGGGCAGGTCATGAAGGATATTGGTAAACAGATTCTGGTAACAATCCTGCAACTGATGACCAGAATTACACTTCTTTATGGTATGTTTAAATTGATTCCAAGTTTGATACCAAAGGTAATGCCCGGGCTATCAAAGGGATTCAGCTTTGGAGATATATTTGGATTATTGACAGGTCTTGCTTTCCTTCAGGGTGGTGGGACTGCCCGTGCCAATCAGCCAGTGGTAGTGGGTGAACGTGGGGCAGAACTCTTTGTCCCCAAACAGACAGGCAGGGTCTATTCTCATGAGCAGTTGGTGGGAATGCTGAAGGGTGAAACCCAGATAGTTGTTCCCGTGACCATAGAAGGCAGGGAAGTGGCAAGGGCAGTTTACAATTACAATAAGAAGGTATTGTAATGGCAGGAACACGATTTTGGTTTGGTATGGGTGCATCAACATTTGTGGTTGAAGATACAGATGTTCTTGGACTATCTAAAAAAATTATTCCCTATTCCATAAAAATGAATATAGATGGCATTGAGCATTATACAAGGCAAAGATATTGGTATTATGATTTTGAATTAAATTTGGGATATTTAGATGGAACAAATTTAGAAAATATTAAATCATTAAAGAATGGAAGTTTCACATTTTATCCTGATTATATTAATTTCCCTTCAACATCTCATCTCTGTATTCTGGACAGGGATTTCACTTTTGATTCTGAATTCTATTTGAATGGAAGCTACAATGCCAACATCATAAAATTAAGGCTAATGGAAGTGGATGGATAAATATTACAACATCACGGATTTTGCCCTGTATAGTTATCCTGCGGTTGGGTCTTTGATTTATCGCCCTGATAATTCCTATCAGCCTGACTATCCATTTGGCTACAAGGAAGAAGTCAGCCAGACTATTCATTTTGCAGAAGCCAGAAGGGTGGCATGGAAAACCAACTACTACAATAGCCCCAAGGTTCTTGAATACAAATTCAGCAGTGTTCCATTAGCTACTGTCAATGGCATTATCACTCACATTGAAACATACTATGGGACTTTCTATGTTTTCCTTGGGACAAATACCATCGGGACACTTACTTATTTTTCATTTCAGAAAGCCTTTTTGCAGGATGAATTATCCTTTGAAGAAGATGAAGTTGGTCTATACAGTTTTAGTCTTTCTTTCAAATGTCATAGTTCAATAGTAAACGTTCTCTCAACCGCACAGGGTTGGGGGACTAACTGGGGAACAAACTGGGGATTATAATATGGCAACAGATATTCTAAACTTATATCAGCCCGCAGCAGGTGAAATAGGATGGGATGATGAAGTCAATGCAAACTTTGATACCATTGATGCTCTTTTTGGTGGTAATAGTTCTTCTGGAACTCACAGTCATTCAGGTGTGAGTGGTCAAGGGGCTACCATTAGCTTACCCACTTGTGGTGGGACATTGACTGCTGCCCAGACACCAACTACTGCCACCATTGCCACAATAGTTGCTACCTTTATCAATTCAAGTGGCAACAAAATAACTTTTGGAAAGACCATTGATTTATATACCAAGTCAATGTATGGGTCATTCTTTCAGGTGATGACCCAGAATTTTGGTGCAATCGGTGATACAAAAATTTCCCTGCTTGCTGATTTGGATGGATATAACTATGGATATGATGGTTCATTTGCAACAGTAATGACACCTGTTATCAATCCTGTATCTGGAAGTATAGTCTTTGGCGGTCATATTAGTGCCTATGGATATAATGGGACATTTACAAGGGCAATCATAGGTTCTTTTCATGCCTTGAATAATGACAGAATAGTTTTGGAAAATGACATCACTGGATATGATTCCAATGTCAATGGTTCTTTTTATGATGCCTTGATTTATAATCTTCAGGCTGTCTATGGGCAAATCATTACAGCTACCTTTGGGACAATTCAGAATCTTCCATTGGGGACTATGGTAAAACCAATTTATATGAGTTATGGAATAGCCACAATGGGGACAACTGGGGCAAGTGTTATGGCAGAGATTCCCCTATTTACCATTAAGCCTAATTCAAATCTGGGAATGGTTGCTTTCAGGTTTTACCATGATTTAAGCTATTCGACTTATGTGGTCAATGTAAGGAGTTATACGGATTTTACTTCAGAACCTGCTGTGGCATGTGTGTTGGAACTTGATGGAACAACCCAACAGGTATCTATGGGTGCTGATTCATATATGAATTATGAGTTGCGTTTTCCGTGGGCAAAGGGGACTGCGGGTTTCTACGAAGGACTTATCAGGGGGACTGCTGATTCTGAAGGGACTCTATACATCCAAGGATTGCAATTAAGCGCATATAGGTATGCCTAATGGCTCTAACTGGAACTTACAAAAATAAGACTTCTGATAAAATCACCAAGTTCTTCTGGTTCGGTCGTGACAGTGGGCTTCCTGAACCATTTTCAAGTCCAACCCAATTTGGTGAACGGTCAAGGGTCAGTGAATACAGAAGGGAAATCAAAAACTTTTCTTCTAACCTGACCATTGGTGGGATGAACATTACCACTCTTGATGCAGGTTCTGTCTTTGCCACTCATCTTAATGGAAGCCACTTTACTGGGAAAGCCATTGAGATTTATCTGGAATCCGCAGACCATTCAGAGAACATGAAGGTGTTCGATGGGTTTGTTGGAGACACCCAGTATGCCAATGGGATATTGCAATTTGGAGTGATTGACAGATACTATAATATCAAAGATGCCAAACTTGAATTTGATTATAAATCTATTAGTCATTCAGCATTGGGATGGCATTGGGGAACTGTGGTTTCTGTAAGTGGAAGTAATGTATATTTCCGATTTCCAAATCAAACAGAATATACTGAATACATTCATACCCCATCAAGAAGGACAACAAATCCAGATGATTTTGATAGAACCAATTATAGATATTTAGGGGACGAATCAAATCAGACAGTTGGCAGAAGAAAGAAGGCTTCCGATTCCGTAAGGGCTATTTACAGGAATCTTGGGGAATATGATAATTTCGTGACTGAAGCCAATTTTGCAAAATTTATTCCACCAGATAAAGAATATTCAGGATTATTTAATGATAGTGATGAATTTGATGAGATAAAATCATACAAGGTTTCTGGTCAATTAAATACTGAAGATGATGAGGGAAATCAACTTACATGGGTGAACCCAAATGGGGTAACAATGGATGTCAAGGAAGGCACTCTTGAACTTGAAGGGAATGTCCGGGGGATTAAAAGTGGATATAAAATTTATTTTAGATTGCCATTATATCTTGCAGGAAATCCAATCCAGATAATTGGAAGCCTTGCAAGGGGGGATTATAATAACCTTCCTGATGTCCTTGGAACTTTACCTGTTGATGAAGATAGTTTTGCCACCATGTCTGTCTATTGCGGTAATATGCACACATTTAAAGAATATACAGATTCTGGAAAGGGGGATGTGGCTAACATAATCACCAAGTTATCTGAAGAATCCTTTTTTGATGTATGGATTTCCAAGGATGGGACAATGCACTTTTCCGCAATAAAACCTTATGGGAATTCAATCTCTGTTCAGGGTTCTTTCTTTAATGATGAGAACGCTTGGGGATTCAAGTATTCGGACAATATGGATGATGTGGCATATCGGATTGATGCCAAATATGGGATAAGAAGTTATCCAGATTATACCACTTATGATTTAGTTTCAAAAGAAAGAGAAAGTTCCAAGAATAAGTTCCATAATAGGGCAATTATTCTGGACAAGGATTATGAATTCTATCATGATGAAGATGAGGTGATTACCTTTATAAGTCGGGAACTATTTTGGAGAAGGCATGGCGTGACCCGGTGGGAGTGGGAATCTCCCCTGTTCGGATTGGACATGGAACTTGGGTCATATACTACTATCAGAAATGAAATATTCCCAACTGGAAGCCATATTGTTTACTGTGATTCCATAGGAATTGACCTTGACAATAACACGGTAAAATTCACCGGATGGGATTATACAAATTATTTTCTGAATACCTATATGCTTACATGGCATGGGGATGCACTTGCCAATCCAACCACAGTCACCGGGACTTCCAATAGTGGATGGGTCAGATTAGACCCGGAAATGATTGGAAGTTATATTGTTGGGACTGTTTCGGGAACAGCTACTGGAAGTCTTGCCACAATCATTATGTATCATACAAACAAAACTCTTGAGTATAAATATTCACAGGATATTCTTGCTACTACCGGGTATCATTTAAAGAAAAAACGGTTACTTGCTGAAAGTTATGATGGTCTTTTTTGGGGAACTTTTTTATATCGTTATCAAAGACTTTGGGGAAATGAACATTTGCATAATGGTGCTTCTGTCCAGTTGTTTGCTATTGGAACAGATGACGATTCAATATACAGATGTGGATTACCTATATCACAATTACGAAACACCGATGGTGATTTTGTTGGTGGGACTACTCCCAACCTGACATCACCTTATGGAACATCATCAATATTTTGGTAGGAGATTGAAATGGCTGATAACATTGATTTTAAGAATGAAGAATTTGAAACCACAGCTATGAAGCCCATATCAGGTGAAGAAGCCAATGTCCTGTGGGGAAGGCAGATGGCAGGAAATGTGGGTCATCTTTACTACACCATGCCACCTTTGCTTTCTTATGATATTGCAGCCCTTCATTATACGCTTTCACATCAATATCTGACAGTGTATAAGACCTTGCACAAGCCATCGTTTTTTAATGAAATCAAAACGTATTACCATTACCGAGGGGCAGACATCGGGACTGAAATTGATTTATGGATTGACGGAACTCATATCATAGACATTGATACTGACAGCGAAAATGAAACCGCTTATTCAAGCACAACATCAACCATTGGAGTATTGGGAAATGATGAATGGTTGGTAGCAACCATCACTTTGCAAATTACTAATTCAGCAGTTCCCCAATTTTTCAGCTTTGAAGTTTTCCCCGACTGGGACAATATCTAAACTGCCATTGATTTTATATAGGTTTGCAGATAGTTCAGCGCACCATATCGGGCGATGAGTGTTGAATCAAGAACATCATCGCCCTTTTCTATGGTCATCACATTTTCCCTGAACTCATTGTTCAGGAAATCTTCCTTGACGATGGACAGTTTTATATTGCGCTTATATTCTTCTGTGTATTTGACGTTCTTGAACAGGGGTCTTTCCCACTTGGTGTTCTCCACCATCAGGCACTCAACACTGTGGCGTTCAAAGAAATTGATTATTGTCCCTACCATCATAGCCATCTTTCTCATCACCTGAACATTCCTTCCAAGGTAGACATCTTCCACATAAGCAATGGCGGGCAGACCTTCATTGAGTTCAAGCCATCGAAGTCTGGTCGCCAGATTCTCAATCATCAGAAAGGGGGAGTTTGCGGTTATTGTGCCACAATCTTCCAAAATCAATTTGGAGTGTGACCGTGGGTGCGAATAGGAATAGGGGGAAAATCTCAATATGGAAAAAGCATGAGGCTTGGAGTAACCGGGGTCTATACCTATTACCCTTATCTGACTGTTTTTAGGAGAACCATTCTTCATAATATCCTTTCTGTGTCTATTTTAGCTTGACCTGTGAGAAATCCTTTTTCATACATTTCAACAAGGGTGTCCCTTCCACCAACCACAAGGTCTACCCAACCATTGCTTCTAAAGCTGACTATTTTCAGACTTCTCCACCTGATGTCCCAGTCATAGAGTGTCCTATCTGGGTTCAGGGGTGGATTTTTAAATCTTTGTTTTAACACGGTATTTCCACTTGATTTTGATTTTAATTTTCATAATAGAAACCTGAAAAATGGTAACCGCCAATATTTCCATCTTTTGAGTATGACATGGAAGAACAGGTTGAACACCTGAAAATACAGGTAGATTTCAACTGGCTTCCACCACCATGAATAGGGGCTGATGAACATACCCAATCCAAAGGTTATAAGATACCCGCCCATGTAGAAATGTTCAGAGTCACATACTCTGATTTTCATGTCCCAATGGAACACCCATCTGGGCAGCCATGACTGATAGCACTGAACCCACAGGGCGATATGGTCTACTGCCCTGATAATGGCAGACAAAATCAATAAACCTATATATGCTTCCATTCTAAATCCTTTAAAATTAGATTGTTCAGAGTTCCAATATTTTCCATTTTATCTGGTTCTTTATCACAAAATATTGACCACTCTTTTGTAAAATGCTTTGGCACAGTCTGGGCAACATGCCCTGACTGCATCCACAGCTACCCCATTTTTCTTGCCAATGAATTGATAGACCCTATCGGTCAGTTTACCACAGCCGATGTTGATACATTCACCCCTGAAAGATGTGATGTAGTATTGCAGGGTGAATGGCATTTGCTTAATTGATGTAATAACCTGTTCCATTAGAACGGCACTCCTTTTTCTGATTCTGCTTTCGGACTTATCAGGCACATTTCGGGTGAATACCATATCCTGATTCTGCCAAAACCACCAAATCTTGCCTTCTTAACGTCCATGACCATCACGTTTCTGTCCAAATCTGAATGACTGACCAGATATTTCCACTGCATAAAGGTCAGATACCCGCTAATGACTTCAATATACTGGCTTTCAGCAGCATCACTCATGAAGGATTCCTGTTCCTTGCCATTACCACCTGCCTGTGCCTGTCGTTTCTCAATCTCACGGCTCATCTGACTATACAGGATGATTGCCACATTGTCCCTTTTGGCATACTTCTTGAGTTCCACAAGGATTTCAAGGATTCCAAGGCGAAGGGATGTGTATTTCCCAAAGTCCATGGATTGCAGGAAGTCCACAATGACCACATCGGGCTTTTTTTCCTTGCAAATACCTATCATTTCGCCCACTTCATAGATATTGTCATAGATAAAGATGTAATTTTTGATGGAATCAATGGTTGAACTTGCCTGTAGAAGGTTATCCATGGGGATTGTTCCACCCCGTAGCAGCGTTCTGTTGTCTATTTGACCACTTATGCTTACTACTTTGGACATGAGTTCTTCTGATGCCATTTCAAGGCTAAAATAGACAGTTTTGAGTTTCTGGATGCCCAGATTGACCAATTCGTTGGCTGAATGGGTGGTCTTGCCATGTCCCGGGCGGGCAGCGAAGGTGTGAATCTGCTTCCTGAAATACCCACCTGTCTGCCTGTTGTATTCCTGAATGGCTGATGGAATGATTTCCACCTTGGACATTTCAATCAGGTCATCAATATCCACCCATGTAAAATAGCCTTCATCATTGGAAAGGCGTTGCAGGGTTTCATCTATGGAACTCAATGCTGCCTTATAATTACCTTCCTTGGCATCCGAATAGGCTTGCCTGATGACTAATAATGATTTGATTTTATTGCGCTTATCTATCAGGGATTTGAAGGTAGAGTCAAAGCCTACGGGGGATGTCACTCTGGTCACTGAATCTACCACAATAGAGATAAGGTCGTTTGCCAACATTGGGTAGTCATCTTTTATGATTTCATTCACCGACATGAGAGAAACATCCCCATATCGTAAATAGGCTTTCTTTACTGACTGGACTATCCTTCTATTGTTGTCTGAAAAGTTATCCAGTTCAATAGAAGGTATTCTATCATGAATTTCGGGCATGAACATATACCCGATGATTGACCTTTCAAGGTCTTTTTCTACTGTATTTTGCATCGCTTACCCCTTTGGCAATCATGCCAACCAAATATCGTGTCCCTTTCAGTCTCAAGATATTGTCACTCATGAACGCATCAATCTGACTGTTTACTATTTCTGGATATTTCATGCACGCCTTCAATACTTCCCAGTAATCCATCTTACTATAATGCCCCAGTGTCAAAAGGTAGCTTTTCAACCGCAGGATATTCAGGGAGACAGAGAAAGGAACTTTGGTTTCCATTGTCTCAATGGCTTTGTCAAAGTTCCTTCTCTTTCCACCCCCCGGATTAATCTCTACGGACTTATGACAATGTGGGCAGGTCACCCAATATCCCATGTCATTTCTCCTGTTCATTGAATAGGTCTTTTTTGACTTCCTTGTCCATTTTCTTTACTTCTTTGCCCACTTTCTTTTTGAATTGGTCTGGAATATCTGCTGCCCTTTTCAGGGTGAGCTTTAATTCATTGAACACATTGGTGCAGCGTTCATGGATGTCCTTTTCAGCAGCCACTTTCCAGTCCACATCATTGGCTTTCTTCATATTGAACCTGCCAAGGGTCTTATAGTATTCGGTGTCATCACCGTATGCCTTAATAATCTGTTCCTTCAGGTTCTTGGCTTCTCCCAGATAGGCATACCACCATGCCGGGTGTTCCTTCGCCTGATTCAGGTCATCGGTGCTACCTTGGGATTGTTTGGTTTCAATGACTTCAGCTTCTGTGATGTCAGCTTCCTTGGCTTTCCTTTCCAGATAGTCCTGATTGGCTTTAATATCTTCCAAGTCCTGTGTGAAGAAGTCCGATGCAGAAGTGGATGTGATGATGGCATCCACATAGGCACGTTTCTTCGCCATCTTCAGGATGGTATTGTCTTGGTCTTGGGGATTCTCATTCTCCACAACAGCATTTTCTGTGATATACCATTTGCCATCTTCCCCTTTACCATACCAGAAGTCACCATCTTTGCCCATAGCCCCTTGCAGGATGGATTTCTGGCGTTCCCGGTCACTTTTAAAACTCCATATTTCCTTCGGGACTTCTCTGTTGGTCAGTTCCTTTTTGTTCCGGAATCGGTATTTGGATTCCATGGATGTGCAAGAGCCTACGCCCTGACCATACTCAATCCCTGTTGGGGCATGGACTAATCGGCAACGGATGACATACTTGATATGACCCTTGGGCAAATCTTCTGCCGACATGATGTCATATTGTGGGACTAACTTGAAAGTCAGACCAATGTATTCTGCCCCTGCTTTGAACAGTGATGGCTTGGGCTGTCCCGCAAATACTTTGCCGAAGTGTTCACCTTCCTTCAGGCACTGTGCCATCAGTTCCTGAATCTTCAGGCGTTGCTCTACTACCTGTTGGACAGATAGTTCGTCAGCCCGATACTTACTAACAACTAATTGATTTTCTGTCATACCTTTCTCCTTAATTTTTATTGATGTTCTTTAAAAATGATTGAACCTTTTCTTTATCTTTATCCTTCATGTTCAGCATGTCAATACCCTTAACCACTTCAACAATTCCAATACCTGAATCATTGACTACCACACCCCATATCTTTGCCAATGACTCAAGGATGTCGGCTACAAAGCTGCTCATTTTATTCACGTTGGTGTAAATCAGAAGTGGGATAACCAGAGAAATAAGACCAAGGTATTTCCATATCATCTTATTCATCTGGTAAGTGCTTTTGCCAATGGAATCATAGGTGAAGAAATACAGCATAGCCATGTGTTCCATGTGTTTTCCAAATGAATCTTTCATGCCATCCATGAATTCCTGTGAATACCGTTCCCCTTCTCCACCATGCTCATCGGCATCAAATTCCCATGACATCTGAAACTTGCAGTTCCGCACATGGTCGGGTGAACTTATGTCAAAATTCACTTCTGTCTTTTTCCAATTAATTCTTTCCATCTTGCAATTCCTTTCATTTAACATACACAGTTATTTGATATTTCCCAAAACCAAGCCACAAAATAGTAGTCTTGATTTTCTTTATTTAGTTCTGTTATTTTAATTCCTTTGGGGTGGATGTAAACATTTTTTCCACCACGCCATCCAGTAAGCATGGTAACTTTCCATCCTTTTTGTTTAGCTCTGGATTTTATATGTTTCAATGAACAGTAATTGCAAACAGTCAATTCACTCATTTTATTTCTTCCTTTATGATACACAACCATTATTCTAAAGCACCTATGCCATCAGGGACTTTAGTTTATGTAAGCTACTCTACTACCACTTCATCTGCCTATGCACAGATGGGTGCTTTGAGTTGCGTTGTCAGGTCGTGGACATTGCGCAAGCGGTAATAGAACAACTCTCTCTGTTTACTTTTTCACAGGCGAAAGAAACAGGTAAAGATACCTTTACTACCAGAAAATAAAAGTGACAGGAGGATTTTTTTCCAAAGCAAACATGAAAGGAGGCTGCAATCAACCTACGCTTACCCAAGGCGAACCTGTCACCGTTTGAAATCATTCTTTAAATCCTTTGCACTCTACTACCTTGTAGTGGTTGAATCTGAACGGGAAAATGAAATATTCTTCATTGACCTGTCTGGAAACATTATCCACTTTCACGCCAACGTCCCGGATTGCCCAACGAATCTTGGCAGGCGACTTATGATATTCCAATTCAGTCATAGGGTCTTTATAGGCATAATAAAGTTTCGGATGTCTGCACTGCGACCAAGTTCCATTTCCCATTGGATGTTGGACTCTGAACTGACAGTCAAGGCAGATTCCACGACCCTTAAAATTATGAGCCTTTCTGATTTCATTCATGTCGTCATTATCCAGAAGGTTCACAATCTTG